>Ga0209166_10000341_pt1 | contig 55405 bp, 42 predicted proteins | sample Coa_R1_3_FD_187151 | JGI IMG/M metagenome (GOLD analysis project Ga0209166, IMG submission 187151) | Surface soil microbial communities from Centralia Pennsylvania, which are recovering from an underground coalmine fire - Coalmine... | ecosystem: Environmental > Terrestrial > Soil >...
CGCCGCAGTCGGCGTCAATGCCGGGAATATTGTTCTTCACCGCGCCTTCCATGACGCTCAGTCCGGTCTTTACCTCGACGACGTGGGCGGTCCCGTCGTGTTCGATATAGGTGATCTTGGCCATAAATTTCCTTTGTGCGGCAAAGGTCGATAACTTTGTTCTTGGGTGAGGTCGGCGCGAAGCTCGGTCGCCTTAGGGCGACGGCGCGACCGTGGCTTCGATCATCGCGGTCACGCGCGCCATAAAGACATCCCTCTCGCGTCCCACAAGCGGTTGGTTGCGAATAAGCCGCTCGACCAGAAAGCCGATGTAGACCCCAGCCAAAACGCGCGCGCGCGCCAGAGCGTCGTCGCCGCCAAGCCAGTCGCCGATCGGCGTCAGGAAGCGCTCCTGAATTGCGACGCTCAGCAATGGCGCCGTCGTGGGCGACGTCGCCGCGCGTAGAAGAAACTGGAAGCTATGCGTGCGCTCCTCATCAACGTTGATACTGTCCGCCATCGCCGAGGCGACGTCGCAGGCAAAAGTCGCTCGGTTCCACTTCCTCACGCGATCTGGATGAAACGAGGCCTTGAGAGCCTCGGTGAACAAGGCCTCTTTGCCGCCGAAATAGCGCTTGATGAGGGATACATCGGCTCGCGCTTCCGCGGCGATGTCTCGCAAGGCCGCGCGGTCGTAGCCGGAGTGCGCGAAGTGGGATTTGGCCGCTTCGAGGATGGCGGCGCGAGTGGCTTCGGCGTCGCGTTTGCGCGGCGCGGCGCGCTCGCGGCTCAGCATTGCAATGTCGTTCATACGCCGCTCATTTCCTTACGACCGCCGATCATTCTTTGGCGCGGTGCGGAATGATTACTGGAAGGGTTTCATAGCCATGGACGAAGGCTGAGTAGGTGCGCGTCGGCTCGCCTACGACTTTGATCACCGGAAAGCGCTTGAGGATTTCTTCCCAGATGATCGTCAGCTGCATCTCGGCCACACGATTGCCGACGCAGCGATGAACGCCAAAGCCGAATGACAGGTGCTGACGCGGCCGTTCGCGGTCGATGATGAAGGCGTTGGGATTTTCAATCATCGCCTCGTCGCGGTTGCCCGAAACATACCACATGACAACCCGCTGGCCTTTGGTGATGGTCTTGCCGCCGATTTCGATGTCACGCGTCGCCACCCGGCTCATATGGGCCAGCGGCGTCTGCCAACGGATGGTCTCGGAGACCATGGACGGGATCAGGCCTGGGTCAGCGCGCAGCTTGTCGTATTGCTCGGGGTTCTTATTCAGGGCGTAAACGCTGCCGGAGATGGTGTTGCGCGTGGTGTCGTTGCCGCCAATGATCAAGAGCACGACCGTGCCCTGATACTGCTGCATGTCCATGTTGCGGGTGGCGTCATTGTGCGCCAGCATCGAAATCAGATCGATGCTCGGCGCAGCGTTTACCCGTTGGTTCCAGAGCTCGCCGAAAGCGCTGAAGCATTCGAAGATCGCTGCGCCTTTCTGCTCCCAGCTGGTCACAGGCCCATGGCCGGGCATGTTGGTGAACATGTCGGACCAATGGGTAAGCTTGCGACGATCCTCGAAGGGGAAATCAAAGAGCGTGGCCAGCGTCATCGCTGTCAGCTCTTTTGACACCAGGTCCACCCAGTCAAATTCCTGGCCGATGGGCAGGCTGTCGAGGATCTGGCCTGCGCGTTCGCGCACGACGGGCGACATGTTGGCGATGTTGGAGGGCGCGACGGTGGGGCTGACGGCCTTGCGATGGGCGCTGTGTTCCGGTTCGTCCATGGTGATGAAGCCGGCGCGGTTGGGGCGTCGTTCGCCCATGACGCGCTCTTGTTCCTTCAAGGCTTCCAGGTTGGGCAGCCCAATCCCCTCGGCCGACGAGAAACCCTCATGGTCGGTGTCCACCGCCATGATGTCGTTCCAGCGCGTGATCGACCAATAGGGGCCGTATTCGCTGGCCGGGGTGAAATGGATGGGATCTTCGCGGCGCAGACGCTCGAAGATCGGCCATATGGTGTCGTCCTGGAAGCGCTGGGCGCTGGCTGGATTGAGTTCTGCGAGAGGCAGGTCGCCAGCTTCAGCAGCTGTAATATTCACCGCGATGTTCATGGCCTGGCTCCAATGACGTCGCCCCTTCGATGAACCGGATCAGACGAACGACGTCGCTGGCGGCTGATCTGATTAAGGCCTTGCGGGGAACAGGCTGATCGAGGAGCGCTAAGATGTCAATGAGTGTTGACTTATGTGTTTTTGCGTAGGAGTCCGGCAAAATAGTCGTCCGTGTCCTGATGACCTGACGGCCCAAGTAGAGCTCGACTTTGTCGGCTACCAATCGTGCATCGTCCCATCCTCAAGCCGGTTCACCGGAAGGAAGGCCCGTCGATAGGGGTATTGCGCGGCAAGTGTTTCATCGATGTCGACGCCAAGGCCCGGCGCGTGGCCCGGGTGCAGCGCGCCGGCTTCAAAGGTGTAGGCGTGGGGAAAGACCGCATCGGTTTCGGGGGTGTGGCGCATGTATTCCTGAATGCCGAAATTGGGCGTCGACAGATCGAAATGCAGCGCCGCAGCCATGCTCACCGGAGAGAGATCGGTTGCGCCGTGACAGCCGGTTCGCACGTTGTTGAGAGATGCAAGCATGGCGATGCGGCGCAGGTGGGTGATCCCGCCTGCGTGCACGACGGTGGCGCGAATATAGTCGATTAGCTGCTCTTCGATGAGTTGCTTGCAGTCCCAGATGCTATTGAAGACCTCACCCGCCGCGATCGGCGTCGTGGTGTGCCGGCGGATCAGTCGAAAGCCATCCTGGTTTTCCGCAGGAGTTGGATCTTCCATCCAAAATAGCCGGTGGGGCTCCAGATCCTTGCCTAGCCTCGCCGCCTCAATCGGGGTCAGCCGATGATGCACGTCGTGCAGCAAATGCACGTCCCATCCAAGCCCGTCGCGCGCCTCAGCGAAGAGGTCGGGCGTGGCGCGCAGATACTTCGACGTCGACCAGACATTCTCGCTGGGGAGTTCGGCGTCCGCCGGCTCGTAGAACATCCGGTCTTTGGAGACGCCGTAGGTCGATCTTAGACCCGGAACGCCGCACTGAAGGCGAACGGCCTTGTATCCAAGCTCAAGGTAGTCTTTCGCGCGCGTGATCGTCTCTTCGATGGTTTCGCCATTGGCGTGGCCATAGACCATGACGCCAGTGCGGCAGGCGCCGCCGAGCAGCTGATAGAGCGGTAAGTTGGCGGCTTTGGCCTTGACGTCCCAAAGCGCCATGTCGACGGCGGCGATCGCCGACATGGTGACAGGGCCACGCCGCCAATAGGCGCCTCTGTAGAGGTATTGCCAGATGTCTTCGACCTGGTGGGCGTCGCGGCCGATCAAGCAGGGGATGACATGGTCGCTGAGATAGCTCTCAACCGCCAGCTCGCGGCCGTTCAGGGTTGCATCGCCAACACCGGTCAGCCCGTCCTTTGTCTCAATTTTGAGGGTGAGAAAATTGCGCCCCGGACAGGTGACGATGGTGCGGGCGGAGGTGATTTCCAGCATCGTTCGATGGACCTGAGCCTCGGCGCGAAAGACTGACCCCGGCTGTCGAAGGTGGGGTCATAGATTTGACAGCACCGGCTATGCGCCCTGTTAAGGACCGGACTTGCAGCGCCTCAAGCAACCATTCGCCTCGCCTCGCGCCACGTAAGGAGGGGTTCAAAGACATGCTTGGCCAGGTGACGAACGACGTCAACAACAACCCCGTCGCCCGTCAGATGATAGGCCTCGTTGTAGCTGCGGGGCAGCTTGTAGTCGTCCTTGAGGCCCATGAGCCTGGCGGTCTCGCGCGCCGAGATCAGGCGCGAACGCACCTTTGGGCCATCAATGACCATAATGATCTGGCGACTTGAGCCGCCGAGCGGCGTGCGAAGGCACCCTGAAACATCATCGAAGCGGACTTCTGCGCGTTGGACCTTGGCGCCATTGTGGTTGAGGCGCATGCGTTTATAGACGCCGCCGACCATCCTGCGGCCTGCGCGCTTGGCGGCCTCGACCTTGGCGAGATTGACGGGCGACATCAGACCCAGGAGTTGCTCAGTCTCAGCGCAGCTATGCCAGCTTGTGGTCTCGGGTCCGTCCTCAATTTCATCGGCGAAGGTTCGGATGCGATGTTCCGGGGTGGGGAGGTTCCACCACAAGAGACCGTCCTTAAGCGCCGTCGGAATGGCGCCCAGCGCCTTTTGCAACCCATGCGTATGGAAGGGCGAGAGCGGTTCAGGGGAGATCAGGCCAGGGTCGATTTCGATGTTAGCGCGCACGCCGATTACAAAGAGGCGGGGTCTTGATTGGGGCACAAAAAGCGCGGCGTTGATGACCACTGCGCCATAGCGATAGCCCGCGTCGGCGAAAGTTTGACAGATCGCCTCGAAGTCCTTGCCCCTATGCGACGTCAGGGTTCCGCAGACGTTTTCCAAGGCGATGATGGTGGGTGCGCGATCATCGTCGATCAGCGCTCTCATCACGTTCCAAAATGGATAGAAGGTCCCGGACCTTTTGCCCCGCAAGCCGGCCCCGTTGCCCGCCAGCGATAGATCCTGACAGGGAAAGGAGCCCCAAACCAGGTCTGCAACGCCAGGCAGGTCGCTCAGTTTCACGTCAGCGACGTCGCCGACCTTTAATCCGTCGGCCCCGAAATTATCCTGGTAGGTCAGAGCTTTTTTGAAGTCGAAGTCATTGGCGAAACGGCAGGTCCAGCCTGGTCCAAGGCCTTCTCGCGCCATACCGCCGCCAGCGAAGAACTCGTAGAATTCAGGCATGAGCTCGCCCCTTTGCGGCTTTGCCCGGTTCCTTCGAATCATTGCTCATCGCCTGAGGTTGGCGCCTTGCGGGCGGCCTCGCATTTCCTTTCCGCCTGCCGCAGCTCAAACGTCGGCCAATTATCAATCAGCTTCAGCGGCTATGCGGCCTCAATCGCACGGGCTGGAGACCGAACGCTAACCATTTCAGGCTAATTCGAAATAGCCCCGCGCCGATTGCTTCAGGCGAGCTGACCGATGGTTGGTGGGCCTTTGGAAGCCTGACTATGCGCAAACCACACATCGCCCTAATCTTGGTTTTGACCGGCGTCCTTGCGGCCTCGGCCGCCAGTTCGGCGATGCAACAGCGCGTTGTCAGGAGCGCCGATGCAGGACTGGCTTTGCGACAGTCGAGCGGGGCGGCGCAACAAGGGTCTGCAAGTTCGAAGGATGATCAGTGCGAAGCGTGTGATGGCGTTCTGCTGATGAACCATGGCGAGTTCGCCAGAGCCAAAGAGATCTTCGAGCTGCGCTCGGCCAAAGGCGACGCAAACGCGATGAACGATCTAGGCTGGATTTACCAGTATGGGCTTGGCGTCGAAGCCAGCTACGCCCAGGCTTTGTTCTGGTATCAAAAGGCCGCGGCGCTCCATAACACCGCCGCGACGATCAATGCCGGCGACATGTATCGCTTCGGCAGAGGTGTCCCAGTCGACGACGCCAAGGCCCAGGCCTATTACCGAACGGTGGGATCAGAGCACGATCCGTCGGTCAGTTACGAACTTGGCTTTATGTACCAACATGGTCTCGGCGTACCGATTGATTTCCGTAAAGCCAAGGATCTCTATTGGTCCGCGCAATCCGACGGATATGGCGCAGCTGCAAATCAGCTCGGATACATGCATGAACATGCCCAAGGTTTCCCGTTAAGTCTCAAGGCGGCTTACTGTTGGTATGTCACTGCGACGGCCCAAGGCTTCGATGCGGCCGCCTCGCATCTTGCAAAGCTTGAGGCGCAAGGCGTGTCGTTGTCGCCAGGCGGCGGCGATTGCGATGTGATCAATCGGCTGGATTGAAACCTCACAGGGTCGTTCGCGTCCGCCCATTGACCTTATCTTTTGGCCGATAAAATCAGCATGGGTTGTGTTGGTGACCTTGCGCAGCCTCTCGCATCTTCCGCCGCAAATAGGGGTGACGCCAGAACGGTCAGGAAAACACGCAAAGCGGACAAACCGTGAGCCAGGGTCGCTCCTAGGGATGCGGCGCGCTGACCTGGGTGATGGGCTGAATATTGGTGAACTTCGCGATGTCGGCGAAGACCTCCGCGGCGCGGGCGCCCGAAAGGCTCGCCTGCAGCGCTTCGGGGCTTTCGAAGGTCAGGTGGGCCATGGCGACGAAGGGCGCGGCGCCGCCGTCACCGGCCGAAAGGCCCTGCTGGACGTCAACAGCCTTCAGCCCGCTCCTGGCGAAGGCGTCCTGAACCATCGGGATATGCGTGGCCCCGTAGTAGCTCCAGTCGAAACGTCCGTCGGGCTGGGCGGGGTAAAGAACGCTGAACACGAGCAAATCTAAGTCCTCCATTGGGGCGCGGGTGTGCGCCCTTGCGAGATCGACCATAGAAGGCGTCGCGGCTTAAGGTTCTTGGACGATCTGAAAAATCCTGAAATAGGGAGGCGATGGAGAACGGCAGCGCGTCGATCGTCATCTTCGGCCCCTTCCAGCTGGACCTGGCTCGCCGCAGCCTTACCCGGGACAAGGTTGAGATGCCTCTCGGCGAGCGGGCGCTGGAAGTCCTCTGCACCCTCGTGACGGCCGGTGGCGAAATGGTGTCGAAGCGGGACCTGGTCGCCAAGGTCTGGCCGGGCGTGACGGTCGAGGAGAACAATCTCCAGGTTCAGGTCTATGCGCTGCGGCGTGCGCTGGGCGAGGATGGCGACGCTCGGGGTTACATCCGCACCGTCTCGGGGCGAGGCTACCGGTTCGTCGGCGATCCGCCATCGGCCGCTACGCCGATTATTCCGCAGCAGAACGTCCGCTACGCGCGCGCGGCCGATGGAGTTCACCTGGCCTACGCCATAACAGGCGAGGGTCCGGCGCTGGTGCGCGCGCCGCTTTGGATGAGCCACCTGGAGCACGACTGGAAGACTTCTGTCTGGAGCGGTCTGCTAGGCGCCCTGGCGGAGTCGCACGCGCTGCTGCGCTATGACGGTCGCGGCACGGGGCTGTCCGACCGCGAGGTCCCGATCTCGTTCAAGGCTGCGGTGGATGACCTGGAGGCGGTGATCGACGCTGCGGGCCTCGAGCGGTTTGCGCTGCTTGGAATATCCCAGGGCGTGGCGGTTTCGCTCGCGTTCGCCGCGCGCCGGCCCGAGCGCGTCTCCAAGCTGGTGCTGGCCGGAGGATACGCTCGGGGCGCCTTGGTCTGCGCGCCGGAGCGGATCGCGGCGATTGAAGCGACCAAGACCTTGTTGCGCGACGGCTGGGGCCGCGACAACCCGGCCTTCCGGCAAATATTCACCTCGCTGGGTTTTCCCGAAGCGACCGCGGCCCAGATGCACGAGTTGAACGAGCTTCAGCGACTCTCCTGCTCAGGAGAGGTTGCGGCTCGCATCATGGACATGCAGGTGCATATCGACGTCACCGGCGAACTGGCGCGCATCCACTGTCCCACGCTCGTGATGCATAGTCGGGACGACGCCTGGATATCAGCCGAGAGAAGCCGCGAGATCGCGCGCGAGGTGGCGGGAGCCCAATTCCGTGAGATCGCCGGGGCGAACCATGTCGTGCTGCCCCAATCTCCGCAGTTCCCCGGCTATGTCCGCAGCATTCTCGCCTTCCTCGCCGAGGGCGCTTGACGGAGATAATGTCCCGCTTCCCCCACCTCGGAATCTGAGCAGGTCCGCTCTTCGCCGGATCGGCGTTGATCATTCATTTGATGAAATGAAGAGAGCCCTCAACGCCCCCCGTCGCCGCCTTTAACGTTTTCGGACGGACCCGAAACAGCCGCGCGACCTCAGAGGCAGGCCGGTCGTCCAACAGCATTTTCTCCGCTTCCCTGATCTGGGCTCCAGTGAGCTTGGGCGGCCACCTAGGTGGCGAGCGGCAGGGGAGGGAAAGCTGACGGTTTGTCATGGAAGCTTGACATAGCTAGGGATGTCATGTTTACTTGTCATATAGACAAGTGGAGCTGATATGAACCGACGCTTTCGATTTTCCATCCTGGCGGCCTGCGCCTCGGCGCTCGCCCTGGCGGCCGCGGCGCCAGCGCAGGCTGATCCGTCGCTTTGGGTGGCCAAGTCCAAGGGATCGACCGTCTATCTGTTCGGTACGGTGCACCTCTTGCCGCCGGAGTTGAGCTGGCGTGACCCGGCGATTGATCGGGCGCTGCATGACAGTGACGCCCTGTGGCTCGAGATTGTTCTGCCGGTGACTGCGGCCGGATCGAAGGCCGCCATGAAGCCGGAGGAGCTGCAGCGCGCTCAGCAGTTGATCGCATCGTCCGGAACAAGCCCGACGACGAAGCTCTCCAGCTTGCTCACCCCGGACGAGTGGATGCAGCTGACAGCCAATATCCACGCGCCGCCTGAAGCACTGGAGCATCTGCGGCCCTGGCTGGCCGTGCTCCAGCTTACAGAAGCCATTACCGCCAAGGTCGGTTGGACTAACGACGCCGGCGCCGATGTGGTCCTCAATCGCGAAGCCCTGGCTCAGGAAAAGCCGGTGCAAGGCCTGGAGACGATCGAGCAGCAACTGCGCTTCTTCGCTGACATGTCGCCCGAAGTGGAGCTCGCCTTGCTGCGCCAGAGCCTGGCGGAAATTTCTCAGGGCGAGGCGAGGGCCCGCGAGATTGCAACCGCCTGGTCGGCCGGCGACGATAAGACCCTGACCGGACTGATGATCACCCAGATGCAGACCAAGGCGCCCGACCTCTACCAACGCCTGGTCGTGGCGCGCAACCACGCTTGGGTCCCGCAGATTGAGCAAATGCTGAAGACGCCCGGCGTGCGCTTCGTGGCGGTCGGCGACGCTCATCTTCTGGGCCCTGACGGAGTGCCTGCCTTGCTGAAGGCGGACGGACTGCGGGTGGAACGGGTCCGTTGATCGGCGCGGAAGACCAGGAGAAAAACCCCATGCTCGAGCGAAAAACCCTGCAGCGTTGGAGCTACGCCGCCGTGGGTGTTGGCGGCGCCCTTGCGCTACTCTATCTGCCGCAGCTGCTGCTCTCCGAGCCGCGGGCCGGCGGTGACCCGGCGTTTGCGCTGGCCCGGGCGGTCAGTGTGGTTCTAGCGACCGCTTGGGCCGTTTATTTCTCCTTGGTGGGCTTTCGCAAGGCCGACGAATACAATCGCGAGCGCTCGAAGTTCGCTTGGTACTGGGGCAGTTTCATCGGCATAGTCGCGTGCGGGCCGATCGTCGCTGTCATCCACCTGCACTGGATACCGGGGGTAGTCCCCCTCAGCCCGACGGACCACGATCAGTTTCGCATCTTTAAGGCCGGGGTAGCCCTGCCGATCCTGGCCCAGATGCTGGGATTTGTGGTCGTCAACCTTTGGTGGAAGGCGACCAAGCGGTGAAAAACCGACTGAAGGTGCTGCGCGCCGAGCGCGACTGGAGCCAGGCGGACCTCGCCGACCGCCTCGACGTCTCGCGCCAAAGCGTCAACGCGATCGAGACAGGGAAGTACGACCCCAGCCTGCCGCTCGCCTTCAAAATCGCCCGTCTGTTCGAGATGCCGATCGAGGCCATCTTCCATGACGGTGCGGTCTGACCAATTGCGCAAGGAAGGGGCAGGGGCGGCCTTGGCCGCAGCCGTTTGTTTCAGTCCTTGAAAGCGTAGTGCGGTTATTTCTCTGAGCGACAAGGCGTCTGATAGGCTGAGAGATAGGGTTTATCAAAGCAATTCAAGAGGCCGCTCAGCACGGAGCCGTTGATCTGATTGCCACGCCCCTGCTCGGATACAAGGATCTGACGGGCACGCGCCAACATGGCCTTGTCTCGCTTAAAAAACGCCCAGGTCCCGTCAAGGTAGGTGTTCCAGTCAAGGTCATCAGCAGGAGTGGCGATGGGGCTCTTTGCGCCGGCCACGGCGAGAGCCGCCTCTTCGTACCTGCCGATCATCCCCAAGGATTGGGCGATGTGGAACATCACGTCACGCTGTTCCGACGCCTTGGCGAAGTGCGCGTGGATCAGATAGTCCTCGGCAGCCTCAATCGCTGCGGCATAGCACCCGCGCTCGCTCAAGCGCCGCCAAGTGCTGGCTGAGACACCCTTCTGATCAAAATCGTCGAAGCTCATCTGAGCGTTCGACGTCTTGTCCAGCGCAGTGACATGGCACGCAGTCTTCGGTTCTTCGGGCATCTGGGCTCTTGCTGGCCCGAGGCTCAACGCCGACGCAATGATCGCAATCGCGATCCCGAGTGTAAGACTAACCTTGCACCGGTCTGGCGGCGTCGCCCTGGCGATCGGGCTGGCGGGTGAGTGCGCGCGCGCGGTAAATCGGCCCAGTCGCGGAGATTTCCCCAAGCGGGCTCGGCAAGGCCCTGCAGTCTGGGGCCGCCCGGAGCGGTCTGTCGCGACCCGAGCGGCTACAAAAGCAAAATCCATCAGGTGGCTTTGGTCACTTTGAAAAACGGGGGTGCAAGCTCGATCGTAGCCCTAGTCGTGGCCAATTCACAGGCTCTCGGCAGGAGCGGGGATCGAATGCCGCGTGCAGCGTGAACCGCTAGGGCGATTGTTCTTGAGGAGCCACTGAAGGCCGCCGATAAGTCGCCTGGGCTGGGCGATCCGCCCATCAGGAGCGCGCGGTGTCACCCTTCGAACTAGCCACGCTGTTCCTGACCGCCGTTGCGGCAGGGGCATGGCTGAACGCCCGGACGGCCCGGCTTCCGCACGGGGTGGCCATGTTGTTCGTAGGCATGCTCGGAGCCATTTTGATCGCCGCATTGGACCGGCTACGACCGGATCTCGGCGCAGGGCTGATAGCCGCGATCGGCCGGGTCGATTTCGCCAAGACGGTGCTGGGCTACATGCTCGCATTCCTATTGTTCGCAGGCGCAATGCAGGTCGATCTCGCCGAGCTTCGTCGCCGGCGGCTCTCGGTTTGGACACTGGCCACCATTGGCGTGATGGCCTCAACGTTGATCGTCGGCGCCGGTCTATGGCTTGCCGCGCGATGGCTTGGCGTCGAGCTGCCGCTTGTCTGGGCGCTGGTGTTCGGCGCTCTGGTCAGTCCGACCGATCCCATCGCTGTCCTGGCGACGGTCAAGCGCGGGCGGCTATCCAAAACGCTGCAAGCGATCTTGCAAGGTGAGGCGCTCTTCAACGACGGCGTCGGGATTGTCGTATTCACCGCGCTGCTAGCCCTTGCCACCGGCGTTTCGCCCAGCCCCGGGCGCGTCCTAGGGAGCGTCTTCCTGCAATCGGCCGGCGGCCTAGCGATCGGCACGATCGGCGGCCTGCTGGTGATCCGCGCAATGCGCGGGATCGACGACTTCGTCGTTGAGGTCAGCCTATCCCTTGCGCTGGCCATGGGCGTCTATTCCGGAGCTCAGGCGCTGCATCTTAGTGGTCCAATCGCTGCGGTCGCGGCGGGCTTGCTGATGGGTGACGGACACGCTCGCGGCTCAACCAGCACCACGACGGACGTTTACCTGCGGAGCTTCTGGACGCTTGTGGACGAAATCTTGAACGCCTTGTTGTTCTTCCTCCTGGGTCTTCAGCTTTTGATTGTTCGGCTGGAAGCGCGCGAGGCGGGCCTTTGCGCCGCTGCGGTTGGGCTTGTCTTGGCCGCCCGCTTCGCCGTCGTCCTGCCCTGGGGAGCCTATCTGCACCTGCGACACGAAGAACGCGGCGCCAACCTGATCTTGGCTTGGGGCGGACTGCACGGCGCCTTATCGCTTGCACTCGCGCTGAGCGTGCCGCCTGGCCCGCATCGCCCCTTAATCCTCGCAGCGGCCTACGCCGTAGCAGCGTTCTCGGTGGCGGCGCAGGGGCTCACATTCGGTCCACTGACGCGCGCGATGCACAGACCTGACACCTGAGGCGCGCCGTGTGGGCGGAGCTCTTCAACCAATGCGGTTGCGACAGCGGGGTGAACCGCAGAGGCACCGGAAGGGGTGAGAAAACCAGCCCTCAGTGGTTTCGTAGTCATAGGTGATGGCCTCGCCGATCGCGATAGCGCGGGCGGCCACTAGCACTCGACCGGTGAGCACGATGCGGCAGTTAGGTTCGCAGCTGTGCGAAACCATCGCCAGCACAGGATGATAGAAGTGCATGCCGCACGGATCTTCGACCGTGTGACGGTCTCGCTTTGGGCGCCATTCGACATCGGCGAAATCAAGCACGACGTCGCCGGTCCGATAGGCGCGCGCGGCGTAGAGCGCTGCGCCAGTAGGGTCTTTCTTGATAATAGGGGCTGCCAGGTCGGCCATCGGATCACGCGCAGAAGGGACGTCGGGCGCGCCCTCAGGGCGGGCGCGCCCGACGTCGGTAGGAACGCCTAAAATGGCCCCGGGCCGCATAAGGTTGCGATATGGATTGAAGGTCTTGGCATAAAGGAAATGTAAGCAACTTACTTCGCCGGACTTAAATATTTGCGCGCGTGAAATCCGTTTTCATCTTTATATTCTGTTGATCGCAATTTGTATGAAGATGAATGGAAATTTTATCACGAAAAAAATATATATAATAACTTCGATGTCTCAGGATGTTGTCGCAAATAAATCCCTGAATTTTGAAAAGTATTGATCATGGATTTGTCAAATTTGGCGGAGCCTATAGGCGTGGTCCTGCTCTTCGCGTTCATTTGGGCGATCGGTTTCTTCGCGCTGATCTGGGTCTTCGGCGCGGTCTGCATCAAGGCGGCCGACCATATTCAGGTGTCGCAAGTCGATCCCGCGAGCGGGTCTCGCCAACGTCCGCGCTCGACGCCATAGGGACGCGAGCTCCCTTTGGACCTGCGACGGATCCTTATGACTCCTTGATGTTTTGCAGCCCGGTTACGAATGGTCCTCTTACAGGCATAAGTCGTACAGCGACGCCATTCGATCTCATCGAGGTGAATGTCGTGACCGATCTGATCTATTTGGCGGCCGGGGTCGCCGTCCTCCTTCTCTTCGCAGGGTATGCCGCGCTCTTGAGAAGGACCTGACCATGCTGATGATCCTGCTCTATGCAGCCGGCGGCGTCGGCGTCGCGATTTATATGATCGCCGCTCTCTTGCGGCCGGAAAAATTCTAGGCGGCCGACGGCTGCGAAGCAGGCCCGCCGTGGCTCGCCCGAAACCCAAGTCACCTAAGCCAAATCACCAAAATCACCTAAAAAGGAGACCTCGCTATGGATGTGCGAGGCTGGTCTGAGATCCTATTCACCTTAGCTGTCACGGTCGCGCTCGCGTGGCCGCTCGGCATCTACATGGCGCGCGTGTGGAAGGGCGAGCGAACCTGGCTCGACCCGGTGCTACGGCCCGTCGAAGGCGTGCTCTACAAGTCCTTCGGCGTTGATCGCGACAAGAGCCAGAATTGGTTCGCCTACACCATCTCGATGCTGGCCTTCAGCATCGCCAGCTTCGTTGTTCTCTACCTCATCCTTCGCTTTCAAGACCTGCTGCCGCTCAATCCGCAAGGGTTCAAGGGGTGTACGCCGGACTTGGCGTTCAACACCGCCATCAGCTTCATCACCAACACCAACTGGCAATCCTATACGCCAGAACAGACAGTCTCGACCTTCTCTCAGATGGCTGGGCTGACCTCGCACAACTTCCTTTCGGCGGCGGCCGGCATCTCCATCGCCGCCGCAGTCGCGCGCGCCTTCGCGGTCAGCCGCGGCGACGGGCTTGGCAATTTCTGGGTCGATCTCACGCGGATCAGCCTCTACATCCTCCTGCCGATCTCCATCGTGATCGCCCTGGTGTTTGTCGCGCTGGGCGAACCCCAGACGCTGGCCGCCCATGTCAACGCCGTCGGCGTCGAAGGCGGCAAGCAAGTCATTGCGCTCTATCCGACCGCCTCGCAGGAGGCGATCAAACAGCTCGGCACCAATGGCGGCGGCCTCTTCAACGCCAACTCAGCCCACCCGTTTGAGAACCCCAACGCGATCACCAACCTCATCGAGGAAGTGATCATGAACACGCTGGGTTATGCTTGCGTCATCGCCTTCGGGATCGTCGCCCTCGCGCGTCGCGAAGCCCGCGCGCTCGTGGGTGTGATGGTCAGTTTCATCCTGGCGGCGAGCGCGGTGATCTACTGGTCCGAAACCCAGCCCGCGCCAGCCTTGCACGCCGTGCACGCTGCGAGCGCGGTCAACATGGAGGGCAAGGAGGTCCGCTTCGGCGCCGCGTCCACGGCGGTTTGGACAGCCTTCACCACCGGCGCCTCTGACGGCGGCGTCAACGCCATGCACGATAGCTACATGCCGCTCGGCGGCGGAATGGCGATGTTTATGATCCAGCTCGGCGAAATGTTGCCGGGCGGCGTCGGCTCCGGCCTCTACGGCATGGTGGTGATGGCGTTGATCGCCGTCTTCGTCGCCGGACTGATGGTTGGGCGAACACCTGAATACCTCGGTAAGAAGATCGAGGCGCGAGAGGTGAAGTTCGCCATGCTGGCGGTGCTGATCCTGCCGCTTTCGATGTTGGGCTTCGCCGGGGTCGCAGCCGTGGTCCCGGTCGCCTTGAAGGCGCTCGAAAACTCCGGACCCCACGGCCTGTCGGAACTGCTCTACGCCTATTCCTCGGCGACCGGGAATAACGGCTCGGCCTTCGCGGGCCTGTCCGCCAACGTTCCCTACTGGAACTCCACATTGGGGATTGCGATGCTGCTCGGCCGCTTCGCCTATGTGGTCCCTGTGCTGGCCATGGCCGGATCGATCGCCGCCAAGCCGAAGCTCGAGCGCACGGCCGGCACGCTGCCCACCTTCGGTCCGCTGTTCATCAGCCTACTGATCGGCGTGATCATCATCATTGGCGGCCTCGAATTCTTCCCCGCCCAAGCCCTCGGACCGATCGTCGAGCACTTTGAAGTGCTTCACGTCGTCGCCGGCCACTGATCCTTCGGAGCTAAGATTTCCATGACCGTCGCTACCGTCCATCTCGGCGAGAAGCGCCGCTCTGCAGTCACCTCGACGACTTTGTCGTCCAGCGTGATGGCTCGCGCGATCCGAGATTCCTTTGTGAAGCTCGATCCGCGCAAGCTGGCGCGCAACCCGGTGATCCTGGCCACCGAAATCGTCGCCCTGCTCGCGACAATCTCAACGCTCAACGACTTCGTGACCGGTTCCAGCCCGTGGTGGGCGTTCCAGATCGCGCTTTGGCTCTGGTTCACCGTACTCTTTGCAAATTTCGCCGAGAGCATCGCTGAAGGACGCGGCAAGGCCGCCGCGGACGCCTTGCGTGCGCAGCGGGTCGATGTGAAGGCCAAGTTGATCACCGATCCCGAAAAGCGCGCATTCGTCCTGACGCCCGCCTTCAAGCTTGGGGCCGGCAGCATCGTCCTCGTCGAAGCCGGCGACATGGTGCCCTCCGACGGTGAGATCGTTGAAGGCGTCGCTTCGGTGAACGAGGCGGCGATCACGGGAGAAAGCGCGCCTGTGATCCGCGAAAGCGGCGGCGACCGCTCAGCCGTCACCGGCGGCACGACGGTGGTCAGCGACTGGATCAAGGTGCGCATCACCGCCGAGCCCGGCAACACCTTCCTCGACCGCATGATCGCCATGGTCGAAGGCGCCGAGCGTCGCAAGACACCGAACGAGCTGGCGCTTACCGTGTTGCTCGCCGGCCTGACGCTTGTCTTCCTGATCGCCGTGGCGACCCTGCTGGGGCTTGGTCAATATTCAGGCGTGAAGCTCGATCCGCTGGTTCTGGGAGCGCTGTTCATCTGCCTGATCCCAACCACCATCGGCGGTTTGCTTTCGGCCATCGGCATCGCCGGCATGGATCGGCTGCTGAAGGTCAATGTGCTGGCCACCTCTGGCCGGGCGGTGGAAGCGGCTGGCGACGTCGACACGCTCCTGCTCGACAAGACCGGCACCATCACCCACGGCAACCGCATGGCCACAGAAGTGATCGCCGCGCCGGGCGTGCGGGCTGAAGCGGCGCTGCACGCCGCGATGATGGCCTCCCTCGCCGACGAAACGCCTGAGGGCCGCTCGATCGTCGATCTCGCGCTCGAAAAAGGCCTGACGGGCGCGCCTCCCAAGGACTCCAAGCCCGTGCCGTTCAGCGCCACCACCCGTATCTCGGGCCTGGACGCCGGCAAGGACAGCTGGCGCAAGGGCGCGGTCGATGCGATCTTCAAGATGGTCGGCATCTCCGCAGCCAGCGCGCCGGCCGACCTCAATGCGGCGATCGATCGCATCGCGCGCGCCGGCGGAACACCCCTGGCCGTCGCTGAGAACGGCGTCTTGGTCGGCGTCATTCACCTAAAAGACGTGGTCAAGGCTGGTGTGAAAGACCGCTTTGCGGACTTGCGGCGGATGGGTCTGCGCACAGTGATGATCACGGGCGACAACCCCGTCACCGCCGCGGCGATCGCCTCTGAAGCCGGCGTCGACGACTTCCTGGCCGAGGCGACGCCAGAAGACAAGCTGCGGCTGATCCGTGAGGAACAGGGCAAGGGCCGTCTGGTCGCCATGTGCGGCGATGGCTCCAATGACGCGCCGGCGCTGGCTCAGGCCGACGTAGGCGTGGCCATGCAGACCGGCACCCAGGCCGCCCGTGAAGCCGGCAATATGGTCGATCTTGATAGTGACCCCACCAAAGTCATCGAGATCGTCGAGGTGGGAAAGCAGATGCTGATCACGCGCGGCGCGCTGACGACGTTCTCAATCGCCAACGACGTCGCCAAGTATTTTGCGATCATCCCGGCGATTTTTGTGGTCTCGCTACCGGCGCTTGGCGCGCTCAACATCATGCACCTGGGCAATCCGCACAGCGCGATCTTGTCGGCGGTTATTTTCAACGCCCTGATCATCATTGCTCTGGTGCCGCTGGCGCTGCGGGGTGTGCGCTACCGCCCGATCGGCGCCTCCAAGCTTTTGCAGCGTAACCTGCTGATCTACGGCCTGGGCGGCGTCATTGCGCCGTTCGTTGGGATCAAGCTCGTCGATCTGATCGTCACCGCCATCGGTTTGGCCTAAGAAAAGGCGTCAAGGACATGCTTTCCGAAATTCGCCCCGCTATCGTCTCGACGGTGCTGTTCACAGCCCTCTTGGGTGTCGCCTATCCCTTGGCGATCACCGGTATCGCCAAGCTTGCTTTTCCCTACCAAGCCGAAGGCAGCCTGGTGACCGACGCCAAGGGTCAGGTGGTCGGCTCAGCGCTCATCGCCCAGCCGTTTGCAAAGGCTGAGTACCTGCATCCGCGACCATCCGCGGCGGGGGCTAACGGCTATGATCCCACGAGTTCGGGTGGTTCCAACTATGGACCGTTGAGCGCCGACTTGGCCAAGCGGGTCGCGACCGATGCAGCGGCGGTGCGGACCTCAACGGGTCATGACGAAATCCCCGACGATGCGGTGACGACGTCTGGATCAGGCCTCGACCCAGATATCTCCCCGGCCTATGCGTTGCTCCAGGCTGACAGGATCGCCAAGGCGCGCGGGATCCCAGCCGACCAGGTCCGCAAGATCATCAGCGCCCGCGTCGAAGCCCCATTTTTGGGCTTCCTGGGCCAACCCCATGTCAATGTGCTGATGACCAACCGCGCCTTGGACGCAGATGCGCCCCAAGGGACGCCGAAAACCTGATGAAGCCCGACGAGCCACGCCGCCCCGATCCTGATGCGCTTCTTCTGGAAGCCGCAAAGGCCGGGCGCGGTCGGCTCAAGGTCTTCCTGGGCATGGCGCCGGGGGTCGGCAAGACCTTCGCCATGCTCGCCCAAGCCGCCCGTCGCAAGGCTGAGGGCGGCGAGGTGCTCGTTGGCATCGTGGAGACCCACGGCCGGCGCGAGACCGAGGCGCTGACCACAAATCTCGAGATCCTCGAACGCCGGCCCATCGACTATAAGGGGCGCACGCTCCTGGAGTTCGATATCGACACTGCGCTGGCCCGCAAGCCGACGCTCTTGCTGGTGGACGAATACGCCCACTCCAATGCGCCCGGCTCACGCCATCCCAAGCGTTGGCAGGATGTCGAGGAGCTGTTGTCGGCGGGCGTCAATGTCTGGACGACGCTCAACGTTCAGCATCTTGAGAGTCTCGTCGACCTGGTGTGGAAAATCACCGGCGTGCGTCAGCGCGAGACGGTGCCCGATTCTGCTCTATCGCGGGCTGACGATATCGAACTGGTCGACATCACCCCCGACGAACTTCGCCAACGGCTCAGCGAAGGCAAAGTCTACCTGCCGGAGACCGCTCAAGCAGCGGCGGTGAATTTCTTCAAGCCCGAGAACCTGACGGCGTTGCGCGAGCTCGCGCTGCGTCGGATGGCGCAGACGGTCGACGATCAGCTGCTGACCGCGATGCGCCAGCGCGGGGTTGAGGGTCCTTGGGCGGCCGGCGAACGGATCTTGGTGCTGATCGGGCCTGACCCCTTAGCGCAAAGCCTGGTGCGCGCTGGTCGACGGCTTTCCGACATGATGATGGATGCGCCCTGGACGGTCGCTTATATCGAACGACCCAACAAGCCTTCGCCTGACGCAGCCGGCGCCGCCAAGATAAACGCCGCTATCAAACTTGCTGAACAGCTGGGCGGGGCCAATGTCGTTCTGACGGGCGATGACCTGATCGGCACGCTGCTCGACTACGCCCGACAAAATAACGTCACCCAGATTGTGGTGGGAAAATCAGGTCGCTCGCGCTGGCGGGCGTTGCTGGGACGGGCGCTGATCCCGGCCCTGGCCGAGCAAGTGGCAGGCGCAGCGCTCCACATCATTACCGAGCAGGCCCAGCCGGAACCCGAGCCGCCCCCAAAGCCCGAATTGAAGTCATCGTGGAAAACCTGGCGCGGCCATTTGATTTCGGTGGGCCTGGTGGCGATCGCCGGCGGGCTTGCCGGCGTGGTCGACCAGTTTTCGCAAGCCGCGAACCTGGCGATGATCTTCCTGGTGAGCGTGCTGATCAGCGCGCTGGCGTTCGGGCTTTGGCCCGCGGTGACCGCAGCGGCCGTGGCCGCGTTCGTCTACAACTTCTTTTTCCTCGAACCCCGGCTTTCGATCATCATCGGGCACACCGCCGACGTCATTACGTTCCTGGTCTTCTTTGGGGTGGCGATGACGACAGGCTGGCTGACGGGCCGTATCCGCGACCAGGCCCTGGCGATGTCGCGCCGCGCCTCGGCGATCACCGCCCTGCTAGCCGCCAGCCGCAGACTTTCGGCTTCGGCCACCCGGGAGGAGGCCGCCCAGGCCTTGGCCGAGCAACTTGCGGCCGCTACGGGCGGCGAAGCCATCGTGCTCCTGCCCGGCGGCCAGGATGTCGTGCCGGTCGCTGCTGCGCCGGCGATGAAGGCCTTGGGCACCGCCGACCTCGCCGCGGCCCGTTGGGCCTGGCAACACGGCGAGCCGGCCGGGGCGGAAACCGGAACCTTGCCCAGCGCCAACTGGACCTATCGCCCGCTGCAAGGCGTCAGGGCGCGCTCGGGCGTTGCAGCTATCGAGGCCAGGGCTGTCGCTGGCGAGGACGGCGAGCGGTTTGTGTCGGCGCTTCTCGACCAGGGCGCGGTGGCCCTTGAGAGGGCGGAATTCGCGGCCGACGCGGCCGACGCCGAGGCCCTGCGCCGATCCGACAAGCTACGCTCGGCGCTGCTCAATTCGGTGAGCCACGACTTGCGCACGCCTCTGGCCACTGTGCTTGGCTCAGCCACGACCCTGCTGGAATACGAAGATTCTCTGGAGCGCCCTGTGCGCCGTGACCTGCTCACCAGCATTCGCGAGGAAGCTGAGCGGCTGAACCGCTATGTCGGCAACCTCTTGGATATGACGCGGCTCCAAGGCGGCGGCCTCAACATCCGCGCCGATTGGGTCGACGTGCGCGATGTGCTTGGCGCAGCCCTGGAGCGGGTGTCGCGTCGGCTGGCGCAACGCCATGTAACGCGAGATTTTCCGTCCGAATTGCCCCTCATCAAGGTAGATTCAGCGCTGCTGGAGCAGGCGCTGGTGAACATCCTCGAAAACGCTATCGGCTATAGCCCTGAAGACTCGACGATCGAACTGGCGGCCTATGAGGATCGCAACAATGTGGTGCTGAGCATCGAAGACGAGGGCCGTGGCATACCGACAGCGGAACTCGAGCGCGTCTTCGAACGGTTCCGCCGCATGGAAGAAGCCAGCGACAGAGGCAAGGGCGCGGGCCTGGGGCTCGCCATCTCAAAAGGTTTTGTCGAAGCTATGGGCGGGCGCATTGCGGCGGCCAGTCCGATTCACCAAGGCCGTGGGACCCGCATTCTGATCAGCCTCAAGAAGGAGATCGTCGGGTCAACTGAGGTTCGAGCCCATGCATAGATCGCGCATCCTCGTGGTTGACGACGAGCCGCAAATGCATCGCTTCCTGGGGCCTGCGCTCAATGCGGCGGGCTATGAACCGCTTCGGGCGGAGACAGGCCGCCAGGCCCTGGCCGAGATCGCCCGTCGCCCGCCCGATGCGGTGGTGCTTGATCTTGGCCTGCCGGACATCGACGGTCAGGAGGTCTTGCGCAAGGCGCGCGCCTTCTACGATGGCCCGATCATCATCTTGTCGGCGCGCGACCGGGAGATCGAGAAGATCGAAGCCCTGGACGCCGGGGCCGACGACTACGTCGAAAAGCCGTTCCGGGTGGGGGAAATGTTGGCGCGTCTGCGGGTCATCATGCGCCGCCAACTGCGCCAGTCCGAAGCTCCGCCGCCGATTGTCCATGCTGGAGACCTGACGATCGATATTCCGCGCCGCCTGGTCACGCGCGGGAACGAGCCCGTGCATCTTTCGCCCAAGGAGTACGAGCTGCTCGTCAAGCTTGCAGAGGCCGACGGCAAGGTGCTCAGCCACAAGGACCTGCTGATCTCGCTTTGGGGGCCGGCCCATGTGGAGGACATGCAGTATCTGCGCGTATTCATCGGCCAGCTTCGGCAAAAGATCGAGGTCGATCCCTCAGCGCCTAAGCTGATCTTGACCCAGCCGGGCATCGGCTACCGTTTCATGGCCGATGAGGCGGCCCGGCCTGCGAGCGCCTAGTCGGCGCCCCGCGCGGCGGCGGCCAGATATCCGCCAACGATCTCCACAAACCGTTCCGGCTTGGCGGGGCGTTCGCGCCCGGCATGGGTGAAGTCTAGCCCGATGACACAGACGCCGTCGCCCAAGGCGACAGGCCAGAAATCGAAAGCCGACCGATCATAGGGATAGGTCTGGGCTCGCGCCGGGAGGTTCGTTTCGACCGCGCCCCTGGCTGCGTCGGCCTCGGCCGAGGTTATCTTCGCGCCCGCTGTGCTAGCGACGAAGCGCAGCGCGCCAGACTGGCTCATGAAGATCACCGCCGGCGAACGGAAGATCTGGCTCAAGGCGTTGGCTGCGGCGGTGAGGATTTCTGCAAACGGACGCGAAGCGATCACCAGGTGCGCCAAGGACTGCAGGGCCTGGGCCTGCTCAGCTGCGCGGCGGGCCTCCAGGGCGCGAAGGCGCGAGGCGGCGCCAAGCGTGCTGACAATCGCTGCAATCACCAAAAGCAGTCCCGTAGCCCAAAGATCAGACGGGCTGGCGATGCGAAGCGAGTAACGAGGCGCGGTGAAGAAGAAATCAAAGGCCAGCACCCCAGCTCCCACCGCAATCAGCGATGGACCCCAACCGAAAAGCGTCGCTGCGACGACGACAGGCAGGACGAAGATCAAGGTCAGGTTGGGGGCGGCCATCACCTGACCGACGATGAAGGCCAGGCCGGTGGCCAAGGCCACCATCAAGAGGGAAAGGGCGTATTGCGCGGCTATTGGCAAGGGACCAGCCGAAGCCCTGGCGCTCACCTGCCCAGTGGGCTCCGCATGGCTGGCGCCGCCTAGAGGTGCGAAATCCCCGAGCGCGGAATGGGACATTTGCAGCTCCTCTGTTCGCGGCCTGATACGATGGCGACCGCAGTCTACGGCGCGGGGGCATAAGGGATCGATATGGATTTACGCCCTTCGCAGCGGTGCGCGGCGGACCCTGGTCTTGACCTGCAGCGCTAGCGCGGTTTGGGGGCCGGCCAACCGCCGAACTGCGCCGCTCGCGAAGATCAACCGGGGCGTTCGGCGCGCATCTTCCTGGCGCGTGCTGACGGACTAGGGCACAGCTTAGACCTGGGTGGGAGGGAGACGCCAAATGCCCGAGACGGCCGCAGATGAGACCAAGGCGCGATCTCTCTTGACGGGTTGGCGGCGGCTCATGGACGTGCGTTTGGGGATTGTTCCGATTCCCGTCGCCGTCGTCGCGCTCGGCGTCATCGCAGCGCTGGTGGCGGTGGGTTCAGCGCCGCCTGACATCTTGATGAATATCGTCGTGCTGGCTATCGGCGGCTTTTCCTGCGCCGAGATCGGCAAGCGGGCGCCGGGTCTGCGCAATCTTGGCCTGGCGGCCATTCTGGCGACCTTCCTACCATCTTACTTGGTCTATGCGCATTTGCTGCCGAAGGCGCTGGTGAGGTCGATTTCGGCGTTTACCGACAATTCCAATTTCCTCTACCTCTTCATCGCAGCGATCATCGTGGGCTCGATCCTGGGGATGGACCGTCGTGCGCTCGTCGCGGGCTTCCTCAAGATCTTCGTTCCGCTGGCTGCTGGAACCGTCGCGGCCGCTGCGGCGGGCTGCGCAGTCGGAACAGCCTTGGGTCTGGGTCTGGGTCACACCTTCTTCAAGGTCGTGGCGCCGATTATGGCCGGAGGCGTGGGCGAGGGCGCAATACCCTTGACCATCGGCTATGCGGCGTTCTCCCACCAACCCCAGGGCGACCTCTTCGCAGAAGTGTTGCCAGCGGTGATGTTGGGAAGTCTGACGGCGATCCTTTTTGCGGGGCTCCTGAACGCCGCTGGAAAGCGATATCCACAGCTGACGGGGGAGGGGCGGCTTCAGCGGGGGCAGACAGATGATGGGCTCGCAGCTGCACCCGAGGTTCGGTCTTGGCCGATCAGTCCAGCCGATATCGGCGCAGCGTTGGTGATGGCTGTAACGCTCTACCTGGTGGGAGCCTTGGCTCAGAAGCTTTGGGGTTGGCCCGGTCCGGTGGTGATGCTCGCATTGGCCGTCCTGATGAAATTCGGCCGGCTCGCCTCACCGCGACTAGAACAGGCCGCCTTCGCCAACTTCCAGTTCTTCTCAGCTTGCGTGACCTATCCGCTCCTCTTCGCCATTGGGGTTGCGAAGACGCCATGGGAGAAGCTGATCAGCGCTTTCAACCTGCCGACCTTGGCCACCATCGTCGCCACCGTAGCGACATTGATCGCGACAGGTTTCCTCGTCGCGCGATGGGTGAACCTCTATCCCATCGACACCGCCATTGTGAACGCCTGCCATTCGGGCCAGGGCGGTACGGGAGATGTGGCGATCCTGACAGCCGGCGACCGGATGCAGTTAATGCCATTTGCGCAGATCGCCACGCGAATTGGCGGGGCGATCATGGTCACTGTGACGCTGATCCTTTTCGCGCGTCTCGGGCTGGGAGCCGGCTAAGCTCAGCCGTTTTTCGCACCGGGCCTGCGCCAAAGGCGTGAACGCGTCTGTTTGACGTCGAGTTAACTCGGATCGGCGAACATGGTCTCAATAATTTGGGGAGAAGCTTGTTGAGCGATCGGGCCGGCAGCGAGATTGCGTCTGCAAGCCGCCAGCGCATCGTGCAGGGCATGCGCCTTTATGGCGCGTCCGCGCGAAACGTCTGGCCGCGCATGATCGCATCAATGGCGGTGGCGACGGTTGCTGTCCAATCGATCGGCCCCATCTGGACCTCGGCTTGGATCGCCGCAGTCTGGGCCGGTCTTTTCCTTGGCAATTACCTGGTAGAGAAATTCGAAGACCAAAGAACGCCCGCAGCCCAGGCGAAGCTGAATTACATCGTCAGCATCAACAACACGATCGCAGCGATCGCGCAGGCCGGGATTTTGGCCGTGATCTGGGCGAGCGGGGACAATCCAGCCCGTGCTTTTGCGCTTATCGCAGCCTTTGTGGGCGCAGCCTACGTGCTGTTGCAATATTATTCCGACCTGCGCCGCTTCCAGTTGCTCCTTGCGCCCTACGTCGCAACGTTTCTCTTCATCGCCTTTGATCTTTCGCGCAGCGCCGGCTGGCGGCTCGGGGTGATCCTCACCTGTGCGGCCGCCGCCGTCAGCATGACCAATTTCTTCTTCCTTTCGCGCCGGCTGCTCGATCGCTCGCGCTCGGCGCTTCGCCAGGCGCGCCAACGCGCGCAATTGGGCGAGGCTTCGGCGGAATCGGCCAACGCCGCCAAGTCGACGTTTCTGGCCACCATGAGCCATGAGATCCGCACCCCGCTCAATGGGGTGCTGGGCATGACCCAGGCGATGGCCAGCGACGAACTTTCGGAGCGCCAGCGCGACCGGTTGAGCGTCATTCATCGTTCCGGGGAAGCGCTGCTGGCGATCCTCAATGACGTGCTTGATCTCTCCAAAATCGAGGCCGGCAAGCTTGAGTTGGAGAAGATGGAGTTTGAGTTGGCTGAGGTTGCGCGCGGCGCCTACTCGGCCTTCACAGCGCTCGCCAACAAAAAGGGCCTATCGTTCGCATTGGATGTCGAGCGCGCGCGGGGGCGCTATATCGGCGATCCGACCCGCCTTCGCCAGATCCTTTACAATCTGATCTCGAACGCCCTGAAATTCACCGAACAGGGCGAAATCAGAGTGACGGCGATACGTCGAGGCGAACGCCTTGAAATCTCGGTCCGAGACACCGGCGTCGGCATAGCGCCGGAGGGATTGGAGAAGTTGTTCGCCAAGTTCGACCAGCTCGACAGCTCAACCACGCGCCGATTTGGCGGGACGGGCCTTGGCCTCGCCATCTGTCGCGAGTTGGCTCAGCTCATGGAAGGCGAGATCAGCGTCACCAGCGAACTTGGGCTTGGCTCGACGTTCACCTTGCGTATTCCTTTACCCTGGATCGGTGAGGAAAAAGCTCTCGCCCCTGTCACTGAGGCGACGTCTGAGCATCCAGCGATTGCGCTTCGTGTGCTAGCCGCGGAGGACAACGCCATCAATCAGCTGGTGTTGAAGACCCTCTTGCATCAGATGGGCGTCGATCCGACCGTCGTCGGAAATGGCCAGTTGGCGGTCGAGGCCTGGGAAGCCGGCGACTGGGACGTGGTCCTCATGGATATCCAAATGCCGGTGATGGACGGGCTGACCGCTGCAGCCCAGATCCGGGAGCGCGAACGTCTCTCTGGCCGCAAGCCCATTCCGATCATCGCCCTGACTGCAAACGCGATGTCTCATCAAGTCGATCAATACGCCGCCGCGGGCATGGATGGTCATGTGTCCAAGCCCATCCAGGTGACCGAACTCTTCGAGGCGCTGATAGGCGCAACGACGCCTGCCTTGGCCAAACCCGGCGGGGGACTTAGCGCCGAGGTCGCTTAGGGCGACTTGGGCGCAAGCTTGCTGGCGGGCAGCCAAGTCGGTTTCGCATCGGCGTCGGCGACGCTTTCGACCAGACCATAGAAGAAGCGATTGAACTTTCCCGCAGCTTCGAAATCCATCGGCTGGGTCAGATCATCCTGCGGCCGGTGGTAGCGCACCTGGTACCACTGCCGATAACGTCGCTCAGCTTCGGTTCCGGGAACGTAGCCGAATATGAAGCCGGTCCCTGGAATGCCCGCCTGCATGAAGGGCCAATGGTCGGCGCGCGTCAGCAGGCTCCGCTCCGGCTCAGGATCAGGCTGAATGCGGATCGCCATGCCAGCGGCGACCTGGCGGGCTGATTGGCCAAGGGTGGTGTCGTCCAAGGCAAGCTCGGTCAGAATGTCGAGCGGAAAGAGCGGGCGCAGCTGATCAAGGTTGATGTCGGCGACGATGGACGCCTTTGGAACGGTGGGATGATCAACAAACCAGTGAGCGCCCAGGAGACCTTTCTCCTCCCCGGTGAACACCGCGAAGATCAGGCTTCGGCGAAGCGGCTGGCCCTTATGTTTGTCGGCCAAGCGGATGAGCGTCCCGACGTAGGCTGCGTCATCCAAGGTTCCATTGTAGAGCCCGTCGCCTTTCACCGGCTCACCGAAGCCGTAGCCATCCAGATGCGCCGAAAGCGCCAGATATTGCCCTTTTAGCAAGGGGTCGCGACCCGGAAGGACGGCGATGATGTTCTTGGCGGTGAAATCCCGTGTCGTGATCTTGAAATGCGCGTGAAGCGTCTCAGAAATATCAAATGATTGAAGGGGTTGTCCCATCCCGCCCCGCCTCAGAACGTCATCTGGGGCGTGATCTTTGGCGATTTCGCGGAAGCCGTCGGCGCTGAGGGTCATGACGGGAAGCGATGGCGCGGACGGCGCAGGGCTTCCCTTGATCGATACGCTGCGTGCGTAGGCCGCCGGCCAGCGCGGCGGTTCAACTGAGAAATAGGGATCATCAACCTGAACCAGTCCGGCCGCGCCTGCGCTCTGGGCCGCGGCGATCCGCTGGGCCGCCGATGGCAGGCCGGCATGCTTGGTGTTGAAACACATCACGACCTTGCCGCGGGCGCCTGCGAGGTCAGACGCTGCGCAATAGCCGCGAAACGTCAGTTCGCCATCGAGGCTGGCCGGCAATTGGTCTGTGGGTCGAACGGTGATCGCCTGCAAGAACGCCGCCGGACGGCCGCCGAAGCTGATCTCGGTTCCGGGCTTGTCGACCCTAACCTCATGGACCTCAAAGACCTGGAACCAGCCTCCATTGTCGCCCAGCGGCTTAAGTCCGGCCGCCTTGAGTCGCTGCACGACGACATCTGCGGCCCGGTCATATCCGGGCGAACCGATATCGCGGCCCTCCATGGCGTCCGACGACAGGGCCTCGGCGATCTCCCACCAGGCCTTTGTGTCAGCATCCTTGATGGTCGCTGAGCGCGGCGGGGCGGCTTGAACCACGCCGGCGCTGAGGCTGGCCAGCAGCGCCAATGTTGCAAAAAGCCTCACCGGTAGCGATCGAACCAGGCCAAGATCGCATGCGCCTTGGCGGCCGCTTGGGAGGGGCGCTCGGCCAAGCCGCCGTGCGAAGCCCCCGGCACCTGGATCATGGCGGTGGGGACATTGCGAATTTGCAGGGCGTCGAAGAACTGCTCGGCTTCTGAGGGCGGAGTGCGGTGGTCGTCGGTGCCCACGATCACCAAGGTCGGTGTCTTGACGGCGCCCACCAAGGAGAGCGGCGAACGTTTCCAATAGCCGTCGGGGTCCTCCCACGGCATCTTGCCAAACCACGACGTCGCCATGAAATTATAACCATCGGTCGTCAGGACCTCGCTCGTCCAGTTTATGACCGGCTTCTGAGCGGCTGCAGCCCGGAAGCGTGCGGTCTTTCCGACGATCCAGGCGGTCAGCGCTCCGCCGCCCGAACCGCCGGTGACATAGAGGTGGCTGGGGTCGACCGAGCCCTTTTCGATGGCAGCGTCGACGACGCTCATCAGGTCGTCGTAGTCATGGCTGGGATAGTTCTTGTCGATGGTGTTGGCGAATTCATCACCATAGGACGTCGATCCGCGCGGATTGGCGTAGACCACCATGTATCCGGCCGCAGCGTAGAGCTGGTCGTCTGTCGAGAAGGCCGGGCCATAGGCGGCGAACGGACCTCCATGGATCTCTAAGATGAGGGGATATTTCTTCGACGGATCGAAATTTGGCGGGGTGACGAGCCACGCGTCGATCGCCTTCTTGTCATAGGCCGACGTCACGGCCAGGGGTTCGACCTTGGCGAGCGTCTTGCTGGCGAGGAGATCGGCGTTGAGGTTGGTCAGCCGCTGAACCTTGCCGGCGCGGGCTATGGAAATGTCCGAAGGCGAGGCTGCGTCGCCTGACGTAAAGGCGACGAGGCCGTTCTTTCCGACCGAGAATTCGCCGCCAGTGTAGGGGCGATCCATCTCAGCACTGCTGGTCAGGCCTGTGGCGACGGTCTCCATTTTTCCGTCGAGGGCGATGTGCGCCACCTTGGTGACCCCGTGATCGGCGTAGTCGACATAGAGGCTCTTGCCGTCTGCAGACCAACTGGGCGCGCCGACGCTGCGGTCCAGCGACCCCGTGATCACGTGGCTGTTTTTGCCATCGCGATCCATCACGTAGAGCCGGGTGTTCTCATAGCCCCGGTGGCCGTGATCGTCGAAGCCGACGTAGGCGATTTTTGTTCCATCAGGTGACGGCGTCGGCGCCAGGTCTGGGCCCACGCGGTTGGTGAGCCTGGTCATCTTGCCGTCGGCGATCGACAGCTCGTAGATATCGCTTTCTTCGGCCTCACGCTCCCAGTCGGACGAGCGATTGGACGCGAAATAAAGGCTCTTCCCATCCGCGCTGAAGGCGAGTTGGCCGCCTTCGTCGAATTTTCCGAACGTCAGTTGGCGCGGTTCGCCGCCGTCGGCCGAAACCACAAAGAGGTGGCGATAGCCAGGTTTCAAATAGCCGGCGCCGTCGCGGCGGTAGGTGACCCTATCAATGATCCTGAGCGGCTCGGCCCACTTTGCGCCGGGCGGCGGCGCCATGGGCGCGCCAAGCGCGCGCGGCGGAGCCAGGGTCAGCATGGACATGGCGATTGTTTTGCCGTCCGGCGACCAGACGATTGAGCCGGGCGCCTGCTCAAGGTTGGCGACCTTGGCTGAGCGACCTGTGGCCATCCATCGAACGTAGAGCTGGGCGCCGCCCGGCCCTGCGGCGATATAGGCTAGCCGCGTTCCGTCCGGCGACCAGCGAGGATGCAAGTCGGCGGCGTCTTCGGTCGCCAACGGCGTCTGGGCGCCGGTGGTCGGGTCGATCAGCCAGATTGAGGCATGGCCGTTGTCGGTCATGATGTCTTGGGTGACGCGCACATAGGCGATCGCCCCGCCGTCGGGCCGCACCTGCGGGTCGCTGGCGGCGCGCAATGAAAAGATGTCGCGGCCTTGGAAGGTCCGTGTAGGCCCTTCCGCCACCTGGGCGAATGAAGGCGCTGCGCAGGCCAAGGACAGCGCAGAAACAAGCAAGGCAAGACGCATGGTGGTTCCCCGAAACTTACACCGCTTACAAAGGCTGGGCATCCAAGGTTTGTCCAGCACGACGCAGGCCGCTACATGCTCATTCCATGGCCGAAGCATTCAACGATATTATTCTCCCAGCTGAAAAGACCGCGCGGTACGCCGCGGTGAGCCAAGAAATCGCTGCGGTCCTGGAGGGGGAGACGAACGTCACTGCGCGGATGGCGACGGTGGCGGCCATGTTGGCGGCGAGTTTTGACCATTTCTACTGGACGGGCTTTTATATGGTCGACCCCACCAAGCGCGAGGAGCTGGTCGTGGGACCCTATCAGGGCACGTTGGGCTGCCTTCGGATTGCGTTCGGCCAGGGCGTTTGCGGCGCAGCCGCCAGAAGTCGCCAGACCCAGGTTGTCGCCGATGTTCATGCCTTTGCGGGGCATATCGCGTGTGACAGCCGCTCAGCCAGTGAGATTGTCGTGCCGGTTGTGGACGCCCAGGGGCGCCTGATCGCGGTTTTCGATGTCGATTCCGAGAGCCCGGCAGCTTTCGACGCGCTGGACGCCGAATGGCTTGAGCGCATCTTGCAGCAAAGCTTTGCAAACTGACCGATCCTGGTTGCCCTTAACGTCAACCGGTATTGTCTTCCGCTGCGGCGCCTTCATAGATTGAGCCAAACGCGTGAAGAGCGCTTGATCCTTCATCTGGGAGTATGGCCATGGCCGAAGCCTATATCGTAGCAGCGACCCGCACAGCTGGTGGACGCAAGGGCGGGCGCCTTCGCCAATGGCACCCAGCCGATCTTGGCGCTGTCGTCCTAAACGAACTTGTCGATCGCACTGGCGTCGACCCGGCGGTCATTGAAGACGTGGTCATGGGCTGTGTGATGCAAGTCGGCGAACAGGCTACAAATATCGCGCGCGGCGCCGTGCTCGCCTCCAAGCTCCCGGAGAGCGTTCCGGCCACCAGCGTCGACCGCCAGTGCGGCTCCTCCCAGCAAGCCCTGCATTTCGCCGCCCAGGCGGTGATGAGCGGATCCATGGACGTGGTGATCGCTTCGGGCGTCGAGAGCATGACGCGGGTTCCGATGGGCTTGTCGGTCGCGCTGCCGGCCAAGGAAGGCTTCGGCAATCCGATGAGCCCCAACCAGCAAAAGCGCTACCCCAACATCCAGTTCAGCCAGTTCATGGGCGCTGAAATGATGGCCCAAAAATATGGCTTGTCGAAGGATCAATTGGACGAATTCGCCTACGGCTCCCACCAGCGTGCGATCGCCGCCACTCAGGGCGGTGCTTTCAGGGACGAGATCGTGGCGGTGGACGGCAAGGACGGTAAGGATGCTGAGGGCGGCGTCGTACGTCACGACAGCGACGAGGGAATTCGCTACGATTCCAGTCTCGAGGCGATCAAGGGCGTAAAGCTGCTGCGCGAGGGCGGCGCGATCACGGCTGCGACCTCCAGCCAGATCTGCGACGGCGCATCAGGCGTCATGGTGGTCTCGGAGAAGGCGTTGAAAGAATATGGCCTGACGCCGCTGGCGCGCATCCATAACCTGACGCTGATCGGCCATGACCCGGTGATCATGTTGGAGGCCCCGCTTCCGGCGACGGAACGGGCGCTGAAAAAGGCTGGAATGTCGATCGACGACATCGACCTTTTCGAAGTGAACGAAGCCTTCGCCTCGGTTCCGGTCGCCTGGCTTCAGACCACGGGCGCTGATCCTGCCAAGCTCAACGTCAATGGCGGCGCGATTGCGCTTGGCCATCCGCTGGGCGCCTCGGGCACCAAGCTGATGACGACGCTGCTCCACGCCTTGAAGAACCGCAACAAGAAGTGGGGCCTGCAGACGATGTGCGAAGGCGGGGGTCTGGCCAACGTGACGATTGTCGAGCGGCTATAGGAACGAGCGGACATGGCCGGACGCGCTATCGTCATCACAGGTGCGTCCGGCGTGCTGGGCGCAGCGGTCGCTGACGCGGCCGCAGCTCAGGGCGCGCGCTTGGCGCTCATCGGGTTTTCCAAGGAGCCGCCGAAGGCGCTCGCCGGCCGGTCCGACGTGCTTTTTCTCGGCGGCGTCGACCTGACTGACGCCAATAGCGCCTCGGCGGCCATCGATGCGGCCGCTGAGAAGTTCCAAGGCCTCGACGTGCTCATGAATATCGCCGGAGGTTTTGCTTGGGAAAAACACGAAGGCGGCGACTGGAACAACTGGCACCGCATGTTCCTGATGAATGTTCAGACCGCGTCCAACGCCAGCCGCGCAGCCATCGCCCATCTTCGCCGTTCGCCAGCCGGGCGGATCGTCAACGTGGGATCAAACGCCGCCCTGAAGGCGTCCCTCGGCATGGGCGCCTACGCCGCTTCAAAGGCGGGGGTTCACAGCCTGACCCAGGCGCTCGCCGAAGAGCTCAAGGGCGATGGGGTGACCGTCAATGCGGTGCTGCCGTCAATTATTGACACCCCCGCCAACCGTCAGGAGATGCCGAAAGCTGATTTTTCGGCCTGGGTGCGTCCTCAGGAATTGGCCGCGGTCATGCTGTTCCTGGCCAGCGCTGAGGCCAGCGGCGTAACAGGCGCCTTGATCCCCGTCACTGGTCGCGTCTAGCGCTGGGTTCTCGCAAGTTGCGGATCCAACCGAATGGCTGAGGCGTCGTCATCGGCGGCGTGTCTCAGGTCGTGGTTGGCTGCATAGGCCATGCTTCTGAATCGATAGGCCAAAGCGTCGTTGACATTCATTGAGATGGCTTGCGTCAGATCAGAAATCGCCGGCGTCGGTTCATGGGTTTCCAGGTTGACCAATCCCCGGCCGCGCCAGGCCTCTTCGTTCTGCGGATTAAGTAGGATCGCTTTGCTGTAGTCGGCGAGCGCGCCGTTGTTTTCGCCCGCTGCGTGACGAAGGTATGCCCGGTGCTGATAGGCGACGGCGCTATCAGAGCTATCCGGCCGAAGCCGGATTACGGTGTCATAGTCAGCGATGGCGCCTTGGCGTTCACCCTTGGATTCGTAGGCCTGACCCCGGTTGAGATAGGCGAGCGCAAAGTCGGGATCGAGGCCTATGACCTTGCTGAGATCCGCGATGGCGTGATCGAAGTCTGCACGGAGCATGTAGATGGCGGCGCGATTATTGTAGGCGTCGCGGAAGTTGGGTTCGAGGCTGATGGCCCTGTCGTATTCCGACATGGCGACATCGCGCTGGCCCAGGGACATGTGCGCGTCGCCGCTTGATTTGACGATCTCGGCTTCTGTGAGGTTCAGGGAAACTGCTCGGCCAAATTCGGCCATGGCGGCGCCGGGGTCGATGGATACGGCGCCCACAGCGTGCTCGTGGCGGGCGCGTGCAAGGCCCAGTGTCAATCGCCTGGCCTCTGCTGCGTCGGCTTCCGCCGAGGCGTCATCGTGCTTCTTCAGGTAGGTCAGTCCTCGGTCGCGCCATGCTGTGGGGTCAGCCGGGTTGAGTGCGATGGCTGCGGAGAAGTCAGCGAGCGCGCGGTCGAGATCTCCGCCGTTCGCATAGAGCGCGCCACGGCTCACGAAGACTGCCGGATCCTTTGGAGCAAGCCGCGCAGCCTTGGTCAGATCGGCCATGGCCAGGTCCTTGCCGCCGCGTTTCAGGACGATGGCTGCGCGATTGAGAAAGGCGCTGGCGACCGTTGCATTGATCGATATGGCCTGGGTGTAGTCAGCCATGGCGCGATCGTCGTCGCCCTTGGCGGCGTAGGCGATGCCCCTGTCCACATGGATCTTGGCCAGAACGCTCGTGCCGCCAGCTGCACTGAGGCCAAGCGCGATTGCAGCACCATAACGGCGATCGCAAGGTCAAGGTCCCCGCGATTTTGGTAGGCGAACCCTCGATTGCGTAGCGCGATGTCGCGATCGTTCGGCGAAAGGGTCTTGCTCTGCAAGACGCGCGTACACCCCTGCACGGCCTTTTCGGGCTGGGGTGAGACACAGGCTTCGCGGTCGGGGGCGCGGATGATCGCCTGCGCGCGGACGCCGGTGGCGCTTGTGATCAGTGCGGCGGCGCAGAATCCGATGGCGGCGAAAGGGGTAGACTTCATCTGGCAGGGTCTAGCCTGACGATGAGTTCCGCGTCGCGATCGACGGCCGCACGAGAGAAATCGAGAGGTATGTAGGCCCCGTTCGCCCAAAGCGGGAAGAGATCACGGTAGTGGACGCTGAACGGATCTCCCGATTGACCAGGGGTGTTCACCGCCACGGAATTGTCCCAGGCTCCGACATCCATCACCAACCGGACTGAGGCTCCGGCGATTTGGGTGAAATCAAGCGGGCGGTAGGTTGCCGCCCGTGGGCTTGAGGCCGATCCCGGAATCTCAAGAGCGCCTGTGCCCATCTGTGCGGCAAGCTGGGGATCGGCCAGGACGGCCGCAGCTGGCTTGAAGTCGGCGTGGTGCAAACGGCCCCACGTCCAGGTGGATATATCTGGCCCGAGCGCGCGCTTAAGGTCTGTCACCGCAGCGTTCAGGCTTCCCAGGAGGAGCGCCTCGCGGGTCGGCGCCGCCTCGGGGGTCTCCAGGTATGTCACGACCGCATCAAGCGAACCTGAACCCACCAGCACCCGCGCAGCTTCTGGCGTCGAAGCCGCGACGACCGTGTGGCCAAGGTGGTTGCTCACCCAGTCCTGGTAGATGGCGGCTGCGGCGCTGTCGGTGGTCTCGTCGTTGTTCCAGGCTTTGAGCAAAGCCAGGGCCTTGGCGAGCGACGGATCAGGCGAGGACAGAGGAGCCAAGAGCGCGATCGTGCGACGCGAGAGCGCATCGTGGCTGTCGGTTTGCAGGGCCATGGAATCGGCGAGCGTTGCTTTTGGAAGAGACGCCAGGACCTCCTTGATCCGCGTGATCCGAGATCGGTCGCCCCATTCGTAACTGAGCGCCGGGCTCGCAGGGTAGCTGGCTGGCAGGTTCATTTCATTGGCTGTGGCGAAGAAGCCCTCGGCGGGGTTGTGGACCGCCGGAAGCTGGGCTTCGGGCATCATGCCCGCCCACTCGTAACGCCCGTCGCCGGGCACGGGCAAAAGTCCGTCCCAGTTCGGACGGATGGGCGTCAGGCCGGCGGCCGACCAGCCTATGTCACCGGTCGTATCGGCGAACACCAGATTGAGGGGCGGCGTTCCCCAGGCCTCTTGGCCTTTCTTGAAGTCCGTCCAGGAATTGGCGCGCCACATCCTTGATGAGCCGAAGTAGCCGGACGCGCCGGGGAGGTTCCAAACCGTGCGCATGGCGAAGGCGTGGCCGGGGGTTTCGTCAAGGACCGGCCCGTGGCGTGTGAACTTCAGAACGACATCACGCGGGGCTTCGCCCTTAACCTCGATGGTCTCGTGGACGATTTTCATCGGCTCAAAGCCGGCTTTGTAGCGATAGGTATCGCCCTTGGTCTCGTAGACGTAGAGGTCTTCCTGATCGATGTAGAAGATCGTCAGCCCCCAGGCCATCTGATCGTTGTGACCGAATGAGACCCCGGGCAAGGCAGGTTCGCCAGCTCCGATGATGTCCAGGTCTGGCGCGTTCAGATGGACGATGTAGCGCAAGCTTGGGACGCCCACGGGGCGGTGGGGATCGTTGGCCAATATCGGCCGGCCCGTGGCGGTGCGCGAAGGCGCAATCACCCAGTTGTTGGAGCCCTCGTTCTGGCTGGCGTCGAGCGATTGCGCGAGCTGGACCTGGCTTGTGGCTTCGGTTCGCTTGCCTCCAGCCGTCATGGGCTGAAAATCCACGGCTCCGGTCCCAAGAAGATAGTCTTTCAGCACATCCGTTGGGATGACGCAGGGGTCGAGGCCGGCAGGGATTGAGGTTGTGTGCGCTGGTTCAAGCTTTCGGCGCAAACGGTCTGCGGAGAGACCCGCTGCGCAAGCCACCTGGGCGCGCGCGACTTCGGAGGTCACATTGGAGACCAGCGCGTGGCTTCGGATGCGCAAGACATCCTCGACGCCCCAAATCTCTGGCTTGCTCGCGGTGAGCTTGAATTCCACGGGGAGCGGGCGTTTTCCGGCCAGGACTTCGGTCACATAGGCGTTGACGCCTGCTGTAAAGGCCTCGACCGCCTCGCGGCTTCCAGCCCCATAGGCCGCCCACTCGGAGGCCATGTCGCCCCTGTAGAGGAAGAGCCGCGCGGCCCGGTCCTGCGCGACATAGGCGGGCCCGAAACTGGCCGACAAGCGGCCCAGCCCGCGCTTTCGCCAAAGATCTATCTGCCAAAGGCGATCGCGCGCGGCGTTGAAACCTTGCAGGAAGAAGGCGTCGCGGCTGCTGGCGGCATAGATGTGCGGCACCCCCCAATGATCGACAACCAACTGGGCGGGCGCGTTCAAACCCGCCACGGACCATGTTTCGCGCCGGATCGCCGTCGACGAGGGCGCGCCCTGGGCTATGGCGTTGCTCGCCAGTCCAGCGGCCAACCCAAGACCCGCCACAGTTCTAACCCACGCCCGCATACTTGCCCCCGTCATCGCACTGGCGCGGATTTGACGCCAAATCGTGCGATCCGTCCACGCGCGCGCGACTTGCAGTTCGGCGGGGGTGAGCCTTTAGAGTGGGGAATGAGCCACAAAGGGGAAATGCGATGATTGGCTATGCGACCATTGGAACCAACGACCTGCCCCGCGCCCAGGGCTTCTACGACAAGGTGATCGGCTCACTTGGCGGAAAGCGGACCATGGCCTTTGAGCGGATGCAGTTTTACGGCGGCCCCGGCGCGGCCACCATGCTGGCGGTTTGCAAACCCTATGACGGCCAACCGGCGAGCGCGGGCAATGGGTCGATGTTCGGGCTTGCAGCGGCCACCAAGCCTGATGTCGATAAGGCCTATGCCGCCGCGATCGAGGCCGGCGCCTTGTGCGATGGACCGCCGGGGCAGCGGATGGACGGCTTTTACGCCGCCTATTTCCGCGATCTCGACGGCAACAAGCTCTGCGTCTTCAACACCGGCGCCTAACCGCTACTTCGCGGTCTTTGCTGCAGCCGGCGTCGGGGTCACGCGCCAGACCATTCCACCGACGTCGTCTGCGACCAATAGGGCTCCGGTCTTGTCGACCACCACCGCGACGGGACGACCTTGGATCTTTTGGCGCTTATCCAGAAAGCCCGTCAGGAAAGCCTGTGGCGCGTTTTGGGGTCGGCCGTTGACGAAGGGTATGAAGACAACCTGATAGCCGTTCAGAGGCTTGCGGTTCCACGATCCATGTTGGCCGATAAACGCCCCGCCACGATAAGACGTGGGGAAGGCCGCAGCCGTATAGAACGCCAAGCCCAGCGAAGCGGTGTGCGCGCCCAGACCGAAATCTGGCGCCACGGCCTTGGCGACCATCGGCGGGTTGGCGGGCTTAACTCTTACGTCGACGTTGTGACCCCAATAGCTCCAGGGCCACCCGTAGAAGGCGCCATCCTTGACGCTGGTCAGAAAGTCCGGCGGCAGGTCGTTTCCGATCTCGTCGCGCTCATTGGAGACCGTCCACATCACACCGGTGACCGGTTCGAAATCGATACCGTTGGGATTGCGAATACCGCTGGCGAAAATCCGCGGTTTGGCGCTGGCGATATCGTATTCCCAAATCGCCGCGCGCCCGGTCTCGTTCTCCATGCCGTTCTCGCCAATATTCGAGTTGGAGCCGACGGTGGCGTAGAGTTTCGTCCCGTCGCGGCTCGCCACGACGTTCTTGGTCCAATGGTGGTTGATCGGTCCGCCGGGCAGGTCGAAGACTTTCTGGCCCGTTCCACTCACCGATGTCTGACCATCGACGTAGGGGAAGCTCACCACTCCATTGTCGTTGGCGACGTAAAGCGTATGGCCCACTAGGGTCATCCCAAAGGGCCGGGTCAAACCCTGGGCGAACAGCATCCTGCTTTCAGCCACGCCGTCGCCGTCAGCATCGCGCAACAGAAAGATCTTGTTGGGGCTGGGTTTGGCCGCGCCGACCGATTTCATGACCAGCTTCTGGAAGAAGCCCTTGATCCCTTGGTTGGTCTTGTCGGCTGCAGAAACTTCCGAGGCCGCCTCGGCCACCAACACATCTCCGTTGGGCAAGACATAAAGCCAGCGCGGATGATCCAACCCTTCGGCGAAGCGGGTGACAGTGAAGCCTGGCGGCGCCTTAGGCGAAGCGTTCTGCGCCCATCCGACGACTTTGGGCGTGCCGACCGTGGGGATGAGCGCGCTCTGCGGCTTGGGCAGCACCGGATTGGGACCATAGCCCGCCCAGTGGTTCGATGATCCTGCAGGCATGCACGATGCGAGAGATAAGGCCGCAAGCGCGCTTGCGGCGAAAAGGACATGGCGGCTCATATGGTTTGTCTCCCTGTCGCTCGTATAAACCAAGCTTGGCCACGATTGTTGCCCTCTCAGGGTTGCTGACGCCAGGGCGGCGTTGCGCAAAGGGCTGAAACCAGCTCACCTGAGCGACAGGGAGAATGAAATGGACCTGAGCGAAACGCCAGAAATGGCGGCGTTCCGCCGCGAGGTTAAGGGCTTCCTTGCAGCCCACCAGGCGGACTATTGCGGCGGTGCAGCCAAGGACCCCTTGGCCTGGCAACAGCTTTTGGTCGCGCACGGATACGCCGCGCGCACCATCCCGCGCGAGTACGGCGGATACGGCGCTGCGCCCGACATCTTGAAGGGGCGCATTCTGGCCGAGGAGTTTATCTCGGCCGGCGCGCCGCGGGGCATGGCCGGGCAGGGTATCTCCATGCTGGTTCCGACCTTGTTGGAAGTGGGCTCCGAGGAGCAGAAGCTGCGCTGGATCGGGCCGACGCTGCGCGGCGAGATCATCTGGTGCCAGGGTTATTCAGAACCGGGCGCCGGCTCAGATCTGGCGAGCCTGCAAACCAAGGCCGTTGAGGATGGGGGCGATTTCGTCATTTCCGGGAGCAAGATCTGGACGAGCACGGCCCACGCCGCCCAGATGATGTTCGCCCTTGTCCGGACCGAGCCTGAGGCGGCCAAACATGAGGGTATCTCCTACGTTCTCATCCCGATGGATACGCCCGGCATCGAAGTGCGGCCGCTCAAGACCATGACCGGGGGCTCTGAATTCAACGAAGTCTTCTTCAATGACGTTCGCATCCCCCAGGACCAGGTCGTGGGCGGGCGCGGGCGCGGCTGGTTTGTGGCCAACACGACCTTGAAGCATGAGCGCGGCATGCTGGGCGATCCCAATGCGACAGAAGCTCGCCTCAATGCTCTGATCGAACTCATGAAATCTGAAACCGTCGATGGTCAAAGGGTGATCGACAATCCCGTCTTCCGCGATCGGCTCATGCAACTTCAGGGCCGCGTCTTGGCGATGAAATTCAATGGGTTGAGAATAATCACTTCACAGATTACGGGAGAACCCGCCGGCATGGCGGGGTTGATCGTCAAACTGCAAGGTTGCGAGCTGAACCATCAGCTGGCCGCCCTGGCGATCGACGCGCTTGGCGAGCTTGGAATTCTCTATCACGAGGGGAGCCACCTGCGCGCAAAGGGACGCTGGCAATGGAACTACATGTTTGATCTTGGGCTGATCATCGGCGGCGGCACGGCCCAGATTCAAAAGAACATCATTGCAGAGCGCGGGCTTGGTCTTCCACGCGAACCCAAGCCTGCGGCGGTCTAGGTCATGGATTTTTCGCTCACCCAAGACCAGCGCATGATGCAGGAGAGTCTGACCCGGACCGTGGCCGAGGCCAGCCCGCTCGAACGGGTCCGAAGGTTCGCCTCGGACCTGACGGATAGTGGAGCGGACATTTGGCGTGCGCTTTGCGAGTTTGGCCTGCCGGGGATTGTCGTGCCCGAGGAGCACGGCGGTCTTGGGCTTGGCCTCCTAGACGCCGCGCTCGCCGCGGAAGCCTTGGGTCACGCCGTGGCGCCTACAGCCTTCATGGAGGTCGTCTTGGCGTCGATCGCCTTGCTGCGTGGGGGCTCGCCCGAACAACAGGCCCATTGGCTGCCACGACTGGCGTCGGGCGAGGCGACGGCTGCGGTCGCGCTCTCCGAGTTGGTCGCTGGCGCGCGCGACGGCGCTGGGGTCAGCGCCTCGCAGGGCGTGCTGAGCGGCAAGGCGTTTTTTGTGCAAGGTGGAATGACGGCCGACCTTCTCGTGGTCGCCGACACGACCGGGGCTCTGCACCTGGTTCGAGGCGACGCCGAGGGCTTGTCGCGGACATTCATGCCAGGCCTGGACGAGACGCGACGGCTGGGCGAACTGACGTTTAGGGCTGTCGCAGCAGAGCCTCTAAGCGGCGGCCCCGCTCTGCTCGACGCATTGCGCGACGCAGGCTGGACGCTGATTGCGGCCGATACCCTGGGCGCGGCTCAGGCCATGCTCGAAAAGGCCGTGGCCTATGCCAAGGAGCGCCGCCAATTTGGGCGCGTGATCGGCTCGTTCCAGGCCGTGAAACATCTTTGCGCCGAGATGGCGGCTGAGCTCGAACCTTGTCGCTCGCTGATTTGGTATAGCGCCTACGCCTATGACGCAGCCCCTGGCGAAGCCTCGCTGATGGCGGCCCACGCCAAGGCCTTGACCTGCGAAGTCGCTCGTTTCGTGGCGCGCACGTCGACGGAGGTCCACGGCGGCATGGGCGTCACCGATCTGCTGGGCTTGCACTATTGGTTCAAGCGCATTGGTCTCAATCGTCAGCTGCTTGGCGGGCCAGAACGGGTTCGCGAAATCGCAGCGCGCCTGCAGGGGTTGGCGGCCTAGCGCTATTTTCACCTCCAAAGGGGGAAAGACATGACGCCTTTTGCAAGCCGTCGCAGTTTCCTTGGCGCTTCGGGGGCTGGGATTTGCGGTCTTCTTGAGGCGGATTGGCCGCACCTGACGCGCGCAGCTGAGCGTGAGGCCGACCTTGTCGTCTTCAACGCCAAGGTCCTGACGGTCGATCAGCGCGCACCGCGGGCCGAGGCGTTTGCGGTCAAGGACGGCCGCTTCATCGCCGTCGGCGCCAGCCAGGACGTGCGAACCCTGATAGGGCCCAAGACCCAGTCGTTCGACGCCAAACAGATGACGGTGACGCCTGGCTTCATCGATTGCCATAATCACGCCGGCGGGACCGAGCTCTTGTTCCAGGTTCTGGTCGGTAATCCGTTCGAGGTCGAGTTCGTGACCATCGACAGCATCGTCTCAAAGCTTCGCGCCAAGGCCGCGACGCTTGCGCCAGACACCTGGGTCGAAGGGTTTTTCTTCGACGACACCAAAATCAAAGACAACCGACAGCTCGACATTCACGATCTGGATCGCGTCTCGACGGATCATCCCGTCGTTGTTCGCCACCGCGGCGGCCATACGTCCTTCTATAACAGCAAGGCGCTGGCTATGGCCGGGGTGACAAAGTCTACGGCCAACCCGCCAGGTGGAACCTTCGATCGGGACGCCAACGGCGAACTCAATGGCCGGGTGAGCGACCGGGCGGGCGCTGTGTTCAACGGCGTGGGCAAGCGTCCGGTTTTCACCCCCGAGCAGACCCTGCAGCGCGATCGCCAAGGGCTCGCCTATATCTCGCGTCAGTTTGTCCGTTATGGATTGACCAGCGTCCATCATCAGGGCGGCGACCTCTTGGCGCTGCAGCAGGTCCGCGCCGAGGGGAACCTGCTCCACCGCGTCAGCTATGAGGCGACGGGCGAGATCTTGGAGGCGATGATCCGTTCCGGCCTTGAGACCGGGTTCGGCGATGAGTGGATCAAGCTTGGGGCGACGATGGAGCACATCGTCGATGGTTCATTCTCAGAACGAACCATGGCCATGAGTACGCCCTACGAAGGCGTTTCGCCGCCCTACTACGGCAATCTCACCGAGGGCCAAGAAAGCCTGAACGCCTGGGTGGAGCGGGTCCATCGCGCTGGCGTCGACATCAACTGCCACGCCAATGGCGACGTTGCGATCGCCAATACGCTTACGGCTTTAGAGCGCGCCCAAAAGCTCTATCCGCGACCCAGCGCACGGCCGAAGATCACCCACTGCACGCTGGTCAATGATGACCTCATTCGGCGCATCAAGGCCGCCAACGTCGTGCCGGCGGTGTTTTCGACCTACCCCTACTACAACGCCGATAAATTCCACTTCTATGGGCAAGAGCTGTTGAAACGGTGCATGGCGTTGCGAAGCTTCCTCGACGCGGGCGTTCCTGTCGCGGCAGGCTCAGACTTCAGTCCAGGTCCGTTCTCGCCGCTGATGGCCATCCAGGCCATGGTCACGCGCACCGGGTGGAACGGCGAGACGTGGGGCGCTAACCAAAGGATCACCGTGGACGAGGCTTTGCGGGTGAACACTTTGAACGGCGCCTACGCCTCCCACGAAGAAGCCATCAAAGGATCGATCACCCCCGGTAAGCTCGCCGATTTCGTCGTTCTCGCCGAGGATCCGCATGAGGTGAGCCCCGACAAGATCAAAGATATTCAGATCGTGCGAACGGTCACCGGGGGCGTCACCGTTCACCAGGCCTAGGGGCCCCACGCTTGGACTATGCGTGAACGGGCGGGATCCGCTGCGCCCAGGGGCTGGCGGCTTCGAGCTCATAAGCCAATTCAAAGAGCAGCCGCTCACGTCCTTCACGTGCGGAAAACATTATGCCGATCGGCAGGCCGTCAGTTGTCCAATGGAGAGGGACGCTCATCGAAGGTGCGCCGGCGATATTGTGAATGGGGGTGAAGCCGACATACTCCTTCAGCCGACCCACCAGGGCGTCAAAAGGAACGCTTGGTCCGACTTCGCCCAAGAGCGGGGGGCCTGACGACAGCACTGGCGAGACCACGATGTCGAATTGATAGGCTGGGAACCAGGTGTCATAGGCCAAAGCATTGGCGCTGAGTCTTTGCAGCGCGGCGACCATGGCTTGGGGTGGGGTCTTGTGCGCCAACTCCACCAGACCAAGGGTGAACGGCTCCAGATCTTGCCTGTCGGGCTCTCGCCCGATCGCACGCGAAACGCCATCGGCGAGCATCTTGGCTTCTTGCGCCCAAAGGGTCAGAAAATCGTCGATGAACTGACCGCCGTCGTAGGGCAGGTGGGTATAGTCGATATGATGTCCAAGGCTGGCCAGCAGCTTCACGGCGTTGTCGAGGGCCGACATGACCTGCGGCTGCGCGCGGTGCCCCAGCCCATTTTCTACCAAGACGCCGATGCGCAGCCGTCGCTTGGCGGGACCGGCGACAAGCCCGATGGGCGGCTTTTGGGCGTGAACGCCGGTGTCTTCAGTTGCGGCGAAGAAGGCGGCGCTATCGCGTACGCTTCGGGTGAGAACGTGGCGGGCGCCAAAATCGGTGATTTTGGTTTCGTCCATCGTTCCGATCATTCGACCACGTGAAGGTTTGAGCGCAAATAGGCCGCAGTGCGAAGCTGGGATGCGGATTGAACCACCGCCGTCGGTGGCTTCGCTCGCCGCAACGACGCCCGCCGCCACGGCCACAGCCGCACCCCCAGAAGATCCGCCGCAGGATCGCGTCAGGTCCCAGGGGTTGGGCGTGGATCCGCTCGCCAACGGTTCTGTTGTGGGTAGCAACCCCGCTTCCGGTGTCGCCGACTTGCCGATGACGATGACGCCGGTGCGGTCCAGGGCCGTGATGAACGGCGACTGGCTGGTGGCTGGCGGTGCGTTTCGGCCGGCTTGCGAGCCGAACCGAGTCGGCAGCCCGACATAGTCGTCGATGTCCTTGATCAGGAACGGTAATCCGCCAAACGGCCCGACGGGCGTCCCGGCGCGAGCCCTGGCCAGCGCCCGATCGAAATCGGAGTTGACGATGAAGTTGAGGGTTCCTTGCAGCGCTTCGGCCCGCCTGATTGCGCTCTCGACGGCCTCGGCGGCGGAGAGTTCGCCGTTTCGAAGGCTGGCGGCCAAGGCGGTCGCATCGGGCCAGGGTGACTGTGGGGGCGCGATGGTTGCCGGCTTTGCGGCGCCCAGCGCCCTTCCAGCGGCGACCGCTGCTGGAACTGCGGCCATTGCGCGGCGGGTCATATTGGGCATAGCGGCCTCCCGTTTAGGCCAGCTTGGCCGGCGTCGGCCCGGCTAGGCAATGGGCCATGGGCGGCCAAGGCTTCCCGCGACGGTGATCGGCTCAGAGACGACGTCGCCAAAGATTGCCGCCGTCCAGTTCAAAGCCGTTGTCCTTGTAGACGTGGCGTACGGGTGTGTTGCGCGAGGTCTCGATGATGCGGGCGCGCAATTCCGTGTGATTGGCGCTCAGAGCCTGCAGGACGAATTGCAGGAACTTGTGCTCCACCCCAAGTCCAAGCACCCGACAACTAATCGCCAGTCCTGTGATCTCGCCTGCTTCAACGACGAGCGCACCCACCAGGCCGTGGTCGCCAAAACGATCTGAAACCTGCAGCGTAAATACGCTGGCCTGGGAGCCGCCGATAAGGGCGTTGAGCTCAGCGGCGGTGAACTTGGCGCCGGTGGTGTTGAACTGGGTGGTGCGTTTGAAAAGCTCCTCCACCCGATCAAGCGCCGAAGCGCCCAGCTCGAGCCGCGCAATGGTGGTCTCGACGTTCAGGGACGCGAGGAAGGCTGATTGATCCAAAGTCTCGGTGCGAGAACGCTCTCGCTTGAGTTGGGCCTGGGTCATTGCGGTGCGAGCCGCAGATTCTTCTGTGACCCGGGGCGTCTGCAGGCGCGGGTCACTCAACAGCCGCCGACGCAACGTGAAGAGCTCTTCGCCCCAGACCTCGACATCTGGCAGCCGTTGGCGGACATTTTCGCGCTCGACGGGGTTGTCATCGATGAACAGGAAAGCGTCGGTCGCAAAGCCCAGTTCGTCAGCGACAGAGCGAATGTTTTCGACCTTATCAGTCCAATTCACCCGCCAAGTCACGAAGTCGTCGGGGGTCAGCAAGCGCTCGCGCGGATAGTGATCCTCATAGGTCCAGAGCTCGCGGACCGTGGCTTCGTCGTTCTTGCTCACACAAGCCAGCAAGATCCCCCGCCGCTTCAGAGCCAAGAGCGCCTCATGCAGACCAAAGAAGAGGCCGATATAGGAAAACGCGCCGCTGATCTGCGGAGACCAGGCGAACGGACTTCCGGTCTCAGCCAGGACGCCCGGCCATAGGACGCCGTCGAGATCAACGATGACGCACTTCTTCCGCCCGACGCCGGTGACGACCATCAGGGCGTCCAAATGAGCTTTGGCCATGACCGCTTCACGGCCATAGGCCTCGCCGCCGACATCCCTTACGAGCGGTTCCGGATCGGGGAAGAGATGGTGCACCGCTGATTTCTCGTCTTCCGGGCGTTGGAGCATCCATCCGGGCGATCCGAAATGGGTGAAGCCGACCTGGCCGTCATCGAGCAGACGTTGCGATCCTGCTGCGGCCAACGCGGCGGCGACATCGGCGACATGAACGTCTGGATAGTTCTCCGCCAGGTCCGAGAGCAGGACGTTGGCGAGGCGGAAACGATTGCGATGGCCGTACCCGCCCCGGTCGGCGAACCCAAGGGGTTGGACCGTGGGCTCAGGCAGGTTGTCGATGATGATAGGGGCGGCGGTGTGCTCACGAAGCCCCTCGATCACGTGTCGCGCCTGGGCGATATAGGGAGCGCTTGGTGGGGCGGAATTGTCGGCCTTGAGGGGTTCGATCATCAAATGACGCGCTGACAGGGCGCCTATGATGATGGCGTCGTGCTGACGCTCGCTGGCTAGGCGCAGGTCGTCAGGGAAGGTTGCTGCGACCCGAAGGTCGATCCCGCGCGCCGAGGCTTCCTGGCGCAGGAAATCGGCCTCCATCTGAATGTCGCAATCGCCAAAGAGCAGGACATCCAAACGCGGGCCGGCGGCGCCCAGATCACCAAGCCCAAGCGCTGCGCTCGCCGACCAATAGGGTTCGACACCCTCTTTGGCTTTTCGGCGCAAACGCTCCAGGGCTTGGGCAGGATCGCGCCCATAGTAGGAGCCAAGCCCTTGCGTCTGGGCGGCGAGCTCTTCTTCGACAGACTGGCTGGTCAGAATTCCCCGCTCAATGAGAGCCGCGAAACCCGCCTCACCGGGACCATCGGCGGAGAGCTCGCGTGGCGTGCGGAAGAATTCGATCATTTCGGCGAGTTGCTGATCGGCGACCAGGCGCATGTGGGTGATCGCATGGACCACCAGGACGCGACCGTCACCGACCGGCACGAGGTGCACGAACTGCGAGAGGCGCAAAGTCATCGAAGACGTTCCATGAAGCCTTGCATCGAGGCGGCGGGTCCGGGGCTTTTCCGAGGCTATTTCGCCAGGTGATTGTCGTACCAGGCGAGCCAGCGTTCCATGCGGTCCTTCAGGAAGCTGGGCCGGGTCAGGCCATGGAACTGTCCTGGATAGATGATCAGGCCGGTGTCGACGCCACGGCTCCTCAAGGCCTGGTACATCTGCTCGCTATTCTGCAGGGGAACGTTGAAATCCTTGTCGCCCGCCATGAACAAGGTCGGCGTGGTGATCTTTGTATTCTGATAGAACGGGTAGCTCAGCTTCATCCATCCAGCTGGATTTTCCCAAGGCTTCCCAAGCTCGGTCTCATAGTCCAGGACATATTGGTCGGTTCCATAGCCGGCCAAGACGTTGGAGATCGAGGCGCCGCTGACGGCGGCTTTGAAGCGCTTGTCGCTGGCGATCAGATAGTTGGTGATGATCCCGCCATAGCTCCAGCCGCCGACCACCATGCGGTCTGGATCTGCAAGGCCGCGGGAGACCGCATCATCTGCTGCGGCCAGCGCGTCTTGCACATCGACGGTTCCCCACTTGGCGTAGATTGCGCTGGAATAGGCCTGACCGCGTCCTGTGCTGCCGCGATAGTTGGAGGCGACCACGGCGTACCCATGTCCGGCGTAGATCTGCCAATCCATCGAAAAGGCCGCCGCACTTTGGGATTGGGGTCCGCCATGACTGAACAGCATCGTTGGTAGTCGGCGGCCCGGTTTGGCGTTGGGCGGCGTCACCAGGAAGCCATGGACCTCGGTCCCGTCACGACTTTTGAAGCTGGTGCGAACCGTCGGCGCTATATCGACCTCCCTGAGCCAGGCGTCGTTCTGGTGGCTGAGCTGACGCAAGCCGCCGGAGGCCTCAAGCGCGTAGACTTCAGCAGGCGCATTGGGCGTAGACAGAAGCAGCGCCATGCCGCCGCCGCGCGCCTCGGCCGGCGCTAAAAACGCACGCCAACCGCCGGCGACGACTTTTACCGCGCCCCCCGTCGCGGGGATTTCGGCGACCAGTGAGGCTTCATCATCTTCTTCAAGAAACCGTATCGATCGGCCATCGGGGGACCACATCGGGTTTGAGACATTTCGGTCGAGGCCCGAGGTCAGAAGCACCGGCTTGCCGCCAGCGGCCGGGACAACGGCCAAGACCCGAACGCCATAGGCGATGAGTTTGGTTGGCCCGCCTTGAAGGTAGGCGATTTGGCGGCCGTCCGGGCTCCAGGCGGGGTAGCTTCCCCAGTTGGGCTGGTTGTCCTCGCCTTCGTAGGTTGTAAGGGCCCGGGGCTGCGATGGCCTGGGCCCGACATCGACCACATAGAGATTGGTGTCGTAACTGCGATCCGGGTCGGCCGCGTGATTTGAGACGAACGTTATGGCGGCGCCGTCGGGCGACCAGGCGGGCAGGGCTTCATCATAGTCGCCGCTCGTAAGGCGCGAGGCCTCGCCGGTGGCCACATTGTAAAGCCAGAGCCGCTGGTGCTTTTTGCCCAAATAGCCCTCGCGATCTTGTTTGAAGTGGAACCGATCGATGACGATGGGCTTAGGCGGCCGATCTTTAGCAGCCACGATCGTGGCGGGCGTTGTTGATTGCGCCTCAGGCGCAGCGGTTGGCGTGCTGGGCCTGGTCAGGGTCACAGTCGTCGTCTTGGCTGCGTCCGCATCGGGATCGGGGTCTTCGACCACGAGCGCAATCCATTTTGAATCTGGCGACCAGGCATAGTCGCTGACCGAGCCCTTGATGCCGGGAAGCTTGCGCCCTTCGCCGCCGGCGCGATCCATCAGCCACAGCTGCGCATCGTCCTGGGCTGCGCCGCGACCTGAAACGAACGCCAACCAATGGCCGTCTGGGCTGAAACGCGGCGTGCTTTCGTTCTCACCGGAGCGATAGGTAAGCTGTAGCGTGCGAGCCCCGTCCCATGACGTCATCCAGATATGGCTGAAGCCCTTGTCGGCCGCCACATCGGTTCCAGACACAGTATAGGCGACCCACTTTCCTTCAGCGTCGACCTGCGGGTCGCTGAGACGAAGGACACGGGCGATGTCGTCTGGCGTAATGGGGCGACAGTGCGCCGCGCTCGCGCAGGCGCCCAGCGTAAGCGCAATTGCGGCAATGGTCAGCTTCGTCATCAAGGGCCCCTCCTGAAACGGCCCATGCCTATCAGGCTGGGCCGGTCGATAGCAAAGCCCAGCTGAGGTCAGCTCGGACCTTCGCTTTTGGCTCGGCGTTTGGGTTGCACCTTGGCGATCGAAAGCAAGGATTCCACGCAGTCGCGGATGGAATCGTCCAATGGCCGGAAGTTCACGCCCGTGACCGCACGAATACGATCGTTTCTTAGGTCGCATTGGGCCCAGATCGCCCGGAATTCAGCCTCCCGCGCCTGGATCCGCTCTGGAAATGGATCCGTCACCTGCGGCGTATCGTGTCCCAATTCCGGCAGCAATCGATCGATGTCGGCGCAGATATCCTCGACGTTGCGCGTGTCAGTCGACCAGGCGATAAAGCGCTCGCCGTTTTTGACCTTGGTGCTTTCCAGCAAAGCGATGTGACACTCAGCATCGTCGCGCACATCGACGGTCATCCAGGGGCGATAGACGTCGTTCTGGCGGTAGGCTCCCAAGAGCATGGTCTCGATGTTGTGTTGCCAAGGTCCCATTTCTTTTTGATGGGCTGATTGGATCGGGCCGACGTTGTCGCCCGGGCAACAGGTGATGGCGTCCCAAGCGCCGCTCACGCTCGCGGCCTCGGCGAACGCGCGCTCGGCGATCAGCTTGGCCATGGAGTACCCCTGGCCGCGCTCAGGGGTCCGCTTGGGGTTTAGTTCGTCAGGATAGCGATCTTCATAGAAGACGGGTCGCCTGACGATCTCTTGCAGATCCATCTCAGAGATCACCGCGGCGATGCTGGATGTCACCACCACCCGGGTGACGCTCTGCGCGCCGTTCACGCTGGCGATGATGTGGTCGCAAGTGCGGCGGATATAGTCCGGATCGGCATAGCCGCTCACATGGCTGACATGGGCGACGCCATGACAGCCTTTGAAGATTTCATCGAAACAGCCCGCCTCATCGAGGTCGGCGCTATGGAGCGTCAGACGGCCTGAAGCATATCCTGGCATGGCCCTTAGAAAATCGGTGCGCTCTGCGTCGGCCACATTTCGCACGCAGGCGCGCACCCGATAGCCCTTGTCCAGGAGAAGGCGCACCACCCAGCCGCCGAGGAAGCCTGCAGCTCCAGTCACGGCCACTAAGCCGCGCTTTGGAATTGGCGCCATGTCGAAGTGCTCCTGCCGCTTTGTCGTCCAGGCGGTTCTAGACGCTAGAGCGGCGCGACAGGAGTGGAATTATAGGAGGCTAAGCTGGATGAACGCCTTGGCGACCGCCGAATCGCCTCATCCGAGAGGCGCGGTGTGAGCATTCAGCTCAGCTGAACCGCCCACACCGCGGGACCAGGCGCCGGCGTGGGGCCGGGCCATTTGAAGGGCGAGGCCCCAATCTGAAGAAGTCTAGGCTTCCGCCAGCGCGCCACCCCATCTAGGGTCGTGCGGTCTAGACGCCAGCATGAGCGTCAGTGGGGAGGGAGCCTTATGAATCGCCTATTCGGATCGGCCTTATTTGCAGCCCTGGCGGCAGTCGCGGCGCTGGGCGCCGTTGGCTCGGCAAACGCCAAGGACATGCTGGGCGTCGCGTGCAAGAACCCTGCGCCAGCGCACTGTTCCGGCGAGGCCTGCTCCGCGCTCCTGGGCGACATGGGCAACGCCACTGATCCCAAGACGGGTCGTAAGTTCTGGCTTGATTATCCTTGCGATCTAAAGCCGGGCGACAAGGTCGTTTTCATCCTGAACATCCATGGGGCCGGCTCGATCGGGCAATGGCAGAGGCACTACTTCCCGGCCTTCGACTACAAGGACAAGTACAAGCTCGTCGTGGCCACGCCGACCGCTGCGACCTCGCCATCGCGCGCGCCGGGCCAACCGGGCGTGCGGGTCTGGGTGGCTGATGCTGACGATGCTCATCTGCAATCCATCACCAACGCGGTCTTCGACGCCTTCGGCAGGCAGAACATCAAGTCGTTCTGGTTGGCCGGTCACAGCCAGGGCGGCGCGACCTCGCATCGCATCGTCTGCTCGGACTTTTTCAAGGACAAAGTCGACGGGCTCTTGTCGCTCTCCGGCGGCCGTATCGGGCGGGCTGAAATCAATCCAAGATTTGGACCGCCAAAGGCCGACGGCTCACCGCCCGACCCGCGTCCGCCAGGCGCTGGCGGCAGTCCTTTGGGGGCGGCCAACATTCCGAGCTGCCAGTTCAGCCACATTTTCGAATCCGGCGAACATGAACTCGTAAGCCTGCCCGCAACCTCGCCTTTGGCTGATGAGTTTGGTTGCTCGGCGCGCGTTGAGGAAAAGGACATTGTCGATGATCAGCCCGGCTACGTCTGGGACTACGCTCGCCAAGGCTACCCGGTATGGGGAATGAAAGCCCGGCCAGGCAAGGCCAAGGCGTGGATCTATCCCAAGTGCAAGGATGGCCGCGTCGTGGCCGACTTCGAGCGGCTGGATAAGGGGCATACCGAAGGCCTTGAGCCCCATGTGACCGAAGCCATCATCAAGCTGATGGTCTCAGCACCTGGCGGCAAGGCGCAACATTCTGGCTGAAGCCAAACGCAGGCGTGTCTTGGCGGGGCGATGAGAACGGTCGCAGAGTGCGGTGATGTTTCCACGCCACCGCCTTGACACCCTCACCGATGGCATATTCGGGGTCGCCATGACCTTGTTGGTGCTGGAAATTCGCATTCCAGACAGCCTAGACCCCCATACCGACAGCGAGCTGATGAGCCTGTTGGTCGGCCTGACGCCGAAGATCTGGCCCTATGCGTTGAGCTTTGCAGTTTTGGGCGGTCGGTGGCGCGCGGCGATCAGCGGGCGCATCGGTCATGCGCCGGTCAATCGGCGCTACGTGACGTGGACCCTCGTCAGCCTTTTCCTGGTCACCTTGATACCGTTTTCAACTCAGGTGCTTGGCCGCTTCGCCTCGCTTGCGCCAAGTGTCTGGCTCTACACCGCCAATCTGCTGGCGCTCTCGCTTTCGTCCTTGAGGGCCGCCCGAACCCTGCCGGACGCCGAGCGGGCCGCGGTTGATGACAATCGGATCAGCTTTGCGTTACTGTTCCTGTCTTCAGGCGTGGTGATCACATTGAGCCTCGTACGCCCAGGCATGGCCACCTTGGGCTTTTTGATCACCGGCCTGACGCCGATCGCCAGACGCCTCGCCAATCGATCAAAACCCCAGACCACAGCGGACGCCTAGCGGGTCGCTCCGCGCCATGATCTAGTCCCGCTTCAATTCGGAGACATGCGTGAGCGACACAGCCGTAAAGATCCGCACCTTGAAGGCCGCAAAACCCGCCTTCCGGCCGTTTATTCCCGCCAGTGTCGTCTTGCCGGAATTCACAGTTCTCCACCTGGTCATGGGAGCCCTGCTGGGGGTGATCTTTGGAGCTTCATCGCTCTATTTGGTGTTGAAGGTCGGTCTGACCGTCTCCGCCTCGATCCCTGTCGCGGTGATCTCGATCACGCTCTTTCGACTGCTGCAGCGCCTGGGAATAGCCAAGGCCTCGATCCTCCAGAACAATGTCGTTCAGACCGCCGGATCCGCCGGAGAATCGATTGCGTTTGGTCTTGGCGTGACCATGCCCGCGATCATGATCCTGGGTTTCGACATGGAGATCGCCCACGTCATGCTGGTGGCGGTTTTGGGCGGTCTTTTGGGCATCCTGATGATGATCCCGCTGCGCCGAGCCTTGATCGTCGAACAGCACGGAACCCTAAAGTACCCCGAAGGCACGGCCTGCGCCGAAGTGCTGAAGGCGGGCGCGACGCGCGAGGAGCATGCGATGGGCCTGGAGCCAAGCCAGGCGCAGTCCGAGGCTGAAGTGGCGCGCGGTGCGCGAACCATCGTCACGGGATTTGGACTTGGTCTCGTCTACAAGCTCGCCGAGGGGGCCTTGAAACTTTGGAAGGATACGCCTGAGACGATCTTTGGCGCGCCCTTGGCGAAAGCCTCCCTGGCCGCTGAAATCTCGCCGGAGCTTTTGGGGGTGGGCTACATCATCGGTCCGCGGATCGCCGCCACCATGGCCGCAGGCGGTGTCCTTGCCTATATGGTGCTCATCCCGGCGATCCAGTTCTTCGGCTCGCAGGCCAGTGCAATTTTGCCGCCCGGCAAGTCGCTTATCAGCGCCATGTCGCCAGGCGATATCCGCAGCGCCTACATTCTCTATATCGGCGCAGGCGCAGTTACGGCGGGCGGACTGATCAGCCTTGCGCGGGCTCTACCGACAATCTGGCGCGGCCTTCAGGCCGGCCTCGCTGACTTTAGCGTCAAGCGCCAAGATGCCGGCGCCTTGCGCGCGCGCACAGACCAGGACCTGTCTCTGAAGTGGGTTGCACTGGGCATTGTGGTCTTGGTGGGCGCGATTTTAATGGCCCATTCGCTGCATATGAATATCGCAGGGGCCCTGCTGATCGTGCTCTTCGGGTTCCTGTTCGTGACAGTCTCTTCGCGACTGACGGGCGAGCTGGGGTCATCCTCCAATCCGATTTCGGGGATGACGGTGGCGACGCTGCTGCTCACCTGCTTGATCTTTCTCGTCCTGGGCTGGACAGGGCCGACCTATTACGTGACCGCCTTGTCGGTTGGCGGGATTGTCTGCATCGCCGCCTCCAACGGCGGTACGACGTCTCAGGACCTCAAGACCGGTTTCCTGGTGGGGGCGACGCCGCGTTCACAACAGCTGGCGATCATGGTGGGCGCATTGGCCTCGGCGATCGCGCTGGGACCAATCCTCTTGGCGCTGAACCAGGCTGCAACCGTCTATGTGCCCCAGCCGTCAGGCCCCGCCGTTCTTGCGCCAGCCGCGGTTGCGGGCCTGCCGGCCGAAGGGCTGAAGGGGTCGCAACATCTGCAAGATGGCGGCGTCTATCACGTCTGGCAGAAGGCTGATCCGTCGGGCGGGTCGGCCATGCGCTACCTGGTGCGAAACGATGGCACGATCGCCTACCTCGTTGATCCCGGCATCAACGGCCACGTAAAGGTCAGGCCCGACGGCACGCGCGTGACCAAGTTTGACGCCCCCAAGGCCACTTTGATGAGCTACATCATCAAGGGCATCCTCAATCGACAGCTGCCATGGGCCTTGGTGCTCTTAGGCGTGATGATTGCGGTGGTCCTGGAGATGTGCGCGATCCCGTCGCTGGCGTTCGCAGTCGGGGTCTATCTGCCGATCTCGTCGTCCTTGCCGATCTTCATCGGCGGCGCAGTCCGCTGGCTTGTCGATCGTCGCAGCCGAAGCCTGGACCAGTCGCGCAATCTCTCAGAGGCGGAGCTTGCGGCCCAATCCGATCGCAGTCCAGGCGTGCTTATGGCCTCAGGCTATATCGCCGGCGGCGCCATCGCAGGGATCGGCATCGCGTTTTCGGCCGGCGTGCTTGGCGACTTCGATCGCGACATCACCAAGTTCATGGATCAGATGAACCCGTTCTTCGGCGGAGCTCACGCGGACCTGCTTTCGGTTCTTCCGTTCCTAGGGTTGATGGCGGTGCTCTTCGCAGCCGGCGCAGCCAAGAAAATCTAGCTGGGTTTGGGCGCCCGCAAATGGATGACGCTCCACTTATCGGCGCGCCATCGCCGCCAGCCGGGCATTTCGTCCATGGCCTGGGCGAGGGGAGAGCCTGGGATCAGGATCGTCCAGGTGACGCCTCGTGTCTGAAGAACCTCAGCAAGGGCTCTGCGGTCAGGCGTGATAAGCCGTCCATAGGCCTCAAGAAACCCATCGCCATAGAAGTCGCCCCTGCCGTCGATGAAAGGAGCAATGTGTCGCCCGATCAGGTAGCCGCCGAAGCGATAGTCGTTGAGCACCGGCTGCATGGCGATCTCATGGGGAAGAGCCGCGATCGCAGAGACCGGCGCAGTGGGGCCATCTCTTAGTTGCACCGGCCAGGCCAGCCGCGCCGAGCCCAGGCCCAGGGCGAGAATTGCGCCTGCAAAGGCCACGGGCGCAGACGTCCTGGGCTTGCGGCCCGAAGCGCGCTCGACGTCTTGACCAAAGGCGCCAGCCAACGGCTCTGCAAGGATGAGCGCCCCGACCACGCCCAGCATCTGTTCGTATCGCACGTGCTGAAGAGCCAGGTGGACGAGCAGCAGCAGGAGGCCCGCCCTGACAAGGCCCATCCTCACCGGCCGGGTTAAGGCGATGAAGAGCCCGGTCAGCAGGGCGATCTCAAGGGTTCCGATGTGGCTGAAATCGGCCGGCGCCCATTCTCCGATGTTGGGCAGGCTCGAGAGCTGGATCTCATAGAACGGGAAGAGCAGGATCTGCACGCCGTGCGGATTGAGCAAGGCCATGACCAGCGTTGCGATCCCAAAGGCTCCCCAGTGCAGGACGACCGCAAGACGTTGGGCGGGCTTGGCTGCAAGAAGCGCTTCAAGGGCGAAGGGGCCGATCAGGGCCACGCCGAAGAGAAAGCTTCCGTGCAGGTTGGCCCAAAGGGTCATCAGCGGAAGCATGAACCAGTGCGGGCTTCGTCCCTCGGCGCGCGCTCTGAGAAGCTCCGCCGCCCAGACTTCGAGAATTGGCAGAGCCAGAAGATGCGGCCGCGCCAGCAGGCTGCCGCTCCAGAGCATGAGCCCAAAGACCAACAGCGTGACCAGGGGAAGGCCGCTCAACCAGCGGCCAAGGTCTTTGGCCAGCAGCCATGCGGTCGTTCCGCTGGCGATCGCCGCCAAGATGACGACGCCGCTTATGCCGGCCAGGTTGAATGCGCCCCCCAGAAGGACTTCGGAGAGCCATTCGTAGGTGAACCAAGGCGCGCCACGGAACGTGTAGGAAAAAGGGTCGGTGCGCAGGATCGCGTGGTGGGCGATCATCAACCGCCCGGCTTCCACCTGCCACCATGTGTCGCCGTCGTTCAGCACCTTGGGCGAGAGCGCGATGATGGCTGTGAGCAGGCCCGCCAGCACCGGCAAGGCGCCACGCAAGGCCGGGTGCGATCGTTGCGCGGGCGACAATTGGCTCATGACGGTCAAACTGGCCCATTTTGATGAGGTTTGGGTATACGTCTGTCATGGACTGGACTTTGGCGAGTTTCGGAGGAATCTCGCTGGGGTCTGTCCATTGGAGCATTTATGCGGGTTCTTCGCGTCGCGGGTCTTGCACTTGGCGCACTGGCTTTTTGGCCTTGCGCGGGGGCGCACGCCGCTGAACCGCTGGAGAGCGCTGCAGCTCCTGCGCGGCAGTTCGATGGCCCGGCGCCCCTGGAGGCCTTCAAGGCCTTAGGTCCCATGCCGCCCGACAGCGAGCCTTCCGCGCAGGCGACCTGGCGAATTCGACGCTACGACCTTGAAATCGAAGCCGATCGTCGTTTGAGCGAAGGCTACGCGCGCAATGTCGCACGCCAACGCGGTCTCCTGGCGCGTATCGGGTCCGACAACCCCGACGATCCCAGGCGGCGGCGCATCCTTGGCGACCTCGACGGCTATTCTACGCTGCAGAATTTGAGCGAGCTGCATGCGCAAGCTGCAACGGCCGCAAAAGTGGCGGTTGGACAATTCGAAAGCGTCCGTCTGGCGGTGGCGGCCGGGATACGTCCCGCCGCTGACCTTGTGGCCGCGCGCGCCAAGGCTTCGCAGGCCGAGCGTTTGGCTCAGGCCGCGCGCCAGGCGCAATCGGACAAGTCGATCGCGGTGCTGCAGACGACAAGCCTGACCCAAGGCGCGGAAAATTCCGCCACGCCCTGGGTCGTCTCTCAAGGAGCGGGTCTTCGCTTGGCCGACGTGGTCGCCGCCCAGGAACGCGCCCGTCTCGAAGGCATAGCCTATAGTGAAGTTCGCGAGGCCGTGGAGACCGGCAAGCGGCCGCCTTCCGACTTGGAGGCGGCCCGCCAGTCGCTCAAGGCGGCGCAGGTCGTTGTCTATGATCAGCTCGATATCATGACAAAAGCCAATGCGGCGCTGTTGGCGAAGCTGCGTGCGGACACCGCCAAGCATGTCGCCGATATGGCGATCAAAGTGTCTGAGCAGGAGAAAGAGCTTCCCGCTCTCGGCTCGGCGGCGCGCGCCATGGCCGAGGAGCGGCTGCGGATGAGCAAGGAGCTTCTCGAAGCTTTCAAGGCGAACGCTGCGGTGTCGCTGCGGATCGCAGCGACACCCCCCAGGCCCGCCCTGCCCATATTGCCGCCGCGCCCTTAGGCTGCGGCCGACGGCTTTAGGACCTGAAGCCGGTTAGTTGATCACCTCTGCGGCGAAGCGGTCCATTTCTTCGTATTGCGGGCTCATCTGGAGGAGCAGCAGGTCGAGGCCGGCCTGCTCATAGGCGCCGATGCGGTCCTTGATCTGGCGGGGCTCGCCGATCAGGTTGGGGCGCAGGCCGCGGTTGGAGACGGAGTATTCGG
>Ga0209166_10000346_pt1 | contig 54962 bp, 43 predicted proteins | sample Coa_R1_3_FD_187151 | JGI IMG/M metagenome (GOLD analysis project Ga0209166, IMG submission 187151) | Surface soil microbial communities from Centralia Pennsylvania, which are recovering from an underground coalmine fire - Coalmine... | ecosystem: Environmental > Terrestrial > Soil >...
GAACGCGTTGTGCGGATCGTCTGGCCAACCACCGGGAAGATCACGCCGGTTATCCGGATCGCCGCCGCCCGACATGCCGATCTCATCCCCGTAATACAGCTCGGGAATCCCGCGAAGCGTCAGTATCAGTCCGAACGCGAGTTTAAGTTTTCTTTGCGAGCTGCCGTTTGCGCTCGCAAAGCGCGGCACATCGTGATTTCCGAAAAACGTCACAAGTTCTTCGGGCCGGACATACAAAGAATCGTGCCGAAGCACATCGGCAAGCCGGCCGACCGGTGCGTCATTCAGAAGCACGTCGCGCAGCGCGAAATACATCGGGTAATCGAAAAGCGTCGTCACTCCCGAATCGACGCCGTCAAAGCGCCGTTGCCCGCCCGCAAAAAACGACGTCACCGCGGGGTCCCGGTGGAATACTTCGCCAACGGTGGTCAAGTACGGGTACAACCTGCGCAAGGCTGCATGCCAATCGGCCCAGAATTTCCGGGGCACATACGGAAACGTGTCTATGCGATAGCTGTCGAGCCCCGAAGTCTCCGCCCACCAGATGCTGTTCTGCGAGAGATATTGCGCGACCATCGGATTTTCCGTGTTCAGGTCGGGCAGAATATTGAAGAACCATCCGTCCGTGAGATTCCGCGACATCCGTGGCGGTGCGTGGGGATCCGCTAGCGCCTCGAACGGATCGTTCTCAACCAGCTTCTTTCCGGACTCGCCATAAAAATCTTTCGGGAGCGCAGCCGACGAACTGAGGTGATTTTGCGCAGTGCCGTGAAACCAATCGCGGAGCGGCGGATCGGCCACCCATGGATGCCGTGGGCCAACATGGTTGGGCACGATATCGAAGATCATCTTCATGGCATGCTTGTGGGCTTCTGCTACAAGCTCGCGATAGTCTTGCGTGGTTCCGAAATGCGGGTCCACGGCATACAAATCCACCGCGCCGTACCCGTGATAGTCCTGCCCCGCGCCATTCTTTACGATCGGCGTCAACCACAACGCGGTAACTCCCAGCTCTTTCAAGTACGGCAGATGCTCACGGATTCCCCGCAAGTCGCCGCCGTGATAGGCGCGCGGATTCGCGCGGTCATGTGTCCCGCGTTGGACCGCCGGCTCATCATTCGTGGGGTCGCCGTTCGCAAAACGATCCGGCATGATGAGATAGATGACGTCTTCGGGAGTCAGTCCCTGATTTCTCCCGAGCCTCGCCGTGCGCGCCGCTAGCGGAAACTCGAATGAAGTTTCGCCCGTCGGAGTTTTGAGCCTGCACACCGCGGTGCCGGACTTCGCGTTCGCCGCGATTTTCAGCCAAACAAAAAGGTATGCGCCCCGCCCAGAAGATTGTGTGCGTTCGACCAAAAGGCTCGACAAATTGCACTCCGCATGGGTCGCTTCCAGATTTTTTCCTGAAAGCAGCAGCATGACTTCGGGAGTTAGATTTATCCACCACGAAGGCGGCTCGATCTTTGTGACAACCGGCGCATTGGGACTCGCATCGTGCGCGGCATTGCCTTGAGCAAGTGCCCGGTTTGCGCTCGCGGCAAGAAGAAACGTCGCGAGGAAAACACGAAAGATCCGCTGACGAAGAGTACGGCCGCGGTGAAGCGCGAAGGGAAATCTCACTCAAAAAGGATAAGAAAAACCAGGACGCCTTGCCAGTGATGCTTAACTTCCGCGCTTTCGCCTTGCTACGATTCGAATACAAGCTTCCCGAACGCGTCCGGAACGTGAAAGTTGGGGATGGGAGTGTTCGTCGCGCGCCATGCGGAATAGAACCTCGGTTCTTCGGCTCCTTCTACACGGTAGAAGTTTGCTCGCCAGCCGTTGTCCGGATTGAAACGCTTGGTCAATCTCCCCATCGGAAGCGCCAGTTCTGCCTGCCAAACCATTTTCGACTGGTCGATTGCCGTTCGCCGCGCCAAGCCGCTTTGCAAATCACGTTTCCCGCCAGGCGCAATGTCCAGATCTACCCAGCAATTGTTCGGACTGACTTCAATCTCCCGATAGTAGCGCGCGCCTAATTCCGGCGGCTGCAGAAACGCTTCGGCAACATCGCGGTCCCACAAATGATCTCGGCGACCGTTCGATTCGGCATCGTCGAAAACCGTAATTGTGCGAAAGTTCGCGACAAATCTCAGATACAGTGTCTCCGGTGCCCATATTACCCGCACTTCCGTTGCTCTCTTCGGATCGGCGTTTATCCCCTGCCAATCCCAATCGAATCGGATCGGCGGAGCTTTCTTCCACGTGTCGGCCGTCGGAAACCCCTCCGGATCTGTGCTGCGGGTAAGCCGGACGGCTGTCACCGTTTCCACTGAATGATCCATGAATCTTCTTGCCTCGCGGGAAGCCTCGTTCGGCGAGGACTTTTCAAGCCGCAGCAAGCATACCCTCAATTCAAATGCTTACTGGCGCGCGCCGCAGCCTTGTGCGGAGAAGAGCACGTCGCTCCGCGCCACTCGCCTCGCTGGTTTAGCCGGTGCAGACTTTTTGCGCACGCGCGTCGTTCCCGCCGAACAATCTGCCGCCGTCGCGTGCTAGCATCGATTTTGATTACTGCGCACGAAATTTGAGTCAGTCCGATAACACCTGCCCGGGAGGGCGCAACATGCTAGAGCCTGTGGAAGCCCCGGATTTTTTGTCGCGCCCATCGCGGCGTTCGCCCGACCAATTCGCCTACATCCGGCTTCGCGTCGAGGGCAGCGTCGCACGGATGACCCTCAACCGGCCGGAACATAACCTTCTCAACGAGGGCATGCTGCGAGAACTCGCCGACGGCATCGCCTTTGCCGGCGACAACTCCGACGTGAAACTTGTCCTGCTCGACTCCGCATGCAAAGTGTTCTGTGGCGGCATCGACATCGGTGAATACACTTCCACGCGCGTCTTTCAGATGCTTGACGCCTTTCATGGCGCGTTTTCCGCCATGCTGGAAGTCGGCAAGCCGGTCATTTGCGTTGTCAACGGCCCGGCGATTGGCGGCGGCGCGGAGCTGGCGGCCTTTGGCGACCTCGTTATCGCCACGCCGAAAGCCCGCTTCGCACAGCCCGAAATTTCCATCGGCGTATTTCCTCCGCTCGCGTCTACCATTCTGCCTTTTCTGGTCGGCCCAAAAAAAGCGCTGGAAATCGTGCTTACCGGCGAAGCCGTCACTGCCGAGCGCGCTTTGGAGTTAGGTCTTGTGAACCGCCTGGTTCCTGAAGCCAATCTCCAGCAGAGCGTAAGCGAGCTAACCGAACGCATCTCGGCCCATTCCGGGCCGGTACTCACCATGGCTAAGAAAGCCATTCTTGGCGGCATGGGCCTTTCCCTCCGAGACGGCCTGAAAAACTCCATGAACATCTTTCTCAACGAACTTTATCGCCTCGAAGATTCTCAGGAGGGCTTGCGCGCGCTCGTCGAGAAGCGCAAACCGAATTGGAAAAACCGCTAAGTCCGCATGTGCGATCGTTACTCGTTGCATTGACACTCCCAGCGTCGCGGCTTACACTGAATTTCCAATTTGCAGGCACGGGAAGAGGGGAAGGCCGTGAGAATCGGCCGCGGTCCCGCCACTGTTATCGGCTGAAGTGAGCCGTAAGTCAGATCACCCTCCCGCGCCGCGGAGGCTGGCGCTTTTCGCGAGAAAAAGCACAGCCGCGCAGCCCCTGGCTTTCTCGCGGGGCTTTTTTATTTCGCAAAGACTTTTTCGCCTGCGGAACTCATGATCGCGCTGATGAAACATCGCACGCACGCCCCCGTCGTCTGCGCCACCGTTGCGTTCATTCTTGGCATTACTCTTGGCGGCACTACGGCGAGTGCACAGTCACCCGCGGCGGCGGGCACTTCGGAAGCCGCGCGACCGGTCTACAACGAAGTCGTTGACGAGCTTGGCCGCTCCGTGCGAATTCCGCAACCCGTCCAGCGCATCGTCTCTCTCGCGCCAAGCCTTACTGAAACCGTCTACGCTCTTGGCCTCCAGGATCGCCTAGTCGGCGACACTGACTATTGCGATTACCCGCCCGATGCACAGAAAAAAACGAAAGTAGGGGGCGCCATCAATCCCAGCATCGAGCAGATTGTCAGTCTGCGGCCTGACTTGGTCCTCGTCACCAAGAGCCTGAATCGGCTCGAAACGGTGCACGCCCTCAGCAACTTGGGAATTTCGTCCTACGCCACCGACCCGCACACTGTCGAGCAAATCGTAACTTCCACCGTGCGACTGGCGGAAGTTCTCGGCGCACCCGATGCCGGTGCAGCGCTTACCGCCGACCTCGAACATCGGCTCGCGGATTTGCGGGATCGGCTGAATGGCGTCGCTCCCAAGCGGGTCTTGTTCATTGTCTGGACGGAACCGCTCATCTCCGTCGGCCAAAATACTTTTATTGCTGACGCACTTCGCCACGCCGGAGCTGCTTCGGTCGTGGAATCCTCGCAAGACTGGCCCCAGATGAGTCTTGAGGAGATTGTAAGGCTGCAACCCGACTTTCTCGTCTTTGCTTCTTCGCACTCCGATGCCCCGCAGAATGATTTCGACTTTCTCGCGGATCGGCCCGGCTGGCGCGGCCTTGATGCTGTTCGCAACCGGCGTTTCGCGATTATCAGTGATGCGGTGAACCGCCCGTCCCCACGCATAGTTTCCGCTATCGAAGATCTGGCCCGCCACCTACATCCGGAAGTCTTCGCGGCTCATCCCGACGACGGTATTCGCCAAGGCACCCCACCACCTCCCGGCAAATCAACGCTGCCAACGAACAATTCGGCCACGTCGGATTCCGCAACGCCGGAGGCTTGCGCTTGCGCCCTCTGACTTACACCCGTGTCGTCGCGCATTGCGCAATTCTTGCCGCAATTCTTTTCACTGTCGTCGTGGTGGCGCTAAAGATGGGCGCGGTGCCCGTATCGCTGTACGGTCTTGGGCGCGACCTCATCCGCGTGGCGTTTCAACAGACCAGCCAGCTTTCCACCGAATACAAGCTCATCGTGTTCGACATTCGCCTCCCCCGCATTCTGCTCGGCATCTTTGTAGGCGCTTCTCTCTCTGTGGCCGGCACGAGCTTTCAGGCTTTGCTCCGCAATCCTCTGGCCGACCCTTACGTTTTAGGCGTCTCCAGCGGCGCCGCCGTTGGCGCCATCGTTTCCCTTATCGTCGAGCCGCATCTTCCTCTCGCTCCGGATATCGCCGCTCTCTTCACTCCCATCGGCGCATTCATCGGAGCAGCATTGACCGTTAGCGCCGTTTACTTCCTCGGCCGGCGTCAGGGCCAGATTGACAGTTCAACTCTTCTCCTCGCTGGCATCGTCACTGCCTCTTTTCTCTCCGCCATCATCATGCTGTTCATGTCCACGCTGACCGGCGGGAACTTTCGCGGCATGGCATTCTGGATGATGGGCGATCTTTCCACTCCCTTGCCGCCGATCGTCGCCTGGGTTTTGCGACTGGGCTTTTTCGCTGCAGCGGGCACGATCTATACGACAGCTGCCGACCTCAACCTCCTTCTCGCTGGCGAGCCGGAAGCCATGCACCTCGGCGTGGACGTTTCGCGCGTGCGTCTGGTCGTCTACATCGCTGCATCTTTGCTCACCGGTTTCGCGGTTTCCGTCAGCGGCGCCATCGGCTACGTCGGGTTGCTCGTGCCCCACGTCATGCGCCTCATCTATGGTTCTGACCATCGCATCTTGCTTCCAACCGTCGCCTTCGGAGGCGCAATCGCGGTGGTCGTCGCCGATGCTCTTGCTCGAACGGTCGTCTCGCCCGCGGAACTTCCCGTTGGCGCCATGACCGCCATCGCCGGGGCTCCCCTTTTCCTCTATTTGCTCCGCCGAGGTTTGACGTGAGCAGCTCCGCTCGCAATATCGCTGAAGCTCCGCAACTGAGTTCCGACTTCCGCCTCAGCGTCGAGCAAGTCAGCTACGCCCATTCCGCCAATCCAACGCAAGCGCCCTTATTTACGCTGGAAGCTACCAGCTTCCAGGCGCGTCCCGGCGAGCTCCTCGCTATCGTTGGCCCGAACGCCAGCGGCAAATCCACGCTACTAAAACTGATCGCCGGCGCGCTCCAACCGCTCTCCGGCCGCGTCCTCCTGAACGGTTTCCCCACGCACACGCTTCCGCCGCGCACCCGCGGCCAGCGGATAGCGATGGTTCAGCAAGAAAGCCCGCTGCTGTTTCCGTCTCGCGCATGGGAATTCGTGCTTCAGGGTCGCCACGCCCACGGCCGCACTTTGCGGTTCGAAACCGCCGACGACGTTCTCATCGCCCGCAACGCCCTCGCCCAGGTGGGCGCCGAAAATCTTTCCGACCGCTGGATGGATCAAATCTCCGGCGGCGAAAAACAGCGCGTAATTCTCGCCCGCGCGCTCGCCCAGCAGCCTCTGCTTCTTCTGCTTGATGAGCCGACTCTCCATCTCGACATCGGCGCCCGGGTCGATCTACTCGCGACGCTGCGCAAGCTCGCCAACGCCAATCGCTACACTGTAGTCATCGTCACCCACGAACTGAATCTCGCGGGGCAGTACGCCGACCAGGTCGCGCTTTTTCAGAAAGGCAAGTGCCTTCGCGTCGGTCCCCCGTCGAGCGTCCTCCAGCGCGAACTTCTCGAACAGGTTTTTCAGACCGCACTAACCGTGGAGCTCGACTCTTCCGGGCGTCCTCGCGTCATTGTGCAGTCTGCAAAAGAAGCGTCACCCTGAAGGTTCACCACGCCGGCGCGCCATTTGCGTGCGGCTCTGAGTAACCCACAGTGGGCCGTTGGCCCCTCACATTCACCGCGGACTTCGTGCACGGGAAGACGGTGCTTTTCGCCGGTTCACCAGGACCGGTGCGATTAAGCCGTCGCCGCCGCGCGACTGTAAGGCGGAACAAAGTACGGTCGAAGTCACTGCGGCACCTCGCTCACTGCCCGCGATTCTCCAAGATTCGCGGTGCGATTCGAGCGGCGCTGCGGGAAGGCTTCCTCACCGGTTCCCGCATCACCCAACCGGGAACGCTACTGCCGCCAAGCCAGGAGACCGGCGAAGTCTGCAAGCCTGCGCGATCTTTTCCACTCGCCAGGTCAACCTTCAACTCCCGCGCGAGAGGGAGCGGAGGACAATATGAAAACTCGACTTTTTCCGTTTCTTGCAGTCCCCGCAGTTACTCTGCTCTTGGCTTTTTTCGCAAGCGCTCAAAATAATTCCACCGACGCCCGGCTTTCGGGCACGCTTACCGATGCAAGCGGCGCAGGCATCCCTGAAGTTCACGTAACCGCGCAACTGGAAGGCGCAGTCTCTTCCCAACTCTGGCGCGCCAACTCTGCCACCGACGGCACGTATCGCCTCTCCGTTCCCCCAGGCCGCTATCGCATTAGTTTCCAACTCCCATCCTTCATTACCCGCGATTTTGTCCTCGAACTTGCTGCCGCGCGGCCGCGCGACCTAAATCTCACGCTGCAACTCGAGCCGCTGTCCTCCAATGTCATCGTCACCGCGCAAGCCGAACCTACGCTTGCTGAGCAAACCAACGCTCCCGTTTCCGTCATCACCAATGACGAAATCGCTCAGCGTCAGTTCGTCGGCCTAGCGGACGCCCTCGCGTTCACGACCGGCGTCGCGCTCGGCCGCACTGGACCGCAAGGCGGCACTGCTTCCATCTTTCTGAATGGCGGCAACTCCAACTTCACCAAAGTCCTCGTCGACGGCGCACCCATCAATCCCCCTGGCGCTTCCGTTGACTTTTCCAGCCTCACGCTCGACAACATTGATAAAGTCGAAGTCGTTCGCGGCGCCGAAAGCGCCATCTACGGCACCGACGCTGTCTCCGGCGTTATCCAGCTCTTCACGCATCGCGGCGAAACGCGCATCCCGGAGTTTTCCGTTTACGCCGACGGCGGCAGCTTTGGGTCCGCTCGCGGCGGCGCGCAACTCAGCGGTCTCCTTGGCGTATTCGACTATTCCCTTGCCGGCTCTTACTTTCAAACCAACGGCCAGGGTCCCGACGATGATTTCCTCAATCGCACTCTCTCGGGTAATTTTGGCTACCGCCTGAGTGATAACGACAATCTCCGCCTCACGCTGCGCAACAACGACAGCATTGCCGGCGTTCCAGGGCAAACCATTTTCACACCGCCGAATCTCGACCAGCGCTACACCCAGCATCTTTTCAGCTCCAGCGCGCGTTGGGATTTTTCAACGGGCAAGCACTGGCGTCACCAAATCGGCGGAGCGGAGTCCTATACCTGGCAAGCCAACTTCAATCCTGTCCAAAGTTTCTTCGCTACCGATCCCGCCGCCTTCTGCCCGCAAACCAATCCTGCTGCCATCGCGACTCCCGAATTTTGCGACTTCACCGGCAACAGCCACTTCCAATACAACCGTTCGAGCCTCACCGCGCAGACGAGCTACGTGCTCGCGAACTTTGCTGCGACCGCCGGCTACGAATACGAGATCGAAAACGCCTTACTTACTTCCATCGACGTTCCCCACGCTCGTCGCAACAATCAGGCTGGATTCTTGGATTTCAGGTACCGACCGCATCCTCGTGCAGCTTTGAACTTCGGTGCCCGCGCCGAAGCCAACCAGTATTTCGGTACTCGCGTCGTTCCCAGGGCCGGCGCATCTCTGCTTCTGCTCTACGGCAAAGGCCTGCGCGGGGACACGCTGCTTCGTGCTTTTTACGCCGAAGGCATAAAAGAGCCTCGTTTTGACCAGATTTTTGGCGACAACTTCGGCGACTTCGGCAATCCCTCGCTCAAGCCCGAGGCCAGCAAGACCTGGACCCTCGGCATCGAACAAAAACTTCTGCAGGACCGGATACGCCTCGATGCCAACTATTTCTCCAGCCGCTTTTACGACATCGTCAGTTTCGAGTTCTGCGTCGCCGCGCCGACAGCCACGAACCCTCTGGCCAACTCCTGCGGCGTTACACTGCCTGGCAATCCGGTCAATTTCGGCTATTTTTTCAACACCGATCTTGCTCGGGCTCGCGGCCTCAATCTTTCCGGCCAAGCTCGCTTGTCTCGCTGGCTCAAGGCCGAAGGAAATTACACGTACGACGACAGCCTGGTCATCAAATCGCCCAACGCTTTTGACCCCAGCGAACTTCCCGGCAATCGTCTGATCCGGCGCCCTCCGAACTCCGGTTCTCTCGCGCTCAACGCCGGCCTCCACCGCCTTAACATCACGCTTGCGGGCTATTTCACCGGCGTTCGCACCGATAGCGATTTTCTCGGCCTTGGCCTAACTCGCAATCCCGGCTACGCCCGTTTCGACGTCTCGGGCAGCTACCTCGTCGGTCGCGGCGTAATGTTCTACGCCCGCGCCACCAACCTCTTCGACAAGCAGTATCAGGACGCTCTCGGCTATCCCGCACTCGGCCGCGATATGCGTGCCGGAGTGAAATATACGTTTGTCGGAAGGAAATAGAACATGCCCGCGCGCGAACCCATCCTTTTCTGCTGGAGCGGCGGCAAAGACAGCGCCATGGCGCTCCGCGCATTGCTTCAGCGCGAAGACGTTCAAGTCGTGGCGCTCCTCACAACCGTCACGGAAACTTACGACCGCATCAGCATGCATGGGGTGCGCCGCGAGCTCCTCGAGCGGCAGGCACAATCGATCGGCTTGCCGCTCCACATGGTTTTCATCCCTCCGCAGTGCATCAATCCCGTTTACGAAGCGCGCATGGAAGAAGCTCTGCGCACCTACCTGGGTCAAGGCGTTCGGAAAGTCGCTTTCGGCGACATTTTTCTCGAAGACCTCCGCGCCTACCGCGAGAAAAATCTCGAGCGTGTCGGGATGAGCGCGCTCTTCCCCATCTGGAAGCGCGACACGCGCGAACTCGCTCGCTCGTTCCTCACCGATCGCTTTCGCGCCTTCACCGTCTGCATCGACCCGCGCGTGCTCGCTCCAAGCTTCGCTGGCCGCGAACTAAACGAATCCTTCTTCAACGATCTCCCGCCGCACGCCGACCCTTGCGGCGAAAACGGTGAGTTCCACACTTTCGTCTTCGATGGCCCCATATTCCGCTCTCCCGTTCCCGTCCGCACGGGAGAAGTTGTCACTCGGGATGGTTTTGTTTTTTGTGATCTTTTGCCTGAAATGGAGGAAGCAAAAGTATGAACGCCGAAATCGATCAGAAGCACGCCTTGCTTTACCGCACGCTATTGGCCCTCTCGATGGTCATCCTCGCAGCGGTTTTGCGCATTGCGCCACATCCCTGGAACTTCACACCCGTAGGCGCCATGGCTCTCTTCTCGGGAGCTGTTCTCAAAGACCGCCGCCTGGCCTTTGCCGTTCCGCTCCTCGCGCTTTTTGCCGGAGACCTTTTTCTCGGTTTCTACAAAATTCAGATGATGTTCGTCGTCTACGCCAGCTTCCTCCTGAGCGTCGCTATCGGCCTCTGCCTTCGCCGCCGCCGCACCATCGGCCCGATTAGCCTTGCGACACTCCTCGGCGCTGTCCAGTTCTTCGTTATCACTGACTTTGCGCTCTGGGTTTTCAGTTCAACTTATCCGCACACACGCGAAGGCCTAATCGCTTGCTATGTCGCCGCCATACCGTTCTTTTTCAACATGCTGGCCGGCGACGTCCTCTACGCCGCCCTTCTCTTCGGCGGCTTCGCCCTGGCCGAACGAACCTTCCCCGCGTTTCGCGAACACGCCGCCTCCGGTACGCAGTGAAGGCCTGCCCGGCGTCAGCATCGCGTGGCGCAATGCTATAATTTCCGCTTCGCCATGGCTGCTAAATCCACCCAGGCTGATGCCACCCTCGCGCTCGAAGTGCGCGCCAAATACGAAGCCGTCATCGGCCTCGAAGTCCACGTCCAACTCCTCACCAATTCCAAAATTTTCTGCGCGTGCTCCACGCGCTTCGGCGACCCACCGAACACCAACGTGTGTCCCGTCTGCCTCGGCCTGCCCGGCACGCTTCCCGTGCTCAACAAGCGGGCGGTCGAGCTCGCCATGCGCGCCGCGCTCGCTCTTAACTGCACCGTCCACGAGCGTTCCCGCTTTGCCCGCAAAAACTATTTCTACCCGGATCTTCCCAAGGGCTACCAGATCTCCCAATACGAGCTTCCTCTCGCCACCAATGGCTCCCTCGATGTTGAAGTTCACGGGGAGAAAAAGCGTATTGGCATCACACGCCTTCATCTCGAAGAAGACGCCGCCAAAAATCTTCATGAAGGTTTTCCGGACTCTGCTACCAAGGCGTACATCGACTACAACCGCTGCGGAACGCCCCTCAGTGAAATCGTCTCCGAGCCCGACATGCGCACTTCGGACGAGGCCTACGCTTACCTCACCACGCTGCGCCAAATCATGCTCTACACCGGCGTCAGCGATGTAAACATGGAAGAAGGTTCGCTCCGCTGCGACGCTAATGTCAGCGTCCGCCCGCGAGGCTCCGAGAAATTCGGCACCAAGGTCGAAGTCAAGAACCTCAATTCGTTCCGGTTTCTCCAGAAAGCTCTCGAATACGAAATCGCGCGCCACGTCACTGTTCTCGAATCCGGCGGCCGCATTTCGCAGGAAACGCGCCTTTGGCACCAAAACGAAAACTGCACCGCGCCCATGCGCTCCAAGGAAAAGGCCCACGACTATCGATATTTCCCCGAGCCCGATTTGCTACCCATCCACGTCAGCTCCGCCTGGCGCGACGAAGCTCTCCGCTCCTTGCCCGAACTTCCCGACGCCAAGCGCACTCGTTTTATTGGTTACGGAATAACGCCGTACGACGCGGAACTCCTAACGGCGACTCGAACGATTGGAGATTACTTTGAAGCCGCCGTAGCAGCGGGCGCGCCGGGGAAGGCTGCGGCGAATTGGATCCTCACCGAATTGATCCGTTGGCTCAACGAGAAGAAGATCCCGTTCCACGAGAATTCCATCACTCCGTCTGCACTCGCTGAACTTTTGAAGATGATCGACTCCGGCAAACTCACCGCCGCCGTGGCCAAAAAAGTTTTCGCCACCATGTTCGACTCGGGCCGCTCTCCCGCCGATATCGTCGCCGCCGAAAACCTCGGAGCGCAGGTCGACGATTCCGCAATCGAACAAGCCGCCCGCGACGTCATCGCAAAGAATCCCGACAACGTCGCCAAATTTAAATCCGGCAACGAAGGCGTGTTCAAGTTCTTCGTCGGCCAAGTCATGAAAGCCACGCGCGGCCAGGCCAACCCGCAATCCGTCAACGACATCCTCCGCAAGCTCCTTTCGTGAGCTCGGCGGCTGTAGCTGGGGTCTTTGGGCCTGAGTCTTTCCTTCGTTTCGTGGGCGCCGGATTAATTCCGACGCTCTTTGCTTTTGCTTCGCTTGCGGCGTACTCTTGATTTCATCGCGACGCGAAGCGGCAGCGGTTAATCCATGCTTAGACCCGGTGACAAAGCCCCAGCATTCCGACTCAAGAACGACGCCGGTGCCGACGTCTCGCTCTCCGACTTCCGCGGTCATCGCGTCATCCTCTTTTTCTTTCCCAAAGCCAACACGTCCGGTTGAACCGTCGAGGCGTCCGAGTTTCGCGACGCAAAGAAGCACTTCGATAAGCTCGACACCGTCATCCTCGGCATGAGCGGAGACTCCGTCAAAGCCCAAGCCAGCTTCAAATCGAAATACAAGCTCAACTTTGACCTTTTAAGCGATCCCGATCTGAAAACCATCGAAGCCTATGGCTCGCGGCGGATGAAGAAATTTCTAGGGAAATCCTTCCTGGGAATTGTCCGCAGCAGTTTTCTCATCGACTCCGAAGGCAAAATCGAAAAAGTCTGGGACCCCGTCACCGCCAAGGGCCACGCCGCCGAAGTACTCGCCGAACTCCAAAAAAAATAGCGCCATCCCTTTCGAGGATAGCGCTGCCTCGTTCGCACCCGCTCCGTGCCCTCTGCGATTTCCGTCTGCAACCCCTGCGTTAATCTTTCTTTTCGGTTCTCGCTGCTATCGTTGCCGTATTCCCTTACTTGTGAACATTACAACTGAACCGCAAGGTCTTCCCCCTCCACTTCAATCAACGCATTGTCAATCAATCTGGTTTTCCCGACCCATGCGGCCACCACCGCATAACATCTCTTCCCCACTCGCACCACGGGCTCGAAAGTCTCCGCGCTTACAATTTCCGCATAGTCCATCCGCGCCAGCCGCTCGCTCCCGATCACCTTCGCCATCTCGCTCTGCAGTTGCAGCGCGTCGCGCACTCCGGCGTTCAATTCGTCCCGCAGCGCCGCGAGCGCCCGATGCAATACCGTTGCCGCCTTCCTCTCATCCGCATTCAAGTACGCATTCCTCGACGACAGCGCCAAACCATCCGCCTCCCGCACGATCGGGCAGACCACAATCTCCGTATCCAAGTTCAAATCCCGCGTCATCTCGCTGATGATCCGCACCTGCTGCGCGTCTTTCCGCCCGAAGTACGCGAACCGCGGCCCCACAATCTCAAACAGCTTCAGCACCACTGTCGCCACGCCGCGGAAATGTCCCGGCCGCGTCTTCCCTTCCAGCCTTTCGCTGATTCCTTCCACGGTCACGTACGTCCGATATCCCTCCGGGTACACATCTGCCGCGTCCGGCGTGAATACCGCGTCCACTCCCGCCGCCGAGAGCTTCCCCGCATCGGCGCTCAGGTCCCGCGGATACTTCGCAAAATCCTCGTTCGGCCCAAACTGTTTGGGATTCACGAACACCGACGCGATGACGCGCGAACACTCCTGCTTCGCCCGCGACACCAATGCGGTATGCCCCGCATGCAGCGCTCCCATCGTCGGCACGAGTCCCACGACGTGCCCCTCCGCGCGCGCCGCGCGTGCATTCTCCTTCATCCAGGCTACTGTTCGGATTATTTCCACGCCGCCATTTCTGCCAGGGCGCAGACCTGCGGCGCCCCGCTAACAGAGGTTTGTGAAATGAACTCTATCTTTTTCTGTTGTGAGCTGTCGGCCGTAATCTGACAGCCTCGTTGCCCGGCACGCCTGCCTGCGTTCTGCCTTCTAAGCCCTCACTTCGGACTTCCAACCTCTGCCTCTTATGCATTTACCGCCTTCGCCCGCTCGCGATAGAAATGCATCAGGTCTGTCAAAATCGGCTGCGCGCCGAGTTGCCGCAAGAGTGTCGTCACCTGCCCGCGGTGGTACGTCCCATGATTCACCACGTGCTGCATCGATTGCCACAGCGGGTTCCGGTACAAACCGAATTTCAGCGTCTTGTACTCCATGACCCGATCCAGGTCTTCCTGCTTCAGCTTGCCGACAAACGCCAGGAGCCGCGCTTCCTGCTCCGACCACTTTTCCCGCAAGCTCGCTACACTTTCATATTCGCCCGTGTTCGGCAACCCCGCCGGAGATCTTCCTTGGAACCGCTCCAGCCAGATCCACTCCGCTCCGCAGATGTGCGCCAGTGTGTCGCGCACCGATCCGAAGCTCGAGCCCATCGGTTTTGTGAACTGCTCCTGCGTCAGCGCTTCCGCCGCATCCATTGCGCGCCGGTTCGCCCACGCATTGTAGTCATACAATGTGCACATCTCTTCCGGCGTCATCTTTACCTCCTGACCGCACGCTTCTCCGACTCATTCAAAGAACTCAACAACTTGTCATTCCGAGCATAGCGAGGAACCTGCTTTTTTTTCGAATCTCGAGTTTCCGCTCTCGTTCCTACCAATCCCCATCCCGATTCACTGGCTCCTCTTGCTGCTCTCTCGCGGCCTGCGCTCCGTGGTAGGACTCCGCGTCCGACGGGAACGTCCCTCCTCGTACATCCTCGCAATACTCCCGCGCCGCTTTGGCGATCATCTCGCCAACCTTCGCGTATTGCCGCGCAAATTTCGGTGTCTTTCCGAACGTCAAACCTACTAAGTCGTGAATCACCAGGATCTGGCCATCGCACTCCGGCCCAGCTCCGATGCCGATCGTCGGAATTCGCAAATCTCGCGTAATCTCCGCCGCCAGTTCGCGCGGCATCGCTTCCAGCACCACGGCAAATGCCCCTGCCGCTTCCACTGCGCGTGCGTCCCGCAGCAGCCGCTCCGCCGCATCCACCGTCTTCCCCTGTACGCGGAACCCGCCCAGCGCGTTCACCGACTGCGGCGTAAGCCCTACATGTCCCATTACCGGAATCTCCGCTTCGGTCAATCGCGCAATCAACTCCAACCGCCGCTCACCGCCTTCCACCTTTACCGCTTCGGCGCCGGCTTCCTTCACGAACCGCACTGCGTTCCGCACCGATTCCGCCGTGTCGCTGTGATAGCTTCCGTACGGCATATCCGCCACGACCAGCGCGTGTTTCGTTCCGCGCCGCACAGCCCGCGTGTGGTGCAGCATCTCATCGATCGATATCGGGAGCGTGCTGTCGTACCCCAGCACCACCATGCTCAGCGAATCGCCCACCAGCAACACGTCCACGCCGGCTTCATCCAGCAGCCGTGCCGTCGGATAGTCGTACGCCGTCAAACAGGTAATCTTCTTCGATGTGAATTGGGAATTCGCAGCTGGGGACTTCCGCTGCAGCAACTCGGGCACGGTAATTTTCCCGTCGCCCGCGCGAGGGACTACGCTCATCTGTGGCCTCCGGTGCCGTTCCCTTGCTTCGGGATACAGCCCTGTTTGTCACATACTAGCAGGATACCAAATACGCTATCCGCCCGCCAACCCGCAAGTTTTCCGCGCGTGGCCCTCACTGCGGCCTGGAATATTTCCGAATGCTCTCCGGAGTGGGCACGGCAGCGTTCCCCCGAGGATCGCGAATCGGCTCCCCAGGCGTCCATTTAAATGGCAGGACCCCGGCCCAGGCTTCGCTGGAGTATTCCGTTTCCGCGTCCACCGCGAATCCTGTGCGCACTTTCGCGGACGCCTCAACGAGCGGCACCGCCAGAACCATAGTGGCGGCGATCTCCTTTTCGGTTGGTGGGCGCACCGCGGCCCAGCGCCCGCGCAAAACGTACTCGACAAAATCGCGCATGGCCTGAAGTTTGGCTTGGTGTCCTTCTACGATTTCGGCTTTCCCGATCACCACCACCGACCGGTAATTCACCGAATGTCCCATGGCGGTTGGCGAGAAAACGATTCCGTCCAGCAGCGTCACGCTCAGGCAAAAGGGCGCACCGCTCGAAAGCGTTTTCATCAGGCGGCTGCCCGGCGAGCCGTGCAGATATAACTTGTCGCCGACACGCACGTAGTTCGTCGGCACGACAAACGGTATCCCATCGGCTATGAATCCAACGTGGCAAACAAACGCTTGGTCCAGGATGTCGTAAACCGTTTGGCGTTCGTAATGCGCCCGGTCGGGTTTTCGACGGACCTTGGTTCGTTCCGTCGGTATGAATGCCTCTGCGGTAGGGCTCGGTTTTTCTTCGCTCATTGACGCAGGCTATCGCCGGCCCGGCTCACGCGCAAGCGCCAATCTGGCTGCACCGGCTTGTCAGTCGAACGAGCCGCCAGCTTGCGCGGTTTTCGCGGCAGCGCTGGCACGAGCAAAGCTCCTGGCGCGTTTTTGTCCGAGTAGGCTTTTTTCCCGGGCCGGAATCACCCTACTTATTGGCTCGAAGTTGCCGCGGGCGCCGGTTTCGCAGCTCCGCGCACCACGCGGAATCCAATATATTCCGGCGCCGGAGTGCAATTTGAACGCGCATCCGCGGGGCAGTCCGCGCTGCCACCGACGACTTTACCTTTGCCATCGCGCGTCATCGCCCACTCCGCCACATTTCCGCCGAGATCGTAAAGAGGCTCTTCGTCGTCTTTGCCCTGGCCGTGGAAACTGCCAACTTCTTTCAGCAAAGGCGATGTTCCGCCGAGTTCTTTCGCTTTTTCGCGCAGCCCCGCGGCGTCTTCCGGATTTGACGCATAGCCGGCCCAGTAATCCAGGGTGTTCTCGCCGTCGCGATTTTCGTAGAGGGCTTTCACTTCGTCTTCAAAAGGAATTCGCCACGTCTGCCCGGTGTATTTGCTCAGCCAATCGACGTAGGCTTTCGCGTCCTCGAAGGATATTCCGTGCGCCGGCTGATTCTCCGCATGAGCATTGGCGCGCACCATTTTGCGGAAATCATCGTACTGCGCGTTGGTCACTTCGAAGCGGCCAATCTCCAAGTTTTCGCGCTTCACGACTTCTGGAATCAGGATCGGACGCGCTTTTCCGGAACCCGGCTTCACCCATTGCACTCCGAATCTTCCGCCGTCGCGAATTATGTTCCTGCGGCGGAGCGCTTCCGCGAGCGGCGACTCCTTGTTGAATGCTTCGTTCTCCGGTTTCGCCGTCTTGAAGAAATACTTATCGAACCACGCCATCTCGTCGTCCACTTTGCGGAGCTGGTGCGAGAGCTTTTGCGGGCCGTGCGGCTCACCCGGAAACACCACAAACTTCACCGTCTTGCCGTAGTATTGCAAGGCGCGGAAAAAAGACCAACTCTGCGCCGGGGGAACGTTGCGGTCCGCCGAGCCGTGGAAGATCAGCACCGGGGCGAGCACTTTGTCCATTTTGAAAAACGGCGACTTGCGAATGTACAGCTGCGGATCTTCCATCGGCGACTTGCCGAAATAATACGAGTCGAACGAATCGCCGAAATCCACGTTGCCCCAGTCGCTGATCCACTCTACGTCTCCCGCGCCCACGCTTGCCGCTTTGTATCGCTCGGGATAGGTCGTGATGAGGTTGATCGAAAGGATCGATCCGTTGGACCAGCCGAGCGTGGCCACTTTGTCCGGATCAACCATGCCTTTCGAAACCAAGTAGTCCACGCCCATGTTGATGTCCGGCGTTTCCAGGTCGTAATATTTTCCGCAGCAGATCGATTCCACCCATTTCAGCCCGTAATTTCCGCTGCCGTGATAATTCGGCCGCAGGACGAATGCGCCACGTTGCGTAAGGAGATTTACCGGATATGCCCAGTTGTCGTCCCACGCGTCGAGATCCGCGCCGGCTGGGCCGCCGTGAATCGCGGTGATGACAGGATATTTTTTGCCGGCTTGATAGTTCGTCGGGTAATACAAAATGCCTTCGACCTCTTCGTCTTGCGAACCTTTCCATCGGATCACTTCCGTTTTCGCGAAACTCCGGCCGCTGGCCAACACTGGATTCAACTTGGTGATCTGCACAGGCGAAACGATTTTCGTTCCATCGAGTTGCGCGCGATAAAGCTGCGGCAATTTGCTGGGCGTCGAATACTCGTAAACAATCGTTTTGCCGTCTTCGCTCAATTCGAAGCCGAAAATATTTTTGGCATGCTCCCCCGTAATCGGTTGACGATGCCAGGTCCATCCGGACCCCGACTTTTCGGCGGTATACCGGGCCAGTTCAAATCGCGCTCCCGCAGCGAGTTGCGCCAGAAACCCGTCCGGCGTGTGGCTCATGCCAAATCCAAGACCGTTCTCCCAATCGAGAGGAACTTCCACCGATTTGCCCGAGGCCACGTCATAGAAATACGCTTTATCGATAGTCGCGGTCAGGAATCTTGGATCCGTGGAGTACGGCGCGGCCGCGTAGAATCCAGAACTATCCGCGGCCCATTCGAACATCGACGGCCGCACGCGGCCTTCGGTAAAGATTTGTTTGTCTTTGCCGGTGGTGAGGTCGTGCAGGACGGCAATCGGCGGGACTTTTTGGTCAAAGGTGTAATGCAAACTTCGCGCGTGGGACGCGACGACAAACTTGCCGTCTTTCGATGCGCTCCAACCCTCGATCCAATCCGTATTGGTGGTAAGCCGAGTGACCTTTTTGTCTTTCACGCTGATCTTGAAGAGGCGCACAGGCGGCTCGTGATCGGCATCATCCACGATTTCCGAATCGTCCTTCTTTTTCTTGAGCTCCTGCTCGTAATACGCGGGATCTTCTTGCGCGCTGAAAATGATGCTGTCCTTATCGAGCCAATCGATTTGCCGCGGACCGCGCGCAAGCTCGGTGAGCACCCACGGCTCGCCGCCGTGCGGATCGATCAGCCAGATCTGCATCGGCGAGGTATCGGGCTTGGCGCCTTGCCGCGCGCGGGAACTTACAAACGCGATGCGCTCGCCGTCCGGCGACCAGCGCGGCTGAAAATTGTTGTCGCTGCCTCGCGTAAGCTGAATTTCTTTGTTTTCGGTAAGACTGTTCAGGAAGAGATTGGATACGCGCGCGTCCTTTTCCTTGTCGGCCGTGGACTTTACCCACACCACCCATTTCGCGTCCGGCGAAATCCGCACCTGCCGGACTAATTCCTGAAAGATTTCGTCTTCTGATTTCCAGGGCTCCGTTTTCTCCGGGGATTTCGCGTCTTCCGGGTTGGCGACCGCCTTCGGTGCGATGATAAAAAGCACCGCGCTCAATCCCGCCAACACAATCTTCCCCAACATCCATTTCCGTCTTCTCATCACACCCTCGCTTCTGGCCGAACCTGAAATCTCCAGTGTGGCCCCGTATCCGCCGGAACGCTGGCAAGGCGCACAGAATAGTTCAATTGACGGAGATTGGGAATCGTGTACTCTTATGCCGACCAAACCTCATCGAGGCGCATCAATGGGAAGCGCAGGGCCGATTTTCACGCGCAATACGTTTCAGTTTTTCCGCGAGCTGGCGCGCAATAACAAAAAGGTTTGGATGGATGCGAATCGCGAACGTTACCAACAGTTCGTAGTGCAACCATTGCGGCGACTCCTCGAAGAGCTCAGCCCCGCGGTGCTCCAGCTCGATTCGCGCTTCGACACCAGCGGTCGCACGGGCGCAAATTTTTCTCGCATCAACCGCGATATCCGATTTGCAAAGGACAAGACGCCGTACCGCGCACACATGTATCTGAAATTTTCAGTTCCGTTCCCGGGTGGCGAAGAAACCGGCCAGCTTTATACGGGGATTTCCGCGGACACGGTGACGGTGGGCTTCCGGATCTATGTTGGATCAAAGCGCACGGTGTCGGCCATCGGGTTGGTCGCGGATGGAAACGTAGCTTCGCAGCCGCGCTGGCTCGCGCAGCAGAAGAAAAAATTCGGCCGGAAATATGAAAGTTACTGGTATGCGCTGGAAAAGAAGGAATGGACACAACAAAACGGCTGGCCGGCGGGCCCGGACGATTGGAACAAATTGCTGGGGTGGATTGTGCGGAAAAAGCTGAAACCTGCGGAAGCCACCCGCGCGACATTTACTCGTGAAGTGGCAAAGACGTTTCGCGAACTTTTTCCGTTGCTAAAATTCACGTCATTGACGGATTAAATCTTGAGAGGTCTGGAGAAGCGATGAGCCAACGATGGAGCCGGTGCACAGGTCGGAGAGACGTGGCAAGTAAAACGTTCGCAGCCGTGGCGCTGGTTCTCTTTCTGGAGCTGAGCGCGTGCGGCGGCGCGGCGGCGCAGGGCAGCGGACAGGATTTGCCGACCGCTCCACCGAAAGAGATGGGAATAAATGCCGGGCAGCTCGATGACTTCAGCGCGGACATCGCGGCGGGAAAATACGGGCTGGTGGACAGTATGCTGGTGATGCGTTGCGGCAAAGCGGTGTACGACAAAACGTTTCAGCACGACTACGGCAAGATTTACGGCGAGCAGGCGGCGAAAGAAGGGCCGCTGAACCACGACCCGCACGGCGCTTACAATTACTTCAGCACGGAATACCATCCGTATTATCACGGCACCGACATGCACACGATGCAGTCGGTATCGAAGACCGTGACTTCGATAACCATCGGAATTGCGCGGATGCGCAATGACTTCACGGTGAGCCACGACGCACCGATCATCAAGTATTTCGACACAAAGCGAATGGCGAACCTGGACGACCGCAAAAAACGTGTCTCGATACGCGATCTCCTGACGATGACGGGCGGATTCGACTGGCACGAAGACCTACCGTATAACGATCCGAAGAATTCCGCCGACCTGATGGAAGCGAGCCGCGATTGGGTGCAGTACGTGATGGACCAGCCGATGGCGGCCGACCCCGGAACGAAATTCGTCTACAACAGCGGCGAAACGGAGCTGCTCGCGCACATTTTCAAGAAAGTCACCGGAAAAAACATCGATGATTACGCCGCGGAAAAACTCTTCAAGCCGCTCAACATCCGCTACTTTTGGAAGCACACGCCCACGGGACTGCCGGACACGGAAGGCGGTCTGTATCTTTCCGCACACGACCTGGCCAAAATCGGGCAACTGTATTTGAAGGGCGGCATGTGGGGCTCGCAAGAAATCATCTCCGAAGGATGGATCAAAGATTCGACGTCAGCGCACATCGCGACGGCGATAGACGATTATAAATATGGATACTTCTGGTGGCTGAAGCCGTTTGGGACCGCGCCGGAAGATGTGGCGTGGATGGCGCGAGGATTCGGCGGCCAACAACTTATCGTCGTGCCGGAATACGACATGGTCATCGTCTTCACCGGCTGGGACATTCTGCCGACGAACGAAAAGCGGCCGCAGGACCGCCTGGAGCGGACGCTGGCGGCCTCGCAGCGATTCTTTGGCTGCGTGGAATAGCCCAGACTCACTTCACTTCGGAGAGTGGGACGATTACGCTCCCGATTATTGCGGTGGCGGAGTCTTGAACTAGGATGCGGACCGTGGTCGCGCCCGCTTGAGACGGGACAAACTCGCGAAAGTTGATGCCCGATTTCAAAACCGCAGAATATTTTGCTTCGGTGAAGCGCAGATTGAGGCGACTGGTGGATTCGTGGAGAATCTTCCCGGCCTGGTCCTGTTCGAGCACGGTTATGTCCAGTGCGGCGACATGGAGCTTGTTCGCGGGCGCGAAATGGACGTCGCGAACCCCGATGGCGCCAGATAGGCTGAAAGAATTTGGCGTAGGCGGGTTGAGGCGATCCAGTCTAATTTCGATGGGAATGTTGGCGGAGTCGAGCGGGCTCTTAATGGCCACCAGAAAGTTGTTCCGTCGTTCGTCCTTCGTCGTCGGCTCATCCTTAAGGGCGAAGTAGCCGTTGGGGTAGTGGAGGTTTAGCCCGGAGCGGCGGACCCGCACCTTCACTGCATGAAATCTCCCGTCCAGCGAGTCGGAGTCTACGTAGAACCCGAGGGTATAGATCACTTCTGAATCCTCAACGGCCTTGCGAATCGAGCCCGTCAGATCGTTGGTGTTGACGAACGCGCGTCCACCAGTTTCGTCGGCAAGTACCTGCATGGAAGCAATGCCGATCGGCTCGGTAGATTGCGCAGGCATGCTATCCCCGAAGAGGTAGGCGGCCTGCTCATCTCCCCTTTCGTCGTCGTTTTCAGGGGGTTTTCTTGCTAACAAGCCGCGCCCGTCTACCGGATATGCGGCGATCTGTGCCGGGGCCAGGACGCTAGCGAGGGTGGCGCCCGAAAAAGGAAGATTGGCGGTGAGCCAGACCAGATTTTTGCGGCCAGGGATGTTGGCTACGTGAGAAGCAATGGCGTGCAGCGCCGCCATCGTGTCCTCGGCGCGACGCTCATTTGTGATAGCCATCAATTGCAGCGCTCCCGCGTCCACCAAGGGGTTGAATTCACCGGGCACGGGAGTATGCGATTTGCCTGGTTCAACCAGGTTACGGTTCGTCCTGGAAGTGGTGTCGTAGTTTCTAAGAATGCCAATCAGGCGTTCGCGCTCGCTGGTGAAATCGCACAGGACGTGCAGAGTATCGCTGAGACCGTAGATGGCGACGCGGTCTCTGAGGTCCAAAGTTCCGATGAACTCGATGAGATGGGCCTTAGCGTTCGCAAGCGCCAGATCCTCCATCCACAGAGGACCGGATTCATATCCCGGATGACCATTTCCAGAAAGCGTGTTCAGGTTATCCAGCAGAACGATGGTGACGCTGCGAATGGCCGGCACATTTTTCTGCGGAAGATCAGAGAAGGTGTTGGGAGGCAGAGGCTGCGATATCGGAGATTGAGTGGCAGCGCCAGCGGTTTCTGCGGTGAAGACGCTGATGGTTCGAGGCTTGCCGCGATCAAAGACCGCGAAATCATCCTTTGTCAGTTCGCCGACCGGGCCATTGTTGTCGCGAACAGTGACTCCAATCTGAACGAGGTGCGTAGCCACACGAATGGGAGGCGTTTGCGGCGTTGTTTGTTGAGCGCGGGAGAGCGGGACAAGCGCAAAGGCAAGGGCAGAGATGAAGTAGACCACGCGCGACAAGTAGCTGCTTGGATCTCTGGTCATCGGCGCATCCCGAAGAACCGCCCGGAAAACCTATACTCATGTGACGCGGCCCGCGGGCGAACCGGTTTCACCGCTAATGAGCGGCCCAGAGGCGGAGGCCGATGAGCTGCCAGGAGAAAAGGTATGCCGTGACGACACAACAGCCAAGAGCCACCAGCAAAGAGTGGATGCGCACGGCACGGTGAATTCCCGTCCTGGGAACGATCGCGGCAAAGAACAAACCCAGAAGCGAGAGCAACCCGAAGAGAATGCTCAGGATGCAAAGACCTGCGGTCCAAACCGTGAGGCGGCCAGTGTCGGCGCCGCCGAGTTTTGTGAAGCAAAAGACAAAACCGACGAAGCAGATCGTGGCGAAAAGCGGAAAGGCGCGGACCGTGAGATGTTGAGCGTCCTTCATCCCGCCAAATAGCCTCCAAGGGACCCAGACAACAGCGAAAAGCACGGAAGTCGCCATCAGTAGCGCGCACAAAGCAAAAAGCCCGATGCGGCCCCAGGTCAACAGGATGCTGGTGCGTTCGCCGTAGGAAAAGCCGTCCACACCTTCGCTGGAGAGCGCCATTCTTTCGCCGTCGAGCGGAATGAAGACCGTGGTGGCTTCGGGTTCTTGTTCGCCGCGGAAAAGATTCTTCCCGAGAGGAACAAGCACTTCCGGCTTGCCGAAGAGGCTGGCGCGAGTGAGTTGTCCACCGGCGACGCGGATGCGCACGCCGGAAAAATCGTCCATGAACGAAAACATCTGCGAACGCGGGGTGAGCGATGGGTAGAAGCCCGCAACGCGTGCGAGTTCGGCTGACGAAACGGAAACGCCGGGCTGCTGGGGCTTGGGGAAATCTTTTGAAAGGAAGTCGATGGCCAGAGCGTTCAGGTCGAGAAGCGCTTTGTAGGACTGCGTGCTGTTCAGCAGGACGACGTAGCCCCAATTCTGCTCGGGCATATAGCGATAGGTGGAGATGAAGCCGTCGATGCCGCCGTCGTGGCCATGAGTCACAACGCCGCCGGTGACGCCGGTGTAGTTCGCGAGGCCGTAGCCGAGGCGCAAGCCGTTCTTAGCGGCGATCGTAGTTTCGACCGTTTCCATGCGCATGATGGAGTCGGGCTTGACGATTTGCGCGTCGGGAATACGTCCGCGGCGCAGAAAGAATTGCACGAGCTTCGCGAGTTCGCCGGGCGAAGCTTTGAGATCACCGGCGGGGCGAAGATAGATGTAGGGAAAGCCGGCGGAATGCGCCGGGGTGCTGTACCCGGTGGCGAGCAGAGCTTTGTTGGCGTCGGTGAAACGAAAATCGGCGACGGTCATACCTAGCGGCGCGAGAACATTTTCGCGAATGTATTGATCGAAAGGCTCGCCAGAGATCTTCTCAATTAAATAGCCGGCGATGCCATAGCCCGGATTGGAGTAAGACATCCGCGTGCTGGGAGGCCAGCGCACGTCCTGCGGTTCCTTGAAACGCTGAAAAACTTTGAGCAAGGGAAAATCGTAGGCGTCCTTGAAATTGTAGACTTCGGCCGGCTCCATGTCGTCGAAGCCGGCGGTGTGTTCGAGAAGATTGACGACGCGGACAGGATTCGTAGACCTCCAACGATTCTGGACAGGAATCTCAGGTGCGACATCTTCGAGACGTGCTTCCAGATTAATTTTTCCGGCTTCCTGAAGTCTGAGCAACGCAAGCGCAACGAAGGTCTTACTGATGGAGCCGACGCGAAACTCGGTGTCGCAGGTGATGTCGCGGCCCGAGGCGAGGTCGGCTTTGCCGAAGCCGCCGCACCACAGCAGCTCGCCGTTGGATACGAGCGCGACGCCCGCGCCGGGAAGGTGGTCGCGGTCGATCACATCTTTCATTGCTCTTTGCAGGTCCGGGAGCGTTCTGGGATGAGGCAGTTGCTGCTCGCCTTGGGCGAAGACGGTCGTCGAATGGAAGAGTAAAGCTGCCGCGACGAAACACACCGAAAGCCAAACGAGGCGTAAGCGCATGGATGCTCCTCAAAGGGCCATTGCCTGGAACGCGGCAGCATTCTATAGCGCAAGCGGGGCGGGGCAACAGGAATTACGCGAGAAGCGGGATCGCTGGGGCGTTCGCATTGACGATAGCGGTGCGCTCGCATACGATGCCGCGTACTTTGCCGCAGTTTTCCGTAACTCAGGAAGAGGAGCCGATTGCCGATGAAATTCCGAAGCGTGGGGCTGCTGTGCGCCGGGCTGGTACTTTGGGGCGGAGTTAGTGCACTCGCCCAACAAAGTGCGCAAGCTCCTGCCGAGAAACCTGGCGAAAAAGCGGCGGACAAATCGAAAGAGGAGAAAAAAGCACCGCTCGAAGACAAAGTGGTGCAAACGAAACATTCGGCGCGCATCGGCGGACAAGAAATCAAGTACACCGCGACAGCGGGAACGATCGTCATGCAGACGGAGGAAGGCGATCCAAAGGCGACGATTTTTTATATTGCATACACACGGGATGACGTCAGCAACCTCTCACAGCGGCCGGTGATGTTCACTTTCAACGGAGGGCCAGGGTCGTCGTCGGTATGGCTGCATCTTGGAGCGTTCGGACCGCGGCGCGTGGACATGGGTGACGCGGGAGCGCTGCAGCCGCCGCCGTATAAATTGGTCGACAACGAATCGTCGCTGCTGGACGCGACCGACATTGTTTTCATCGATCCGGTCTCGACAGGCTACAGCCGCCCGGCACCAGGCGAGTCTCCGAATCAGTTTCATGGTGTGCAGGAAGACGTGCAATCAGTCGGAGATTTCATCCGTCTCTATACGACGCGGAACAAGCGGTGGTCGTCGCCGAAATTCCTGGCCGGCGAGAGTTACGGAACGACGCGCGCAGCCGGGCTCTCCGGATATTTGCAAGGCCGGTATGGAATGTATCTGAACGGAATCATTCTGGTCTCTACGATTTTGAATTTTCAGACGACGGATTTTAATAACGGGAACGATTTGCCGTACATCCTGTACTTGCCGACGTACACGGCGATCGCGTGGTACCACAAGCGGCTGCCGAGCGATTTGCAGAGCGATCTGAAAAAAGCGGTACAGGAGTCGGAAGACTTTGCGAACGGCGAGTACACGCTGGCGCTGATGGCGGGAGATGCCTTGTCGGCGGCAAAGCATGCGGAAGTCGTGAAGAAACTGGCACGGCTCACCGGGCTTTCGGAAGATTACATCGAACGCACGAACATGCGGGTGGAGATCGAACGGTTCACCAAAGAGCTTTTGCGCAGCCAGCGGCGTACGGTCGGGCGGATTGACGGCCGTTTTCTGGGAATCGATCTGGACGCCGCGGGCGAAGGCCCGGAATACGATCCTAGCATTTCGGCAATCATGGGGCCGTACACGGGCGCGTTCAACGACTATGTGCGAGGCGATTTGAAGTTCGACAGCGATTTGCCCTACGAAATTCTGACCGGACGCGTGGCGCCCTGGAGCTACAAGCCGTACGAGAACCGCTACGTGGACGTGGGCGAAACGCTGCGCAGCGCGATGACGCAGAACCCGTTTTTACGTGTTTTTGTGGCGAAGGGCTACTACGATCTCGCCACGCCGTTTTTTGCTGCGGACTATACGATTGACCATCTCGGACTCGATCCTTCGCTGCGCAGCCACATCACCGGGGCGTACTACGAGTCGGGGCACATGGTCTACGCGCACCTGCCGTCGCTCGCCAAACTGAAGCAAGACGCCGCGCAGTTCATTCGAACAAGTTCGGGCCAATGAAACACGTTCTGAAAGTGGTGATGTGGGCGGCGGTCGGCGCGGCAGGCGCGGGTGCCCTCGGTGCCATCGCCCTGCATCGCGGCGAGCCCCTGAACGCAACGTGGTTCGTCGTGGCGGCAGTGTGCTGCTACCTGGTGGCATACCGATTGTATTCGGCGTTCATCTCCGCGCGCGTGTTGGCGCTCGACGACACGCGTGCCACGCCCGCGGAGCGTCACGACGACGGGCGCGACTTTGTACCCACAAACAAATGGGTTTTGTTTGGCCATCACTTCGCAGCGATTGCGGGGCCAGGGCCGCTTGTGGGGCCGACGCTCGCCGCGCAATTCGGATACCTGCCCGGCACGCTGTGGCTGATTGCCGGCGCGGCTTTGGCCGGCTGTGTTCAGGACTTCATCATCCTATTTTGCTCGATACGGCGCGACGGAAAATCGCTTGGACAAATGGCACGAGAGGAGATCAGCAGCCGCGGAGGATTCATCGCGCAACTCGCCGTGCTGGCGATCATGATTATTCTTCTCGGTGTGATCGCGCTGGTAATCGTGAACGCGCTGAAAGCATCGCCGTGGGCAACGTTCACGCTGGCCATGACGATTGTCATCGCCTTGCTTCTGGGAATTTATCTTCGTTTCCTGCGACCGGGAAAAGTTCTGGAAGCATCGGTTATCGGGCTGGCGCTAGTGCTTTTTGTCGTGGTCGCCGGGCGCTGGGTAGGGGACTCACCAGCTTGGTCGCAGGTATTCACGCTAAGCGGAGTCGCGCTGGCCGTGGCGCTGATCGTTTACGGCTACATTGCTTCCACGTTGCCGGTGTGGCTGCTGCTCGCGCCGCGCGACTACCTGATTGCCTTCATCAAGGCGGGCGCATTTTTCATTCTGGCGGCGGGCATTTTGTTCGTGAGGCCGCAAATTCTGATGCCGCCGTTGACGCGCTTCGTGGACGGAACCGGGCCGATATTTGCCGGAAAAATTTTCCCATTTTGCTTCATTACCATCGCTTGCGGAGCGATTAGCGGCTTTCATTCCCTTATTTCGTCCGGAACGACGCCGAAGATGATTCTTCGAGAGGGCCAGGCGCGGCTTATTGGCTACGGGGCGATGCTCATGGAGTCATTCGTCGGAGTGATGGCGATGGTGGCGGCTTGCTCGATGACGCCGGGCGTGTTCTTCGCCATCAACAGCCCGGCGGGAATCGTGGGAGCGACGCCGGAGGCGGCTGCGGCAACGATCAGCGGCTGGGGATTCCCTCTCGACGCGCAGACCATGACGCACCTGGCGAACATGGTCGGCGAGAAAACGCTGTTGAATCGCACGGGCGGAGCACCATCTTTGGCCGTCGGAATGGCACAAATTTTTTCGAACACTATCGGCGGCGAGCGCCTGCTGAGCATCTGGTATCACTTCGCGATTATGTTTGAGGCGCTTTTCGTGCTGACCGTGCTCGATGGCGGCACGCGCGTGGGGCGTTTTATGGTGCAGGAACTAGGAGGGCGAATCTGGAAACCGTTTGGACAAACGAGTTGGCTGCCCGGAATATTAGTGGCGAGCGCCATCATCGTTGGAGCGTGGGGATACTTTCTCTATCAAGGCGTGATTGACCCGCTGGGCGGAATCAATTCTCTTTGGCCCCTCTTTGGAATCGCGAACCAACTGCTGGCGACGGTGGCGCTCGTCGTGGCCACCACGATTCTTCTGAAGATGGGCCGCTTGCGGTGGCTTTGGGTGACCATGATTCCGATGGCAGCGCTCGTCACCATCACGATGACCGCGAGCTACCAGAAAATATTCGATGTAAACCCGCGCATCGGTTTTCTATCGCAAGCAAACCAATACGCGGCGCAAATCGCAAACGGTGCTATCCCCGTCGGCAAAATAGCGGAAACGCAAAGGTTGATGTTCAACCTGCGACTGGATGCCGCCGTGACCATCGCGCTCGCCAGTATGATCCTGCTCATGCTTGTGGAAGCAGTCTCGCAATGGTACGGAATCCTTAGCCGCCGGCGACAAGCCACGCTCCACGAATCTCCGTACGTGCGAACGCGATGGGCCGAGAGTTATTCGGGCGTTGCCCACGGAGACGATTGATGAAGGCGTTTCACACGATCAGAAAAGTGGCGTGGCGATTGGTGCGCCGATCCTGGTGCGGCCTGCGAGAATGGTGCGACGATGCGGCTTATGAAAGATATTTGCAGTCCGGCGCCTATCGGGTAGGAACAGACGGCCCGCTGACAGCGAAGGAGTTCTATCTGGAGCGGCTGAATCGCCGCTACTCACAGCCCAACCGCTGTTGCTGAGACCTCTTGCCCTCTCGCCCGCAGAGGGCCTAGAATCCGCGTCAACAGTTGGGCCCACCTTTTTTTCAAATTGATGGAGGAATTGATGGCGATCGATATGGATAAGCTTCACGAGTTTCTTGGGAAAGCGCTCGTGGACTTTGGCGCGACTTTCAACGCGGCGCTGATTCGCATCGGAGATAAACTCGGGCTGTACAAAGGCCTTGCAGCAGGGGGATCGCAAACGCCGGCGGAGTTAGCTAAGCGTACCGGTACGGTTGAGCGATACGTGCGCGAGTGGCTCAGCGCGCAGGCGGCGGGCGGATATGTTACATACGATGCCGCGAACGGAAAGTTCTACCTGACCGAAGAACAAGCCTTCGCGATGGCCGATGACAACAGCCCGGCGTTCATGCCGGGAGCATTCCAGGTCGCCCTGGCCGCGACGCGAGCTGAAGAGGCCTTAACGGATCGGTTCAAGACCGGCCAGGGATTCGGCTGGCACGAACATCACCACGAACTATTCGAAGGAACCGAAAGATTCTTCCGCCCCGGGTATGCCGCCAACCTGGTGGCCGGATGGATTCCAGCTCTCGAAGGAGTAGACGAAAAACTCAAAGCCGGTGCGCGTGTTGCAGACGTCGGTTGCGGATTGGGCGCATCCACCATTCTGATGGCGAAGTCCTACCCGAAATCGGAGTTCTTCGGATTTGACTATCACGACGGATCTATTCAGGCCGCAAAAAACCGCGCGAAAGACTCTGGCATCGGCGATCGGATAAAGTTTGAGGTCGCCAGCGCGAAGACTTTCCCGGGCAAGGAATACGATTTCGTGACGTTTTTCGACTGCCTGCACGACATGGGCGATCCAACGGGAGCCGCCACGCACGTACACGGGAGGCTCAAGAAAGACGGCACGTGGATGATTGTCGAACCGTTTGCGGGCGACAAGCTGGAAGATAATTTAAATCCCATCGGGCGAGCATTTTATGGAGCGTCGACGCTGTTGTGCACGCCGGCATCCCTGTCACAGGAAGTCGGCCTGGCGCTCGGCGCCCAAGCGGGTGAGAAACGTTTGCGCGAAGTCGTGACGAAAGGCGGATTCACACGCTTCCGGCGCGCCACGCAGACGCCGTTCAATCTGGTGTTCGAAGCGCGGCCATAGAGCTCGCCTTAGACGGCGAAAAATCCGCACACGTTAGAGCACTTCCTCTTCGTCAGCTTCAGGCTTCACCACTGTCGTTTTGTGGGAGATTCGAACGTTGCGATTTCGGATTCCTGCAATCACAGCGCCGCGAATATCTTCGTTCAACTCCTCCGGCGCGAACACGCCGACATTTTCGCGCGGAAAATACTTGATGAAAAGCGCGGCTGCATGCGCGGTCGCGTAGGCTACCGGCGTAGTGAAAAGGCCGCGCTGGCGAATCTGGTACAGCGTGGGGAAGAGCGCGTCCGTCCGAATTAACAGGTGCTCGTCTTCTTTCGGGCCGCGCTTAATTCCGCGCACGAGAACCGCTGCGGCGAACCGCGCATTCTGCAGAATGCCCTGCCGAATCAGTTTTGCGATGGCCCGCGGCGACGATGTTTCCGGAAAGCGCTGCCGGACAATACCGCGCGATTTCGAAAGCTTTCCCTGCTTGTACCAGCGGCGCAAGCGGTCGAATTCATTTCCGCCGATTTTCACGTCCAAATTTTGCATGGGAATCAGATGGGGCAAAGTCGCAACCTCATCCTGTGCTGCGAGCACAACGTTGACTTTGCCGATGGGCTCCGGAAAACGAAACTTCTCGAGCTCTGCGAAGCGCTTTAGCATGCGGAATTTGCCATGGCGATAGACGCGCGGGTGGGAAACAGCTTCGTCAAACGAAACTTCCGGAGACCACTGCGAGATGGGATCATCGCTTTCTGAGCTCTCGTAGAGGCGGACGTGCACGGAGTGCACTCCGTCCAGCATTTCCGCCGCCCGCTTGACCAGGAGATTTGATATGCCTGGCGCGGCGCCGGCGTTGATGAGCGCGGTGCGGTTTTTTTCCTCGAATCGTTTAGCGAAGGTGAACTGTTCGGCTTTGAACGGGTTCCGCGTCAGGTGCGAGCTCAAGTCAACGTAGTGCGCGCGCAGACGCAGCGCGGCACGCATGACGATCAGGTTGAAGACAGACGCGGAAGCATTGACGATCAGTTGGCACCCGCGGGCCGCGCGCACGATGCCACGCATATTCCTGGCATTGACTTCGGTGACGGCCACCGTACTGCGCTTGCCGAGGAAGCGCCGCGCGCGAGCGGGATCGCGGTCTCCACACCAGACAGTATGTCCTTGTTTTTGAAGCAACTCTGCGAGAAGCGAGCCGGTGGCTCCGGCACCAAGCACGAAAATCCGCATGACGTGGGAAAAACTCTATCACAATCGCCGAATTGGTCTGAGGAAAGCCAGTGCTGGTGTGCGAATTGCCCTGAAGTCGCTTGGAGCGTAAACTAGGGGCGAACTCCGATCTCTGTGACCTACGGGAGAGACAGCCCATGGCGCAGGGGCGAAGCCACGGCGCAGCCCTTGTGGGTGTACCGAGCTGAGGGTTCGGACGGAAACGTCCGGGCCTCCCTCATTTGGAAAGGAGCGCTTTGGGCGGAAAGCTGTATATTTCCGCTGCGCGCCCGATTCCCACTGAGTGGATCGGGCGGTTTTGTTTCTGGCGGAGGAAGGGTCGAAGCAGCAAGCGCACGGTTCATCCAAGAATCGCATCATGACGCTCTACGACAAATTCGGAAGGCAGATCACAGACCTGCGCATTTCCGTGACGGATCGTTGCAATTTCCGCTGCGTGTACTGCCGGTCGGCCGATCCCGAGAATTACCGCGAGCATGACGAGATTCTTTCGTGGCCGGAGTTGGACCGCCTTGCAAGGATTTTCGTGCGGCTCGGAATTCGCAAGGTCCGTATCACGGGCGGCGAACCGCTGGTGCGCGAAGGTGTGGAAGACTTCATCGCGCGGCTGAATGCCCTAGGCGTGCAAGACATTTCGATGACCACCAACGGGCACCTGCTGGAGGACCGCTGCAATCGTCTGCTTGCCGCGGGACTGCGCCGCATCAACATCAGCCTCGATTCGCTCGAGGCCGGGAAGTTCGAGCGCGTCACGCGTACAAAATCCTTTGCGACGGTGATGCGTGGGATCGACGCAGCGCAGGATTCGAGGCTCGCTCCGGCTAAGGTGAATGCGGTCCTGGTGCGCGGGCTCAATGACGACGAGGTGGAATCCTTCGCTGAGTTCGCGCGCGAACGGGGCGTAATTATGCGGTTCATCGAATTCATGCCGCTGGACGCGGACCGGCATTGGACACGGGACCTTGTGGTGCCTGCCGCGGAAGTGCACGCGCGCATAAATGCGCGGTGGCCGCTGCTACAGATTCCGCACGAAGCCAGCGAAACGGCCCGGAAGTACCGGTTCGCGGATGGCGCTCCTGGTGAAATCGGCCTCATCGCGCCGGTGACGCAGCCCTTCTGCGGACACTGCTCGCGGATTCGCCTGACGGCTGATGGAAAACTTCGAACATGCCTTTTCAGCAAGGATGACCACGACCTGCGAGGACTGTTGCGGGATGGCGCATCCGATGAAGACGTGATTGCGTACGTGAAATCAGTCGTACACGAAAAGGAAGAAGGGCACCGCATCAATTCTCTTGGCTTCGTGCCGCCGTCGCGCACCATGGTATTTATCGGCGGGTAGCGGACTGCTCCCGTCCCGCGTCGCCATTCCGCACGAAGCGCTGTCGTATACTGCGCCACATTGCGTTAGCATCACAGTAGAAGCAAAGAATGCCGAAGAACGAGACGGGAAAGATTATGGCTGACGAAGACGACGAAGAAGAACAAGACGATTCGCCACAGCCAGAACCGCGTCTCTTTACGCTGACGGAAGCGGAACGCGCCCGGAAAGACCTTGAGCCCTTTCTCGTTGAAGCGATGGATTGCCGCAGAAAGCTTTCCGGTCTCGAAAAAGACCTGACGACAGTTTCCGCGCGCATCATGATGATGGGTGGCGTAATTGTGCCGTACGAAAAACTGGCCGCGCTCCGCGTCGAACATCAGCAACTCGCCGAGAAGCTGAAATCTGCTCTCAAGCGAATTCTGGAAACTGGTTGCCTGGTCAAGGATCTTGAAATCGGTTTGCTGGACTTTCCGGCGGTAATCGACAATGAAGACGTCTACCTTTGCTGGAAGCTGGGTGAGGACCGCATCCGTTTTTATCACCGGCAAGACGAAGGCTACGCCGGGCGCAAGCCGCTGGACCCGCGCGACCCGGGGCCGGGCGACACGGTGCAATAGCACCTCCTTTCGCGCGGCATTTCCATGTGCGCTGAATCCCGGTTCATAATTTCGGGCCGGATCGCAGTTAGAAAGGAACTCCCTTGTCCTCGCACCCGGAAAACCGGCTAAAGAATTCCGCAAGCCCGTACCTCCGCTCCGCGGCGCATCAGCCGATCGATTGGCACGAATGGGGCGACGCCGCGTTCGCGCGCGCAAAATCGGAAGACAAACCAATTTTGCTGGATATCGGCGCGGTGTGGTGCCACTGGTGCCACGTCATCGATCGCGAGAGCTACGAGAATCCCGAAATCGCGAAAATCATCAATGAACACTTTATCGCGGTGAAAGTGGATCGCGATGAACGGCCAGATGTGGATGCGCGGTATCAGTCCGCGGTGAGCGCGATGACCGGGCAAGGCGGCTGGCCGCTGACGGGATTTCTAATGCCGGACGGAAAGCCGTTTTTCGGCGGCACGTATTTTCCTCCCGATGACGCCATGGGCCGGCCGGGTTTCCGCCGAATTCTTGCGGCTGTGGCGGAAGCATACCGCAACAAGCGCGGCGACCTGGAGAGAACCGCGAGCGCCCTGGCGGACGCCGTGGCGCAGGCGGAAGTCTTCACGGGCGCCAGGGCAGAATTTGATCTCGGGGTCGTGGATGCGCAGATCGCCTCCATGACGCAGCAATTCGATATCAGGAATGGCGGCTTCGGGCATGCGCCGAAGTTTCCGCACGCCTCGGCAATCGATCTGGTGCTCGAGCGGTACCAGCAAACAAAAGAGAAGCATCTGCTCGCGATTGCAGAAACGACGCTGGAAAAGATGGCGCGCGGTGGCGTGTACGACCAGCTCGCCGGAGGTTTTCATCGCTACTCGGTTGACGAAAAGTGGCTCGTGCCGCACTTCGAGAAAATGTCCTATGACAACTCGGAACTGCTGAAGAATTATCTTCATGTCTCGCAGGCGAGCGAAAGGCGCGATTTGGAAGCCTCCTTCGACGAGACCGCGCAGAGTATCGTGCTTTGGGTAAATTCGGTTTTGTCTGACCAGGAAAACGGAGGATTTTACGCGAGCCAAGATGCCGACTACTCTCTGGACGACGACGGCGACTATTTCACTTGGACACTCGATGAGGTTCGTGCCGCGCTGACGCCCGAAGAGTCGCGTGTCATCGAGTTGTATTACGACGTCGAGCCACACGGAGAGATGCACCACAATCCGGCCAAGAACGTCCTCTGGATTGCTCGCGGCTTCAATGAAATCGGCACGATTCTGGCTCGCGACCCGGACGACATCGTCGCGATCAAGCTGAATGCCGAGGCGAAAATGCTTCAGGCCCGCCGCAATCGCCCTACACCCTTCGTCGACAAAACGATGTACGTCGCTTGGAACGCGATGTTTGTTTCCGCGTTTCTAGAGGTGGGCAGAATTCTTCTTAACAGCAATCTCGCCGCAGACTGCCGCCAGTTCGCGTTGAAAACCCTAAACAGGATGCTAACGGAAGCATGGAGCGAAACGCGCGGATTCTCGCACCGCATCGGCGGACCGCCACTCGAAGGCTCGCTCGACGATCAGGTTTTCAGCGTAATCGCACTGCTGGACGCGTACGAGACTTCGCTGGAGCCACGCTATTTCGAAACGGCTAAGAAAACGATGGACCTGGCCATCGCCCGATATGGCGACGCCGAAGGGGGCGGATTCTTTGATCGGCCCTCGGACGCCCCACCCCTGGGCGGGCTCGACGTGCGCCGCAAGCCGTTTCAGGATTCGCCCACGCCAAGCGCAAATTCGATCGCGGCGATCGCATTGACGCGCATGCACGCGTACACGGGGGAAGCGCGGTACTTCGATCTTGCGCAGAAAACGCTAGAAGCATTTGCCGGAATCGCGCCAAAGTACGGAATGTTTGCCGCAACCTATGGTCTGGCTGCAACCCTGTTCGCGCGGCACCCGATACAGGTGGTCGTAACCGGGCGCGCCGACGATCCAGCAGCACAAGCCCTTGAAGAGGCCGCCCATCGCGTATATCGCTTCGGGAAGTCCGTACTGCGCGTGACCCCGGAAACGCCGCATTTGCACCTGTCGGGTGCGCTCAAGGAGACGCTGCCGCACTTGGCCGCGGATAAAGCTCTGGCCGTTGTTTGCGCGGGCCAAACGTGCCTACCGCCGACAACCGATCCGGCGCAGCTCACCGCAATGCTCGAAAACGGCGCCGCAAACGTAGCGCGTTCTTAGGATTGTCCAAGCAAAAAACAGGCGCCGTGTCGTATTGCTCCGTTTTTGACTCTTCGCGCCGGGCCGCGCCCAGCTACTTCTTTGGCCGCGATTCGGGTGGCACCAGGCCGTTGTTGCGGTAATAGACGACGAGCTGGCCGTAGTGCTCTCCCGAGTGTTCGATCAGGCCATACGCCAAGTCGGAGAGGCGGTCAAGGTGCGGCCCACCGTCATTCACGGCTTCGCTGAGTCCCTTGTCGCCCTTTGCCTTAATCGCGTCCGCGCCATCCTGCACGCATTTCTTTACGAACGCTACAACCTGTGCTTTGGTCTGCAAGTCATCGCGCTTGGGATCGTCGGAGTAACGTGGCTTCTGTCCTAACGCAAAATCGGTGAAGTAATACATGGATGCTGAAACATGAATGAGGTTTGCCGCAAACGTCCGCGAATCCGGATGCGGCTTGTACTCGTACTTGTCCTCCGGAAAATCTTCTGCCATGGCGATCAGTTTTCGGCCAATGTCGTTCCATTGGTCCAGAACGGCCTGAGACGGACTCGGCGCCGGCTTCGGGGGCGCCTTCTTTTGCGCGTCCTGCGCCAGCGCCGGCACCGCTGCCAACACTCCGGCTGCAAGCACGGCACCCCATCTATGTATTCGCTTCATCGGTTCTGTCCTCCGTTTGCCCGCCTCTGACACTAGGGCAGGCCACACTCTTTGACGGGCCGGGCAGCCGAGTGTTTCGCCAAAAGAAGCAGCAAACCTGACCGTTCGGCCGGGTTCATCTTACGCGGAGACGCGGTCGGCGACTTGGAAGATGCGTTCGCGCGGACGTGCTAAACTTGTATTTTGCGTCTGGGGGATGCTTTAAGTGAATTGGAGCTGGGTATTACTTCGCAGCGCGATCGGTCTGACAACGCTCGTACTGCTTTTCCTGTCGCAACGCTTCTGGTATCGCGCGATCTGGCGCGTCACTTCCAGTTGGGGCAGCCATAGCCTCCGCGTTGCGATTCGCTTGATCTACATCGTTGCGCTTGTGCTGATCATCGGCGCGACGGCGGACAGCCTCCGCATGGAGCGCGGCCACGTAATCCCGCGCGGCACTATGATCTCCGTTTTCGCCGGTCTGTGGTTCTTCAGCGCATTGTTCGCGTACCTCGCGGTGAAGCTGGTGCGCGGCATCGACCGTATCTGGGCGTGGCTGCGCGCAGCATACAAGTTGAAGAAGCATGGCACACCCGCGCACACAGTTTCCGCGTCTCCCGCGAATTCCACGGGTACGACGGTACCCGCAGCCGTAGAAGCTATCGCAAATCCCTCGCGCCGCTACTTTTTCCGGACGGCGACCGCGCTGGCCGGCGCCGGACCTTTCCTTAGCGCTGTGTACGGATTTGCTGAAGAGAGGCTGAACTACCAGGTGCGCCACGTTGAGATCCCCGTGCCTAATCTTTCCGCCGGGCTCGAAGGCATGAAAATTGTGCAGATCAGCGACATTCACCTGAGCGGGTATATGCCGCGGAACCAGGTTCGCCGCGCCGTGGACATGGCGAACGACCTGGGAGCAGATATAGCTCTGGTGACCGGAGACTTCATTACCGGTGCGGGCGACCCGATCGCGGATTGCATTGCCGAGGTAAGCCGGCTTCGTGCGCCACTCGGCGTTTGGGGCTGCAACGGCAATCACGAAATTTATGCGCGCGCGGAAGACATGGCGCAGTACCTGTTCGCTCAAGCCGGTATGAAGCTGCTGCGTTCCGATAACGCGCAGATTGATTTCCAAGGAGGATCTTTCAACCTCATTGGCGTGGACTACCAACGCGAGCGCACTCCCGGCGGCAGGCGCATTCAGATGCTCCCTGACGCGGAGAAGCTGGTGCGGCGGGATATGCCCAACATCCTGATGTCGCACAACCCGAACGCTTTCAACCGCGCGGCAGAACTTGGAATCGAATTGACGCTCTCCGGGCACACCCACGGCGGTCAAATTCAAGTGGAAATTCTTGATCACCGCCTGAGCCCGGCGCGCTTCATTACGGACTACGTAGCCGGCCTCTACCAGCGGCCGATGTTCGCACCAGCTCCGAACGATCGCGCTTCCGCGCGTTCAGCCTTCGGAGTAAACCACGATTCCTTGTTCTCCAATCGTCCCGTGTCCTCCATTTATGTGAACCGCGGGCTCGGAACGGTAGGGGCACCAGTACGTCTGGGAGTACCTCCCGAAATCACGCTCCTCACTCTTCGCCGCGCGTAGCCGTTCGAATTCTGCGACGCTCTTCGTGTTTTCTTCATCGTTCCGAGGATTTACCGGGAATATAATCCTTCCAACTACGGTATCCGTAGCGGTAGTTACTACGGGAAATGGAAGCAAGTCGGTTCCTCTCCGCATCTGGAATCTACTAAGTTCCCTGTTCTCAACCGCGGAAGTACCTTTGAAAAAGCGAGCCGCGCTGGAAGTCAACTTGCGGCGATAAATAGTTTGCCTACTCAGACGGGAAGCCCGGGGCGATCACATGGGATGTGTTTCGCTGAGGAAATCTCTCTGGAGGATAACGATAATTATGACGTTTAAAATGCGGTGGCGAAGCCTGCTCGGGGCTTTCGCGGTTTCCATATTTGTTCTTCCTGCGGTTACACGCGCGCAATACACACGGACCGATCTCGTCACCAACGCCGCAGACCAGGATTTGGTTAACGGTTGGGGATTGACTCGATCCGATAGTGGCAGTCCATTCTGGGTTAGCGACAACGGTACCGGGCTATCCACTCTGTATAACGGCGTCGGCAAGAAACAGGGGCTGAGGGTCGTAATTCCTCCTGCGCCCAACGGCGCCGCCACGGGCACACCGACGGGCGTAGTTTTTAACATCTCCCTCGGAAACGCCACGCCGTCTTTTTCTGTCTCGAACGGCGTCAAGTCTGGCGTCGCAATTTTCTTGTTCGCCACCGAGGACGGAACCATTAGCGGCTGGAGCCCCGGTGTGGACGGTACTCACGCCATAATCGCAGTCGACAGGTCCAAGGAAGGCGCTGTTTACACAGGCCTGGCGATCACCAGCGAAGCGTCGGGTGACTTTCTTTATGCCGCCGACAACGGCCCCAACAGCCGCATCGATGTTTTTAACAAAAACTTCGCGTACATGGGCTCGTTCACGGACCCAGCGATCCATGGTGGCTTCGCCCCTTACGGAATACAAAATATCGCGGGCAACCTATGGGTGACCTTCGGCGGCAACAAATCAGCCGCTGGCTTCGTGGACAAATTTAACGCTGCCGGCGCCGACCCAGCCAACGCCCACGTTCTCCTAAGCATCACCGGTCCCCTCCATTCGCCCTGGGGCCTCGCGATGGCGCCTCCTGATTTCGGCCCATTCAGCAACGCCTTGCTGGTCGCCAACAACGTCCCTGACGGGCGGATCAATGCGTTCGATCCCACGTCGGGCGCTTTCCTCGGCACACTGCGAGATGCCAGCGGCCAAGCCATTGTCATCAACCAGGTGTGGGCCATACAATTCGGAAACGGCGGGAATGGCGGCCAGCGTAACCAGCTATTTTTCACCGCCGGTCCCAATAATTACGCCGACGGATTGTTTGGCATGATCACGGTCGCGCCGTAAACTCGCTCCGGCAGCATGGAGCGCTCCCGCGCGGCAGAAGAAGTCGGCTCCGCAGCGCAATCCACGCGTCGTTGAATGATAGTAGAGGCAGAAGTCGAACGACTTCTGCCTCTTCTTGTTATTGGCAGTAGGTTTGACCGGGCACTGTCCGACTCAGCCCGCACCTCGAAAATCGTGGAGGAAACGACGCTCCCGACGAAATCGCTGCGGGACTGGACGAAGGGCACCTCGTCGCGTCAGGATAGGACGCGGTTTTTTGCAGCTTCTGCGAGGGCTCGCATGAATGAATCACCAGAAATCGAACGCATCGCCAACGAATTCAATCGACTTCGCGATGCGGACGAGACCGAGTCCGGAAGTACAGCGCAGCTGGACGCCTGGCTTAAGATTCTCAACGCGCGTGTGGGAAGTGACCTGTTGCTCGTGACCGGAGCCCCCCCGTGCATCCGAACCAAGGGTTTCGTGCAGAAAATTGGCGACGCGCCCCTTGATGGTCCCGAAATCGAAGCCGCGGTTTTGCCTGCGCTGACGTCGCACGCCTTGCAACGTTATCGCGAAACGCAAATCGCGGATTCCTCATATCGTGTGGAAAATCTCGGCCGGTACCGCATCAACCTGCACCGCGAACGCGGACGGGCAGCCGCTGCGATTCGCGCGCTGCCGCAAATAGTTCCGTCGCTGAGCGAACTGAATCTTCCGCCGTCTGTCGAAACTCTGGCGCGTCTTCCGCGCGGGTTGGTGCTGATAGGAGGCCCTGCCGGCTCTGGAAAATCCACGACGCTTGCGGCCTTGATTGACGATATCAACCGCCGCGAGGCCCGCCACATCGTCACCATCGAAGACCCCATCGAATACGAGCACACGCACATTCGCAGCATTATCGAACAGGTCGAAGTCGGCACCGACGCGCCTGATTTTCCCACCGCCCTTCGCGCGGCGCTGCGCCAGGCTCCCGATGTACTGGTTGTGGGCGAAATGCGCGACGCAGAGACCATGCGCATTGCTGTCTCTGCCGCGGAGACCGGTCATCTGGTCCTATCAACATTGCACACCATTGACGTGGCCACGACTGTCTCCCGCATCTCCGATTCATTCCCCGACGAACGCCAAAACACGATTCGCCAGGAGCTGGCCATGGCCATTTCCGCGGTGCTGACGCAAATTCTCTTGCCCAGCAAAACCGGCGAACGTTTCCCCGCCGCCGAACTGCTGATGATCGGCTACGGCGCGCGCCAGCACATTCGCCGCAACGCTCTCCAGCATCTGCACCAGGAAATCACTATGACCAAGAAGAAAGGCTCGTTCGCGCTCGAAGAATCTCTCGTGCAACTCATCAACAAAGGCCTGATTGACCGCGAAGATGCCCTGCTTTGCGCCATTCATCCCGATGATCTGGATATCCTACTGAAGACCGGCAGCCGGGGTTGAATTCGCAACAAACGTTTCCAATCGCATTTCAGTTCAGGCAAAATACGTGCGCATTCTGAGAGGGCCTCATGAAAAAAAGCGCATGGATCGCATCAATTGTGTTCGCAGGCATTTCGCTCGCGCCGGTCGGTAGACACGTCGTCGCTGACGAGCAGCCGCTCGCCGGATATTCCGTCGAGTCGTCGCGAGTGGAGCGGCAGTGGGAAGAAAAGCTGCGCGCCATTCCTGATCCCGACAAAATCCGAAGTTATATGCAGATAATGTCCGCGCACCCCCACCACGTCGGCTCGCGGTACGACAAAGACAATGCGGAATGGATTCTTTCGAAATTCAAAGAGTTCGGACTCGACGCGCACATCGAAACGTTTGACGTGCTCTTTCCGACGCCTTTGGAGCGCGTCGTGGAGTTAGTCGATGGCGGACCGAAGTTCGTCGCCAAGCTGCAAGAACCGCCTGTCAAAGAAGACCCCACTTCGAATCAGCAAAGCGAGCAACTCCCCACCTACAACGCATATTCAATCGACGGCGACGTGACCGCGCCGCTGGTGTACGTCAACTTTGGCGTGCCCGATGATTACGAACGGCTCGAGCGCATGGGCGTTTCCGTAAAAGGAGCGATCGTTATCGCCCGCTACTACGGCTCCTGGCGCGGCATCAAGCCGAAAGTAGCGGCCGAGCATGGCGCGATTGGCTGCCTCATCTTTTCCGACCCGCACGAAGATGGTCCGTATCAAGGCGACGTTTTCCCGGAGGGTGCGTACCGCCCGAAAGACGGCGTGCAGCGCGGCAGCGTGGCCGACATGCCGCTCTATTCCGGCGACCCTCTGACGCCGGGCGTTGGCGCGACGAAAGACGCAAAGCGTCTTGATCTAAAAGACGCGGAGACGATTACCAAAATTCCAGTGCTGCCGATTTCCTGGGGCGATGCGGAACCACTGCTCGCTTCGCTCAAAGGCCCAATGGCGCCGCCGCAATGGCGCGGAGGCCTGGGTATCAGTTATCACATCGGTCCGGGCCCCGGAAAAGTGCACCTGAAAGTGAAGTCGAAGTGGATGCCGTTGCAGCCGTTGTATGACGTCATCGCGAAAATCCCCGGCTCGGCGTATCCCGACGAGTGGATCATTCGCGGCAATCACCACGATGGATGGGTCAATGGCGCGGAAGATCCGCTCTCCGGCCAATCCGCCATGATCGAAGAAACGCGCGCGCTCGGCGAATTGGTCAAACAAGGTTGGAAGCCCAAGCGCACCATAATCTATTGCGCGTGGGACGGTGAAGAACCAGGTCTCCTCGGTTCGACAGAATGGGTCGAAACTCACGCCGACGAACTCGACAAGCACGCGGTCATGTACATCAATTCCGACGGCAACGGCCGCGGCTATTTTGATCTGGCCGGCTCCCATACGCTGGAGAAATTTATCAACGACGTCGCCAAAGACGTTCAGGATCCCGAAACAAAATTAAGCGCGTGGAAGCGCGACGAGTTGCGCGCCATCGAAGCGGCTCCCGCGGACAAGAAACAGGAAGTCCGTCAGCGTGCCGACTTGCACTTGGGCGCGCTCGGTTCCGGCTCCGACTTCACGCCGTTCCTCCAGCACGTGGGCATCGCCTCGCTAAACATCGGGTTCGGCGGAGAAGACGGCGGCGGAATCTACCATTCGATCTACGACGACTTTTACTGGTACACGCACTTCAGCGACACGACCTTCGTCTACGGCCGCGCGCTCGCGCAGGCCGGCGGCTCCGCTATGATGCGCATGGCCGACGCCGACCTCTTGCCTTTCGATTTCAACGACTTCGCGGAAACCATGCAGACCTACGTCCGCGAATTAAAAGACCTTTCGAAGCACACGCAGGACGAAATTCGCGAACGCAACCGCGAACTTGACGAGGGCGTTTTCACCGCGACTGCGGATCCCAAGAAGACTTACGTACCGCCGAAAAAAGAAGAAGTGCCCCCGTACCAGAATTTCGCGCCGCTGGAAAATGCCGCGGACGCCGTCACGCGCGCGGCCGCCGATTACCGCAAGGCCATCGAGCACGCCAATGCGAACGGCGGGGCCGCGCTGGCCTCGGCATCCCTCGCTGACGTGAACCGTCTGCTCAGGGAAAGCGAACGCAAGTTCATCACACTGGACGGCTTGCCGAATCGCAAATGGTACCGGCACCAGCTTTACGCGCCGGGCTTCTACACAGGGTATGCCGCGAAAACCATGCCCGCCGTGCGCGAATCCATTGAGCAAAAAGAATGGAAGAAGGCCGACGACGGCATTGTAGTCGTCGCGCATTGCCTGCAGGACGAAGCCGCGCTAATCTCCGACGCGGCCGCGAAGCTCGCAGCCGCGCACTAGCCCGCGAGGCGGATCGAATTTAACAACCAACCTGCAACGCGGGTGGCCACTCGTGGCCAGCCCGCTTGAGCATCCGCGGAGGGTTGCCCGTTGCCGTCGTACAATCTCGCCATCATCGGCATGGGCAACGTCGCCAAAGCGTTGTTGCGGTTGCTCATCTCGAAAGAAAGCGACTTGCGGCGACGCTACGACGTTCGCTGGCGGCTCACGGGCGTAGCCTCCCGTCGTCTCGGCTGGATCGCCGATCCGGACGGCCTCAACCCCCTCTCCGCGCTGCACGGACACTCGCTCGTGCAACACGGCGCGACCGCTCACCCGCAAAACGTCCGCGAGTGGCTCGAGAAAACGCGCGCGGACGTCCTCTTCGAGGCCAGCTCGCTCAACGTACACACTGGCCAGCCGGCGACCGAACACTTGAAAGCTGCTCTCGAAATGGGCGCCCACGCGATTACCGCGAATAAGGGTCCGATCGTCCACGCGTACCGCGAATTGACCGCGCTTGCCAAGGAGCAGAAACGGCAGTTCCTCTACGAATCGACGGTGATGGACGGTGTGCCGGTATTCTCGATGTTCCCGTTTGGCTTGCCGGCCACGGACATTCGCGGCTTCTCGGGAGTGCTCAACTCCACGACCAACGTGGTGCTGACCGAGATCGAGCGCGGCCGCTCAATGGATGAAGCGGTCAAGCGCGCACAAGCCATGGGCATAGCGGAAACGGATCCAACCGCGGATCTCGACGGCTGGGATGCCGCGGTGAAAGTTGTGGCGCTCGCCATCGTCTTGATGGGAGCGGATGTGCGCCTTGATCAGGTGCAGCGGACCGGTATTCGCGAATTGAGCGAAGAGAAAATCCGTTCCGTGCGCGCGGCTGGTATGCGCTACAAACTGGTGTGCCGTGCAGAACGGCGCGGCGGCGGCGTGGACTGCCGCGTCGGTCCGGAAATCCTCCTGGCAACCGACGCGCTCGCGAATCTCGAAGGCAGCAGCTCGGCAATCCGCTTCGATCTCGATGTATTCGGCCTTTCCATCGTCGAACACAACCCCGGAGTGGAAGCCACGGGGTACGGCTTGCTGGCGGATTTTTTGCGCGCGGCTCGCTCGTAGGATTGTTCGATCGCCCTGAGACGCGTCTTACCGCTTGTAATGCGCAGCATATCGTGGAACGGGGATGCCCAGGTCGCAGCGCTCGTCGCGAATGGGCGCGCCGGGAACGGTCCCAAGCGGAATTACACCTGCCCAAATAGGAAGCTCGTAATCCTCGGCGTCGTCTTCCGGCGGTCCCGTACGGATTTTCGCGGACATCTCTGTCAACGGAAGCCGCAAAATGCTCGTGGCCTTCAATTCCCTTTCGTTTGGCTGGCGAGCGTCTTCCCAGCGTCCCGGCAAAATCTTTTCCGTGAATGCCCGAAGAGCTGTAAGTTTTTCTTCCGGGCTCTCAACGAGCGTTGCTTTTCCTAAAGCCACCACGGAGCGGTAGTTCATCGAGTGATTGAATACGGACCGCGCAAGTACAATTCCATCTGTCAACGTCACGGTGAGGCAGACCTGGGCTCCCTCCGCGACGCCGCGCAGCATCCGGCTCGCGGCGGAGCCGTGAAAATAGATTGCGCCGCCTGCGCGGGCATAAAGCGTTGGAATCACGAACGGCTGGCCGTCCGCCACAAACCCAACGTGGCACACAAGCCCTTCGTCTAGGATCTTGTAAATTACTTCGCGGTCGTAGACCCCGCGTTGCGGCTCGCGCACCACACGGGTACGCTCGGTAGGCTCGAAAGCTTGCGGCACTCTTCACCTCAGGTGGACGTGGCGCGGAGCGGCGCGATTCCTTCCGCCCATTTGATTTGTAGCCGGCGCCAGCGCGGCATGGATGAACAATTCTAGCCTGATGCTACCACGCCCTGTTTGGCACGCGTCGCCGCACAGCCGATTGCTCGACGGGAATTACGCCGCCAAATTGGCGCGCCGCTTCGCCATCCGCGCGGCCTGTGAGAAACTAACGTGCGGAGAAAGCATGAGTTCACCAGCGATTCACGGTACCGCCACGGCGCAGCTTGATCTGGCCTGGGTCCGCGCGCAATTTCCTTCACTACACCGAAAAGTGAACGGCCATCCGGCGGCGTTTCTCGACGGTCCCGCCGGGACGCAGGTTCCGCTGCACGTCATGGGCGCCGTGCAAAACTATTTCCTGCAATCCAACGCCAATACCTGCGGAGCGTTCGAAACCAGCCGGCGCAACGACCAGCTTATTGACCTCGCGCGCGCCGCCATGGCGGATTTTTTCCACTGCGACAAGGACGAAGTCATCTTCGGTCAGAACATGACCACGATAACGTTCGCGCTTTCGCGAGCCATCGCGCGCGAACTCAGGGCTGGCGATGAAATTGTCGTGACTACGCTCGATCACGACGCCAACGTAGCCCCATGGCGCGCTCTTGAAGAACGCGGCATCGTCGTCCGCCAAGTGGATATTCACGCGGAAGATTGCACTCTGGATCTCGACGACCTGAAGCGAAAAATCACGCCGAAGACAAAACTCGTCGCGGTCGGATACGCCTCGAACGCTGTAGGCACAATCAATCCCGTCGCGGACATCACCAAGCTTGCTCACGGCGTGGGCGCGCTGATGTTTATCGACGCCGTCCACTACGCTCCGCACGGGCCCATAGACGTTCGTCAACTGGATTGCGATTTTCTCGTTTGCTCTCCGTACAAATTCTTCGGCCCGCACATGGGCACGCTCTACGGCAAGCGCGAACATCTTTTGCGCTTTAGTCCCTACAAGGTTCGCCCCGCGCCGGATACGCTTCCCGATCGCTGGGAAACCGGAACGCAGGTACAGGAACTAATTGCTGGAATCGGCGCGGCCATCGACTACCTGACGCTTCTTGGAAGACAATGCGACGCGAGCGTCAAGGATCGCCGCAGTGCTTTGCTGGCCGCCTATCGCGCAACGCGCGAACATGAAATGACTCTCTTCGCGCGCCTCGCCGCGGAGCTACTCTCCATTCGCGGAGTGCAATTCTTTGGCATTCGCGACCCGCATCGATTTGATGAGCGATGCTCGACGGTATCTATTCGAATGGACAACCACACGCCGAAACAGATCGCAGCGTTTCTCGGCGAGCGCGGAGTCTTCACCTGGGATGGCAACTATTACGCGTTAAATCTCACCGAACGCCTCGGAGTTGAATCCAGCGGTGGTCTGCTGCGTATCGGACTCGTCCACTACAATACCGCCGAGGAAGTGGACCGCTTGCTCGCATACCTGCGCGAGCTTTCGACGCACTAGCTCGCGCGTCCTCGATAAATATGGCGAAACGGCCGAAACCAATCGTTCTCACCGTCCTGGATGGATGGGGCTACCGCGCCGAAACCGCCGGCAACGCCATCGCTCTCGCGCGCAAGCCCACCTACGATGAACTCCTCAAGAGATTTCCAAACACTTTGATTCAAACTTCCGGGCCGTTTGTCGGTCTGCCCGAAGGGCAAATGGGAAACAGCGAAGTCGGCCACATGAATATCGGCGCAGGCCGCATCGTGCACATGGACATCACGCGCATCGACCTCCTGATCGCCAACAAACAACTGCAAGCCGTTCCCCTCTTCCAACAAGCGATGGAGCGCGGGCGTAAACGGCAGCTTCATTTCCTCGGTTTGCTCAGCGATGGCGGCGTGCACTCACACATTCAGCACCTCATCGCGCTGCTCGAAATGGCGAAGCAGCAAAAAGTTGAGAATGTGTTCGTCCACTGCTTCATGGATGGCCGCGACACTCCGCCGGAGAGCGGCCGCGAATATGTCCGCCAGTTACAGCAGAAAATGCGCGAACTCGGCGTCGGAAAGATTGCCACGCTATCCGGGCGCTACTATGCGATGGACCGCGACAATCGCTGGGAGCGCATCGAACTAGCCTACCGCGCGATCGTTCACGGCGACGCGGACATTAAATCGCACGATCCAGTCGCCGCGCTGAAAAAAAGCTACGAGCAGGGCGTCACCGACGAGTTTGTCAAGCCGGTGGTCATCACGGAGAGTGATGGCCCCGCGGCCGCACCTGTCTGCAAGATTCACGATGATGATGCTGTGATTTTCTTCAACTTCCGCGCGGATCGCGCCCGCCAAATGACGCGCGCCATCGTTGAACCGAATTTCCCGAATATCACCGACGTAAAGCGTCCGAAAAATCTCTTCTACGTGGCAATGACGCAGTACGACAAAAACTGGCCGTGGCTGCAGTACGTGATCGCACCCGAAAAGCTCGAGCACATCCTCGCGCAGGTCTTCGCCGACTTGCAGTACAAGAACTTGCGCTGCGCAGAAACGGAAAAATACGCGCACGTCACTTATTTTTTCAATGGCGGAGTCGAAAAACCGTTTGGCGGCGAAGAGCGCATCCTCGTGCCTTCGCCGAAGGTCGCCACGTACGACCTCAAGCCAGAAATGTCTGCGGCAGGAATCACGGAGACCGTAGTCAAGGCCATCGAGAAGGGCGACTTCGACGCCATCATCATGAATTACGCGAACGCCGATATGGTGGGCCACTCCGGCAAGCTCGAAGCGACGATCAAGGCCGTGGAAGCCGTAGACGCGGGTCTCTCGCGAATCTACCAGGCAATGAAGCCGCGTGGTGGCGTATGGCTTATCACCGCGGACCACGGCAACGCCGAAACCATGATCGACCCCACAACCGGCGGCCCGCACACCTATCATACGACGAATCCCGTGCCGCTCATCGTGGTGAGTGAAAACGATTCGTTAAAACTAAATTCTGGCGGCGCGCTCCGCGATCTCGCTCCCACCATGCTCGCCGCCCTCGGCCAGCCCCAGCCGGCCGAAATGACCGGGCACAACTTGTGCGCCGCAGCACCGGCCAATCGTTGATTGCCACAAGCGCACGGAGAAACTCGCATGCTGACGTACAACGAAGCTCCGCGAAACGCACAACGCGGCGATCCCGCGCGCGGCTTCGGTACGATCAGCGTCCCCGGCACGAAAGTCGGTGCGATTGTCTCCATCGGCCTCGTGGTCATTTGCTGGTTCGCGCTGCCGCTGTCGCGTCCCTTCATCGTCGGCACGGGTGGCCTCGGTCTCCTGCTCGGACTCCTCCTTTACCGCAAACATCGCGGCCCAAGCGAATGACTCTCCACCGCACGAAGCCCGCCGACACGAAGCTGGTGATTTGCGTCTGGCATTCCTTCACGTTCTGGCGCCCGCAGCCGGTCTTGCCGCAAAGCCTTCAGGCTCGTTGGCCGGAAATGAAAGTCGTGCATTTGCCGGAGTACGAGGCACTTCCCGCGGAATTGCCTGACACTGACATTTTCGTCGGCTACTCGCTCCGTGCCGAACAACTCCGCCACGCCAAAAAGCTGAAGTGGATTCACTCCACGGCCGCTGGCGTCGCGCAGCTTATGTATCCCGAACTCCGCGATTCCGGCATCCTCGTAACTAATCCCAGCGGCATTTTTTCTCTGCCCATGGCCGAACACACCATGGGCCTCCTCGTGGCGCTAGCCCGCAATTTTCCCGATTCCGTCCGGCACCAGGACCGCGCCCACTGGGGCCAGCAAGACATCTGGGACAAGCCGCAGCGCCTGACGGAACTGAGCGGCCAGGTTCTCTTGATTGTCGGATTCGGCTCCATCGGCCGCGAACTCGCCAAGCGCGCGCATGCCTTCGATATGCGGATCTGGGGCGTCACCCGTTCGGGCAAGAGCGACAGCCCTCACGCCGAACGCGTCGTTCCGTCTTCGCAGCTTGACGATGTGCTTCCGGAGGCCGACTACGTTGTAATTGCCGCCCCGGAAACCGCCGAGACGCGCCACCTCATCGGCGCTCCGCAAATCGCGCGCATGAAGCGCGGCGCCCGCTTGATCAATATCGGCCGCGGCTCCCTGCTCGATGAACCCGCCTTGATGCAAGCCTTGCATTCCGGAGCGTTAGGCGGCGCCGTCCTTGACGTCACCTCCGTCGAGCCTCTCCCTTCCGATAGTCCGCTGTGGCACACTCCAAATCTCTTCATCACTCCGCACACCAGTGCCGTCAGCGATCGCCTTTGGGTTCGCCAGGCTTCGATACTCGTGGATTTATTGGACCGTTGGTTCGAGGGCCGGGAGCTTTTCAATAAGGTGGATCTGTCTCGCGGCTACTAGCGTCAACACAAACACCTCACGCAGCGGTTCGATCCAAAACTTCTCCAAAAGCGATCGTGTACTGCCTAGTCGCCCGTCCCGATTTTTTGCGATTCGTATCCTTCTCGCGCGTACACCATCGTCTTTTGCTTCTTTCCCTTTTGATCCTGAATTGTAAGCGGTGTGCCATCCGCATTCACTAATTCCACCTTTATTTTGTGGAATTTTCCATCCTTGGCGCCGTTCGTCGGTGTATACGAGAGGCTGTACTGATGCCGTAGAAACGCCGCCAGATCCTGAAACACTCCGGGCATTTCTCCATCGAATTGCGGGAACCACGACTGTCCGCCAGTTTCTCGCGCAAAGGTCTTGAGTTGGTTTTGCGCCTGCAAGTAGTTCATCTGCATCATTGTTCGTTGCCCCCCCGGGTCCGCCCAGTTCTGAAATGCTTGTCCAAGACCGATGCAGAAAATCGTCACGTCCGTCTGGCGCAGCGCCTTCAAGGTCTGGTCGAGATTGTGCTTCGAAAACGTATCCACACCGCTGGCCATGACCACAATCGACTTTTTACCTCGCACGTCCTTCAAATTGTCCAACGTCTCGAGAATCGCGTCGAACACGTTCGACTCGCTGAAACCCGGAAAATACAAATGATTAATCGCGTCCATCACTTGCATTTTGTCCTGCGTAAAGTCCACCTCCAGGTGCGTCTTCATGTCGAACGTCTCGAGGGCAATCCAATCCTTCTGCTGCAATTGTGGAAACAACGCCTGCGACCAGTACTTCCCGAGGTACGCAAAATATCCGCCGTAGCCGCGCGCGCTGAATTCCAGCAACAGCACCATGGTGATTGGGGCGTCGGTTGGCCCGAAGTTCGTAATCGTTTGTGACACTCCGTCGTCCGTAATTTTGAAGTTTTCTTTCTTCAGGTTGGTCAGGATGTCGCCCTTCTGCGTCGTGGCGACCACATCCAAAGTCACGACCGGCACTTCCACTGCAATGCTGACCCCGGCCGGCGGAGGTAGTTGCTGCGGAGGCGCGGCCGTGGGGGGCTGCTGCCCTGGCTTCTGCTGCGTGGGCGGTACACTTCCCTGCGGTCCGGTCGGAGCCTGTGCAAGCGCCATCTGCCCGCCAACCGCAATCGCTATTACGGTTGCGAGCACAGACAATAGTATTCGGGAAATTCTGCTCTTCATTTCGCTATCCCTCGAGTTGCCGCCGGAAGTTACGCAGGCGGCCGGTTCGGCGTGCTGTTTCGCTTCTTCAACGGTTTGCGCCGTTTGAATTTACGCTACGTCTGGCCAAGGCTTCCCCCGGCACCTCCGTACCTGCATGTTAGTATGAAGCGCGTTCATCACAAAACGTTTGCTAGGCTGATGTCGGTTCGGCCACATCTCGACGGAGGACTTTTTCGTGAATTGGAACCGCAGATTGCACGCCGCACTGCCCGCCACGGCACTTCTTCTGGCCGTGAGCCTTCCTCTCGCTGCGCAGGTGCCCTCGGCCGCGCCTCCGGGAGTCTCCCTGGCTCAATCGCAGGTTCCCGGCGCGAACAACAACGCCGCCCTCGCCAAGGAAGCGGAAGGCTGGCTCGCGGACCTCATCCGTATTGACACCACGAACCCTCCCGGCAACGAGCAGGCCGCCGCAAAGTACATCGCCGGCATTTTGACAAAGGAGGGCCTTAATCCCGAACTGCTCGAACTGACTCCCGGCCGAAGCGCGCTTGTGTGTCGCCTGCGCAGCGCGGCCATGCCGGATCCCTCTCGCGCCGTGCTTCTCGTCGCGCACTTGGACGTCGTCGGCGTGGACAAGTCGAAGTGGACCGTGGACCCCTTCGGCGCGGTCGTCAAAGACGGCTACATGTATGGCCGCGGCTCCATTGATGACAAAGGCATGCTCGCCGCCAACCTTGCGGCGTTCATCGCGCTGAAGCGCTCCAACGCGCGCGTGGAACGCGACATCATTTTTCTCGCCACCGCTGACGAAGAACAATTCGGCGATGCTAGCGTCAAAATGCTGATCGCAAAATATTGGGACAAATTCGCCGCCGGCTTTTCGATTAACGAGGGCGGCCGTGTCGTGATGAAAAACGGCAAAGTGCAATACCTCGCCGTGCAAGCCAGCGAAAAGGTCCCGGTCAACGTTTCCGTAATCGCGCGCGGCCCTTCCGGCCATGCGTCCCTGCCTACGAAGGACAACGCCGTCGTCCATCTTGCTTCGGCAATTTCCAAGATCGGTGCATATTCCGCTCCGGTGCACTTTACGACGATCGTTCGCCGCTACTTCGAACAGATTGCCACGATCGAGGACGACGAGATCGCCAAGTGGATTCGCTCGCTGGACACGCCGGATCGCGGCGAGCACGCCCAACACGTGATTTCCGACACCAATCCCCTGTGGAACTCTATGCTTCGCGATACCATCGCGCCCACGATCCTCTCCGCCGGCGTCCGTTCGAACGTAATTCCTTCCGAGGCCCGCGCGACGCTGAACGTCCGCCTTCTCCCCGGCGACACCATCAACGTGCTCATCGGCGACTTGACCAAGCTAGTCAACGATCCACAGATCAGATTCGAAGTGCAGCCTGACGCCGGACTGGCCGCCCCTCCGTCTTCTCTGGAAAACGATTTCTACGCGACTATTTCTAAAGTTGCGGGGCAGGAATTCCCCGGAGCTCCGGTCCTGCCTTTCATGTCCGCCGGCGCCACCGATTCCGCGCAATTGCGCCTTCACAATGTCCAAGCTTACGGCGTCTGCCCGTTTCCTCTGGCGGATGAAGACTCGCGCAGAGCGCATGCCGACGACGAGCGCATGCCTCTCGCATCTTTCGAAAAAGGCGTCAATTTCATGACCCGCCTCGTCGCGCAGATTGCGTCTGCCAGGTAATCAATTCGCGGCAGACTAGCTTTCGAGTCGAATTCGCGGCGAGCGCGCGACCGTCGAATAAGAGATCATGACGTTTCGCCATTCCAAAATCGTTTGCACCATCGGCCCGGCGAGCTCTTCTCGCGCCATGGTCGGCCGCTTGATGCACGCCGGCATGGACGTGGCCCGCCTCAATTTTTCTCACGGCACTCACGCCGAGCACGCTCGCAATTTCGCGTTGTTGCGGGCCGCGTCGTTTGAGTGGAAAAAGCCTATCGCCATTCTCGCGGATTTACAGGGACCGAAGATCCGCACGGGAACGCTTGTCGGCGGCCATCCCATCCAGTTGCGCGCCGGACAGCCTTTTGTCATCACCACGCGCCACATTCTTGGCGACTCCACCCGGGTCAGCACCACGTTTCAGGCGCTTCCGCATGAAGTTCGTCGCGGCGACCGCATCTTGCTTTCCGACGGCCTGCTTGAACTTCGCGTTCAGCAAATCAAAGCCTCCGACGTCGTCTGCGAAGTCGTAAATGGCGGAACCCTCGGCGAACACAAAGGCATCAACCTTCCTGGCGTCAAATTGCGCGTGCCCGCGCTGACCGGGAAAGATCGCGTCGATCTGCACTTTGCGCTCAAGCATGGCGCAAATTACGTCGCCGTCAGCTTCATCCGCAGGCCAGAGGACGTTTTACTCGCCAAATCGCTGATTCGTCGCGCCGGAAAATCCACTCCGGTGATTGCCAAGCTGGAAAAACCCGAAGCCATCGAGAATTTGGACGCGATCCTGCGTGTAGCCGATGGCGTCATGATCGCGCGCGGCGATCTCGGTGTCGAAATGAAACCCGAGCGCGTTCCCGTCGTGCAGAAAACCATCATCGACCGTGCGCGGCACTTCCGGCGTCCCGTCATTACGGCCACGCAAATGCTCGAATCCATGACCGAGAATCCGCGGCCCACGCGTGCCGAGGCTTCCGACGTAGCCAACGCGATTTTTGACGGCTCGGATGCCGTGATGCTCTCCGCCGAAACCGCCGCTGGAAAATACCCTGCCGAAGCCGTCGGCATGATGGCGAGAATTATCGAACAGGCGGAAGCCAGCGAATGGGATGCGCCTCGCCGTATTCCTCAGGAAAAATTGAAAGTCGCGGAAACCATCGCCGAACTCGTTTGCCACGCTTCGCGCGAACTGCACATGAAGCTCATCGCGGTATTCACCCACAGCGGCTTCACCGCCCGTCTGGTTTCCTGCTATCGTCCGGCGGTTCCCATCATCGCTTTCACTCCGGAAACCGACACGCGCCGCCGGCTCGCTCTGATTTGGGGTGTAATGCCTCGCACCATTATGAACGTGCGCAAAATTGACGGCCTCGCGGCCATTGCAGAAAAGCGCCTTCTCGAGGAGCATCTCGTCCGCAAGGGCGACACCATCGCCATCGTCGCGGGAACGCCCATGGGCATTCGCGGCACCACCAACTTCATGAAGTTCCATGTCATCGGCGGGCCAGCCTAGAGACTGTTTTCGCTACATCATTTCGTCGGCGGTTCTCTGCGCTCGAACTTCATGAACTCCTCGATGCTCGACGCTACTTGCAAGTCCTCTCTCTTTTGACCGGGAAGTCGAAGTAAGATGGGCGGTGTTCCGCCATCTGTGAGATCCTTGAAGGGCAAATAGTAAGTGCCTTTGTCTTCGTCAGTGGCGATCGGCAAGCCGGGGACCCTCGTAATCTTTAACCTCTCGGAAAGGTCGTAACTCGTCAGTAGATTAAATTTATAGATATTCCAGGTATGCTCTTGATCCGCTCCCGGCGCTGCGACACAAGCTTCTGTACTTTCGACAAGGGAGCTCGCGTAAAGAGCCTCAAGCGCTCGTGGAAGCGTCACGTTCCACTTTGCCTCCACTTCAGCCAGATTGGGTTTATGTAACCGCCCCTCCGACCCCCCTCCTTCGGCGAGACGAAATGATGGAAAACCGAATAATGAGGCCAAGGAAAGCGATGCATACTGGCACAAACAAAACGGCCAGCGCCGACCCGAGTTTCTCGCCCATCTGCGTCCTGACGTCTAAAGAGCCGATTAGTTCACCCAGCGATCGGGGCGGGAAGGCGGTTCGTTCTTGTGCTTATTTATATAAACTTCAAAGCGCTTGCGATTGCGCTTGTGCTGCCAGTCAGACACTGTGTTACGCACGCTGTAGAGAAAAGAGCCGCGGCGGAGATACAGATAGCCGATGAGCATGCCGCCGAGGTGGCAAATGTGGCTGACTTTCGTGTCGCCGACGCCAAATGTCCCGAGAAACGTTATCACCGTCATGATGATCACCACGGTGCGCATGCTGATCGGCACGGGAATCGGAAACAGGTACACGCGGCGATCGGGAAACAGAATCGCGCAGGCGATAAATATTCCGAAAATCGCGCCGGACGCGCCAATCGTCGGAGTGTAGGAAAGGCCCTTGCCGAGGAGCCAGGGAACCGTATTCACCGCGACGTTAATGAGGCCCGCACCCACGCCGGTCAGAAAGTAATACCGGAGGAAGCGATTCCTTCCCCACAGGAGTTCAAGCTCGCGGCCGAACATCCACAGCATGAGCATGTTCATGACGAGATGCAGAAAAAAAGAATCCACATCGTGCAGGAACAGGTAGGTAAACGGCTGCCAAATGCGCAGCCCCGGCACTACCCCGGCAGGAACCAGGCCGAACCAGGCCAGAAGCTGTGCGTAGCCGGCGAGACCGTTGAAGTGGACGATAAATGCTTCGAGGAAGAAGACCGCAAAATTCGCGATCAGCAAATACTTCACGGCGGACGTGATGTAAAAGTCGAAACTGACGCGATAACTCTTTACGCCGGCCCGGGAGGCCATAATTTCTGATTTTACGGTCTTGTTCCGCTCGCGTCAAAGCAGCGGGCGAGCTGGAATTGGAAGGGTACATCGTTACCCCCTGAGGGAGCTAAGGTGCTTGAGCGGGAAGCGGCAGGGGGAGATGGAAAGGTTGTTGAAGGGGAGGGAGAGAGGATGACTTTTGGGGTTGTGGGAAAGT
>Ga0209166_10000347_pt1 | contig 54869 bp, 50 predicted proteins | sample Coa_R1_3_FD_187151 | JGI IMG/M metagenome (GOLD analysis project Ga0209166, IMG submission 187151) | Surface soil microbial communities from Centralia Pennsylvania, which are recovering from an underground coalmine fire - Coalmine... | ecosystem: Environmental > Terrestrial > Soil >...
GCCAGCGCGGCAATTTTCTTCAGATGCGTCAACCCTCCGCTGTGTACCACCGTCATGCGGAGATAGTCGATCAACTGCTCCGTAATAAGAATGTTCGCATCCCACACGGAATTGAACACCTCTCCCACCGCCAGCGGCGTAGTCGTGTGCTTGCGAATCAGCCGGAAGCCTTCCTGTAACTCCGCTGCCACCGCATCTTCCAGCCAGAACAAATGATACGGTTCTAAACTTTTTCCCAGCCGCGCCGCTTCGATTGGCGTCAGCCGGTGATGCACGTCATGCAGCAGGTGCAGATCGTCGCCAAACTTCAGCCGCAGCGCCTCAAACAATTTCGGCACGTGCAGCAGATACTTTTCCGTAGACCACGAATTTTCCGGAGGCAACCCTTTCTCCGCCGGCTCGTAAAACAGCTTGTCGCCGGCAACTCCGTAGGTCGAAGGCAGGCCGGGAATTCCCGACTGCGCACGGACCGCGAGATATCCCATCTCTTTATATTTCGCGACCTCGTCGCAGGTTTCTTCAATGTCGCGCCCGTTGGCGTGCCCGTAGACCAGCACTCCCGTGCGGCTGACTCCCCCGAGCAAGTTGTAAACCGGCGTCCTCAGAGCTTTGCCCTTGATGTCCCAGAGCGCCATATCGACGGCCGCGATCGCCGTCATCGTCACCGGCCCACGCCGCCAATAAGCGCCGCGATAGAGGTACTGCCACACATCCTCCGTCTGAAATGGATCGCGCCCGATCAGGCAGGGAATCACGTGGTCGCTCAAATACGACGCGACCGCCATTTCCCGTCCGTTGAGCGTGGCATCGCCCAGACCGTAGACTCCCTCATCGGTCATGATCTTCAAAGTGACGAAGTTCCGCCCCGGGCAACAGACGAACACCTTGGCATCGGTGATCTTCAAGCGCTCTCCTCGAAATTCTGACCCAGAATCCTGACCCACGAGTGTAACCAAACCTCAGATCCGGCGCACCAGTCCGCGCTCGGTCGCCTCGGTATTTCGCACCAGAAGCAGGGTGAGAATCATTCCAATGAAGGGAACGATCCCGGCCACAATAATGATGGGATCGAACGCATGCGTCCCGGTCGCCTGCCGCGCGTCCGAAAAATATCCGATCAGCTTGAACGCCACAATCGTTCCGAGCCCTGTGCCAGTTCCTCCGAGCCCGCTTACCGAGGCGACAGACCGGCTGTCGAACAGATCCGATGGGAGCGTGTTCGCCATAATCGTGAATCCCGCATAAGTGAACGTCACCACCGCAAACAGAAACGCGATCACGTAGAGATTGGTCGTAAAGATGGTCGGGATCAGCAATGTCATCCCGATCCCGCCGTAGATAATCGGGATCTTGCGGGCCCAGCCCAGAGACACTCCCCGCCGCACCAGATAACCGGAGAACCATCCCGCCACGAAACTGCCCGCATCGGCGGCGATGAAAGGAATCCACACTGCGATCAGCCCGGTCTTCAGCTCGATCCCTTTAGCGACCAGGTAAATCGGAAACCATTCGGCGATAAAGAAGAAGACCGGATCGCTGAAAGTCTTGGCGATGATCGTTCCCCAGGTTTGCGGCAGTTTCAAAAGATCGCGCCACCGCGGAGGCGGCAACTCGCCCGTCGCCGGGCTTGATTCCCGCTTGTCCGCGACGATCATCTCCCGCTCCGCAGGGCTGATTCGATCGTGCTCTTCCGGCGAGTGGTAGAGCCATCGCCACGCGAACAGCCAGAGGAAACCCAGGATCCCCGGAACCGCGAAAGCCGGGCGCCATCCCCAGCGAAAATAAATCCACAACACGATGAACGGCGCGACTGCCCCGCCTATAGAAGATCCGCTGTCAAACAGTGCCGTGGCCAAAGCCCGCTCGCGCTTGGGGAACCATTCCGAGACTGCCTTGCTTGCGGCGGGCCAGTTGGCGGACTCGCCTGCCCCGAGCAGAAAACGGAATGTCGCGAAGCTGTAGAAGCCCCTCGCCAGCGAGGTCATCATAGAAACGATCGAGTACCAGATCACAGTCGCCGTCAGCCCGCGCCGCGTGCCCACCCGGTCCATGAAGCGGCCGAACACACTCTGGCCGATCGAATAGGCAACCCGAAATGCAATCGCCAGATTGGCGTAGTCGGAGTTCGTCCAGTGAAATTGAATCTTGAGATGAGGAGCCAGCAACGACAGCGTCTGCCGGTCGATGTAGTTGATGACCGTGGAAGCGAACAGCAGCCCGCCGATCCACCACCGCAACGACGGAATCGGCTTCGAGACATTCGCCATTAATCGACTAGGTAGCGCCGGCTTCGCGCCGGCTGTAGCGCAGACGTCACGCCCGCGCAGCGTGTAGTCACCTCTCCGCGAAACAGTTCAACAAAAATCCAGCCGCCGAATTATACAAGTCAGCTCGGTTTCAAATCTCCGCCCGCTCCAACCGCGGCGCCAATATCTGCACGAGCGCGAGCGCCACCAGATAAGCCGATCCCGCCAGAACAAATACCGGAACATACGATCCCGTGCCCTGCAAAATGTATCCCACTGCCTTTGATATGAACATTCCGCTGAATGCCCCCAGCAAAGTCGCAAAGCCCACGACGGATGCCACCGCGCTTCGCGGGAACATGTCGGAAGCCAACGTATACATGTTCGCCGACCATCCCTGATGCGCACCCGCCGCCAATGCCACCAGCCCGACGGCGACCCACGCGTTCCGTGTCAGCGCCGCCAGCATGATCGGCGTCACTGCCAGCGCGCATACCAGCAGCGCCGTCTTGCGGCTGGCGTTCAGTGCCCATCCTCGATTTAGCAACGCCGACGAAAGCCATCCACCCGCGATGCTGCCCACGCTGGCCCCGCTATAGATGATGAACAACGGAAGAGCCATACCCTTCAAATCCAGGTGCAGATTGCGATTCAGGAAATCCGGCATCCAGAACAGATATACAAACCAGATCGGATCGGTGAACATCTTCCCCAAACCCACGGCCCAGGCCTGCCGCAGCTTCAGCAGCGTCCGCCAGGGCACAACATCTTCACGTTCCTGCGGATCACTGTGGATCAAAGCCAACTCTCCCGCCGAAACCAGCGTGCTCCGTTCAGGACGTTGATACAACGCCAGCCACGCAGCAATCCACACCAGCCCCAACGCGCCGGTGGCGATGAATGCCATGCGCCATCCAAATCGTAGCGTGAGCCACGGCACGATTAGAGGCGCGACGATCGCCCCGACATTCGTCCCGGAATTGAAAATCCCGGTCGCCAATGCCCGCTCTCTCTTCGGAAACCATTCTGCGACCGCCTTGATGGATGCGGGAAAGCTGCCGGACTCGCCAATTCCAAGGCTGAATCGAGCCACGGCAAATTGGAAGACGGATCCTGCCATCGCGTGCGCCATCGCCGCAATGCTCCAGAACAGGACAGCCAGAGAAAAGCCCTTCCGCGTTCCGATTCGGTCAATCAGCTTTCCGATAAACAGCAGTCCCAATCCGTAGGCCAATTGGAATGCGACGACAATGTTGCTGTAACCTTCCTCCGTCCATCCAAACTGAACCTGCAACGTCGGCTTTAGCAGCCCAATCACCTGCCGGTCCATGTAATTGACCGAAGCGGCAAAAAACAAAAGCCCGCAGATGAGCCAGCGCGCTTGGCCGATTGCGGCTGTGTTCGGAGCCGCCGCCGGGTTACCTTCCGATTTCGACGAATCGATTTTCAATCGCATTCCGTAGCGCCGGCGTCCCGCCGGCTGTGGCGGCGGGGTCCTCGCCCGCCGCACCTTGCCAATACCACAGACCTCGGCCATCTCCCGCTCGCGAAGCTGATATATTCGTGCGGTGGATCATGTCCTGAAAGCCGTGCCGGCGGCGATCACTCTCGCATGACAACGTTCCTCGACCAGAATTTCCTGCTCTCGAACGAAGCCGCCCGGCGACTCTATCACGATTGCGCCGCTTCGCAGCCGATCCTCGACTATCACTGCCACCTTTCCGCAAAGGACATCGCCGAGAACCGACGCTTCGCCAATCTTTTCGAAATCTGGCTCGAGGGCGATCACTACAAATGGCGCGCCATGCGCGCCAATGGCGTATCCGAACGATACATTACCGGCGACGCCCCGCCTTACGAAAAATTCCTGGCCTGGGCGCGGACCGTGCCTTACACGCTGCGCAATCCTCTGTATCACTGGACGCATCTCGAACTGCAGCGCTATTTCGGCATCACCGAACTGATGGACGAACAGTCCGCGCCGAAGATCTGGGAACAAGCGAACGCAGCACTGGCTGCGGATCTGACCTCTCAGGGCATTCTGCGGAAGTTTAAGGTGGAAGTCGTGTGCACCACCGATGATCCCGCGGACGACCTGCGCCATCACCAGCAGATCGCAGGCGCGAACCTGCCCACCCGCGTGTTCCCCTGCTTTCGCCCTGACAAAGCGTTAACTATCGGCAACGAAGAATTCTCCGGCTGGTTAAGTAAGCTCGCGCGTGCCGCCGACCTTGAGATCCGCGACCTGCACACGTTTCTTGAAGCTCTTCGCCGCCGTCACGATCATTTTCATGCGCTCGGTTGCCGGCTCTCGGATCACGGGCTGGATCATTGTTATGCAGCCCCAAGTTCGGAACGCACGGCAGCAGAGATCTTCTCCAAAGCCCAGGCCCAACACGCGATCTCAGAAGAGGAGCGTATAAAGTTCGCGTCATTCATGATGTTGTTCTTCGCCCGTCTGGACGCCGAGAAGGGCTGGACCAAGCAACTGCACCTCGGTGCCCGCCGCAACGTGAACTCCGTCGCTCTGCGCCAGTTTGGGCCCGACACCGGCTACGACACGATCGGAGATTTCCCCCAAATCGCCCATCTGACGGCCTATCTCGACCTTCTCGCGCGGGAGAACGCCCTCCCCCGCATGATCCTCTACAACAACAATCCGGCGGACACATTTCCATTCGCAGCCCTGATCGGCAGCTTTCAGGGCGGCGACGAACCGGCCAAGATCCAATATGGCAGCGCCTGGTGGTTCCTCGACCAGAAGCAAGGCATCACCGCGCAACTGGACGCCTTATCCAACACGGGCCTGCTCTCCCGCTTTATCGGCATGGTCACAGACTCACGCTCGTTTATGTCGTATCCCCGCCACGAATATTTCCGCCGCATCCTCTGCGACCTCCTGGGCCAAGAAGTCGAGCGCGGCGAATTGCCCAATGACGAAGTCCTCCTGACCCGCCTCGTTCGCGATGTCTGTTACGACAACGCGCGGCGGTACTTACACCTTCCAGATAAGAAATGAGAGCAGGCGCCGCATTCCTGCCCATGCCGATCAGTTAAAATAATTGAACAGCCGAACACCCGTTTTTATCCAGATGGAGAGGGAAGCAGTGCGTCTCAGGGATTCACACTTGTGCCTCAGGCACTTTCTTTTTCTTATTACTGTTCTAGTGTTCGTGTGCCCAACTTTCGCGGACAACGCTGCCTTCGACCTGATCGGCCCCAAAATTCAGGTGCATGTGCAGCGCGACAAGACCACTCTGCCTATCGCCGAGGTTCCCAACCTGCTACCCGGAGATCGTCTGTGGATCCATCCCGACCTGCCCGAGAGCCAGTCCGTGCGCTATCTGATGGTCGTAGTTTTTCTTCGCGGCGCTACCAATCCTCCGCCGGATTCCTGGTTCACCCGCGTGGAAACCTGGAGCAAGCCGGTTCACGAAGAAGGCGTCTTCGTTGTAGTGCCTGAAGAAGCCGAGGAAGCGCTCATCTTCCTCGCTCCCGAAACCGGCGGCGCATTCAGCACCCTGCGAAGTGCGGTTCGGGGCAAGCCCGGCGCTTTTGTCCGCGCGGCACAAGATCTGCAGCAGGCCAGCCTCGACCGCCAGCGTCTTGAAAAATACCTCGATGCCGTCCGCACCACCTACACTACCGACCCTGAAAAGGTGAAGGCTCATACCACTCTGCTGGCGCGAAGCTTGAATATCAAACTTGATCAGCAGTGCTTCGACAAACCCAGCGCCCAACAGGTCCCCTGCCTCACGCAAAACACTGATCAACTGGTGCTCGACGACGCCCACAGTCAGACGATGGTCGCCACCCTGACGTCGGGGGCTTCCTCCGACCTGCTCGCGCAAGTCAGTTCTACCCCCACCGCGCGTGGCGGCTACTACAGTGCGTACGTTGGCGCCGTCGTCGACGTTGCCCGTATCCTCAGCACCACGCACACTGCCCAGTATCAGTACATTCCCGCTCTGGCCCTGCCGAAGCAGGAGGAACTCCATCTCCGCCTCAACAATCCGCCGTCGTTCCGGAACCCGAAGTCGGTGCTTGTCATCGGACTGCCCGCGGTAAAGGCCGCGCCGCCTCCGCCCTTGCGCGCGGTCGATCCTCCGCAAGTGTTCTGTGCGGGCAGGCCTTCGCTCATCTTTCCCGCCGAGGGTGCTCCTCTGGTGTTTGCTACCGAGCTCGCCCACAATTTTGTCCTGCACGTCGAGACTAAGTCAGGCCACGGCATCGATCTGCCCGCCGAGCCCAACGGCCTGCTTGGTGGATTTGAAGTTGACACTCACGCGCTCCAATCCGCCGACCTGGATGGCGAAGTCACCGGGACGATCCGCGGCTCCTGGGGATTTCAAACTTTCGACGGCCCGCATTACCGCCTGCGCACGTCCCATCCCTCCCAGTGGATCGTCGCCTCCAAAGACGCCAGCGCGCTGATTGTCGGACGCGAAGACACTCTCCACCTCCAGTCTTCCGACGCTTGCTGCGTGAGCGACGTGACGCTGAAAGACCAGCAGGGAAAGATTTTGACCACCGAGTGGAAGGCGTCGAAGCCCGACGAACTCGAAGTCAAGGTTCCGCTGCAGAGCGCCAGCGCCGGATGGGTTAGCATGCAGGTGAAAAAATTCGGCCTGCGCGAGATTGACGAGATTCCACTCCACACCTACGCTGAGGCCGGACGCCTCGACAGCTTTACCATTCACTCCGGCGATGCCGACGGCGTGCTCAAAGGCACGCGCCTCGATCAGGTCGCAAGCCTGGATATCAACGGAGTCCGATTCACTCCCGATGCGCTGACCCGCGCCAACCAGCAGGATGAACTCAAAGTTATCGCCGGTGATGAGGCAAGAGCCAAGCTGCACGCGGGCGACTCCATCAGCATCCATGCCGAATTAAAAGACGGCCGTACTCTCGACCTGAAGGCTCAGGTCGAAGCGCCACGCCCAGCGGTCTCAATCCTGACCAAGAGCATCCAACTCGATCAGTCCGTGCCACCCGCAGTTCGTCTGGGCAGCCAGGATGAACTCCCGCAAGACGGTCGCCTCAACTTCTTCTTGAAAACGCAGATGCCCGAAACTTTTCCGGCGACAGAACGAATCGAAGTCGCCACCTCGGACGAATCGTTCCGCGTGCTGCTGAGCTTCAAAGATGGCAATCTCACCATGCAGGATACGAAAACGGTTCTGGCTGTCCTTGACCCGATGAAGCTCCTTGGCCCATCGGCCTTCGGCCCTTTGAAATTTCGCCCGGTTTCAGGCGACGGCATCAGCGGGGACTGGCAGCCGTTGGTGAATCTCGTTCGTATTCCGATACTCACCAGCGTTCGCTGCGTCACCACCGCGGAAAAGCAATGCATTCTCAGCGGCGACAAACTCTTTCTGCTCGACTCCGTCAGCACCGATGCCGACTTCACCAATCCCGTGACTGTCCCCGAAGGCTTCGTCGAAGACGCGCTGGCGATTCCACCGCCCAAAGGCAAAACGCTTTACATCAAGTTGCGCGACGATCCCGACACGGTCGACACAATCGCTCTTCCGCTCTCGCAGCCGCAATAAAGCTGTTGAATTCCTCTGTGGCTCTCTGTGTCCTCTATGGTTAAAGCACTGACAAGCTTGCGGTATACTCCCCCTTCACCATGGCCAACATCCTCTATGGCGTGAACGGCGAAGGCGCCGGCCATTCTACGCGCGCCAAGGAAGTCCTCACCCATTTGGTCGAAAAAGGACACACCGTCCACCTCGCCTCCTTCGACCGCGGCATGCAAAATCTAAAGTCTCAATTCGAGGTCACGGAGATCTACGGATTCCGCTTCGCATACGTGAACAACCGCGTCCGCTATAAGCGCACCATCGCTAGGAATCTGATGACGGTACCGCAAGCTGCTAAGAGCCTCTCCCGTCTCAACGACCTCATTGACGAATGGCGCACCAATCTCGTCATCACCGACTTCGAGCCGCTCACTTGCCATCTCGGCCACAAACGTCGCCTTCCGGTCATCTCCATCGACAACCAGCATTGCCTTACCAACGCGGTCGTTTCATATCCCAGGAAATACCGCCGCGATGCCGCTGCAGCAAAGCTCGTCACCCGTCTGATGACTCCCCGCGCCAACGCCTATCTCGTGATTTCCTTCTTCACTGCACCCGTCCGCAAGCGCAACACGTTTCTCTTTCCTCCACTGCTGCGCCAGGAGATTCTCCAGGCCGCTCCCAGCGAAGGCGACCATGTTCTTGTATACGTAACCTCTCCCGCGCCGGCGTTGGCCAAGCTGTTGAGTGCTGTCCGCTGCCGCTTCGTCGCCTATGGTTTCGGGCGCGAGGGCAACGAAGGAAACATCCTTTACAAGAAGCCTTCCCTCGATGGCTTTTTCTCCGACCTGAATAGTGCCCGCGCGGTGATCGCCAATTCTGGATTCTCCCTTGTCACCGAGGCCTTGCACCTCGGCAAGCCTTATCTCGCGGTACCTGTGAGCCACCAGTTCGAGCAGATCTTCAACGCCTATTGGCTGGAGAAGTCCGGCTACGGCGCCTATTGGGAGGACCTTAATAAGGAGCGCATCGATTCATTCCTCTACAATCTTCCGCAATACCGCGAGGCGCTTGTGGAATATCCCCGCCACGGCAACGCCGCGCTGCTCGAAAAGTTGGATATCCTGATTTCCGGGTACACCGCTTAGGACCACATGCCAAAACTGTACGAAAGTAACCTCCGCTGACCGTGCGGCAGACAATACTATTTCCGTAGCGCCGAGGTTTGCGCGATCGGGGAGCTTTGCCATGTCAACCCGGAGACTCGCCCTTCTTATCGTCATCAGCCTGACCTGCGGTCCACTGGCTATTGCCCAGGATTCCCAATCGGTCGCCGATGCCGCTCGCCAGTCGCGGCAAAAACAGCAACAGGGGCAGGCCCAGGCGGGCTCATCGACCGGCGCCAATCAACCTGCGGACCCCGGTACCAAGCCTCCCGCGAAGGCGGCTCACGTCTACACGAATGATGAGATACCCGAGCACACCGGCCCTGATCTACCTTCAGCCCCTCAGCGTTCATCCGATCTTGCGCCGACGAACTACAAAGGTGGTAAGCAGCCTGCTCAGGTATGGAAGTCGCAAATCCTGCGGATGAAGAACTCGATCGCATCCCTGCAGAAGCAGATTGACAGCCTCCAAAGCTCGATCCGCTTCGCCGGCGGGAACTACGAGAAACACGTCCTCTACAATGACCGGCAGCGCCAGAAGGAACAGCAGGTGGAAAATCTGAAGTCGCAGCTTTCTCAGCAACAGAAAGCGCTTGAAGACATGCAGGAGGAAGCGCGGCACCAGGGCTACAGCAGCGCGGTGTACGACCCGTAGAAATCGAGCGAGGGCAAATCGCCGAACCCCGCAATTCCTCAGCAAACTTCGTGAATTAAGCCGTCCCCTCCCGACTAGACAAAGTTCCCGGCAGGCCTGTTGCCACCCCGTGTTCACCGCGTTTGCCTCCGCCAAACGAACCAACTAGACTCGAAGTTTTGCGAGCGTCAGCCGGTGCCCGGCTGCCCTGTCAGGAGCCCGTTTGGAGATTCTCGACCTGAGACATTTTTCCTCCGTCGATCTGCGTTCCTTGCTGGGGGAGGAGACGCAGGCCTGGGCTCGCCTGCTCTCATGGGATTATTCCGGTTCCGCCGACATGATCCTGCGTTATGTCGATGCGAAGATTTTGCCCGGCTATGCCGCGGTCGATCGCGGGCGCGTCTTCGGCTATTCGTTTTTCGTCTACGAAGGCAGCAAAGGCGTCATCGGCGATTTGTATGTCACCAACGGCAATCGACTGCCCGACGCCCGGCAAGTCGAAATACGCCTGCTCACGCATGTCATCGAGACCTTGCAACAGTCCCCTGGAATTCATCGGGTGGAGGCCCAGCTCCTGGCCCATGAGGCGAATGCGGTGGCGCGTCCCTTTCTCGAGACGGGGTTTCAGCGCCACCCGCGGCTTTTTATGGTGTTGGCCTTTGGAAAGTCAGCGACACAAAACCTGCCGATTCATCCCGATGTCGAGATCCGCCCTTGGACCGAAAACGATTACCAGCCTTCGGCCGCAGTGATCACCGCATCCTATCGCGGCCACGTCGACGCGCAGATTAACGATCAGTACCACACGCTGAGCGGATCGCTGCGTTTTCTCAACAACATCGTGCGCTTTCCAGGATGCGGCGTGTTCGATGCTGCGTCATCGTTTGTCGCCCTGGACCGTAAGAGCCGAAGCCTGATTGGACTGATTCTCTGTTCGCGCGTCCGCGGAGACGTGGGCCACGTCACCCAAGTCTGCGTGCTGCCTGAGTATCGAGGCAGGAAAATCGGCGAATCCCTTCTCGCCGCCACCGAACGCAACCTGCGCCAGCGCAACTTCAGCGCCCTGTCGCTCACCGTTACCGAAGCTAACAGCAAAGCGGTAGCACTCTACCGGCGCCTGAATTTTAATTCGAAGAGAGTATTTGACGCGTTCGTATGGGAGGGATGAGGTTTTACTGAAAGCTGATAGCTGAGAGCTGACAGCTTCTTCAGCTATCTTCTCAACACCCACATCGCCCATCCCGCAATCAGGACGCCGCCGAGAAACATGCCAAAGCAATACAGGCCGTAGCGGACCATGTCGCGAGCATTGTCGCGGTGCGTAATGCCGAACACGATGGAGGCGAATAGCGCAAACACCGCCGCCGCACTGAAATGATTAAGAGTAATCGTCACCGAAATTTCTACCTCTCAGAATCTTAGTTGATCCCTGGCCCCTAATCCTTAGTCCGTGCTACTTCTTCTTTCCTATGGCAATGTGATAAGCGTCCGCGACCGCAATGAAGTTCAGCAGCCCCGCTACAATCATGAACTTCGTTCCGTAATCGGCGGTGGCGAAGGCAATCGCTCCCTGCCCCCAGTCGTTGGCCAGCGTCAAAATGTAAAACGCGCCCGCGCCCACATCGCCCACAAATCCGAGAATATCGAGAATGTCCCCGCCATTCGCCTTGTAGATGCGTCCCTGCATGGCCAAACCCAGCAGGAACAAGCTCGCGATTGAAATGAACAGCAGCACGCCCCGAATCCAGCGTTTCTGGATCATGTGTCCCGCGCCCGGAATCAGCCACCCTACCGCCGGGGCCAGCACCGACATCGCGCTCACGTTCTGCGCGGGCGCCGCCTTGCTTCTTTCCGTAGTCGAATTTGCCATCTAAATAGTCACAATCTCGCGTTGGATTTTTCCCGTCACTTCTGCCGATTTGGCGCGCACCAGCACGTTCACCTCGCTGCGTACGCCAAACTCCGGCAGATAAATGCCGGGCTCGATCGAGAAGCAGGAGTTGGGAAGAATCTGCCGCTCGTCATGAATTTCCAGATCGTCCATGTTCGCTCCATTGGAGTGGACGTCTGTGCCGATCGAATGTCCCGTACGATGAATGAAATATTCGCCGTAACCAGCCTTTTGTATGTATCCGCGCGTGGCCTGGTCGACCTCCCAACCCGCGATGCGGCGGCCGGCGCCAATGGCATCGAGCACGGTCTTGACACCCGCGTCCCGTGCGTCCCGTACGATGGCGAAGACTTCACGCATACGTTGCGATGGCGCCGTCCCGAGAAATCCTACCCAGGTAATGTCGTAGTACACGGCGTTGGGCGTATTCTTTTTGCCCCACACATCGAGCAGCACCAGATCGCCCTCGCGAATCGGCACAGGGTGACTGGCGTGCGGCTCATAATGCGGATTCCCCGCATTCGCATTGACCGCGACAATGGGGGCATCATCCGTCGTAATATTCTCGCGGGCAAACGCTTCCATGAACCACTGCTGGATCTCGTGCTCTTTCGCTCCACCGTTACGCACACGCCGCCCAATCTCCTTGAACGACTCGGCGACAATGGAATCGATGCTGTCCCGCGCAGCGAAATGCGACTTGATCTGCTCCTCGCTCCATGTGGATTCGAACTGAGCCACCAGGTCCGCGGAACTGACAATATTTTTCCCCAGCCCACGCAGCAGATCAATGGTCCCGCCATCCACCAGGGAGATCGTGAACACGCTGTTGTTCGGTGAATACTGCAGGGCGAGATCGCGGTGCGCTGCCAGCATCGCTTTCAGCTTCTCGAACAATTCCTGCCATCCGGAGTATTGGCTTTTCTTGCCGGGCAGGGAATCGAGGTGGCCCGCTTCGATTTTATGGACAAGTTTGAGCGGTTCGCCCTCCGCCGGGATCAGGTAAAACCAGCGCCGTGTCACCATCAGGTTCGCCGGCAAGCCCAGCACTCGGTACGCGATAGGGTCGCGATGGTGATGGTCGTAGAACAGCCACGCGTCAATGTTGCGTTCGCGCAGCGCAGACTGGATGGCAGTAAGGTCCATGGGCAAACTTCTATTGTAAACAACGCCAGCGCTTTTCGGCGAATTGCAGGCGGACCGCCCGGTTGGAGTTCGGATTTCCGGCGCGCTCCGTGTTGTACCAGCCCTGGTCGTTCCTGAACTATTTTGCGCGGTACACGGTCTTGCCGGCGACCATGGTCCAAAGCACTTTGGTTTCTCGCATCTCCTCTGGCGAGTCAGTGAGCACGTCCCTGTCCAGCAGAATCAGGTCGGCGCGCTTGCCTGGGGCGATGCTGCCGACGGAATCCATATTCATAGCAACGGCAGAGTTGCGGGTGTAGGCATAAAACATCGCCAGACGCGGCATGTCCTGCGTGGCGTCGAGAACGCCCTCGATTCCTTTGCGGGTTTCCGCCTGATAGGTCGCGCGGAACACGTTCGCGGTGGATACCGGCCAGTCACTGGCCCCGGAAATGATCCCGCCATTGTCGAGGATTGACCGGGCAGGGTATTGCCACTTGTAAATCTCGGGATCGACGTATGGTTTCAGGATCTCGATCGTGTCGTTGGCGGCCTCCGCCCAGAAAAGCTGGAACGCGCTGATCACGCCCAGTTCGCGGAAGCGGGGGAAATCTTCCGGCCGCACGAATTGTTCGTGCGTCAAAGTATGCGGAAGATGAGAGTCCCCGTTAGCGGTGCGTGCGGCGGCAATGCCGTCGAGCGCGGCTTTGACGGCTCCATCTCCGATGGCGTGCACGTGGATGATGAGTCCTTGCTTGTCGGCGGCGACGCAGAGTTCGTCAAACTTCCCCTGCTCAAACAGAAGGTCTCCGTTGTGGCCGGTATTTTTATAGGGCTTGGTGAGATGAGCTGTCTGTGAAGGGAATTCAGCTACGCCGTCGGCAAAAATTTTGATTCCGGTGACGTGCAGGTGCGGGACATTCTTGTAGATCTCCCGCGTCTTCTGTACTCGATCCAGTTCAGCGGCTGGATCTTTCGCGAAAACCTGTGGGAACGCGACGATTTCGGAATTCAATTCGCCATGGTCGGCCACCATTTTGTACGCCTGCAGAACCTCATCGCTGGCCAGAGGATCGAGCCAGGCAGTGATGCCAAGGCTGTAGTTGTACTCGAGGGCTGCCCGTCCGGCGGCCAGCAACTTGTCCGGAGTGTACTTGGGCAGCAGCGGTTCGATTTTGGCAGTGCCGGCGTCGACCAGGAATCCATTCGGTTCCATATTTTTCTCCACGCCGTAGTACGCCCGCTCGTCGACGCTAAGCTTCCTCAGAAAATCTGGAGTGATGCCCGCCCGCTTGAGCAGCGCTCGATTGGCCCAGGCGGTATGGCCATCCATGCCATGAAGCAAGACCGGCTGATTTTCGTAGGCGCCGCCGCTGAAGTCGCGGTTCAGGACATCCGGATGAGACCAGAACGCCAAGGGCAGGCCTTGAACTTCAACGATATCGCCCCGCATTCCGCGTCCGGACTTCCTGGCCTCATCCACGAAGGCGGGAAGTTGATCCAGCGAACGGACCTTGTCGGTGGCGTCGGCTCCGATCAGGCTGAGACCGCCCTCGATCGAGTGACTGTGCGAGTCGATGAAGCCGGGGAAGAGAGTCTTGCCATTGAGGTCCACACGTTCGGCAGAGGAAGAGACCGTTTTTTGCACTTCCGGCAGATTGCCTACGGCAACGATTTTTCCATCGCGAATAGCGATCGCATCCGCGTAGGGATTCTGCGGGTCGGCGGTGAAGACTTGCGCGTGGAAAAGGATGCGCTCATTGGCGCTGCCCTGCGCCCAAAATGGACAAACCGCTAGAAGAAGTCCTGCAACTAGAAGAAACATACAACGCCGCAAACCTCGTCCCACTGGAGATCCTTTCTGGAGGCGGATTTTCGTAAATGCAAGCAGAGGTAAACCTCACACTATACACAAATGACGGTTGAAGCTGTGTACAGACGCCAGACGTTCGGGCCGGGCCCCCGCGCCAACTGGGCGTTAACGAGCGATGGATTGGACCCACGCAGCGAAAGCGTGCCAGGCTGCGGTCTTGCCAATCGGAATTCTTACCTGTTGGATGAAGATGAGGTATGCGCTTGCCCACATAGTGGCGCGGTGAAGTTTGCGGGTCGACCAAAGGTCGTAGCCTCCGAGGAAGACGAGAAAAACATAGGAGAGCAGGGCGGCTCGAACGGCGTCTCTGTGTCCCAGGAACGGCCAACGAGCGATCGCAGCGATCAGCAGTGCGAGGGTGCCGACGAGGATGAGGCGTTTGTGGCTTGCGGGATCGGAACGATAGCGGAAGGCGAAGAAGATGAGCGTGGCGAAGATCAGCATGTCGGTGACGGGAATGATGTAGAAGAACCGCGGATCGCGTCCGGGAGGGCCTCCTTGCCGGACGAGCGAATCGGTGGCGGCAAGAACGCCAAGGATCACCATAAGACATGCAAGGCCGAAACCAGCGACGCCGAGACGGCGGTGAGTTTGTATCTGGCCGGCGGAGACGAGAGAAGTTTGCGTCACAAGCAGGAGAATCCAGCAGGAGAACGCGGCTCCGTGAATATGGACGATGAGGCTGGGCAGGGGGGCATGGAAAATTCCGGCGAGATAGTAGGTTCGGGCGAATCCCAGGAAGACGGTGGCCAGCATGAGTATGGCCATCATGGAGAAAAAGAGATGGTCAAAACGCCGACCGGGCAGGCCCCTCACGGGTTTCGAAGGGGCTACAGGGCGCAAGGTAATGGTCGACATGGTGGCTCCTGACTTGAATGGTTCGTGGGCTGGAGATTCCTCGGGGGAGTTTGGAAGCATTGTATGACAAACCCCGGAAATTGCGAATGCAAAATCCCTTGCCGCGCTTTTAACTCTGTGGTCAGGATGCAGTCGCGCGGCGGGTGAGTCGGGGCAGAAGGATCAGCACCAGACCGTAAAACAGGAGAGACACGACCATCGAAGCGGCATTGCCGAACCGGAGATCTTCGAACAGGAGCTTCAAAGTGCCGAAAGCGACGGCCGCGTAGGCGACCCATCCCAATTCGATTCGGTGCCAGCGCGAAGCGATCAAGCCGAGCGCGAGGGCGAGGGCGCAGTTCACAACCGTTCGGATCACGGAAAGGCGCGACGCCTCATGGCCCAGGGATGTGCTCGCGATTGCAACTACGACGAGGGCGGCTGCCGTAAAGCCGGCCAGGATGGCGGGAACGATCCAAAGCAAGCGGCGCATGGGTCTGGCTTCGGGGTGACGCGAGCCGATCACGTAGCAGATCAGCGCTGAGACAGCGACCAGCGAGAGCCGCCAATCAGGCGAGGAAGGGACGGTCCCGGCCAGTGAGTTCTCGATATAAATCGGCAAGGGTGAAGCCGCCGCACCTGCGGTTAAATAGAACGACGCGTGCAGGCCAAGACTGAGTTTCGAAGTGCGAGTGTAGAGGAATACGGCCGCGATCGCTGCGAGGCAGAGGAACAACAACTGAAGGTTGTAGGGAAAGAGCAGGAAGCTCCCGCCCAGCAGAAGCGCCGCCGCCCAACTGGCAAAGACCCGGCGATTGCGGGGATAGGGATCGTCGACGAAGCGGGACAGTGCTCCCCAGTAGCACAAGGCTGCGAACAAAAGGAACAGCGCTCCGAGCATGGGCGCGGCGGAATCATGCGTCGCGCGCAATGTGCCGTACAAGGCGAGCACAAACGCCAGAACTCCCTGCGTGATTTCAAAGATGCTGAGGCGCTGGTGTAGCACAAAGCTGCGGATCGCGATGCTCCCGGCGTAAATCGCCAAGAGCGCCAGGCACAATGCAGTGATCGTGAACGGTGCAGCGCTGTGATATCCCTCTGGCAGCGGTTCCGATGTAAGGACGTAGACGAGTAGCCAGACAGCAAAATCGGCAGCCAGCGCGGGAATGGCTCGCAGGCTCAGGCGGTGCCCGAGGCAGGCGGCAATTTCCGTTGTGAGGGCAACCGCCAGCAGTGCCGCCGTGAGGGGAACCAGTTCGCGGCTCTCGATGATCAAAGCGACTGCCGTTATCACGGTCGTGAGCGTGGCCACCCAGGGAATCATTTGAAGATCGCGCTGCCATGCGAGCGCCACTGCGAGTACGACGAAAGCCACCAGGACGATTGAGGCGAATGCGGGCGAGAGTACCTGGAAGCGGACGGTGGATTCCCACAACATGGGAGAGAGGATCAGCGCGGAAGTGACGGCATAGGTGACGCTCGCGAAGCGGTTCGCAGCAGCAGTGCGCACGGCCCAAACCATCCAGAAGCAGGCATAGAGAATCGCGATGAAGAGCACGGGCAGCTTGGGGACGCTGGGCGCTTCGGCGATGGCGCGCAGAAGGTAGGCTCCGGCGATTCCCAGGACTGCTTTGCCGAGAACGGGTACGACTCCGGAGGGAGTTTCGAGGGGAGGGAATCTCCGCCATGCGGCAGGCGCGCCTGCCGGCTCGATGGACGCGGTGACGGGTGGCGGCTCGGCGGGTTCTTGTTTGCGGCCTTCCAGCGCGGCCACACGCCGTTCCAGCGCTTGTAACTGATCGCCGAATTGTTCGAGCGCGGAAGTGATGCTGTCGACAGCTTGCGGCATGAACTGCTCCGCACCTGCCCCGGACTGTGAAACGGGGCTAGCTGGTTCCGTGCGCCGGAGTTGCACCGGAGGCGGGCAGCGTGCCCGCGTCCGGCCACGGCGGCAGGAGTTTGACCAAAACCCACAAAATTCCAAAGGGAAGAAGCATAAGTATGATTGCGGTCAACAGTCCTTCGCGGGTGGCGAAGCCCATCTTATAAGTGGTGTATCCGAGAAAACTTTTTGAGAACAGCTGGCCGCCGATGACGACGTTCCAGCGCATGGCGAAGATGCCGATCACGGTGAGGCATCCCGCGATCGCGTAGATGCGCTTGCGAACCGTTTCGGTGAAGCTCAGCATTTGCGTCAGGCCGATCAGGGCAATGGGCGTCACCGTCCCCAGCAGGATTTGGACGATTACCTGCGAGGTCCACAGGCGCGTGTGCACCATAAAATCGAGGCTGCGGAATGATTCGTCGGCTTCATAGATGCGCTGCAGCAGGTCAAGCATCTCGAGGCTGAAATCAATGATGAACGTATACAGAAGATATTGCGCGATGGTATCCAGACAACGAATGTCAATCTGGCGTCCGCGTAGATGCGTCGATAGCATGTACAGGAGCATGACCGCGGCGATGCCCGAAACCATTGCCGAAAAAATGAAGACGATCGGCATCAGTGGCGATGACCACCAGGGATTGGCTTTCACCGAGCCGAAAATGAACCCCACATACCCATGGAGGAGGAAGGCCGAAGGAATTCCGATCAGGGTGATGAAGTAACCGAGCCGTTCGTCGATGTGCAACGATCGTTCGCTGATCACGTCGGAGCCGAGCGTGAGCACGCGATAGATGACGCGCGTCAGTCCCGTGGAGCTTTGCGATTTCAGAACAATATCGCGGCGGTAGTCGAGCCAGATTTCCAAAAGCAACACGGCCATCAGGTACCACAGGTACACGAAACCGAACATTGCCATGGCAGAGGAGCGGTGTGGCGTCAAATACATTTCGAGGGAGCGCTCGGGATGTCCCAGGTGTAACTGCAGCGGCAGCGGCGCTACCAGCAGGAATGAGAGTGCGGTGAGCAGCGCCAGTCGGTACGTGGGTTTAACCGCCTGCACGCGGAAGACGCGCTCGAGCGAGGCAAGAATGAAGGCGCCCGCGACCAGCCCCGTGATGAAGGGATAAAGAACGATCAGGACGCTCCATTGAAGCTCCACTTCGTTCGGGTACATGAAACCTTCAACCGGGATATGCAAGGAGCCTCCTCCTATCCTTCTGTTCTTCTCTGCGACCTCGGCGAATCCTCCGCGACCTCTGCGGTCAAAATCTTTTAACCGCAGAGTCCGCCGAGAACTGCCGCTGAGAACGCTGAGAAAATCGTCAACGTACTAAGCGAACTCTGTGCTCCTCAGTGCCCTCTGTGGTCAAGAGTTCTTAACCACCGAGCACTGCCAGAACAGAAAACCGTCAAGCTAGCAGTGCACTCATCGAACCGACCCATCCATGCCGTTGTAAAAGACCTTGGCGCCGGTGGCCATATGCGGTTTCAGCACCTGCACCGTATGTGTTTTCAGAAATTCGTGAATCGGGTCCTTAGGATTCTTCAAGTCGGCGAGTTGCCGCGCTCCCGTGGGGCAAACTTCACAGCACGCGGTGGTCAATCCCTTGGTGATGCGGTGATAGCACAGCGAACACTTCTCCGCGGTATTGGTCTTGGGATTGATGAAGCGGCATCCGTAAGGGCACGCCTGCACGCAGTAGCGGCAGCCCAGGTCGACCAGCACGACTCCGTCGGGCGTGACAAACGTCGCTCCCACCGGACAGACCTGCGTGCAAGGAGAATCCTCGCAGTGGTTGCACAGCTTGGGGACGAAGAAATTCTTGCCGCCGCTGATTTCGTTGGGCGGAAACCCTTGCTTGCCGCCATCGGGCGACTCGACTTCGGGGCGCTCAATCTTCCAGTCGGCAACGTGATAGCGCTCGATCCAGGTGCGGAAGTACCCCTCCGGCACATCGTTTTCCTGCGAGCAGGCGCGCACGCAACTGCCGCATCCAATGCACTTCGGGATGTCAATCAGCATCGCCCACCAGTGTTCCGTCATCTTGTAGTTCGGCGCAGCTTCGGGCGTGCCGGCTTGCACGAACTTCCAGGCAACGGCAGCGGCGGGCAACAGGACAAGCAGGCGACGGCGGGTGATGTCCATTACTTTTTGGCCTCCGTCGCAGGCTTGGACTTCGTCTCGGCCGTGTCCTCAATCTTCGGCCGGTGCGGCTGATGACAGGTGTCGCAAGCCAGGCCGCCGGAGTGGTCGGCGCTCACCACCTGCGGGAATGTTTTCGGTTTGGCGCTGTTGGCTTCATGGCAGCGGGCGCAGAGAATGGTAGTGTCGAGCTTCGCCGGCTTGATGGTGGCGGGATCGTCGGCGTGCTTGAGTTGGGCTCCGTGACATGTCTCGCACGCGATCACAACGTGCTTGCCCAACTTCTTCTGGTCGAAAACATCGGTGTGGCAGGCTTCGCAAACGTCATGGCCTGCATGCACCACCGGGCGGGCCGCAGCCTCGGCAATAGCATCCCCCCGGTAATGTCCGTATTCCCCAAAACTGTGAGGTACGACCGCGGCGCGCAGCACCACGAAAGCGATCACCGCGATCACCATGACAGCGGCCAGGCGGATCAGATGTTCCGTATCTTTAAACAAGTTATTATTCCCGGCGCCGGAGTTCGGTCGCCCTTGCTGTTGAAAAAGGCAATACTCTTGGATACCGGGGATACGGCGGGGGAACGATGATTGAGGTCACAGGGGACTGTGATGGGTGTCACCCCGTGCTTGCCAGACGTCTCTAATTGCTTGAAAGCGTGGAGTCTGCACAATAGATTACCCAAGTACTGGAAACGTTAATCCGCAGAACACATCATCGCGGTTAGAGAGGTGCAATCCTTGGTGGACTTATCCATAGCCGAAGGCAAGCTGACGCTCCATGTTCGAGGGGCTGACAAGCTTTGGGCATTGAAGAGCACTCTCGAAATACCTCTGGTGCACGTCGCGGGTGTCCGCGCCGATTCGGCGATCGCGCGCGGATGGTACCACGGCCTGAGGATGCCAGGTACGAGCGTTCCTGGAGTGATCACCGCGGGAACTTTTTATCAGGACGGCAAGCGCATCTTCTGGGACGTTCACCATCCCGACAACACAATCGTCATTGATCTGCATGACGAGCGCTACAACCAGCTCATCGTTGAAGTCGAGGATCCCCAGTCTGCCGTCAAGTTGATTCAGGATGCGTTGTGAAGCCCGGAATACTTTTTTAGAAGTGGGGCAGAGGTGTTCCGCTCAGCGCGGCTTGGATTACGGTGCTGGCGTACGCCAAGTCCACCGATAGCGGAGTAGTGAAGGGCAATGAGCCTCGCCAACTCGTCGGCGCTTCCGGATGGACTCCCGTGAAGATGACGAATCCTTTTCCCGACTGCCCTTCGACGATCGCGGGATTGCCATCGGGAAACTTCGCAACCGCCGAGCCCCACCCGGAAAGCTCGGGACCGTCTTGCCAGAACACATCCAGTGGCGCCGCATCAGGAAAGGAGATTTCGACCGCCTCCTTATGAATGCCTTTGTTCTCGTCGGCGTAGAAGTTGAACGGTATGCCGGATGTGAGGTCCACCCCGTTGTACCCGGAATATGCACCGAAGAAAGCGCCCGCACAAATTCCCAGGTAATGAACGCCGTAGTCTTCTACCGCCCCGCGGATGTTCGAAGAGGTCTCTGCCGTGAGACTCTCGCCTATCATGATCGAGTTCCCCCCGGGTACGATGATCAGCTTGTATCCTCCGAGCTGGGCTTCGCTCATCGCATTCAGTTGCGTTGAATTCGCTGTGGTGTAGCCGGCGCCCAACGTGACCAGCACCCCTTCGATCGAGGAGACATCGACAGCAGAAGCGCCCGTTCCTTTGAACAGAAGGACTGGTTCAGCCGCGGGGATTGCAGGCGCCAGAACGACAGGAGTCTGCCCAGCAGGCGTGCTACACCCGCTAGAGAGAAGGAGTCCCAGCACCGCTGTGATCGACAGTATTAAGGCCGGTGTGCCGGGAAAGCGACGGACGCAAGGAGAGCACAACAACAGACCGCCTCGATTCGTAGATTTTATGCTGCCTACCGATGAGGATCAAGGATTCCGCCGCAGGTCTCAGGGTTGCCGGAAATTATCGCGATAAGACGAAATGGCGTGGACGAGGTTCGCTACTTAGCTCACCGCTGCCGACGCCTGAGCACCCCGGCGTCCTGAAAGAAGCAGGCCGATCCAGCAACTGATTGGCCACGTAAGCAGCCACGACAACCAATACCAGTGCGGCCAGCCCTTGCTCCAGTTGGGAATGGTGGCGGCAATGCCCATCACCTCGCCGACGATGATGAACCAGAGCACATGCCGTCCCGGGCGGTTTGGCGACAGACGGGCGCAGAGCCAGGCACAGAAGATGGAAATGACGACAAAGAATCCTGTACTCGCGGCCAGGGCCCCGTTAGACGGGATGTGTCCTCGCACGAAGTCGCCGGGAAACATGCGCGAAAGCAACGGATCCGTGCACAGCACCAGGATGATCGAGAGGACGTAGCTGCCCGCGACTGCGCCAATGGATTTGAGCATGGATTGCACCTCCTCGCAGGGCACCTTCTAAAGCAGCGAATATGAGCCGCCAGTTGCGCTGTGGAGTTTACACCCGCTACAGCCGGTATACCCACAATTTTCGCGCCGATCCTGAGCGGGCGCGTGGAGTTCGCCTGATCGCCGCGCCCTTTCGCGGGGTCATCCCGAACGGCGGCGCAGTTCAGCCGGCGGGAGGGATCTCCCCCGCAATCCCCGCTCAGGGTAGTTCCGGGAGCACCAGATCCCACAAGGAAATTGCCAACCCTGGCCTGCTTTTTTCTGCATGAACTTCCGCGCTCTCTTCGGGTATAATCCGCGCCACTTGGGCGGGAAGGTTCGATCTGATCACCCAGAACACGCACAGGGGAACTGAAACGGCGCAAGCGCACGCGGTGGAATTCACGTGATTTCCGCACGTGTTTTCATCTCAGCGTCTTGGCGCGGGGAGGCTATGTCGATGACGCGGATCCATCAGCAATCAGGCAGCACGCAGCAATTGGGGTGCTTCGAATTCGGGGCTAGCTTTGTGCAGGCCGCAACCTACACGATCGCACTGTTCGCGACCTTGGTGTTGCTGACAGCAATATCGCTTGCGCAGTCCACCAGCCAGCTCAATGGCAGCGTCACCGATCCCTCTGGCGCCACTGTGCCCGGCGCAAAGATTGTTTTGACCGATACCGCCACCGGCCTGCAGCGCACCACCACCAGCAACTCTGCGGGCCTTTATCAGTTCCTCGAAGTGCCTCCGGGAAACTACAAGTTGGAAGCCCAGGCCAGCGGCTTTACCGCTTACGTGGCTGCCAAAGTGACGCTGGTGGTCAGCACGCCTTCCACCCTCAATATCAAGTTCCGCGTGGCCGGCATTGAAGAGACCGTCACCGTCGAAGGCCAGGCGCCGCTCATCAATCGTACCGACGCCTCCCTCGGCAACACCGTCGAAGAAAACCAGATCGCTGAGTTGCCCATTCCCGACCGCAACGTAGTGCAGTTGCTGAGCCTGCAACCCGGTGTAGCTTTTCTGGGGAATCAATTGAATGAGGACACAGACACGCGCAGCGGTGCCGTGAACGGCATGCGCAGCGACCAGTCCAACGTCACCCTTGACGGCGTCGGGGTGAATGATCAGAACGGTGGGTACGCTTTCAAGAGCGTCCTCAACGTGCCGCCCGACTCGGTGCAGGAATTCCGCGTCACCACCGCCAACTCCACTGCCGAATCCGGCTACTCCAGTGGCGCGCAAGTTGCGCTCGTAACCAAGACTGGCACCAACAACTTTCACGGTTCGGTTTACGAGTACAACCGCAACACCATCTTCAGCGCCAACGACCCTTTCCTGAAGGAATCCCAGTTGGGCAGCGGCGAAGCTAACAAGGCTCCGAAGCTGTTGCGCAACGTCTTTGGTGCCACCTTGGGCGGCCCGGTCATGAAAAACCGGCTTTTCTTCTTCGCCAACTATGAAGGACGCCGCGATGCTCAGGGCACCAGCGTCCTGCGGACTGTGCCGAGCGCGACGTTGCGCGCCGGTGATCTCGTGTATCTATGCGCCGACGCAACCCAATGTCCCGGCGGCACTGTCAATGGCGTGAGCGGCGTTCAGCCGGGGTACTATGCCCTGGGCCCGAGCCAGATCAAAGCAATGGACCCGCTCGGCATCGGCATTAGTCCGGCGGTGCAGGCAATCCTCCAGCAATATCCCGCCTCCAATGAAAATGCGGGAGATGGTTCGAACACACTGGGATATCGCTTTGCCTCGAACGCAGATTCCAGCTTCAATACCTACATCACCCGCCTGGACTACCACATCACCTCGAACGGCTCGGAAACGCTATTTGCTCGCGGCGAAACGCAAAACTTCAAGGAGCCCGGAGCCCAACAATTTCCCGGCCAGTCCGCCGCCTCGACGGTGCTCGACGACAGCAAGGGAATCACCATTGGACTCACCTCCCTCATAAATCCGCGGCTCATCAATGATTTTCACTGGGGTTTTATCCGCCAAGGAGGCCAGACGGCCGGCACCTCGTTCGACCCGGCTGTGCTTCTCGATGGAATTGACAGCATTGTTCCTTTCACTCGCTCCAAAATTTTCTTTGTGCCCATTCACCAGTTCACCGACAACGTGAACTGGACTCGAAAAAATCATACCTTCGAGTTTGGCGGCGATTTCTTCCTTATTCGCAACAACCACACCAGCTACGAAAATTCCTTCTCCGACGTCCGCACTAATGCGGTTTATCTCAACACCGGTGGGATCGCGGGCACTTCAAGCCCACTCGATCCAGGCAACAACGGCTATCCGGCGGTCGACAGCAACTTCGGTCCGAATTACGACAGCGCGGCTACGATCGCGATGGGCATTTTCCCGGAGGGCGATGGCATCTATAACTTCGCTCGCAGTGGCAGTGCTCTGGCCCAGGGCACGCCCATCAATCGTCGTTACGCTGTCAATGACTACGAGTTTTACGGGCAGGACACCTGGCGCATGACTTCCCGGCTGACAGTGACTTATGGCTTGCGTTGGGTATTAGAGGCTCCGCCTTACGAAACCAACGGGTATCAGGTTGCTCCGTGCGTCGAGGCTACCGGCGGCGGTTGCACCAATCAAAACGTCGCCGATTGGTTCAATCACAGTGCCGCTTTAGCGGCAGCAGGCCAGCCTGCCAATAATGCCGGCGAGATATCTTTCGTCCTCGGCGGACCCAAGAATAATGGCCCGGGCCTATGGAATTGGGACCATAAAGACTTCTCCCCGCGTATAGCCGTGGCTTGGGCGCCCGATACCGGCGATGGTTGGGTGTCAAAGGTTCTGGGGAAAAAGGATCAGTTCTCCATCCGGGGCGGTTACAGCATCATGTACGACCACTTCGGCATTCCCATCGTCAACACGTTCGACCAGAAAGGCTCCTTTGGCCTTTCTACCGTTCTCGGAAACCCGGCCGGTGTGGTTTCGCCCGCGAATGCTCCCCGCTTTACCTGCTTGACTCCGGGGACGGCCGGCACGTCCTGCCTGCCTCAGCCCTGCGCATCCATCAATGATCCAGGTTGCTTGTTCGGGCCTGCTCCGACCGGAGGATTCCCCTACACTCCGGGCAACACCACTTTCGCCATCAACTGGGGGCTGGACCAGACTTTGAAGACTCCTTATTCTCACGTCTTCAATCTTTCTCTCGCCCGCCAGTTTAATGCCCGATCATCTCTCCAGATAGCGTACGTGGGCACAATAGCCAGGCGTCTGCCTATGCAGGTGGACCTTGCTATGCCCATCAACCTGACGGACCCTACGAGTAAAACGAAATATTTCGACGCAGCTACCATGCTGTCAAAGGCCGCGGCAGTCAAGCAAGCCAACGGCACCCTCGGCACCGACGTCAACCAGATTCAGCCCATACCCTTCTTCGAGAATATGTTCCCCGGGTGGGCCGGTATGCCTGAAAGCAACCTCAGCAGTCAGAGCATCGAGTGCGCACCAGGTGCTTACCCGAGTAATCCTTCGGCTACACAAGCCATTTATGAACTGTGGAGTTGCTATCCGCACAACGAAACCTTCTCGTTGTTCCAAATGGATTTGCCCGGGGCCATTACCCAGTTGAGTGTCCCGAACAGTAAGCTTGGTCCCTACGCTTTCTTCCACGATCAGTTCAGTTCGCTGTATGCCTGGCGAAACATCGGAACCTCCGACTACAACGCGCTGCAGGTAACCTACAACGCTCGCTGGTCCAACCTGCAAGGGCAGTTCAATTACACCTTTTCAAAATCGTTCGATGAAGCCTCGGCGGCAGAGCGTGTTGGTCCCTATGAGGGCACCGGCGGAACCGGCAGCGACCTGAACGGTGGCGGCATCGTCATCAACTCCTGGAATCCGCTGTCGCTCCGCGGTCTCTCCGACTTCAACGCCTTCCACCAACTCAATGCGAACCTGGTTTACCTGCTTCCCTTCGGCAAGAATCAAAGGTTCCTGGGCACCGCGAATCCCTGGATGAACGCCTTGGTCGGCGGCTGGCACGTGTCGGGAATTTTCCGCTGGACCAGCGGCTTCCCCATCACCATCGATAACGGCTTCACCTGGGCCACCAACTGGAACATCGAAGGCGATGCCATGCCGAACGGTCCCGCCCCCAAGGCGAGCAATCCCAAGAATGCCTTTGTCAACGGCGTGGGCATCGGCCCCGATATCTTCGCCGATCCCGCCGCCGCCGAGGCTGCTTTCCGCCCAGAGTGGCCGGGCGAATCCGGTGTCCGCAATAACGTCATCGGAGACGGCATGTTCAACATCGACACCGGCGTCAGCAAGGACTTCTCTCTCGGCGAATCGCGCCGGATCGAGTTTAGCTGGCAGGCTTTCAACGCGTTCAACTCGGTGCGCTATGACGTTCGCGGCGCACAGCCCTCGCTCTCTTACGATCCAAGTCAGTTCGGCAAGTATCTCTCGACGCTGACCACGCCGCGCTTCATGCAGTTCGCGTTACGCTTTGCGTTCTAACTTTGTGACAAGGCGGCTCGTCGCCAGACAAGCCGCCTTATTACTTGAGGCTGTCGCCGCTTTCCGTAGCGCCGGCGTCCCGCCGGCTGTAACGTGGGCGTCCGCGCCCACGCACCATGCAGCGGCACAGACCCAGTGCTTTCTCCCCGCAACGGCCGCGAGAACTCTCTTCCGCACTCTTTTCAAACCAGACTCTTACAGCCGTACGCCAGTAATTGTCATCACGCGGTGACAAAAAGTGTCACTTATTCCTGCCGCCCCATAAAAGCTGTCGACTCGTCCGCCTCACTTTCTCTAAGAACGCTGCAAACAAGCGTCTTTCCTCCCACGACAAGCGTGGCCACAGGCCTGCTGTTACCCTAGAGACTACGACGGCATTCAAATCAAGGGTTAAAAGGCTTGGGTGAAGAAATGCGCAGACAAAGAGGTTTTTCACTGATCGAGTTGCTGATCGTGGTGGCGATCATTCTAATTATCGCCGCCATCGCCATTCCGAACTTGTTGCGCGCCCGTATGGCCGCCAATGAGTCTTCGGCAGTGGCATCGGTTCGCACGTTGACTACTGCGGAAATCACATTTCAGACCGCGTATCCCACCGTCGGTTATTCGACCGGCGCGGGTGGTTTGCTGGCTTTGGGTGGCGCCCTGAACGCGGCCTGCAAACCGGCTTCAACGTCGGCTTGCTTGATTGACTCCGTGTTGGCCAACAACGGCAACCCGAAGAATAGCGGCAAGAGCGGATATTCGTTCAACACCGGTGCTGGAGCTCAGGCGGGCGGCGTTTCGGTGGGCTACACAATCCAGGCCTCGCCCCTGACGATCAACCAGACTGGCATTCGCGGATTCTGCGCGGAAGAAGACGCCGTGATTCGCGTCGATCCGGCAGGTACCTGCTCGAACGACGAAACGGGAATCCAGGGTTTCAACCCGCTCAATCAGTAAGCAATTTACGGCGCGTACCTGGGGAGGGTACGAACCGGGGGAGCAGCGAACTTGTGTTCGCTGCTCCTTGTGTTTTTGCTTACCTCTTCCCGGCTCTCTCCCCGATCGTTTTCGGCAATTAATGCTCGTATGCCGCATTCGGCGACGCGATCTGATCGTAAGGCACATCCGACGGAATGTTATAGCGCGCCATGATGTCCTGCATCTTCCGTGCATCCTTATCGATATCGTCACGGTCGTTCTTGCGGGTGTCTTTCACCCATTTCGAATACGCCTTGTCGAACTCGCGCTGGTCATCGGGCGAGAGCCGGTTCTGGCTGTTATAAGCGCCGTTCGGGTAGGCATTGTTGGAGTAGGCATTGTTATTGTTGTTGTACCCGCTGTAGCCGTTTGGTGATGTAGCGATCTGATCGAACGGAACGTCGGGTGGAATGTTATTGCGCGCCATGATGTCACGCATGTGTTGCATGTCGCGCGCGGCGTCGTCGCGGTCGTTGCGCCGGCTGTCATCCACCCATTGCGAGTAGTAGCGGTCGTAATCTCGCTGGTCTTCCGGAGAGAGCCGTGCTCCGCCGTTCTGCGGATACGCCTGGCTGCCTGCATACGGAGCGTTCTGCGGATAGGCATTGTTATAGGGCCGGTTGTCGTACTGGCCTTGCGGAACATATCCGGTGCTGGCAATCTGATCGAACGGTACGTCGGCGGGAATGTTATTGCGCGCCATGATTTCCTGCATCTTGCGCACATCTTTGTCGATGTCGTCCCGATCGTTCTTGCGCGTGTCGTTCACCCATTTTGTGTAGGATTTGTCGAACTCTTTCTGGTCTTCAGGATTCAGCTGCCCGTGATAAGTGCCCGTTTGATACGCCCGGCCGGTGCTTGCCACCTGGTCGTACGGAACGTTCGCGGGAATGTTGTTGCGCGCCATGATTTCCTGCATCTTGCGCACATCTTTGGCAATGTCGTCGCGGTCGTTCTTGCGGGTGTCGTTCACCCATTTTGTGTAGGCCTTGTCGAATTCGTGCTGGTCGTCGGATGAAAGCCGGCCGTTCTGGCAAAAGGCCGGTGCTGCGAATACGGCCACTAGCGCCGCTATCTGTAAGACTCTCCTCATGTGTGACCTCCGGATGTTGCTGCCACGAAGCGGCTGGGCGCACATCTCGGCCCAATCTTTCAGATGACTTTCTTGGGCCTGCTCGTTGGTCAGGAGAGAACCCGATAGACACAGGGGCGTGGGTCAGCGTACAAATCGCGTTGCCGCTCTACAGGGTTGACCAGCTTTGCCGACGACGTTTACCAATTTCCCTGTACCCGATCGCCATGGCCGACGGGCTGCCCACCCCGCGCGCAACGGACAAGCACTGCGTACTGAACACTGAGCACTGGGTACTAGGTACTGAGTACTGAGTACTGAGTACTGACCCCTGCCCCCTGACCCCTGACCCCTGACCCCGCCCACCTGCGCTGCTAAAATAACTGAGCCCATGTTTGAGAATCTCCAGGAAAAACTGCAACGCGCCTTCAAGACCCTCCGCGGCCAGGCCACGCTAACCGAGGAGAACATCGACGAGGCGCTCCGAGAAATTCGCCTCGCTCTGCTCGAGGCCGACGTCAACTTCAAGGTCGTGAAGGAGCTCATCGACCGTATCCGCGCCAAGGCCGTCGGCCAGGAAGTGATGACCGCTCTCTCCCCCGGCGAACAGGTCATCAAGATCTTGCGCGACGAACTCGTCGAAGTTCTCGGCAAAGATACAGCGCGCGTGAAGTTCGCATCGCAGCCCCCCACGGTGGTGCTCATGGCCGGATTGCAGGGTTCCGGCAAGACCACCACTTCGGGCAAGCTCGCCAACTGGCTGAAGAATGGCGGGCATCGCCCGCTCCTCGTCTCCGTCGACGTCTACCGTCCCGCGGCCCGCGAGCAGTTGAAGATCGTTGCGCAGGCGGTAAAGAGTCACATCTACGAAGGCCAGGTCACAGAGGCGAACACCGCAACCGTCGAGCGCCTGGTGAAAGAGGCCCGCCGCGAAGCTGTTGTCTCCGGATGCGACGTGCTGATCGTCGATACCGCCGGCCGCTTGCACATCGACGACCAGCTCATGGACGAGATGCAGTCGCTGAAGAAGCTGCTGAATCCCTCGGAAATTCTGTTCGTCGCCGACGCCATGACCGGACAGGACGCGGTGCGCTCGGCCGAAGAGTTCCACAAAAAGCTGACGCTGACCGGCGTTGTGCTTACGAAAATGGACGGCGACGCCCGTGGCGGCGCGGCGCTCTCCATTCGCCAGGTCACGGGCCAGCCCATCAAGTTCATCGGCATTGGCGAGAAATACGACGCCCTCGAGCCCTTTCATCCCGACCGCATCGTGTCGCGCATTCTCGGCATGGGCGACATCCTCTCGCTCATCGAGCGCGCCGAGCAGCATGTCGATAAGAAGAAAGCCGAAGAGATGGCCAAAAAGGCCCTTGCCGGCGACGGATTCTCGCTCGAAGATTTCCGCGACCAGCTGCGCTCCGTCAAGAAGATGGGATCGATGAAGAGCCTCATGGGCATGCTGCCGTCCATCGGCCCATTCAGCGGCCTGCAGAAAGCCGCCGACCAGGTCGACGAAAAACAGATCGATCGCGTGGAGGCCATCATCAACTCGATGACCATGCACGAGCGCATCCATCATGAAGTCATCAACGGCAGCCGCCGCAAGCGCATCGCCCGCGGCTCCGGCACGACGATTCAGGAAGTAAACAACCTGCTCCGCCAGTACGCCCAGATGAAAAAGATGTTCAAGCAGATGGGCAAGCCAAGCTTCGCGCGCCGGCTGGCAGGAATGAAGCTGCCGGGAATGTAGAGGAACAGTACGCAGTACCTGGTACTCAGTACTCGGTCGAAATCAAACGCCGTATGCCTCTGACGTTGTCATCCTGAGCGGAGTTGCCGCGAGCGAAGCGAACGGCAACGCAGTCGAAGGACCCCTATCAGCGTCGTCGAATCGCGATTATGAAATGGCGCTCTCTTGAAGAATCGACTCCAGGCACGGACGTCCGTCCTCTACGCGAAATCTTCGCCGAGCGAAAGGGACTGATCGCGAAGTATGTTCCCGCCGAAACCCAAGCCATTCACGCGCAAACAGTCGCCGACCTGAAAGCTCGGCATCTCGCGGCCAACATTCTCCCGGTGGGCGCGAAGGCTCCCACCTTCGAACTTCCCGACCACGATGGCAAAATGGTTTCATCCTCGGACCTGCTTGCGCGAGGGCGCCTCGTGATCTGCTTCATCCGGGGTCGTTGGTGCCCCTTCTGTGTCGGCCAGATGGAAGCGATGAATCTGCTCGTACCACAAATCGAGCAGCCGGGGGCCGCATTGGTCGCCATCTCGCCACAAACCGTAAAGCAGTCCTTCTTCATGCACGATCAGCACAAGCTGCGCTTTCCTCTCCTCTCCGATGGGGGCAACAAAGTCGCGCGCCAGTTTGCGCTCACCTATCGTGTGCCGCCGCCGCAGGAAGCCATCTATCGTCGCGCCTTCGTCAACCTGCCCTTCACCAATGGAGACGATACTTGGGAGTTACCCATTCCCGCGACGTACATCATCGACCGCGGCAGCACGATTCTCTACGCGTCGGCAAACGAGGACTACACCGATCGCCCCGAACCGCTGGAAATCATCCGAGAATTGCAGAGATAGCATTAGCGTATGGGGTCTGCGCGAACGCGACAGACCACCTTCAGAGCCGTGATGGTAGCCGCGGAAGAGCGCCCAATTAACACATGCGCACCCGTGGCGGATTACCCCGTTAACCCCTGCGCAACCGTGGAAGAGCGGCCCTTCAGGGCCGCGATAAGCGTCAAAATCGACAGGGCTTTAGCCCCTGTGGTTTGAAGATCCGTGACGCGGGCTAAAACGCCGCTCTTCTACCGATTTCGATAGACTGATTACTCATGCACTACATCTATGGCATCAACTCGGTCACCGAAGCCCTCAAGGCCCGGGGCCGCGCCTTCGAATGGGTCGGCATGGCGAAGGAGCGCCACGATCTTCGCCTGCAGCGGCTGATCGAAGACTGCCGCAAAACGGGAATCCCCGTCCGCTTTCTCCAGCGCACCGAACTCGACCGCATGGCCGGCAACGCCGCCCATCAGGGAGTGGTCGCCGTCACCTCGGCCAAGCAATACAACGATCTCGCTGACGTCATCGCGGCCAAGCGCGGCCAATATTCTCTGATCGTGGTGCTCGATGGAGTCGAAGATCCGCACAATCTCGGAGCGATCCTGCGCACCTCCGACGCTGCGGGCGCGAACGGTATCGTCATTCCCGAACGCCGCGCCGCCGCCGTGACCGGCACCGTGACCAAAGCCTCCGCCGGAGCGAGCGAGCATCTTCCAATTGCCAAGGTGACCAACATTGCCCGCACCGTGGAAGAACTAAAAGAAAACAACATCTGGACCGTCGGCCTCGACGAGCGCGCCACGCAAACCTACGACGCCCTCGACTACAAGATGGACTGCGCCTTGGTCCTGGGCGGAGAAGGCAAGGGCCTGCACGATTTGGTGAAGCGCAAGTGCGATTTCCTGGTCTCCATCCCGATGCTCGGCAAAGTGCCTTCGCTCAATGTGTCAGTCGCTGCCGCAGTCGTTCTCTATGAGATCGTCAGGCAGCGCCGCAGCACCCAAGGCCCATCGGACACAGAATGAATTCCTGGTCGAAGCTGCTCTGTGTCCTTTGTGTCCTCTGTGGTTCCGTGGCGCAAGTTTTTTCTCTCGACCGCGAAGCATTCACGTTCACCGATTACAACCTGACCCTGCGAGTCGAACCGGAGCAGCACCGGCTAGGGGTTCGAGGAATTATCACCCTGCGTAATGACTCGCAGTCGCCGCAAAGAATTGTGGCGCTGCAGATCTCGTCCTCTCTCGACTGGAAGTCGGTGAAAGCTGGCAATCAGTCGGTGCAGTTCGTCACCCAGCCTTACACCTCCGACATCGATCACACCGGCAGCCTCTCCGAAGCGATCATAACCTTGCCACAGGCCGTCCCGCCTAAGGGAACCATCGACCTTGCGATCGGCTATGAAGGTGTGATCATGCGTGATGCGACCAGGCTCACCCGCATCGGTACGCCCGAAGAGCCGGCCCGCAACGCGGATTGGGACCAGATCGACGCAGATTTCACTGCCGTGCGCGGTGCGGGATACGTGGCCTGGTATCCGATGGCCACCGAATCCGCGAATCTTTCCGAGGGCAACGATCTGGCGGAAGTCTTGCAACGGTGGAAGTCGCGCGAGGCCGAGTCGCAAATGCATCTGGAATTCGAATCCACGCAAAAATCCACAATCTTATTCAGCGGTCACCGTGACGGCTTCGTGGTCACACCTGATCCAGGCATAGTGAAGATCGGCGTGTTCAGCATCCTTCGACTCGGGCTCAACGTTCCGACTTTCGCGTTAGCCGACTACAAGAAACTCGATGTCGATGGTGGGGTCCACTCCCTGCCGGGGAAGGAAGCCCTTGCAGGTTCGTACGCTGACCTTCTTCGAAACCTCGATCCGCTCCCCGAAGCGCACGGCGGGGAAAATCTGCAGGTCGCGGAATTGCCCGATTCCGGCGCGGCTCCATTCCTGAGTGACAACCTGCTGCTCATGCCATTTCGGCCGTTGACCACCGAAGATCGTTTGACATTGGTTTACGCGCTGGCCCGGCAGAAGACGGCCTCGCCGCGACCCTGGATCAGCGAGGGCCTCGCGCACTACGCCCAAGCATTTGACATTGACCAGCAGCGTGGGCGGAAGGCGGCGCTCGACTACCTCAATGCGCACGGGACCCCGCTCGTCGAATCTGAAAAACAGGCTTCACCTTCTGCATCGATGTCGAAAGATTCGGAAGACGCGGCCGCGAGCCGCTCTCTTATCAACACCAGCGATGAAATCTATTTGCAAGCGAAAGCAATGTGGGTCTTCTGGATGCTCCACGACATGATCGGTCCGTCGTTCGGCTTGGCTATTTTTTCCTACCAGCCTTCGGAGGATAAGGATCCTTCGTACATGCCGCGATTGATCGCTTCTCATACCCAGCGCGATCTGGAATGGTTCTTCGATGACTGGGTCTACCGCGATCGCGGGCTGCCCGATTTCAAAGTTGCGTCCGCGTTCTCGCGCAGCACCCTCACCAAGTCGTACATGGTAGCGGTCACCGTCGAAAATCTGGGAACCGCCGGGGCCGAGGTACCCGTGATCGTCAAGTTCGCTGGCGGCGAAGTTTCGAAACGGCTGGAAGTTCGTGCCAAAACCCAGGCCACGATTCGCGTGGAGACTCCGGCTCCAGCGCAGGAAATTCAAGTGAACGACGGCAGCGTTCCCGAGAGCAACCTTGCCAACAACACGTTCAAAGTTGAGCCGCCGCAGCAATGATTCACCACAGAGTCACAGAGGCACGGAGAAAAATAACAAGGAAAATCTCCGATGATATTGCCACAGCCGTATCTCTCTTGTTTCCTCCGTGTCTCCGTGCCTCCGTGGTAAGTTGATTCTTTCGCTCGGAGGGCAACTCTGGCCTACATCCAATTTCTCGGCGCTGCCGGCACCGTCACCGGCTCGAAGCACCTCATCAACACCGGCGATCCCTCCGGCAAGAGCGGCTTTCAGCTTCTGATCGACTGCGGGCTTTTTCAAGGTCCGAAAGAATGGCGCGAGCGCAACTGGCGCGACACGCCGGTGCCCGCCAAGGAAATCGATGCGGTCATCCTGACCCACGCGCATCTCGACCATTGCGGATGGATTCCGCGGCTGGTGAAAGAAGGCTTCCGCGGGCCGATCTATGCCACTCCACCGACCATTGATTTGTGTGGCATCATCCTTCCCGACTCCGGCCACCTGCAGGAAGAAGACGCTCGCTTCTACAACAAAATAAAAAAGTCGAAGCACGATCCTGCCCTGCCGCTGTATACGTTCGAAGAAGCCCAGTCCTGCCTGCGGTATTTCAAGCCGGTGCACGTCGGCGAGACGATTCAACTGTCTGCTGAGATCTCATTCCGCTTTGTGCCGGCCGCGCACATTCTGGGATCGTGCATGGCCGAGGTTTCGCTGAACATCAACGGGCGCGCGCGGCGCATGCTGTTTACCGGCGATATCGGCCGCGTGCGCGATCAGAAGATCGCGCCGGGGAAGGTGGTGCACTCCGGGCCTGCCGAAGGCGAGGCAGCCGACCTGGTCGTAATGGAGTCGACCTATGGCAACCGGATGCATCCCAAAGAAGACCCGCTGCCGGAGCTTGCATCCCTGATTACCGGCGCGGCCAATCGAGGCGGCAGTGTGATCGTGCCGGCGTTCGCCATCGAGCGAACCCAGAAATTCGTTTTCATTCTGAAGCATCTGCTCGAATCGGGCCAGATTCCGCGCATGCCGGTTTTCTGCGACAGCCCCATGGCGATCAAAGCGGTGGAAATTTTCCTGAAACACGATGAAGAATACAGCGACGAAACCCGGGCTATGATCCGACAGTACGGCTCGCCGCTGACGTGGCCCGGCTTCATCTTTGCCTCGACTCCGGAAGAATCGAAGAAGATCAATGCCGCGATGATGCCTTCGGTCATCATTTCCTCGAGCGGTATGGTCACCGGTGGACGCGTTCTGCACCACCTTGCCCAGCGTTTGCCCGATCCACGGAATCTGGTCCTGTTCATCGGATTTCAGGCACCTGGAACCCGCGGATTTGCCATCAAGACCAAGTCGGACGAAGTGAAAATTTTCGGCGACATCATTCCCATACGCGCCCAAGTCGCCGCGCTCGAGCAATTCAGCGATCACGCCGATCCGCCGGAGTTACTGCAGTGGCTGCGCACATTTCGCAACCAGCCCGCGGCGACCTATCTGGTGCATGGCGAACCCGAAGCGTCAGGGCAGTTGCGCGACCTGATGAAGAAAGAGCTGCGCTGGAATGTTGAGGTTGTGAAGTATCTGGAAAAAGTGGAGCTGAATTAGTAATCGTGATCGTTACAACGATTCTTCGCTGCGCTCAGAACGACAACTTCACTGTGAACTGAAGCGCACGAGCGCTTCTAGTTTTCCCGCGGCTGCTCCCGAGTCGATTGATTGACTCGCCAGGGGGATGGCTCCAGCGATGTGATCGGCGCGTCCGGCAGCCACCAGGGCGGCAGCTGCGTTCAGTAGCACGACGTCACGGCGCGGGGACTTCTCTCCCTTCAGCACCGCCCGGATGATGTCTGCATTTTCCGCCGCATCGCCTCCGGAAATTTCCTGCAGCGAGGCGCGGCTCATCCCGAACTCCTCAGGTTCGACTTCATACGACCTCACCGAGCCTTCGCGCGCCTCCGCGACGTGCGTCTTGCTGGTGATGGTGATTTCGTCCAGCCCATCCAGGCCGTGTACGACCAGTGCCCGCCGCAGCCCCAGCATGCTCAGCGCCTCGGCCAGTTTCTCCACCAGGTCGAGCGAATACACGCCGACCACCTGCCCATTCGCGCGCGCGGGATTCGTCAGCGGCCCCAGCAGATTGAACATGGTGCGCATGCGCAGGTCTCGCCGCACTCCCTGGACTTGCTTCATGGCAGGATGCAGGTTGGGCGCGTACAGAAAACAGATTCCCACCTCGCGCAGGCACTGCGCGGCGCGCTCCGGTGACAGCTGAATATTCATCCCCAAGGCTTCGACCACATCCGCCGAGCCGCATTTTGAGCTGATGCTGCGATTGCCGTGCTTGGCCACGCGAACGCCGGCCCCGGCCGTAACCAGCGCGGTTGCGGTAGAGATGTTGAACGTGCCACTCGCATCCCCGCCGGTGCCGCTGGTGTCGATCAGTGAATCATCTGCCGATTCCTCCGCCAGGGCATCGCGACCGGTACCCGTCACGGCCAGCGCGGCGGCGCTGCCTGCGCGTTCAATCGGCAAAGGGGCGGCAGCAGCCCGGATGGCTTCCGCGAACCCGACAATTTCCTCCACCGTTTCGCCCTTCATCCGCAACCCGATCAGCAAGGCGGCGATCTGCGCATCGCTGCACCTGGCGGCGAGCACCTCCGCCATCACTTCACGAGCCTCTTCGCGGCTAAGCGATTGGCGGTGGTTGACGAGACGATGAAGGGCATCCAGGATCATGCTCGCCGCATTGTAAGTCAAGAAAGCATTCCCCTGTGTTCCTCCGTGCCCTCTGTGGTTGAAAGCTTTTTCTTTCTTAGCAGGCAGGGAGACCTCGGCTAGCGAGCAGCAGTAGGGGTTCCGTGCAGGCGCTTCCTGAAAAAATCACGCCAATCACCTGGAAGAGCGGACGTGGCGATGGCCTTGTCGAGCAGGTCGCGGTTATAGGTGTCTTCGGCGAACACCCAGTTCATCTCCGAGATCGTGATGGCATGGGGTTCGCGGCTTAGGAATTCGAACGAATTTCCCACCTCCACGACCCCTTCCTTTTCCACCGAAAAGTAGAATCCGCTCCGGCCGCTGCGCAAAAAGCGCGCAAGGATATCCTTACGCTTGAATTTTGCCGCCAGCTTGTAACACGGAATGCGAGGCTGGCGGACAACAAGAATTGCGGTGCCGATCTGCAGCCGGTCTCCTATGAACAGGTCTCGCTCGATCAATCCCTCGGTCGTGAAGTTTTCCCCGAACATGCCCCACGGCAGATTCGTCCCTGGCAATTCCTGGCGCCAGAATTCGTAGTGCTCGGAAGGATACGCGTATACGGCCTTGTTCGGGCCGCCGTGAACGGCGAGGTCAGCTTGGCAGTCGCCATCGAGATTAAGAGTCCGCAACGCCACCGGGCCGGAGACGGGTTCCTTGAAAATCCCCGTATTAATCGTGGCCCCGTTATAAACCGTAAGGCGCGGACGAGCGACGTTGAGCGATATCAGGCGCAAGCAGCCTCCATTCTCGCATGGGCTGCGCGCGCATTGGTAGCCATCTAAGATGTCGCGGCTTCCCCAAAGGACGCAGGAGTTCGTGCCCCGCACGACTCCCATTTAGAAGTCGCCGCCCGGAAGCTTGCCGAGCCTGTTTGCCCTGCTCTTTTTTCTTCTATAAAATCAAAGGTTTGCTGCCCGCATCGCCGCGCTGCAATCAGGGTCCTTCCGAGTCTTTACTGAAGAGTCATCATTATGAAAATTCATGAGTATCAGGCCAAGGGAATTCTTAAGAAATATGGTGTGGCTGTGCCCCGCGGATCGCGGGCGGCGTCGCGCGAAGAGGCGGAATCGGTAGCACGGGATCTTTTCGATTCCGGTGCGAGCGGTGTGGTCGTCAAGGCGCAGATCCATGCCGGAGGCCGCGGCAAGGGCGGTGGGGTAAAGATCGCCAAGTCGGTGGACGAAGCTGGCGAGCTCGCCGGAAAGATGCTGGGCATGCGGCTGATCACCCATCAGACTGGCCCCGAAGGACGGATCGTCCGCCGCTTGCTGATTGAAGAGACGCTACCCATCGAGAAGGAACTTTATCTCGGCATCCTGGTGGACCGCGCCGAGGGCAAGCCGGTGTTCATGGCATCCGCTGCTGGCGGGATGGACATCGAGCAGGTCGCCGCCGAGCAACCCGAGGCGATTTTGAAGCAGCACATCGATCCGGGCATGGGCCTCGAGGCCTTCCAGGCGCGCAAGATCGCATTCAAACTCGGCCTGAGCGCCAAGCAGATCAATCCGGCAGTGCAGTTTCTGACCAGCCTCTATAAAGCCTTCCTCGAGACTGACGCCTCGCTGCTGGAAATCAATCCTTTCATTACGACCACCGACGGCCGGCTCTTCGCGCTCGATGCCAAGATCAATTTCGACGATAACGCCCTCTTCCGCCATCCCGATCTGCGCGAACTGCGCGATATCACCGAGGAAGATCCGCTGGAAGTCGAGGCCTCGAAGTACAGCCTCAACTACATCAAGCTCGACGGCAATGTCGGATGCATGGTCAACGGTGCCGGACTGGCCATGGCGACCATGGACATTATTAAGTACGCCGGCGGCATGCCCGCAAATTTCCTCGATGTAGGAGGCGGTGCCAGTTCCGAGCAGGTGGCTCATGCGTTCGAAATCCTGCTGAGCGACCGGAACGTGAAGGCGGTGCTGATTAACATTTTCGGCGGCATCCTCCGCGTGGATACCCTGGCCACCGGAGTGGTCGAAGCCGCGCGCAAGACGAACATCAAGCTGCCCATCGTGCTGCGCCTGGAAGGCACCAATGTGGACGAAGGCAAAAAGATCCTGATGAACTCGGGGTTAAATTTCGTTGTCACCGACACCATGAAAGACGCAGCCGACAAGGTAGTCGCCGCCGCGCGCGGCACGCTGAACATGACGGAATGGCGCTAGATATTCACCGTGGAAGGCCGGAGTGTCCCCTCTGTGAAACTCTGTGTCCTCTGTGGTGGATGAAGTGAAGAACGAGGATTTTTACTTATGGCAATTTTAGTGGACAAGAACACGCGCGTGCTCGTGCAGGGACTGACCGGCCGCGAAGGCACGTTTCACGCGAAAGCCAGCGCCGCTTACGGCACGCATATTGTGGGCGGAGTCACTCCCGGCAAAGGCGGCACCACCCACGAAGGCTGGCCTATCTTCAACACCGTGCGCGAAGCCGTCGACAAGACCGGCGCCACCGCGACCGTGATCTTTGTCCCGCCCCCGTTCGCCGCCGACGCCATCATGGAAGCCGCCGACGCCGAAATTGATCTCATCGTCTGCATCACCGAGGGCATCCCAACGCTTGACATGGTCCGCGCCTGGGAATTTCTGCAGAACCGCCGCTCGCGCCTGATCGGCCCCAACTGCCCGGGGATTATTTCACCGGGCAAGTGCAAGATTGGCATCATGCCAGCTTCGATTCACAAAGAAGGCTCCATCGGCATCGTCTCGCGATCGGGCACGCTTACCTATGAGGCGGTCCATCAGCTCACCCAGCGCGGCATCGGACAGTCGACCGCACTCGGCATTGGTGGCGATCCCATCATCGGCACCACCTTCGTCGATGCGCTCGACCTGTTCAATCGCGATCCCGAGACCGAAGCAGTGATCATGATCGGCGAGATCGGCGGCAACGCCGAAGAAACCGCCGCCGAGTTCGTCAAGACGCACATGAAGAAGCCGGTGGTGGGATTCATTGCCGGCCAGACCGCGCCTCCCGGACGCCGCATGGGGCACGCGGGAGCCATCATCTCCGGCGGAAAGGGTACCGCCGCCGAGAAGATCAAAGCACTCGAGGCGGCCGGAATCCGTGTCGCAAATTCGCCCGCCGCCATCGGAGAGACGCTGGCCGCGGCCCTGGGAGTCAACGTCTAGTAAAACCGGCTGCTGAGACGCGCCCACGACCAAACCTAAGACCTAACGCCCAACACCTAATACCGAACGCCCAAGGACCGACGACAGACCATGAAGACTCTCCAACGCACCTTCACCATCGTCAAACCCGACGCAGTTCGCCGCAACGCTGTGGGCGACATCATCGAACAGTTCGAGAAAAATGGCTTCCGCATCCTGGCCATGAAGATGCTGGAAATTTCCAAGCATCAGGCCGAGCAGTTTTATGCGGTGCACGCCAGTCGCCCTTTTTTCAATTCGCTCACCGATTTCATGTCGAGCGGGCCGATCGTTGTGCTGGCGCTCGAAAAAGAAAATGCCATTGCCGACCTGCGCAAGCTGATGGGCGCGACCAATCCCGCGCAAGCCGAGGAAGGCACGATCCGCAAGAAGTGGGCCAGCAGCATCGAGCACAACGCAATTCACGGCTCCGACGCGGAAGATACCGCCCGCTTCGAGCTAAGCTTCTTCTTCGCCGGATACGAACTGGCAAAGTAGTACTCAGTACTCGGTACTCAGTACTCAGTGCTGCGAAAAGGTGTGTCCTTAAACTGAGTACTGAGTACTAGGTACTGAGTACTCAGAACTGAGAACTTACGATGCCCATGGTTCAAATCACCATGCTCGCCGGCCGCACCGCCGAACAGAAGCGCAAGATCGCCAAGCGCATCACCGATGTAATGGTCGAAGAGGCGGGTGCCCGCCGCGAAGGAATTGTCATTGCGTTCCACGAAGTCTCCAAAGAGAATTACGCTTCGGGCGGCGAGCTGATGGTCGATAAAAACAAATAGCGTCATTCCGCTCTCCTCCTTTTGGAAAGAACTCCCATGAAATCGAATCGAGCATTGCTCGCTGCTGTTTTAACTCTCTGCGCACTTACCTGTTTTGCCCAACCCTCCGCCAATGAAGACGCCGTCTGGAAGCTCGAGCATTCTTACTGGGAGTTCGTAAAAGCGCAGGACGTCGCCGGCTACAAGTCCTTGTGGCACGAAAATTTCGTGGGATGGCCCTCGTTCAGCCCGCAGCCCGTGCGCAAAGAGCACGTTGCCGATTGGATGACCAGCTACCAGGCAAAGGGATTGCGCCTGAAATCCTACTCGCTGAATCCTGCGGCCAGCCAGGCCACTGGCCACTTAGTCGTGGTGTTCTATCGGATAGCGACCGTGTGGACGGGCCCGAACGGCTCAGAAACATCGGAGACGGTCCGAGCTATGCACACATGGCTGCGCGGGGATAACGGATGGCAGATCATCAGCGGAATGTCGATGAGAGAAACCGCGCCCAAGCAGTAGTCGGGGCATAGATACAACCCGCTAACCACTAGCCACTAATCCCTTAACCACTGCGTACTGAGTACTGAGTACTGAGTACTGCCTCTCACCCCAGCGGCTCGAATAAATGTCCTTCCACGCGGTCCGCCACTTTTGGCAGATCCTTCTTCGCGTGCTGCAGGAAGTACGGGGCGGTGCGGTGCGCTTCCAGCGCGGCATCGTCTTTGTATTGCTCGTAGATAAAGAAGCGGCGAGCTTCCGTCTTGTGGCGGTGCACCTGGTACATGGCACAGCCCGGTTCTTTGCGGGAATCCTCGGTGAGTTTCTGAAACAGGGCGGCAACTTCAGCTTCGTGCCCAACTTTCGCCATCCAGGTAACGGCCAACACCACCATCGTTCGCTCCTTCCCGTTCAGTTGGTCTGCCGGGGAGGCAATTCTAGGGCTTTTTTGCGGCGCTCTTCAACTCTTTAACGAAGCTGTCCATCAGAATGGTATGACCGCGGTCCGGGCCTGTGGAAATCATTCCGATCTTCGCGCCCGTTTCCTGCTCCACGAATGCCAGATATTCGCGCGCCTGCTTGGGGAGCTTCTTGTACTCGGTGATGCCCTCGGTCGAGCTGCGCCAGCCCGGAAGCTTCTTGTAAATGCATTCGATCTTTTCGTAGCCGCTGGCCTGCGCGGGCGCTTCGGCGGTCTTCTTGCCATCCATCTTGTAACCGACGCAGATCGGAATCTCCGCGAGTTCGTCGAGCACGTCCAGCTTGGTAACCACAAGCCATGAAGTGCCGTTGATCATGCCCGAGTAGCGCAGTAGCGGCAGGTCCAGCCACCCGGTGCGCCGTGGACGCCCGGTCACCGCGCCATATTCGTTGCCCCGTTTGCGCAGGTTGTCGCCGCTGTCGGTCTTATCTTCGGTAGGGAACGGACCTTCGCCGACTCGCGTGCAGTACGCCTTGGTGATTCCGATAACCGAATTGATCGCGTTGGGAGCGACGCCCGTCCCGATGACTGCTCCCCCTGACGTTGCGCTCGAAGAAGTCACGAAGGGATAAGTTCCGTGGTCGATATCGAGCATCGTCCCCTGCGCGCCTTCAAACAGGATCGACTCGCCCTTGGCCAGCGCATCGTTCAGCAGCACCGCCGTGTCGCACACGAACGGCGCAATCTTTTCCGCAGCCTGCGCATACTCGGCATACATCTTGTCGGCGTCGAGCGGTTCGGAGTTGAACAGCGCGTGCGCGATCATGTTCTTCTCGCGCACCGCATTCTCGATGTGTTTCTTGAGCAGTTCCAAATCGAGCAGGTCCGCGACGCGCAGCCCGCGCCGTCCCATTTTGTCTTCATAGGCCGGCCCGATTCCACGAGAGGTAGTGCCGATCTTCACCCGGCCGGGAGCATTCTCCGCCGCCAGTTCGATCATGCGGTGATAAGGCAGGATCACGTGGGCGCGGTTCGACACGAAAAGATTGCCGTCAATCTTGACTCCGGCATCGCGCAGCCCACCAGCTTCCTTCAGAAAGGCGAGCGGATCGAGCACTACGCCGTTGCCGATTACGCTGCGGCACCCAGTCCGCAGCACGCCGCACGGCACCAGCTGCAGAACAAATTTCTTGCCTCTGATGATGACCGTGTGCCCGGCATTGTGTCCGCCCGCATAGCGCGCCACGACGGAGAAGTTCTCCGACAACACGTCCACGATCTTGCCTTTGCCTTCATCGCCCCACTGGGCGCCGACAATCACGGCGGTCTTGCCTTTTTTCAATTCCAGCTCCGTCAAAAAAATTCAGGCAGGCAGATGCCCGCTCTGCATCGGCACACTTCTTGCCCGCGGAAGTTCCTGAGACAAAAAATTCTTGGGATAGGCCGGAGAAGACGTGTACGGGTTATCTTATCGTGCGGATGAGCCCAATAGCAACGCAGACGCCATCAAGACTGTGCACGAGGCAAAAAGGCGTTAAAGTGTGGCTGGGTTTCCTTCGTGAACCTTAGTGCCCTTAGTGGTTGATGATTTTCCCCTCAGGTAAGATGGACCAAGACAATGCCAAAATTTGAGAAGCACATCTTCGTCTGCGGAAACCAGCGCCCCCCGGGCCATCCCCGCGGCTGCTGCGATCCCACGGCCGAGGCCAAGCTGCAAAAGCTGTTTAAGCAAAAACTAGCCCAACGCGGCCTGAAGGGCAGAGTGCGAGCGAACCAGTCCGGCTGCCTGGATCAGTGCGAACACGGACCCAATATTGTTGTCTACCCCGATGCCGTCTGGTACGGCCACGTCACCGAAGCCGATGTGGATGAAATCATCGACTCGCACATCGTCGGAGGTAGACCGGTAGAGCGCCTCCGCATCGCCGATTCATGCTTGAACACAGAAACCTGCGAGCACCGGAACCAGCTTAGACCCCCAGCCCGTGAGCCAGGAGCCAAAGGCTAGTAGCCCATAGCTCATCGCTCACTGCTCACAGCTCATAGCTCACCCCTCCTTTACTTTCCCAGCCTCCTCCTCGTACCTTGATCCCATGCCGCCATACTTTACTCCCGAACTTTTTCGTTTCCTAACTCGCCTCAAGCGCAACAACAATCGGGACTGGTTCCTCGCCCACAAGCACGAATACGAAGCCTACGCGCATCAGCCTGCGCTGCTTTTCATCGCCGATTTCGCCGGACCGTTGTACGACATCTCGCCGCATCTGGTCGCTGATCCGCGTTCCTCCCGCGGATCTCTGTTCCGCATCTATCGTGACACGCGTTTTTCGCCCGACAAGCGTCCTTACAAAACGCACCTCGCCATGCGCTTTTCGCATCGCGGCAAGGACGTGCATTCGCCCGGCTTCTATCTGCATCTCGAACCCGGAGGATGCTTTGCGGCATCGGGCCTATGGCATCCGGAGCCGCCCACATTGCTCAAAGTCCGCAGCGCGATTGTCGAGCGTTGCGACGAGTGGCGCAAGATTCGCAAGCTGCTCAACTGGGACGACGCCAGCCGGCTCTCGCGCCCTCCCCGCGGTTTTCCCTGCGACCACGAGTTCGTCGACGATCTCAAGCTCCGCGACCTGGGAACCTCCGTGGAATTCACCGATGCGCAAGTCTGCAGCCCGAAATTCATGGCGACATTTTCCGCGGCCTGCCGCAAGATGTCTCCCCTGGCAGTGTTCCTCAGCAGCGCTCTGGGATTGCCGTTCTAACCAGCACCAGGGGGATCACGAACGTGGAGATAGCCGCGCCGCCGGTTTAAATGTGTGGGGAAAGTCGCGTCAGTCTAGAAATATGTGGAGACAGCCGCCCTCGGCTGTCAGTCGAGCGAAGCTCGACCGCTTGCAGCTGCCTAGCTCTTGCGAGCGGACCGCTTCCCATCCTGCCTGGAAGGCTTTTCATGCCGCACATTTTCATGTCGCACAAAAGACAAGCCCCGCTTGAGTTCTGCGGTGAGATCGGTGTCTGCAGTAGCAACGTGCACTGGCTTGCCGGACTCTTTCCCGAGCCACGCATTCAGCTCCTCGGGAGTGCTGGTGACAAAACGTCCCTGGCGCCGCACCGGCATCCCCTGGCCCGCCCAGCGCTGCACCACCGCTTCGGGCTGCCCCAGAAAAGATGCGATCTGCTTCCACCCAGTCAGCGATTCCGCCTGTTCTTTCCCCGAACGAGTTTTCGCAGCTCGTTGCGCCATGACGTCCGTGTTTTCCTTCGTGCGACTTCGTGTCCTTAGTGGTTGAATGGGGTCTGTCCCCGAACTGGTTGAGGTCCGTGTTTTCCTTCGTGCGACTTCGTGTCCTTAGTGGTTGAATGGGTTGCGAAGGACTGGTAGGCGCGGCAGGAATCGAACCTGCAACCCTCGGATTAGAAATCCGATGCTCTATCCTTTTGAGCTACGCGCCCGCAACGGCTTACGAAGCTCCGTAGACCTCGCCGGGCGTTTGATAGCTCTTGAGCGAGGTAAGGAGCTTCCTACCAAAAAGTACCATACTTTATCAGGGAATTTCGGGAGCCTGGAGCGGACTTGCCCCCGACAACTCCAGCCTCTTGCTCAAAGACACCAGTACCCAGGATACCTTCGCTCTGGACGTTGACCTCCCCCTGATCACGCTCGAATACAATGACCGTCGAGAACAGATGATACGACTCATCAACACTTTGGGTCGGCGGAGTGAATTCGCGATTTGCGCCCGCGATACCGCGCTGTCGAATCGCCCCCGAAACCAGTTCATGCAGTCGAGTGAGTCACAACTTGAACGTCAGAGAAGCGATTTATCGATAGTTCAGGTGCGGGCTACTTTGAATCCGTTGGCCTCGATTCTTTCCTGCCAGTAATCAAAAGCCACGCTATGAAGGCCCACCAAATCACAAGTAGAAGATCCCGGACAGCAGCTGCTTTGGTTACAGGTTTTACAAACAGAAACACTGGGGTCAGAAATAGAAGCAGAACTCCCCAGAAAATCTTCATGCTTGCCCTTTGCTGATTCACGCTCCGCTCTCCGATGTCCGAAGATGACTGAGATCGCAATGTTTCGCCAACCGCACCCGATGGAATCCCCTAGTCACAGGCCCAGGGGCCCATCTGGGCCTTCCTTGTTGGACACGGTGGAGTCGTTGTTGTCTCACGAAGTGCGCGAAGTGCGGCTGGAACTAATTTCAAAGGAACTAAAATGCCAGGAGGCCCTGAATGCTCTGGTTCTATGAATCTTTCTTTTCCGTCGTGTGGATCGCCTTTGTTCTCTATTGGCGGATCAAGGCCGCAGATACCAAAAGCTCCCAGCGTCTCGAGCCGAACGCCTGGCCAATCCTGCGGGCCCTCACTTTCCTGATCGTGATCGTCCTGCTCTCGATACCTCGCATCCCCCTGCCCTGGCTCTATCGCCAGCTCTGGCCGGCGGGCCTGTGGCCCTTCTGGATTGGAGCTGCTGTCACGGTCGCCGGCCTTCTATTTGCCGTCTGGGCGCGCCGGCACCTTGGCCGCAACTGGAGCAACGCGGTAACCATTGAGCAGGGCCACGAGTTGATTACTACTGGCCCCTATGCCCTGGTCCGTCACCCCATCTACACCGGCATCCTAACCGGGTTTCTTGGCACCGCGATTGCGCTCTCGCAGGTGCGCGGCGTAATCGGTTTTGTCCTGATATTCCTCGTGTTGTGGGCTAAGCTCCGCATGGAGGAGGAGTGGATGCGTTCTCAATTTGGGGAGACGTATGCCACCTATGTCCATCAGACATCCGCCCTGGTGCCGTACATTTTGTGAGACCCCCGTCCGGCATTTTGAGCGATATCGGGATTTTTCAACAATTGGCTACTCCAGCCGCTCCAGCGTGTAGTAGAGCGAATATGTGCCGTAATCCGTTCCGGTACTGAGGCTCATCGAGACACTAATGGGCTGGTTTGCCTTTGCCTCAAAGATCGAGACCGAACCTGACGGCCAGCCACCCGTCGAGAAGCTACCACACGAGCACTGCAGCATTGGGGTATTCGCCTGTGGGCCTGCGTCGTCAGTCCAGTAGACCTAGAAGTACGAATTGTCGCCCCCGCTAACCGGTACTGTCTGAGTCGAGTATGCGGATAAACGATAGAGTCCGGTTTGAGTTGGCGTGAAGATCGTTGTCGTCGGAATCAGCCCGGTCTGATTCAACAGCTTCCCCTTAGCCACGGTGACCGGAGGAGTGAACGGAGCGGGAGCGGCACTCGAACTGCGCCCCGTGAGCGCCAGCAATCCCACAAGCAACGCAGCCACGCATAGAGTCTTGTACATGGTGAACCTCCAGAAGGGGACTCTGAGGGAGGCGGCTATCATACTCTCATAATTCTCGGATCGGAAGAGTTAACTCGTGGAAATCAGGCGATTTCACGCTTTGAGCCGCAAAGCCATTCAGAGTGCTATCCCGATTTTTCAACAGCTGTGCCCCCGAACGTCCTCATTGATTCGGGGTCGCCTCAAAGCCGCAAGACAAATTCCCCCCAGTACACCCATCATCGTCGATGCCGACTATTACGCCTGCATCATTGATTCCGTACGCCCAACTCGCAGTAGAGCCGGGATAGTCAAGCGTCACGAAGCCCTGCGCGCTGTGCTGAAAACCATGATAGTTGAAGGTCTGATCGGAATAAGTTCCGACGATTTGCCCCAAGTTGTTTATGCCCAGCACAAGCACAGATGTTGAACCCGGGACCTTGATCTCCTTCATTTGCCCATTGGTTTGCATGAATCCAAACTCTTGGCTCGCGTTGTACCAGTACCCGACAACCTGTCCCGCATTGTTGATGTCCATCGCAATGGTGTCCGTCGCACCTGGAAAATCGATACTTGTGTAGACACCCGCCGAATATAAGTATCCGTGATTGTGACGACCATCAAAATATGCACCCACAATTTGTCCCAGATCATTGATACCGATTGCGCTCGTAAACCCGTATCCTGGGAACTGGAGGGTAGTGACGACAGCCGCAGTCTTTACAAAACCGCATGTATCTCCGCTTGGGCACTCGGCACCCGAGTAGTCACCGACAACTTGGCCCAGGTTGTTAATACCAAGAAACAAGGGGCTACTCGTCCCCGCCAAACTGAGCGATTTGTATGTTCCGTTTTTTGCAACGAACCCACCCCCAGCTTGCTCCGTAGCGTAGTGCCCGAGCATGACACCGCCGTTAGTGACACGGTAGGGGTTCGTAAAGATAGCCTGTGGGAAGAGCACGGGTGTGAACTGATAGCTGGGACCCGATGCGGCGGGCTGGCTGTTTTGGGCTAGGGCGACCGTCGCCATCAAGGCAATTGCGACGCATAAAGGCTTGTACATGATGAAAGCCTTGTACATGATGAAAGCCTCCAGAATGGAGAGTCTAGGGGAGGCGACGATCATACCCGCAAAATCGTAGGCTGGATAGAGTCAACTGTCGCTAACAGGCCATTTCACGCTTTGAGCCGCAAAGCCATTCTGAGCGCTATCGCGATGTTTCAACAGCTACGACCCTGACGAAGATGAGGTAACAGTCACCAGTTCTTTGATTGGAGATAAACCGAGTTGCTTTTGGATTGCATGTGCTGCCCACAATCCGCCGTCGGAGAGGATGTTCTGTGTGTTGTCGCCGCCTCCGATTTCGCCAATTGCGACGCCGAACTCGGCCGTGCGGCAATATCGTTTGAGAGCGCAGTCCTCCGCAATGAATGGATCTATAAGTTCGCAGTCGGAATGAACCGCAGGGTCGCACACTAACGGGCCGACGTATGCATATCCCACCCGCTCGACAATGCTCTTATCATTGACCGTCTTCAACGTCGCTTCACCATTGTTGAATACCTTGGCATGGTCGATCAGCCAATGCTCGGCGCAGATGACCATCGCGCCCTCTCTGTTCATTGCTCGATCCATTGGCGGCCAAGTTAAAGGGCGTTCCGGCACGATTACCGCCGCGCCTGCGTGAGCAAGCGTTAAAGCAAACGGCAGCAAGTCCACGGAAGCACCGGTATCGGCGTGAATCGCGGAATGTGAAAATAGGACCGCGCCGTCGGCGATTTCTTTGTCCGGCAGGTAGGCAATTGCCTCATGGTGCCCCCATTTGCCGCTGAGCAAGACCTTTTGAACGATCACCCCGGCATCGTGACTAACAGTAGTCGCCGAAGCTGTGTCGCAGAGCTTCTCCTTGCTGCGATCTTGCGCTAAAGCCACAGACGCACTCAGAAGCAGAAGAGCTGCCGCCACACGAAAGCTCATGTTCCACCCCCGCTAAACTATGGTACTCCGCCTGTCGTTATCAGATGGGATGAGAAGGCCGGTCTCCGGACGGGATGCGGTGTACGCTCCCAAGTTATCGACGTGCTCAAGGCACAGATAAAAAGGAGACCGGCAATGAAGAAGGTTAGCACCGTAGCGGCGAAGCAGAGCAGGAATTTTTCCCAACAGAAGCTGACCATCGGATTGGACCCGGGGGGTCGCTCGAGCTCGTATTGCGGGTTAGAAGAATTGGGCGAAGTGCGGCTGGAACCGAAACTGCCGTTCTTCGTCTCCTTCATATATTGATGAGAGTAAATATATAAAACGCCGGCGAACTCCGGAAGAGCTACCCCACTCCTCGCAGGCACCACGAGAAATGGGGCACTCCGGTTGTCAACGTTGTCGAAGTAAGGCGAACCTTGTCGTTCTATCCAGTCAAAAAGCGGCGATTCCGTTGAAGCCTGCATTGGCGGTGAGGCCGCCGACGCCGGCCAGCACGGTCAACGTTCCGTCAGAATTCACGCTCAGGATGCTGACCGAACCTGTTCCCGAATCGATCGTGTAAAGATACTTGCCGTCGGCAGTGATCGCGACATCCAGATCGAGGCTGCCCGCGGGCAACGTCGCGAGCACGGTGCCATCAATTGGAACCAATGCTCCGCTCGAGCCGATGAAGAATCCCGACAGCGTGCCTGATCCCGGGTTCGTGGTGTACGTGGCCTTGCCATTCGGCGTGACTACATTCCAGCACGTCGCGTTGGCCACCGTCGGAACGCTGGCGCTGATCACCGCAAGCGCTCCCGTGGGACTCACAGAATAAGACGATACCGCCGAGGCATTCTGTGCGCCCATCGGTCCGGTCTCCGTCGCGATGGCAACACCGCTCGGAGCGAACGTCACGCTGAATAACCCTGGCCCGGCGCTTGGAGTCGCCACCAGTGTTCCCAGTGTGCCGTTGGCGTGCACGGGAAAGCCGTCAATGTTTCCGGTAATTTTTTCGGTCACAAGAAGAACGCGCCCGTCCGGGCTGAACGCGATCGATCCCGGGCCTGAGTTTGCCGTCGTCAGAAAAGAAGTGGAATGCGGGATCGCTTGGAGCTGACCGGTGCTGGTGAGAACGAAGCCGGTGACGTTGCTCATCCCTCCTCCGTTGACCACGTACACCAGATGCCCATGCACTGCCACGGCTACCGGTTCACTGCCGCCGCAAGGTGTGAGGCTCACCAGGTGCAGCGCGGAGCCGTCCACGCGAAATACGGAAATGTCACCGCTTCCGGCGTTCACGGCCAGCAGAAAAGAATGATCCTCTGTGAGCGTGAGCGAGCCTTGCGAGCCTAGAGGATCGGTGACGCCGCCGCTGCCGCGGCCGCCGGTGTCAAACGCGTGCCGGTTGCTCAGAGAGCCGTCGGCGCCGCGTTCATACGCGATCACTCTGTTCTTACTGGTGTTGTTCGTCATAACAAAGACAGCGCCGGCAGGACGGCTGTCTTGGGCGTGGCTGAGAAGCGGGAAGGAGGCGAGGGTGAACGTGATAGCGAGAAGGATGCGGGTCGTGCGGAACATAGAAACTCCCTTCATTGGATCGTAGTAGTCGGAGTGGCGCAGAGTGGATGTGAAGAGCCGAAGGGAAGTTACGCGCAAGTCCGTCAATAAATTGTCAAATGTTTTTGCTGTAACTTTTACGCCCGGCAATCATCCCATTCCGCACTGCGGCTCTGCGTCGCGGGGGTATGAACGAAAATGTGGTCGGGTAATTTCGAGATGTGATAAATGACAACGTGGGAATCGTACAGGAAACTTTTCGATTGCCGATAACCGACTCACCTATTACTCAATGACCCACTAGCTCATCCCATTCCTGCTCGCCGCGGTGTAGCACGGCCTCACGGTCTTCTGACAGGATCCACCGCTGTTTCACCAGATCGTCGAGTGCCTTGGTATAGCGTGCGAGATAGTCTTCGCGGCCGGTATATCGTTCCACGATAGACTGTCTGGGGTCGCCTCTTGCCTGCCGGTCCGCCGGAGTCTTTGGGAACGGCATATAAGAAGATTCGAAGGAAACGCGCTGATCGGGCGCCCCAATGGAAGGATCACGCAGATTCCAACTAGCGTAAGTTGCCAGCGGTGCCGCAAACTCTGGCAGGCGCACTCCGTCGCGCTCGTTGCCGTCCGCATCCACCTGCGGCACAAGCACAGGAAAAGACTCGCCGACCTTAGGCGGTTGCGTGCTCAGAATTCCTTCTCGCCAGTTCGTTCCGTAGTCGAGACGGTAGGCGGTGTTCGCTTCGTGCGGCTGGTTGACGCCTGGAATGGCGGGAAACGAATAGTCTCGCACCGGCACCAGCGTGCCGTCAGCGATTTTCGGATAGCTGCTCGCGGGTGGCAGGGTATTGCCGCGCACCCACGCGTCCATGTTGGCAATCATGGCGCGCCAGAAATAGTGCACCGGAAGAGGCGACTGCGGCTGCTGGCCCAGCAAGTCTCCTTGCCCTCTCTCCGGAGGAAAGGGTCCGGAAAAATGTTGCAGGCCGGTGAAGTGATAGATGCGAACGCTATCGGAGATTGTCGCGTCGCTCTTCCCATCCGCGCTGGTGTGAATTAGAGAGCAGGCGCGCCCCCAGTACTCGTACGATGTGTTGGAAAAAAATATCTTGGGCACGGCTTTCTCAGCGATGGCACGGTCCAGCAAGCCGGCAGTCTCGCCCGTGATCGGATCTCTCTCCGGTTGATCGGTGAAGGGAAAAATATCGGTGGGATAGAAAACAGAGGATGTCGGTTGCGCGTCGCGCGAGGGCTGCGCAAAGCGGTAATTGAAGTCGCCGCGCCCCGCGCCGGCGACGTGGGCAAGCACTCCGTCCAGCGCTGTCTTTCCCTCCTCATCGGCGTTGAATCCCTGGTAGAGCATGTCGCGCAGGAAGCGGCCGTTCTGCGAAATGCCTTCGCCATAGACGCGCTGGGCGGGCGTCGCCGCCTCCGCGGTGTGCTTCGCGTAAGATGCGAAGTCGCGGATCGCCGCGAAGCCCAGGCCTGCGACGACCGGGTCGGCGACGACGTAGACATACTCGTAAATCTTGCCCGGCTGAAAGCCGCTGTTGAGGTGGATGTAGCGGTCATTAGCGATCAGCTTGCCCTCGACGGTATGCGCGAACTGCCATTCCGCGCGCGGAACTGTGGTGCGCGGCGCTTCGCGCGAATCGCGGACGGTAAGCGCGTTGCGCGGATCGTCAGGATTAGCGACGGGGTATTCCGTCCCGCCAATATTGCCAATGATCAGGTGGCCCAAGGGAATTTCCGGCATCACTTTTGAGGGCATCAGGTCGCCGCGCAGCATGCCGGTAATGGTCTTTCCATTTTCCTTTGCGATGGGAGCATAGAGTCGCAGCGCGTCGTCGCCGCCTGCGTCCCATTGCCACCCCAGGCTTACATACGTGAAACCCTGCCGCAGAAACCACCCATCGCCCGCGTCGTTCGCCGCATTCCAGTCACCGCCATCAACGAGCGAAAGAATGCGGGCGTGGCCGCGATTGGGAACTTCCAGAAGCAGAGAACCGTTGCCCTTGTGCGCATCTTTGGGGCGGAGCGCGATGAAGTCGGCGGAGAATTCGACGTCGCCGTTTTTCGAGTTCACTGCGCGGTCGAGATCGACGATTCGTCTGTTGTGCGGATTGCGCACAGAAACTGAAAAGTAGACGCGCCCGGCTATGCGCTCGTAAGCTCCCGCTTCGCCAAATTGCTTTCCTTGCAGAACATCAGTGCGCGAGGTGATCTGGACGCGCACGACGCGCGCATGGAGCGGCAGGAAAACAAAAAGCAGAATCGGGGCGAGGGAAATCGCACGCGAGGCGAAACGCATGCGCGGAAGGATAGCATGGCGGCGCGTCTCTGGAGGAAGCGGCTACCCGGCGGCGGCCACGAGGCGATCGGTCACGACTTCGACCTCGATGAATTCTTCGACACGCTTCGAGCGCACTTTGCTCAAGATGTAATTGAGCAGGGGGCGGTCGCCGCGGCGAATTTCGTGGAACTCCACGCCCATCCCGAGACTGCCCACCAGGTATTTCACTTGTGCTTTGAGCGCCAGGCTGACGTCGAAGACATTCAATCTCAAGCGAAAATCAGCGCCGAGGCGCAACGGATCCGAAGCCGAGAGGCGGGCGCCATACTCGGAAATCTGCTGCACCTCGCCGGAGACGTGCTGCACGCCGTCAATCACGTCGGCCTCGCCTTCCACATAGAAGCGCGGCCGGCGGCGGCGGTTTGCATCCGGGCGGCTGAAACTCTTCAACGTTCGATGGTTGAGCTGATAGTCGACGATCACGGGCTGGTATTGCTCTTCCATCTGGCGCAGCTCTTCATCCCACGGAGTCTTCTTCTCGACGCACTGCACGGCGAACTGCCCGCGCAGTGATGAAGACGGATCGGCGGCCCACACCACCTGGCAGATGGCTTTGTTGCGGCCACGCTCGACCGTGATCAGATCGCCGACGTTGACCTTGCGGGCGCTGAGCAGGCGCGCTCCGTTTGGATGAATGTCATAGGTGCAAGCCATCTCGGCAGAAGCGCGGCCTTCTTGGCCGAGCGGGCTCCAGCGTACGGGCAGCGCGAGATGGACCGTCTTAGTAGTGAGCAGGCCTTCTTCCGATGTGTGTTTGCGGTCTTGCAAGATAACGTTCCCTGTGAAGCGACGTTAGCAGTACATGTCCGAATGGACAATTGGGCTTTCGTAACCCGAAGCGTGTTACCAAGCGCGGTTACCGACGTGGCAGTGGGCCAGGCTGGCAGTGCCATTGACAAGGGTCCTTTTTCTTTTCAACACAATTCACACTTGCACGATGGGTGTGGCTCGTTGGAAGATGGGGACACTCCACTTGCGTCCTGTGATGAAGTCTTCCGTCCTCAAAGCGCCGAATGGAAAAATGCTGTCGCCATCCGCGGCCAAGCTGCGCCTGCTGAAAAAATTGCGCTGCACGTTGCGTTACGAGAAGAAGGCGTGGAGCGCGGGAGCGCGGCTGGTGGCGGGCGTCGACGAGGTCGGTCGCGGATCACTGTTTGGGTGCGTCGTGGCAGCGGCGGTGATTCTTGATCCGGCGTACCGGGTGAGAGGACTGCGCGACTCCAAGCTGCTGTTGGCGGAGCGGCGGCAGGTACTGGCCGAGCGCATTCGCGAGCACGCCGTTGCCTGGGCCGTAGCCGCAGTGGATGCCGCGCGGATTGATCAGATCAACATCTATCAGGCCTCGCGCGTGGCGATGCGCGAAGCCGTGATGCGGCTGGTGCCTGGGCCCGACCATCTGCTGGTGGATGCGGTGAAAGTGAATTGCGAGTTGCCACAGGATGCAATCATTCATGGCGACGCACTGTCAGCGTCGATCGCGGCGGCATCGATTCTGGCCAAGGTGGAACGCGACCGCATCATGTGCGAGTGGGACGCAGTCTTTCCGGCGTATGGTCTGGCTTCGCATAAGGGTTACAGCACGCCCAGGCATCTGGCGGCGTTGCGAGAGCTAGGGCCTACGCCGCTGCACCGGCAGTCATTTGCGCCGGTATGGCAGAATCCGGTGCCCCAGGAGGCTTTTGCCTTTATGGACGAGGAAGTGCGGGAAGACATTGAAAATGAAGGAGTTGCCGAGGAAACCCTGGCGGGTTAGGAACTATCGCCCGATTTTACAAAGTGTTCCTGCAGGAACACTTTTAGTACCAAATTGTACATACAAATCGATCCTACATGGTGTAAACTTAACGTATGCAGCGACTTACAAAGCCAAAAAGAAGACGCTGGACGGCAAAAGGGGCGAAGTTTTCCACAGGGCGGAAGGCGGGCGCAAGCGGGAAACGCGCTTCCGCAGTTCTTGCGGGGAAGAAGCGTCTGAACCTGCCGCTGGGCGTAGCCCTGGAATTCTACCGGCCGCTAAAGAAGCCGATCACGGTGCGGATCGATGCAGATGTGCTGGCTTGGTTCAAGAAGGATGGAAGACGATACCAGACGCGCATCAACGACGCCCTGCGGAGGGTGATGGAGAAGGAAATGAGGGCGGCGGGGCGATAGGGAGAGACTCTTTTTTCCGATCTCGATTTTAGCCAGCCAGATACACCTCTCCTAACCCAAGAAGTCAAAATCCCGACCACGTCGACTGGATTCAGGGCAGGCGCTATCGCCGAAAATGCGACAAGGGAGCCCCATAAGCGCTAATTTAAGGGCTGGAGTTCAGCTGGCATGCAACTTCCCAGAACGCCGTTTCTCGGTACTGACTTGAGGCCCCTGCGGCCCTTCTGACTCTGCCGTGATTCGAGAGGAACCCGTCGACTCGGCTGACTCCCCAGAAAACGACTTGAACGAAGCCGCGTTGCGGCGGACGCATTCGCGTGTTGCTGGCCAACGGTGGAGGTGATCTGAGCTAGTTTGTGTCGCAGAGGAGGAACTCTCTGTGACCCATCTACGTCAGCTCATGCTG
>Ga0209166_10000348_pt1 | contig 54720 bp, 46 predicted proteins | sample Coa_R1_3_FD_187151 | JGI IMG/M metagenome (GOLD analysis project Ga0209166, IMG submission 187151) | Surface soil microbial communities from Centralia Pennsylvania, which are recovering from an underground coalmine fire - Coalmine... | ecosystem: Environmental > Terrestrial > Soil >...
ATCCTCTGCCCCAAGCTCCATGTCGAGGAGATCAAAGCCAAAAGTGTAAATGGGTGTCCTGCGTTGAATGTTGCCAGGGTCCGTGCATACGAAGTTGGCGTCTGCGTGGCAAGGGAAGCCGGATGGCGAGACGGAGAAGGAACATGGCGTCCAAATTGCGTTCAGTTCGTATTTTATTTCTGGCTGCTGCTTCCACGTGGTCCTGCGGTTTACTCAGCGCGCAGTCCGCGCCGCAGTTGGATGATGCCGCCATCGAGCAGCGCGTCAACCGATTGCTCGGTCAAATGACTCTGGAAGAAAAGATCGGCCAAACCGTGCACTTTGCCGATAGCTCAACTGGCCCTGGTTCGCCTCATGCCGACTATCGCGAACAGGCCGCACAGGGCCGAGTGGGCTCTTTCGAGAACATCACCGGAGCGGCCGAGACCAATTCGTTGCAAAAGCTGGCCATCGATAATTCGCGCCTGCACATTCCACTCGTCTTCGCGCTGGACGTAATTCACGGATACCGCACGATTTTTCCCGTCCCGCTAGCCATGGCCTCCACCTGGGATCCCACGCTGGTGGAAAGGGCTTCGCGCATCGCTGCCAAAGAAGCCACTAAAGAAGGCATCCGCTGGACTTATTCGCCCATGGTTGACATCGCGCGCGATGCCCGTTGGGGCCGCATCGTGGAAGGAGCCGGAGAGGATCGATACCTGGGCTCTTCCATGGCCATTGCTTATGTGCATGGATATCAAGGCGCACGCTTGGACGATCCCGAATCCATGGTGGCGTGTATGAAGCATTTTGTCGGCTATGGAGCCGCCGAAGCGGGGCGAGATTACAACTCGGTCGACATGTCGGAACGCTTGTTGCGTCAAATTTATCTGCCACCCTTCCACGCTGCGGTGGACGCGGGCGCCGGTTCGGTCATGAGCGCATTCAATACCCTAAACGGCGTGCCCGCGACTTCCAACTCGTTTACGCTGACGCACATCCTTCGTCAGGAGTGGGGGTTTAAGGGAGTCGTGATCAGCGACTATGGATCCGTGCGCGAAACGATCGCCCACGGTATTGCCACGGACGGAAAAACGGCGGCGCGCAAAGCGATTCTTGCGGGCGTCGACGTGGATCTTGAAAGCAACGAGTATTCCCGTTATTTGGCGGAACTCGTTCGGTCGGGAGAAGTGCCGGAAGCCGCCGTGGATCAAGCGGCGCGCCGTATGCTCCGTCTCAAATTTGCGCTCGGATTATTCGATCGTCCGTATATTCCCGAACCGGCAAGCGGCGGCAAACCTCATCTCGATCCTGCCAACGTGGAGTTCGCTCGCACCGTTGCCGAACGTTCTTTTGTGCTTCTGAAGAACGGTGACTCGCGAGCGAAGGCGCCGCTCCCATTCGCTTCAGACGTCCACACCATCGCCCTCATCGGCCCTTTGGCCGACAGTGCCTCGGATATGCTTGGTCCATGGCGCGCAAGGGGCGATGCGGCAGACGTTGTGACGTTGCGGACAGCTTTGACCTCTCGTGTGCAGCAATCGGGCGGCCGAGTACTCTACGCCAAAGGCACGGAAATTCTAACGCGCGAAGAGAACGGCTTTGCAGAAGCCGTCGCGGCGGCCAGGCAGTCTGACGTTGTCGTGATGGCTCTCGGAGAAGACTCCTTGTGGATGACTGCCGAGGCCGCTTCCCGCGCCCATCTCGGTCTGCCGGGAAACCAGGAACAACTTTTGGAAGCAGTTGCCGCGGCCGGGAAACCCGTGGTCTTGATCGTTTTCAGCGGCCGGCCGCTGACCCTCAACTGGGCCGCGAGTCACGCACCGGCCATTTTGCAAGCTTGGTTTCCCGGAGTCCAAGCGGGACCGGCGCTCGTCCGAACACTTTTTGGCGACGTGAGTCCAAGCGGCAAGCTTACCGTTTCCATGCCTCGCACCGAGGGCCAGGAACCTCTCTACTACGATGCGTTGAATACCGGCCGTCCCGCGGATGGCGTTGATCTCAGTCGTCCACCCGCCAACAATCACGAAAAATATCATACGCGATACGTCGATGAAGAGAATTCGCCGCTCTTTCCGTTCGGTTACGGACTCACTTACACCAAATTTAGCTATTCTCCCTTGGAACTGAGCACTTCCGAGTTGAGCGCGGGCGCGCTCAACGAAAAGACCGGCCAACCGCTCCGCGTTTCCACCACCATAAGAAATACTGGATCGCGCGCCGGCGATGAAATTGTGGAGCTCTACGTCCGCCTTCAGGGAACTAGCGTCGCGCTTCCGGTAAGGCAACTGGCGGGATTTCGCCGGCTCACTCTCTCGCCCGGACAATCGCAGCGGGTCGAATTTTCCCTGGGCCGCGATGAACTTGCATTCTGGAACATCGATATGCAAAACCTGGTGGAGCCGGCGCACGCCACCGTGTGGATCGGTCCCAGTTCCGTGGAGGGCGAGAGTGCGGAATTCGTCATTGCAAAGTAGCCGCTCTTTGCCAATTCATTTGCGCTCCTATCTTCGCCGCGCCTGGCGCACCGATTGGCAGCGCCGCTTCCCGTCAACGAAAAAGGTCCGGCGCAGTCTCAGCAAGGTCGCAAATCGCTGCTCACGGCAAGGTGTGCGGATGCCCGCACTCCATTGGCGCGAGCGCAACGATCTTTCTGATGCATTTTTGCCAAATAACCTGGGAACGTACTTCACCGCGGGGGAAATTCAAAATGCAATCACATCTCGAACTCGGTGAAACAGAAGCGCGTCTCGCCATTGACGCCTGCGCTGCCGAGCTTAGGCGGCGAAAAAAAGTGGGCTCCATCGCCGTCGGCGACAAGCATGGCGAGTTGATCGCGCTTCTTCGTATGGATGGCGCCTCGCTGCCGTCCGCCGGAATCGCAGCCAATAAGGTGTTCACGTCATCGCGTCTCCGTCAGCCCAGTGGCGCCGTGGGGCGCGCCGCACTCGCCGAAGGTTGGGACGTGCATTATCATGGCGATATCCGTTATCTCGGCTGGGACGGTGGGGCACCCGTTTTTTACAAAGACCAATGTGTCGGCTCTGTCGCGGTCAGCGGCCTTACGGGAGTGGAAGATCTCGAAATCGCCGAAATTGGCGTCAACGCCATTCTCGCTGCATTGGGTTAACGACATGGCCTTTCCCATTCCCTACACTCCGGCGCCCTCGCGCGGCGATTCTGTGCCCTATCGCCGCTGCGCACGCATAACCAGTATCAATGTTGATTCGCCAGCCGTTTTATTCCATGCTCTACCGCTGGATCGAGGAGCGACCCACTTTTCTCTATGAATACACTCCATTCCCTTGATTACGCCGTCTTTCTCATCTATTTCCTCATCACCGCCGGCTACGGATATTGGATCTACACGAAAAAAAAGGCCGCCGCAATTTCTTCGACGGACTATTTTTTAGCCGAAGGCTCCCTTACTTGGTGGGCCATCGGCGCTTCCCTCATCGCTTCAAACATCTCCGCCGAACAGATGATCGGCATGAGCGGTTCCGGTTTCAAGATGGGTTTGGGCATCGCCACCTACGAATGGCTCGCGGCCGCCACGCTTCTCATCGTCGCCGTTTTCTTCATGCCCGTCTATCTGAAAAACAAGATCTACACCATGCCGCAGTTTTTGCGGCAGCGCTACAACGGCACGGTGGCCATGATCATGGCGGTTTTTTGGTTGTTGCTCTACGTCGTGGTGAACCTCACCTCCATTCTTTACCTCGGCGGACTTGCGGTCCACGGAATCTCCGGAATCGATCCGGCGATCTGCATGTATGCGCTCGCTCTTTTCGCCGTCATCATCACGCTCGGCGGAATGAAGGTCATCGGTTACACCGATGTAATTCAGGTATTCTTTCTCGCGCTCGGTGGCTTGGTCACCACCTACCTCGCCCTGAATTTGGTTTCGGCAAAATTCGGCACAACCGGCGTCCTGAACGGTTTCCACCTCTTGCGGCTGCACGCGGGCGATCATTTTCACATGATCCTCACACGCGACAATCCCAACTACCTGGATCTGCCGGGATTGACAGTTCTGATCGGCGGAATGTGGATCTCGCATCTCAGCTACTGGGGCTGCAATCAATACATTACTCAGCGCGCGCTCGGAGCCAGCCTTCCCACCGCGCGCGCCGGTCTCCTGTTCGCCGCCTTCCTGAAATTGCTAATGCCCGTGATCGTCGTGCTGCCGGGCATTGCCGCGTTTGTGTTGCATCAGCAGGGAAGCTTTCAAAGCGAGCTGCTGCTGAGTGGCCAGGTGCAACCCGACCAGGCCTATCCCGTATTGCTGAATCTCCTGCCGACCGGTCTAAAAGGTCTGGCCTTCGCCGCGCTCACCGCCGCGGTCGTCGCGTCTCTCGCCGGAAAAGCCAACAGCATCTCCACCATCTTCACGCTCGATATCTACAAGCCGTATCTGCACCCCGGGGTCAATGAAAAGAAAATTGTTTGGATAGGTAAACTCGCAATCGTCGTCGCAATGGCTATCGCCGTATTCCTCGCTCCGAGGATGGGTATCGGTGCCAAAGGCGGATTTCAATACATCCAGGAATACACGGGTTTCGTGAGTCCTGGAATTTTCGCGATGTTCATCCTGGGCTTTTTCTGGAAACGGACGACTTCAAACGCGGCGCTCTTCGCCACCATCGGTGGATTCGCCTGCTCCTGTTTTCTTAAATTTGTTCCCAATTTCATAAACCTCTCTGGACTCGCGTCCAGCGGCTTCGCCAAGGCCAATGCCGCGGGTGTTTACGAGATCCCTTTTTTGGATCGGATGGAGATCGTTTTTATTTTCTGCGTGATCGGCATGGCGGTCATCAGCCTGCTCGGCAAACGGCCCGCCGCTCCGGGAGGCGAAAGCTCCTCCGGAACCTCTTTGGCGGTGGATGCATCCATGTTCAAAGTATCGAATGGATTCTTGGCGGGCACGCTGATCGTCTGCGGCGCCCTTGCGGCCTTGTACGTTTTGTTTTGGTAGTAGCTTGAAATACGCCTTCTTCGCATCGGCTCGGTGATTCTGGCCTGCGCCAGTGCTCTCTTCTGTCCACTCGTTCTCATAAGGATGTCGCAAAACTTGATATCAAGGCGACCAGGTAAACAGGGTTCTCGTCCAATTTGCTGCGGCGTTGGATTTGCAACGCCGAGGCTAGCGGCGGTCGCAAGGGTGAGGAAAACCGAAGGCAGCAAATTGACTCTAAGCATGCGAGGCAGCTTAACTGCATGAACTAATAATATAAGTCGGCGCGCGCGGTAAGTTTCGTTGCGAGCAGGTATTCCGCGCCGCGCTGGCTTGCTCCGCTTCCTGGCCCTTTCGAGTTCGTACACGCGGCTGGCATAGGAGTAGAGATTCCCCTCGGAAAAGCGGTCGAGAGATATTTGCGTCAGTCGCGATGCACGGAAGGCGGTCCTGCTGTCAGCAGTGGTATCGCTCCGAGAAGCGCGGCGCGACTTCCCAGTTGTGCCGCCTTGATCCTGACCTTGCCCCACGGTGTCCACGTATGTTCGATCACGTGTTTCTGAATGTAGGGAATAATTACGTCGGCGCTTGCAAGGACTCCTCCGCCGAAAACAACCACATCCGGATCGAACGAATGAATCAGCCCGGTCGCGAGCGCCGCCCAAACGCGAAGGCAGCGCTCCTTGATGGCGCTCGCGACGTCGTCTCCCTTGGATGCATGTTCGAACAGGGAGCGGAAGCTCACGGGCTCGCGTGCGAGCGCGCTTTTGGCGAATCCTGGCCAATCGTTCGCAACGAGCGGCAGCGACCAGCCCGCGGCTTCAGCTTCCGCACAGCCGATGGCGCCGCAGGTGCAGCGGCGGCCGTTGAAATCGACGGGAATGTGGCCGCAGAGGTTGCCGCCAAGGATGTGCTTGCTGCGCAGAACCTTGCCATTCATTAGCACGGCACCGCCAATGCCGGTGCCGAGCGTCACCATTACCACATCCGTCTCGCCCTGCGCCGCGCCCGCGTAACATTCGCCCAGCAAGGCCATGCGAGCGTCGTTCTCGATCACGAAGGGGAGGCCCAGCTCGCGCCGGCACCAGGCCGGAAGGTCGATGCGGGTGGCATCGTCATACTTTTGGTTGGTCGAGACGACGCGGCCCGAGGCAGGATCTGCGAGGCCGCAGAAACAGAGTACAAATGCGCTGACCTCGGAACCATCCACGGCAGCCTGCGCCATGATCCGGCGTGTAGCCTCGGCAAGAAGAGGAAGCACCGCCGCGAGCCCATCGACACGCTCCAAGCCGATGACCTCGGTCGCGAGGATGTTCCTGTCTTCAACCAGAGCCACGGCAGCGTGTGTACCGCCGAGATCTACGGCAATCGCCTTCATCGTTTCTCCCTGCTAAAGATGACGTCCGCTGTAAGACAGCGCGATCACCGCCGCTGTCAACGTGGCTATGCCCGCCAAGAGCAAGCCAACCGCGGATCGCATTGCGTTCTTCCACTCGCCCGCCAAAATTCCGATCGCGCTTGAAACGACGACAATCAGGGACATGAAGAATGGCCAACCGTAGACAGGGCCGAGCGCGCCGAGCTTTATACTGCCGACGCCGTACAGAAGCGTGCTGGCAAACCAGAAAGTTGCCATGACACCGGCGAAAAGCCAGTAATGCCTCGTACCGTTCGCGCTAAAGTTCGCCGATGTGCGTTTGGCGCGCATGAGATGTGCGCAATAAAGCAAATTCGGAACGGCACCCGCAGCCATGAGCGGCAACCAGACGGCGTTCATTCGCCACGCCGGGCTGGCTCCGTGTACAGCCGCAGCCTCGACCACCGGACCGCCAAAAGCCACTCCGAAATTCATTGCGGCCGCGCCGATGCCGCTCATCACGGCCATCAAAATTCCGCGGGTGGAAGAACGATTGACGTGCGATTGTTTGGCCGCTTGCTCGCGAAGCATGCCCGCGCGCGCGCAGATACCGACGCCGACTACGACCAATAGAACGCTTCCGATGAGGCCGAGCCCCGCGGCCGTCAGCACTTTGTCGGAATGCAATCGGAGAAATGGAATGAGACTCCCAATGGCGGCCGAAAGGCCCAGAACAATGGCGAACCCCAGTGAGATACCGATCGAATCAACGGCGAGTCCAAACAGGACTTGTGCGATTCCCCAGCCCATTCCGCAAGCCGCAACGAGCGCGACCGAGCGCGTGCCCGCTTGCGCATAAACGTGAGTTAGCTGCGGAATCGTGATGACGGCCGTGATAAGCGGCATCAGCAACAGCGCCAATGCGCTCCAAACTGCCCAGGTATTCTCCCATTCCCAACGCTTGGTGAATTTCAGCGGCAATGCGAAAGAGGCGTTCATGACGCCTGCCACCACAAGGAAGAGGAAGCCTGTGCTGGCGCTCTCCATGCTCAATGAGTCTCCGGTTTTGTATTTCCGTTTATACGGTCACAGCCGGTTCTTTTTTCGAACATCACGTATACGCGGTCTGCCGCTGTGCCCGGCGAATTCAGCTGCTCAGACGCGGGTACGCACAAACGCCTTGATTGTCCCACACTTCTTGCCTTTCGAAGGTCCGTGCGGCCGAATGCAATAGGAACCAACCGCCGCCGGAACAATAAACGTTTCCGCGTAGTGAACCACGAGCGGAGGAAATGCATTGTCGGGACTTTCGACGATCGCCTCTTCCCCTTCGCAGAGGTTTAAAACCTGCACGCCGCCATCCGTTGCGTGCAGAACCGGGGCGTCGAACCAGTGCCGGCGCGTTTCAATAAACTCGCGGAGATGAAGTCCAGTTCGTTCTTCGAACCAGCCGTCGCCGGAATCAATTTGTTCGACGCTGTTCACGAGATTGCGCTTCACCCACGAAGTGGTGCGGTCCCATTGAATGTTGCGAATGCCATGATCAATGTGAATTGGGCGAGGCCGGCCATCGAGCCCCAGGCGTCCCCAATCCCACATCTTGAAAGTGAAAATGTATGGCGTGGCGCTGATCTCCAGCACGAGACAATTCTTGCCTGAACAATGTGGCGTTCCCGCAGGGATGAGAAAGTGGTCGTGCTTCTTCGCGGCCCACCTGTTCGCGTACTTGTCGGTTTCGAACTGCGCGCCGCCTTCCTGTGCCGCGCGCAGGTCCGCGATCATGCGGTCGCGGTCGATGCCTTCCTTCAATCCAAGATAAACGCAGCCACCATCGCCGGCGTCGAGCAGGTAATAGCTCTCGTCCTGCGTGTAGTGCATGCCGAAGTGCTCCTGGATGTATTCCGTCAGCGGATGGACCTGGAAGGAAAGATTGCCGCCTTCCATGGTGTCCAGAAAGTCAAAGCGGATGGGAAACTCGGTGCCAAAGCGGGCGTGCACGGCGTCGCCGAGAAGTCCGCGCGGATGTTGAAAAACCAAGTCAATCGACGGTATCTGGACGTTTGTCGAGCCAAAGCCGAGCAAGAGACTGTTCTCCTCCGGAACGCAATCGAAACACCACGCAAAGTTCGTTACGTCTCGCGGAAGCTTACATACCTTTTTCATCCATTGGCCGCCCCAAGGTCCAGGATCAAAGAAGGGAACCAGCCGAAACGGCTGCGATGCGGCGATGTCGAGTCCACGACGAAACTCTGAGCCGGGAATCATCACTGGCTGATTGCGGTCGTTCGTGTCAAGAAGGTAGTCGATCCGATCGAGAAGCAACTTTTTTTGCCGGTCGGCCGCGCGCCAATCGACAAAGAACGCACGCTTGTACTTCAAGGACGGGCGATCTTCGAAGTTAGTGAGGCCGAGATTCGCGATTTCACCCGAACGTTGCCTCTGCTGAAGTTCCCAGCGCGCCATATCGCAATAAACGAGCGCGTCCCAGCTCTGGGCGATCACGCTCGCGCCCGTTCCCACTACGATGACTAGTCCCTGAGCGTCTTGCACGCTCGCCTGCGCTGCGTGAAGCCGTTCGGTTGAGAAAAAATCCCGGAGCGCATAATTGCCCATGAAGCCAAAAACGGGATCGTCGCCGAGATCGCGCGCCGTCAAGTGCAGAAGTTCTTGTTCGCGCAAATAGCTGTCTTTGGCCAAAACGACAAGGGAAGGGCGCAAAGCGCGCGTCAGCTCTCGCTCAATCTCGCCTTCGAATGCTCCGGGATAGCACTCCACGCATAGAACAAATTTCCCGGGACGAACCGCGGACGCTAACTCCGCCACGATCGCTTGCCACCCGTCGCGGCACAGTTCACTTGAATCGGCAACTCGCACAACCGGATATTTGTCGTACTGTGAATTTTCGAACATGCGCTCAAGTTCCGGTCCGCTGCTCATCGCTGCTCAAGTTCAACCTCGCTCTAATGTGGACGGCATGCACGACGCGTGGCTTGTCGGAAGTCCCATTTTCGTGAACGAAAAATATATCGCTATGCCGGTCTCGGCGACAATACCGTTTATCTCCGTAATGCGAAACGTCCGCAAGGTGTTTTATCGTAAGATTGACTTGCCCGCGTTCGTTGCATTGCTGTCGCGACGCGATCGTTGCGAGTAAAGGTTTAGCCGGGAAAGAAGCCCGGCTTGGCCGGATTCATTGTCTCGCTATCCCGCGTGAAACGGGTTTGACGAATTTTATTTTGCAGAGGTAGCCGCCAACCCTCTGCGTGGAGCGGTGATGAACCTGAAAGTATTTGCGTTTGCGGTTGCATTCATGACGCCCGTTGTGTCGCTTGCTGAGCCTCAGGAAAAGCCGGTGTGGCGGGTTGGCGTTTTCGATGGCTCGTCTGGCGAATTTGCCGGCGGAGTTCCGCATGGAGCGGTGCACTTTGTGGCCGACCAGGACAATTCGCGCACCGCCTGGTATGCCTTCGCCCCTGTTGCCCGGGCCGAGAAGCCAGCCGAGCCCGCCTCTTCACCGCGCGCAATCGAGTTCTCGATCGCGGGCAAGCCGGAACCGGCATACCGGCTGAAGGCATCGCTGCTGATCGAAAGCTCGAGCGTTCCCGCTTTGCGCGTAGAGATCAACGGTCGTGGGGGGACGTTCTATCTCCATCCCCGGCTCGACTACAACATGGGCGACATGGTTGCTGCCTTCGACCCGACGTATGCGCGAGCCGAAGTCGAATTTGACTTTCCCGGATCGTGGCTCAAGCGCGGCGCCAATAACATCTCTTTTCAGGCTATTCCCGCGGGCGAGAAAGTCGTTCCCGGTGCCGGGTTCGAATATGACGCCATTGAATTGCGGAAATCGGATGCCGTGCCAACCCCTGTCAGTGCACACGCAGAGCCGACAATTTTTTTTCAGAAACACGGTCCATCCATGGAAGAACGAGTGGACGTCTTCGTGCGATACGGTCAGCGTCCTCGTTCCGGCCGCGTTGAGTTTGCGATTGGCGGGAAAACGTTCGACAAGCCGCTCCACGCCGACCAGGACTTCGGGGAAGAGCGCATTCCATTCGAGATTCCCGAATTCGCACCGGATACAAAGGCCAAGCTTACGGTGATTGTGAATGGGCATACGGCGCACATGCAAGAAACGCTTCGTCCACAAAAGAAATGGACGCTGTTCGTCGTGCCTCACGTGCATCTCGATGTCGGCTATAGCGACTATCAGGCGAAGATTTCCGCGATCCACAGCCGCATTCTCGACGAGGCAATGGATCTGGTTGCCCAACACCCGGCCTTCCGATTCAGCACCGACGGCGAGTGGAACCTCGAGCAGTTTTTGCATTTGCGCACCCCGGCTGAGCAAGAGCGGATCGTCGAGGCCATCCGGCAGCAGAAGATTTACATTCCGGCGCAATCCAGCAATGTGTTGACGGGTTTTCCGGCCGCGGAAACGCTGATCCGGTCTTTATATCCCAGCGCGAATTTCAGCCGAGTTCACGGCACGCCGCTCAACTACGCCAACATCACTGACGTACCCTCTTATTCGTGGTCTTATGCGTCAATTTTGGCAGCGGCCGGCATTCCTTACTTTTTTGCGGGCAGCAACAATGATCGCGCGCCGGTTTTGTTGCAGGGACATCTGAACGAGAACACGCCGTTCTGGTGGGAAGGGCCGGACGGCGGGAAGGTGCTGACGTGGTATTCGCGGCACTATATGCAGATGGAGTTCCTGTTTGGCCTGCCTCCACTCACGCAAAAGGGTGAAGAGGGGTTACCCCTCTTTCTCGAGATGTATCAGCGGCCCGGATATCTCGCCAACGCTGCGATTATCTTTGGCACGCAGGTTGAAAATACCGACCTGTTTCCGCAGCAGGCCGCACTGGCCGATGAGTGGAACGCGCTCCATGCCTACCCGCACATGGAATACTCCGGTTTTCACGATGCGCTTGCCCGCATCGCGGAGCAGTTTGGGAATGCGATACCGACGATCCGCGGAGATGGCGGTCCCTATTGGGAAGACGGAATTGGTTCGGATGCGCTCCCTGCGGCCATAGAACGGGAGAACGAGAGCCGCGCGCCCTCGGCCGAAAAGCTCGCAACGCTCGGCACGCTGGCGAATCCACGTCTCGCCGTGAATCGCGAGGAGTTGAGTTCAATGTGGGCCAACATGGTCCTTTTCGACGAGCATACGTGGGCTTCGTGGAACAGCGTCTCCGATCCCGAAAGCGACGAAGCGATCGAGCAATTGCGCGTAAAGGATTCGCGAGCCACCACCGCCGCCGACCAGCGCGACAACATTCTGCGCGGCGGCATGGCCACGCTGGCCGATTCCATCGCGGCCGGAGTGGATAGTCTGATTGTCTTCAATCCCTTGAACTGGAAGCGTGATGGCGAAGTGACGATCGATCTCGACAAGGGCATGGAGATCGCCGATCGCGCGACGAAAGAACCCGTTCCTTATCGGGTTATCCACGAGGGGCCGAACTATCGCCAGGTCGAGTTTCGCGCCGCGGACGTTCCGCCGGTGGGGTACAAGGTCTACGAACTCCGCCGCGCGCACACCACACCGCCCGCGCCGCAAATAACAACCACGACGACGATCGAGAGCCCATTCTATCGCGTGGAACTCGATCCGGCATCGGGCAGCATCCGCGGCATCTACGACAAGGAATTGAAGAAGGAGCTGGTCGACAGCCTGAGTCCGTGGCGCCTCGGCCAATATCTCTACGTCACTGGCGGCGACGAGGAGCCCAACAGTATTCTTCAGTACCGCGCGGTTTCTCCCAAGCCGGAACTCCACGTTCATGCGGCCAAAGACGGGCGTCTGATCTCGGTCGAGCAAACGCCCTGGGGCTGGCGCGCGGAGCTTTCGTCATCCGCGGAAAACACGCCGGAAATTCATACCGAAATCCGCATTTACAAAAACGAAAAGAAGATCCAGTTGATCGCAGAGATCGACAAGAAGTCTGAACTCAAGAAAGAAGCGGTTTACTTTGCTTTTCCATTCGCCATGACGTCCCCGCAATTCCAGTATGAGATTCAGAACGGAGTGGTTGATCCGGCCAAGGATATGTATCCGGGCGCGGGGCACGAGTGGTTCTCGATTCAGCATTGGATTTCCGTCCAGCAGGATGGGGTCTCGGCCACGGTGATGCCGCTCGACGCGCCGCTCGCCACATTCGGCGATATCAATCGCGGCGAATGGCCGACGGAATTCGGCCAGCGGAAGGGAAGCATTTTCTCCTACGCGATGAACAACTACTGGCACACCAACTATCGTGCAGCGCAAGGCGGGCACTTCCGCTTCCGCTACGTCATCACCAGCGCCACGCACACGGATGGAGCAGCCTTAAGCCGCATGGGTTGGGAAGAATCGACACCGCTCGAGCAGGACCAAATCCGCTCGCAGGACAAGGCGCTCGATCTGCCTCGTCCGCTCAACGGAAATGCCGCAAGCTTTCTTGCCATCGACGACCCGGATCTCCTCCTCAATACGTGGAAGCCGGCCGAAGACGGCAATGGAACGATTCTCCGATTCATCGATCTCGGCGGCGAGCCGCGTACCGTTACGATCCATAGTCCGCTGCTATCGATAAGCAGAATCGTTGCCACGGATGCGGTGGAACGGGATCAGAAGCCGATTGTGCCCGAAGACGAACACACGTTCAAAATCCAGGTTCGAACGCACCAGATCCTCACCGTTCGTTTGGTTCTCCGGCCAATTTGAGCGTGTCGCTGGCGCGACGGGTAACAAGGCGGGAGTTTTCTGCGGACCAGGAAAATCAACCAGGAACCATCGATAGCGGCTGCCGCATAGTCCGTCAGGTTTCTTGGCTCTCCGCGTACAGGATTTTTTTGCATGAATTCCCAATGGCTAATTGAGTCTTGGAGAGAGCGAACGAAAAGTCCCTACTGAATTCCAAGGCGTTGCGGAAGTTGTTCAAGGGTGATTTGCTTGGTCTCCGGATACAGGTAGAGGACGACCAGAAACTGCAGCGCCATCATCGAACCGAAAAAAAGAAAGGTATAGCCACCCGAAGAATTCGCCCAGAGCGGAAAAACGCCGGAAATGAGCGCATTCATGATCCAAAGCGTCGAACTCCCCGCGCTCTGTCCTTTCGCACGCACCGCGGTTGGAAAAACCTCGCTGAGATAAACCCAAATCACCGCTCCCTGGGAGATGGCAAAGAAAGCGATGTACGTCAACAACAGCCAAAGCAACAGGCTCTGATGGCGATTGGTGAGGAAGATCGCGGAAACGCCGAAAAGGCAGCCTGCCGTGCCAATCGAGCCGATGAGAAGTAGCGTTTTGCGGCCCAATTTGTCGATCAGCGTCATCGCAAACATGGTGGCCAGGAGATTCATCAAGCCCACGGCGACCGTTTGCAGATTGCTCGATAGGCCGCTAAAACCGGCGGCCGCAAAAATATCGTTCAGGTAATAAAGGATGGCGTTGATGCCGGATAGCTGGTTGAACATTCCGATGCTGATGGCGAGAAACAGCGGATAGCGGTACTTGTAGACGAAGACCGGCTCGGACCCTTGCGATTTTTCCAAACCAACGGAAACGACGATTTCGCGCAGTTCCTGGTCGGGGTCCGGTGAACCGATCATTTCGAGCACGTGGCGTGCTTCGTCCACGCGGCCATTGATCACGAGCCAGCGCGGGCTCCGTGGAATCGCGAAAAGTAAGAAGAGGAAGAGCAGTGCGGGGGCGGCGGCGATGCCCAGCTTCCAGCGCCACTCCTGATTTCCGAGGCCGAGCTCCGCAATGCAGTAGTTGGAAAGATAGGCGAGGAGAATTCCCACCACGATGTTGATTTGAAACAGCCCGACCAGCCGGCCGCGGCGCGGCGCGGGAGAAACCTCCGCAATATAAACGGGCCCAAGAACCGAGGAACCGCCGATGGCAAGTCCTCCCAGAAACCGCGCACCAAGCAGCGCCGGCCAGCTCCATGAGAACGCGCAACCGATTGCCGACACAACGTACAGCACGGCCATGACTCGCAGCGTTTCTCTTCCTCCGAGTTTCTGGCCGATGAATCCGGCAAAGGTCGCGCCAAGCACCGTACCCCACAGAGCAATGGAAACCGTCACCCCGAGCGTGGCCGGAGTGAGAAAGAATTCCTGGGTGATTGCGTGGGTGGTGCCGGCAATAACGGCGGTGTCAAAACCGAATAACAGGCCACCCAAAGCGCCGACAATCGCGCATCTCCAAAGATAGGTGTTCAGGTCAGTTCACCTTTCCTTCGGCTCCATGTTTACATCGCGAATCGCACAATTCGTACCGCCAAAGCCTTCAGGCCGCGAAGTTCCGCTTGGCCCGGCGAACGCAAAACGTTAGTGTTGCCGCTCGCTCGAAAAATGGATTTGAGCCGTCCTTATTTCATACGGCTTGGTCGGCACGATCACCGCCCCGTCGCGCAGGGAAAGTGCGCCAGCCGCTTGCTCCATGAGATTTGTCTCGGCAGAGGACTCCACCGGAGCCGCAAATTTCAGCACGACGTCCCCGGATTTTCCGGCCCACTCATAAAAGCGAACGATCAAGTCACCGCTGTCTTCGGCTTTTTTGAGTGCCGTCACGACGACGTTTTCCTCGTCCACTTGCAGAAAAGAGTGAGCAGGAGGAAGCGCGCCCGGATGTTGCTGCGAGACATGCACCAGCAGCGGATAGTTCAGTTCGTAGCCTTTCCGCACCGTCAGGCCCTGCTGCCATCCGCCACCGTGCGGATAAAGCGAATAGGTGAATTCGTGATGGCCTTCGTCGGCGTGAGGATCGGGCCATTGTGGAGAGCGCAATAGCGAAAGACGCAGCACGTTGCTCTTCGCGTCGTAACCGTATTTGCTGTCGTTCAAAAGGCTGAAGCCGTGATTCGCATCGGAAAGATCAGCCCACTGCAGGGCCGGCACTTCAAATTTGGCCTGCTCTGCCGGCGTATTGCGAGTGGTTGGTCTCTGAATCGATCCATACGGAATTTCAAAGGTTGCTTCCTCGCTGTGGGCGCTCAAAGGGAAGCCAACCTTCAGCAAAATGTGCTTTTCATGCCATTCGACGGATGTTTTCACGTCCACGCGCGGCGAGCCCGCCGTGACGATGATGTCGCGAACGAACGTGGAATTCTGGAAGTGTTGTTTCACGCGGATGGCCGCGCGCAGAGCGCCAGATTCAATCAGCTTGACTTCGTCGGCGCCACTCACATCCGAATGCACTTTTTCGAAGTCACCGTCGATGTTCCACGCATCCCACGCCTTCGGCTTGTCCTGAAAGGCTTGCAGCAAATTGCCGCAGATGTGGTCTTTCGGGCCGCCGGAATCCGTTTCCGGAATTGCAAGCGACTCCACGCGAGCCTTCTTGTCAAACAAGCTGGTCATGCAGCCGGTCGAGGGATCGATCTTGACGCGCACGTATTCGTTTTCAAGCGAGTCGGCGCTGGCTTTTACGGCCGCGGCCGTGGAAGTCTGCTGCGCGACGCCTCGAACGAAATACGTGGCGTAGCCAAGAGAGGGAACGCGCGCGTAAAGGAGCAGCCGAACACGGTTCGTTGCCTTGTCGATTTCAATCAACTGCGAAGGCACCTGCTTCCCGGTCGCATCGAAAGCGGCGACGGCCTTGGCCGGAGAGGGAAGCTGCACGGCAACCTCGGCGATTTCTTCGCGCTGCCACGAGAGTGGATTGAACACAACTACAGGTACTCCCGGACCAGTGGTTTGAATGTTGGCCTCAAGTTCACCGAGAGAACGGCCGAGAATTTGGTTTCCTGTGCGGCCAACGTCTTCCAAACTTTTCCGGGCGTCCTCATAGTTCACGGCGATGCCGGAACCGGGAAAGATGTCGTGAAAATCGTCAAACAGGAGGGCCTTCCAGGAACGGTCGAAGTCCGCGGCGGGATACTGCAGGCCGTAGAGCGCCGCCAGGGAAGAAAATTTTTCCGCGTTCAGCAGGAGCTCTTCCGTCGAGCGGATGCGGCGCTTGGTTTCCGCCTGCGTAGTAAAAACTCCTCGGTGGTATTCGAAATAGAGTTCATCCTTCCAGGTCGGCACTTTAAGAGAGGGGAGTTTGGGTTCCAGGTCGCGGAAGAATTCCGATGCGGTGCTGAACTGCAAGCGCGGGTAGACGGCATCTCGCTGCATCAGTCGGGCAGCGTCGTCGAGCATCGTGCGCGTCGGTCCTCCACCGTGATCGCCCACCCCGTAAAGATGCAGCATCTCAGGCTTGGCGTTCAGGTCTTCGCCGTAGATGGATTTGGACCAGAACGCGAGATCGCGTGCCATGTATTCCGCGTCGATGCTTGCCGCATAGTCGTGCGGAAAATAAGTTAGCAGCCGGCTCCCATCGGGCGATTCCCACCAAAACAGGCGGTAGGGAAATTTCGTGTAATCCTGTGCCCAAAGAAGTTTTTGTGTGACGAAGTAATCGATTCCCGACCGCTTGTAAATCTGCGGAAGCTGCCACGTGTAGCCGAACGAATCGGGGTTCCAGCCGATCTTCACGTCGACTCCGAACTTTTGCCGGAAGTATCGCTTCCCGGTGAGAATCTGGCGAACCAGCGATTCGCCACCCGGCATGTTGAGGTCCGGCTCGACCCACATTCCTCCCACGATTTCCCAGCGCCCTTCGCGAACTCTCTGCGCAATCTCGTTGAAGAGCTCCGGATACTTTTCTTCCATCCATGAATAAGCCTGTGCCGCGGAGACGCTGAATTTGAAGTCCGGATACTCGCGCATCAAATCAAGGGCGCTGCGAAAAGTATTGCGCACGACTTCAACCGTTTCCGTCCACGGCCAAAGCCAGGCCATATCGATGTGCGCATTTCCGTCGGCCCGAATCAGGAACTGCTGCAGCCAGGGCTTCAATTCCGCCAGCGTGGACTGAGACTTGCGCAGCGAAGCGTCGAATCCCGCCTGATCGCCTTTTTCCAACGGCGCGAAGTCGATCACTCGGACCGCGGCGTCCAGCTTGCCTTCCCGTTCGGCCCGTCCATCCGGGTAGGCCTCCACCAAAAAGCGCGCCGACAGAATTTCATCACGCAGCAGGTTCGGATCGGGGCGAGAGCCGGAAGGGAATATCCGCAGTTGGCTTTCGACAATACGAGTGTCCACCTCATTCGCGTCCACGCGAACCGCCACCAGATATTTTTCCCCGGGAATCGCGGATTCCGTCAGCGGTATCGGCTGCTGCAGGTCTTCGTCGGTTCTCGAGACCTGCGAGCGGTTCGAGAAAACAGTGACAATGATCGAGTCGCGGCTCTGCACGCGCAGGTCCAGTTCGACGCGCGCCCCGCGAATATCGTAACCACCGACCGATTGCGGAATTTCGATCCACCGGCGCAGCACTCTGGCACCGTCTTTCCACGGTTGCTTGATGTTGACCGCTTGCCAGTTGGAATCGTCCAGACCGGGATCCTCCGGATGCGGAATGTCGGTGTGATAGCGCCAATCCGATACCGGCGCCGTTGTAAGGTCGTGCAGGCGAGAGAGCGTCGTTTTATAAAAGTCCGGTAGAGGAACCGCTTCTTGCGCCAGTGCTATCGGAGCCACCGCGAAGGTCAACAAAGCAACGAGTATGCCACTGCGTTTCATTTCGATTTACCACCTGGACTTTGGCGGCGCCCGATTCTTTTGCATCGGCAAATCCGCCATGGAAACCGTGCTGTTCGAATTCCTGCGCGGCATGTGTTCGGCAAAAACCACACTTTGAGTTCCGCTGGCCAAGGTTAGCGTTCGCGCTGCCAGCTGGAGACTCGCCGGTCCGACAACATTGCATTGACTACGAGACGGGTCCTGCCGATTGTCTGCGCTCACAGTTTCTAGCAACTTTATACTCTGTCAATACATTCAAGTGTTATCTCTGTGTTCCCCTGTAATCTGTTGATTTTAAGTGCCCTGCTGAAGCGTCTTCCCCAAAATGGCAACCGCCGCGCCGCACGGCGAATAAAGCAAAAACCCCAGGGAATTGACAGCGATGGCCAATTCACTCAGACTGCGAACCTGGAAATGCGATGGAACAGTGGAAGCGCGGTGATCAAGGCGTCCGTGTCCATCGGGTTGCTGGCCGTCTCCGCCAACGCCCAAACTGGCGCCCAAACTGGCACACAGGCGCCGAGCAGCCAGACCGGAATGCGCACCGGCGGAGTCTATGCGCCCATTAAAGACGCAAAGAATCGTCCCATCACGGCGGGAGGTCTCGTCGATGGCGCTCCGATCGTTTTCGCCGATATCACCAAGCTAGCCGGTCTTGATAAGTTTCAGCACCGGTCCGGCGGTCCCGAAAAGAACACTATTTTGGAAGCGCCAGGTTCTGGCGTCGCGCTGCTCGATTACGACAACGACGGATGGCTCGACATCTATCTTTTAAATGGCTCGACTTTCAAGGCGCTGAGCGGGCAAGAAAAGGCGCCACGCGCCATGCTGTTCCACAACAATCATGACGGCACTTTTACCGATGTAACCGACAAAGCGGGTGTTGCGAATGAGCGATGGGGATTTGGCGTCGCCGTTGCGGACTACGATAACGATGGCTGGCCCGACATCTACGTTTCCAACTTTGGAAAAAACCGGCTGTACCATAACAATCATGACGGCACTTTTACCGACGTGGCGGAAAAAGCCGGCGTCGCACTGGGTGGATGGTCGACGGGCGCCACTTGGGGCGACTACGATCGTGATGGCCGCCTTGACCTGTTCGTTCCCGGCTATGTAAAGGTTGATCCCGCCGCTCCTCCCATTGCGGGGCATCGCCCCATCCCTCCCGGCGCCTGCAAGTTTCGTGGAGTGGACGTCTTTTGTGGTCCACTCGGCCTTGTCGGCGAAAGTGATCATCTTTTTCACAACAACGGCGATGGAACATTCACGGATGTGAGTGTGGCGGCAGGCGTTTCCGATCCCAACGGTTCCTACGGTTTCGCATCCTTATTTGTGGATCTTGATGACGACGGCTGGCCCGACCTCGTGGTGGCCAATGATTCGGTGCCAAATTTTCTTTACCGCAACCGCCACGACGGCACGTTTGAGGACGTCAGTTATCTTTCCGGCTTCGCCGTCGATGGCGAAGGCCGGGCGCACGCCAGCATGGGCATTGCCGCCGGTGACTACAACCGGGATGGCCGGTTAGATCTTTACATTTCGGCTTTTTCCGACGATTACAACATTCTGTTCCGCAATGATGGCGCGGCGGGGCTTACCGACGTCACCAGCAAGGCACGCATCGCCAGTCCGACCATTCCTTTTCTCGGGTGGGGCGTCGGATTTTTGGATTTCGATAATGACGGTCTTTTGGATCTCTTCGTCGCCAATGGCCATGTCTATCCCATCGTCGATAAACTGGACTGGGGCACAACCTGGGCCCAGCGGCCGCAATTGTTCCGAAACCTCGACGGAGTAAAATTTGCGGAAGTGCCTCCCGCAACCGGAAGCGGTCTTGCCGACGTACTTTCGGCGCGCGGCGCCGCGTTTGGCGACATCTTTAACGACGGCAAGGTGGACGTGGTTCTCAACAACATCGACTCCTCGCCGGTTCTTCTACGGAATGTCGTGAGCAATTCCAATCATTGGCTGGGCTTAAAGCTCATCGGCGGGCCAAAGAGCCCTCGCGACGCCGTCGGAGCGAAGGTGTTTCTCACGGCCGGCGGAGCAAAACAGCGGGCGGACGTGCTCAGCGGCGGCAGCTACGGTTCTAGTTCCGATCCGCGCGTGCATTTTGGTCTTGGCGCCGCTTCCTCGATTGAAAAATTGGAAATACAATGGCCAAGCGGCTTGCATCAGGTTTTGGCCCTTCCGCGTGTAAATGCCTTCTTCCGGATTGCCGAGGGCCAGGAAGCCGAAATACTTAGTTCTCCGTTATAAGTTCCCACTTTAGCGCTACGCTCAGGTCGCGCCGCTCAGCCTGAAACTCGCCATTTGTCTCGATCCCTCCCTTTAGAGCCCGGCCGGCGTTCCGAAGTCCAGGGCACATTGTCACATAACATTCATAATTTCAGTCGATTAGTCGGGGATGGAAAGACAATACCGCGGAGCATTGACGGCGACGGCCGTATGTCCGAAATTGCCAAGCTATCGGGGTGCATTCTCAATTTCTATATCGCTAAAGTCGAGTAGGGAGCGTGTAATGATTCAGCGTCTATTTTCCCAGCCTGGCGCGGTTCGGCTGACAGTTCAAACAGTTGTTGTACTCGCCGTCTTCTTGTTCGTCGCCATGCTCGCAGCGGTGCCAGCATCCGACGCACAAACGCTGAGCGGCATTCAGGGCACGATCACGGATGAAACCGGTTCCGTGGTTCCCGATGCTCAGATAACGGCAACAAATACGGCTACGAACGTTGCCACTCACGCCGTCACCAGCTCGGCGGGCACGTTTACCATCACGGACCTGAATCCCGGTTCGTACAACGTGCGCGTTGAGAAGGCCGGCTTCAAGGCAGCGGTCATCCAAAACGTGAACGTGGAAGCTGGCGGTAGGCAGTCCTCGGCCGATGCGGTGCTCAAGACTGGAGCTACCACGGAAACGGTGGAAGTTACGGCGAATGAAATCACGCTGGAAACCAGTCAGCCCGAACTCGGTACCTTGGTTGAGACCAAGGTGTACGAAGAAATACCCGTACAAATCAACGGCGTCGGACGCCAGATTGACAATTTCTTATTCCTTGCTCCGGGTACCACTGGCAACAGCTTTAGTCACCGGATCAATGGCGGGCTGGATTTTCAGAACGAAGTTGTTTTCAACGGCGTCGTGGCGAATCAGTCAGAAACGCAAGGTTTCCAGACGATCATCAACCCGCCCTACGAGTTGGTGAGTGAATTCCGTGTGCTCACCTCCGTCTTCTCCGCCCAATACGGCCTCGCCCAGGGCGTTGCTTCGTATCAGTTCGCCTCCGGCACGAATGCCTTCCACGGGGATGGCTTTGAGGTTTTGCGAAATAGCTACTTTGACGCGCGAGACGCGGTCACGGCGGCCAACAACCAACCTGCCAATGTGGACCGCGAAAATAACTACGGGTTTTCTCTGGGAGGGCCGGTCGAGCTGCCCAAGATTTACAATGGAAAAGATAAAACGTTTTTCCACGTCAGCTATGAGCGGTACAAGCTGAATTCGGGTCAGAGCACACTTGAGACGGTTCCCACTGCGGCGTTGATCGGCGGAGACTTTAGCGCCTTTCCACAGCATATCTTCGTTCCTGGCAATTTCTCGGCGCCTTCGGGCTGCCTTAACAATGGTGCAACGCCCGTACCTGGACAACAGTGGTTTCAAAACAAAATCCCGACAGCCTGCTTTAGCCCGAGCTCGCAGGCCCTATTGTCCCTCATTCCCGCTCCGAATACTGCTTCCTCATCTCCTTTCAATTCCAATTTCTTCGCTTCCGCGGCCACGCCGACCCTGCAGACGGCTTGGGGCTTCTCGATCGATCACAATCTCACCGACCGCCAGAAAATCCATGGCACTTTTTATCGCGAGAAGCACACAGCCGTCACCTTTAGCCGTCTTTTCTCAAACATCTTGGGCAATCCGCAGACGCAGCCAGACACAGGCACTGGCCTCTTCCTGACCTACTCCAACGCGATTTCGAACAACTTGGTGATGACGGTTGGCTTCGGCTGGCTGGGCGAACTCAACGATGAGTTCACGCAACACACCAACAGCACTCCGGCCGGATTCACGGCTGCGGCGCAAGATAGCGTCCTTCCGACGATTAATTTCGTCGGTGATTCCTTTGCGCCTACTACTTGGGGGCCGAACAACAACGGCGAGACGTTCGCCATCAATCGCAAGCTGGGAATCAGCCTTGACAACAACTGGCTCTGGACCCATGGCCGCCATACCATAAATTTTGGCTTCGAGATTCGCCGCTCGTATCAGGACGACCACGAATGCCAGGATTGCGGCGGCAGTTTCAATTTTAGCAGCCTGAGCACAAGCAACGGCGATACAGTCACCACTGACCCGGTTAATCACCCGTTTAACGTGAACAACACGGGAAGCTCTTTCGCCAGTTTCCTTTTGGGCACGCCAGATTCTGCCTTCCGGCATCTTGCCCTCGAAACCAAGCTTCGCAACTTCTACGTTGCTCCGTACTTTCAGGACAACATCAAGATCAACCCAAAACTGACGGTTGATGTTGGTCTTCGCTGGGATATCGAAAAGCCTTACACCGTTGACTCCGTTAGTGGTCAACCGGCGAACCAAATCGCCTTCTTCGACCCTAACGCGCCCAATCCCGGCGCCATCAGCAACAGCACCGGGCAGCCTCTTCTGGGCGCCGCCAACTTGCTCGGGACCTGTTCCGGCTGTTCTGGATATAACTCTGCTGACACGAACTATCACCACTTCAGTCCGCGCCTCGGCTTCGCCTACAAGCTGACCGATAAGACCGTGATTCTGGGCGGTTACTCTCTGAGTTACTTGGACACCGGCGCGTATGAATACGGCGATAACAAAGTTGCCGTTAACTACGGCAACCAGCTTGCCGGCAATTTCACCGTAAACTCCAACGGTGTAAGCACCACGCCGGGCTATTGCGGCGTCTCGCCAAATTGCACTTACGATGCTTTTGCCTTGCCGATACCTCCGCCGCTTCCCTTCAGCCCGAGCTTCTCGAACGGCACTGGTAACCTGCATCAATTCGGACGGGATCGCGGTTCGGCTTCCTACGTTCAGTCTTGGAACATCGGAATCCAACGTGAATTGCCGCGAAATCTCTTTCTTTCCGTTTCTTATATCGGCAACCATGGCACCCACCTCGTATCGAGGTTGGATACTCCGAACCAGGTGGACCCCAAGTTCCTGAGCCTCGGTTGCATCCTTACCGAGCGATGGACGGCAACCGTAAATTCTGGATCATGCGTTTCGCCAGTCACTCCCCAGCAAGCCTTGCAAAATCTTGGTTTCGGCAAGGATGCCAACGGTCTCTTCAGCCCCTATGCTAATTTCATAAACGACGTTGGGCCGGCTCAATTGCTCAATCAGGCCATTCGCCCCTTCCCGCAATTTTTTGGATTGGTTAACAACTTCGATCTCTCCGGCATAGACAATTACAACGCTCTCCAGGCCCAGATTCAAAAGCGCTTTACCAGCGGCTTGAGCTTCTTGGTGGCGTACACCGTGTCGAAGACCCTGTCGAATACGGACACCGGTTTCTCGACATTCAATGGCCTTCCAATCGATAAGTTCAACAAAAAGCAGAATTACAGCGTGGCAGGTGACGACCAGACGCACAACCTGAATATCAACGGCGTCTATGAGTTGCCGATCGGCCCTGGCAAGAAATTTCTAAACCACGGAGGCGTCGTGGCGAAGAATGTGCTAGGCGGCTGGCAGGTAAGCGGCGTTTTCCAATACGCGAGCGGCACGCCATTGCAGATCTTCGCCAATGGTAGCCCGCTGCGAACCGGCAACTTTGCGAATCTGGTGCAAGGGCAAGCCTTCGACGTCAATTACAACAACTACTATAAGGGGCTCCCGGTCTTCAATCTCGCTGCTTTTTCTTCGCCGGGAAACTTTGCCTTGGGTAATGCGCCGCGCCGGATCGATGGCCTGCGTCGCCCATTCAACAGCAATGAGAACCTTGCGCTGGCCAAGCACTTCTTTTTCGGGGAGCGCGTGGGCGCGGAGTTGAGAATGGAGTTCTATAACGTTCTCAACCGCTTCCAAGTCTGCAATCCCGACTTCGCTGGTGCGAATAACGTCGATAATGCTAACTTCGGCATCATCAATGGCGGCGGGGTATGCCAAGGGAATACTCCGCGGCTTGGCCAGGCGTTCTTCAAAGTCAACTTCTAAGCAAGCAGGGCCAATTGGCCCCTGCAAACGCATTGCAAGGACCGGGGCTGAGCAAGCCCCGGTCCTTGTATTTAGAATTCGAAAGTGCATAATTCCTTTTTCATAGGAGTGCCCGCCCAACCAACGCCGAATAGTAGCAATCTGGTGGGCGGTCATCTTGTGAGGAACTCTTGAAACGTCGCGATTTCATCTTCGAGGCTCTTGCCGGTGCCGGCCTTCTGGCAAAAGGGCCATTCTCCTTCGACATGACTCTCGCCGCGGGTGGCTGCTGCGTTCCGGAACATTTGCTCCCCGAGCAACTTAATTTTCCGGACCTTGCCCAATATGAGGAAGCGCAACATCCGCTGCTGGCGGGTCGATTTCAAGAAGCCTTGAAAGTCCTGACGCCGGCCATGAAAGAACGTCCAGGGGTCGTCCCTTACACAATTGCCACAATTTATCTTCGGCTCGAGCGCTATCTCGAGGGCATTCCTTATGCCCTGCAAGCCTGCCGCGACATTCCGACAGATATTCGGTTCCGATGGATTTTGCGCGCCCTGACGCTGCACGCAGGGCAACCGGAAAGCAGAATCCCCGAGGAGTTCCGCGTCCGGCTTCCCGAGGGTGGCCTCTCCACGTTTCAACTCGCCGACGTGACCAAGAAATGCGGCGCGGAGAGATTTGCCCTGGGCCGCGGCGCGTCCTGGGCCGATTTCGATAATGATGGCCGCGAAGACATTCTTGTTGGTGCGGAACGCGCGCCGTTCTGTTTGTTTCGCAATCGAGGCGATGGCACGTTCGAGGATGTGGCCGAGCGGGTAGGACTTCTCGACCCCGTCGGACTCGGTTGCTACGCCTCCCAGTTCATCGATTACGATAACGACGGATTTCAGGATATTTTCCTCACCAGCAACGGCTGGGGCGGCGGCGGGCGTCTATTCCTTTACCACAACGAGGGCGGTTCGCGGTTTCAAGAGGTGACCGAGAGCGCCGGTTTAGCCGGTCCGGTGAACGCGTTTGGCGCCTCCTGGGCCGATTACGACAATGATGGGCGCGTCGATCTTGCCGTTGCCGCCGGGATCATTGATCCAGACGGCGGCGACCGCATCCATTTGTATCACAACGAAGGGAATGGAAAGTTTCGCGAGGTCGGAGAACAGGCCGGCCTTACGCAGAAGGCCCGCTGGATTTCGCTCTGCTGGGGAGACTATGACGGCGATGGGCGGCAAGATTTGTTAGCGACGAGCTTTGACGCAGGTCCGTCCCTCTTCCGCAATCTCGGCGATGGCCGTTTCGAGGATGTGAGTGTCAAAGCCGGCATCCGCTCCGTATGCTCGGCGTACACGCCGGAATTCTTCGACTTCGACAACGACGGCAACTTGGACTTGTTCATTTCCACTTACCCAACGGAACCCTTGAAAACTGAAGACATGATTCAGGGAAAACTACGCGGGCCGGCTCCGTCTTCGCAACGACAACTTTTGTTTCGAAACAACGGCGACGGAACATTCCGCAATATCTCCGAAGAAGCCGGCATCACCGGGTTGTACGGAGGCATGTCTTCGCAAGTGGGCGATCTCGACAACGACGGTTTCGATGAAATCATGATCGGAACGGGAAACCCCGCGCTCGATTGGTGCGAGCCGAAACCTTTGTTCCACAACAATGGAACGGGCCAATTTACGGACATCGCGCAATCGGCAGGCCTGGTGCACTTTGGCATGCTGCACGGCGCGGCACTGGCGGATTACGACGACTCGGGGCATCTCAGCGTGTTTGGTTCGTTCGGTGGCTTTTATTGGGGCACGCGCGAATCCAGCAAACTCTATCGTAACCTCGGTTCCGGCAATTGCTCTCTCGAAGTGCGTCTTATCGGCACGCGTTCCAACCGCGACGCCATTGGCGCAAAAGTTTACGCACTTGCCGGGAAGCGCAAAATCCATAAGTGGGTGAACGGCGGCAACGGTTTTGGAGTTGCCAATTCGAAAATTGTTCATTTGGGCTTGGGCCGCGAACAAAAGGTTGATCGGCTCGAAGTCCACTGGCCTAGCGGACTTCGCCAGGCATTCCGCAATATTGCGGCAGGTCAGAGAATTGAAATCGTGGAAGGGAAAGCCGACCCGCGTCAGCTCGTGAAATTTAAGAGAGGCTCTCTCCTCGCCTAGCAGGCTTGCCCATCGAACTCAAAAGATAAGCAGCGTCAAGTCCTCTAACGACTTGCAGCTTAGGGAGTGGGAGCCCTCTCCTTGTTCTCGAGGATCTGCTTCGCGCGATTGGCCTTCGAGGCTTGCGCATCTTCTTGCAGTTTGCTGAAGGTGCGCATCTCCGCTTGCGCTTCCTGCGCTCGTCCCAAAGCGCGATACGCCTGGGCCAGAAGGAAGTGTCGCCGCGGTTCGCTGGGATCGGCCGCAACGACCACTTGTAGGTCCGCCATCGCCTCCTTGTACCGCTCGAGCTTCAGTAACGCGCGGGCCCGGTCCTCGCGAGCTGCGTCCAGGTTTGGACATGCCGAGAGTGCCTTGTCCTCCTCGTCCACGGCAGCGTGGGGATCATCTCGCTGTTCCAGCGCGATTTGTCCCAGTTTCCAGTGGGCCTGGCAATTCTTCGGATTGATCGCGAGTTCCGCGCGCAATTCTTTCTCCGCCTGCTCCCACATGGCCAGCGACCAGTACGCATTCCCCAAATGGTAGTGCGTGCCGGCTTTGTCCGGAGCCAAATCCACCGCTTTCTTGTATTCCAGCAGCGCACCATCCAGATTGTTCATGCTTTCCATGATTTCGCCGGAAACCTGGTGAACAACATAAGAATCAGGATCGATCTCATTCAGCTTCGCCAGCGATTCCTGCGAAAGCTGCATGTAAACCTTCCCCAGCAGATACCAGACTTCCTGGTTTTTCGCTTCCCGCCGCGAAAGCGACTGCAAGTGACTGGCTGCTTGCTCCAACTTGCCCAATTGAATGAGGGTGTGCGCGAGATAGAGTTCGGCGTTGTTGTCGTTCGGGTTCGTGCGCAGGGCCGCTGCCAGTCGTTGCTCCGCTTCCGCGTATGCCCCCATCTCGTACTGCGCAATTCCCAGCAGCGCGGACGCTGAGGGCATCGCTGGATTAATCTTCAAGCCTTTCTGCAAGACTTCGGCGGCTTTGCGAAATTCCCGTTGTTGTATGTAAATGGATCCGAGATTGTTGTAAGCGGCGGCAAGCCTCGGCGCAATCACAAGGATCGCCTCATAGCGCTCCGCCGCCGTCGCCAGGTTTCCGGCCGCCTGCGCGCTCTTGGCCTCCGCATACAGCTCCTGCACGCGCGCGTCGTCCTTGCTTTCTTGCCCTGGTTTGGCCGCAGCTCCAGCCCCGGCTTGGACCAGCATCAGAACTGCAACCGCAAGATGGACGGTCCGCGATTTGTTCTTCTTCAGGAAAGTCGGCCAAAATTTCATCAGCGCCTTTATTCTAGCTTCGGCAGTGTTCCTGTCAATCCAAAGTGCCAAATCGGCTCCGCCCGCTGCAAGTGTTGCAAAGCGCGTTTGCTTCGGACCGAAGCGCGTGTTAACCTCGCCTCATTGCAAGGAAACGCAATGCATAGAACGGAGAGTCTCCCGCAGACTTTACGATTCAGCGTATTCGAAGTGGATTTGCGTGCTGCAGAATTGCGCAAGCACGGAGTCCGCATAAAATTACAAGACCAGCCTTTCCGCATTCTGTCCCTCCTCCTCGATCGTCCCGGCGAAATTGTCACTCGCGAGGAACTCCGTCGCCAGCTTTGGCATGACCACACTTTTGTGGATTTCGACCGGGGCCTCAACAAGGCCATTGCCAAGTTGCGTTCAGCGCTGGGAGACTCCGCCGATTCTCCTCGTTATATTGAAACGATCCCCCGGCACGGTTACCGCTTTCTTGTGCCTGTCGTCAACGGTCAGCCATCCGAGGCGCTTTCGCCTCTTCCGCAGCAGTCGCCTGAATCGTCTGAATCGCCAGCAAACCAAGCCGCAGTGTCCGTTCCCGGCGCTCCGAGGCCTGCACTCGCCAAGCCCGCTCAACTTTTTTATTCCTTCACGGAAGGCTGGAGCTTTTCGTTCCTCATGGCGGTCGTCGTTGTGCTTGTGGTCCTTGTGGGGCTGATGTCGCTTCGCCTGAAGCAGCCCGCCGTTTTCGGCGGACCTTCCGCGGCGGTGAGTCCGCGGCGTTCCGTCGCTGTCTTGGGTTTTAGAAATCTTTCCGGAAATCCCCGTGACGCATGGCTCTCCACCGCATTCGCGGATTGGCTCGGCACAGAACTCTCCGCCGGAGATCAGCTCCGCACAATTTCCGCCGAAAGCATCGCCCGCATGAAGCTGGAGCTTTCCCTTTCCGACCTCGAAAGTCTCGATCCCGAGAGGCTTGCGCTCATTCGAAAAAACCTGGGTGCGGATCTCCTCGTCGTCGGATCGTACGCCGTTTTGGCGCAGCATTCCGGAAGCGAGATTCGGCTCGATTTGCGCCTGCTCGATACCCGGACGGGCGAAACCGCCGGCGCTTTGTCGGAAACCGGCGCGGACTCGGGTCTTTTTGAGTTGGTGTCAAAAACGGGAGGACGTTTGCGCGCCAAACTCGGCGTTCGCGGCGTCACCAGCCAGGAAGCCGCGGAAGTAGCCATCGTGCTTCCTTCGAACCCGGAATCGGCGCGACTCTATTCCGAAGGCCAGGAAAAATTACGCGTATTCGACGCGCTCGCGGCGAAAGACCTTTTTCAGGCAGCCGTGGCGCGGGAACCGGACTTTTCCCTTTCCCACGCAGCTCTTAGTACGGCCTGGAGCCAGTTGGGATATGACGAGTATGCAAGGGAAGAGGCAAAAAAAGCCTTTGACCTCTCGTCAAATTTGTCCAGGGCAGACCGCCTTCTCGTCGAAGGGCGCTACCGTGAGACCTCTCATGAATGGGACAAGGCGACCGAGATCTACCGAGCCCTTTTCGCATTTTTTCCTGACAATGTCGATTACGGTCTCGCCTTGGCCAACGTACAGGTCAGCGCGGGGCGCGGCAAAGACGCGCTTGCCACGCTCGTTCAGTTGCGCCAGTTGCCTTCTCCGCAAAACGACGACCCGCGCATCGACTTGGAAGAAGATCACGTGGTTGAATCGCTCGGCGATTTCAAAGCTCTGCTGAGCTCGACAAAAGTGGCTGCGGAGAAGGCAAAAGCCGCGGGCTCATCCCTCCTGCAGGCCAGGGCGCTCGCCGACCAGGTTTGGGCTCTTGAAAACCTGGGCGCTCCCGACCAGGTCGAGCCCGTCGTCCGGGAGGCGGAACGCCTCTTTCTTGCCGCTCACGATCAGCGCGGCTTTGCCAAGACCGAAAACGCCGGCGGCATCGCGCTCCAGATGCAAGGCGACTACGAAGGCGCGCGAAAACAGTATGAACGCGCACTAACTATCTACCGCCGCATCGGCTTCCGGTTTGGCGTTGCCAATGAGCTCGATAATTTTGGCGATATTTACCTCGCACTCGGAAACCTTTCCGAGGCCCGAAACAGTTATGAAGAATCGCTGAAAACCTACGTTGAGATCGGGCACGTTGACGGCGAGGCCTTAAGCAAAGCGGGCGTTGGCGAGGTGCTGCTCCGACAGGGAGACACCGCGGGAGCGAAGAAAATGCTCGAGCAGTCGCTCGAAATATGCCGTCAAATCGGCGATCGCAGCAAGGAAGGCGCGGCACTTTCCGGTCTCGGACGTTTGTCGCGAATCACCGGAGACGCCGAAAACGCGTGGAACCAGGAATCGGAAGCCAAGGCCATTTTTGACAAAATCGGAGACAAATCGCAAGCGGCGCAAATGCAGGTTCATCTTGCAGACCTCTTGCTCGATCAGGGCAGGAGCGAAGAAGCGGCCGGCATGGCTCGGCAGGCCGCCGAACTTTTTGAAAAGACAAAAGCAGCCGAGGATGCGGCGACCGCTTATCTGGCCCTTTCGCGAGCGTCGCTCGCGCACGGAAGCCTGACTGACGCGCGCAATTTTCTGGAACGCACGATTTCCACCGCGACGAAGTCTCATAACCAGGAACTAGAGCTGTCCGGGATCATCACCGCGGCTCGCCTGCAGGCCGCTTCCAGGCAGGACGCCGACAGAGTCGCGGCCATTCGCAGGCTTCAAATTGTGGTCGCGCGGGCCACCGCGGCCACCCTCCCTTGCCTGGCGCTCGAAGCCCGGCTCGCTTCCGCCGAAATCGAAATCGCTTCCGGCAACCCGTCGGCCGGACGCTCAGAACTGGCGGTAGTAGAGAAAGGCGCCGCGGGACGCGGGTTCGGGTTGATCGCCAGAAATGCCGCCGCGGCTCTGCGATCCTCGGGCTCCTGAATTGCCCGACCTCGTTTTATGCCCCAGCGCTATTCAATGTGGGTTGGATTGTGGGTTGAGCCGATCAAGGTTCTCGTTGCAACACCCGGTAACCGGCTGAAAAAATGGTGGGCCTGGGTGGACTTGAACCACCGACCTCGCCCTTATCAGGGGCGCGCTCTAGCCACCTGAGCTACAGGCCCAGCTAGAAGAACTTCATCTCTAAAATTCTATCACGCGAAACACCTGCTACAAAACACTCGCCTCAAAAATCCTCGCAACCGATTCGAACCCTCTCCCGCTCTCCTACTGCACAAACCCCACATTCGGTGTCGGCGCTTCCGGCAACTCTTTAATCGGCCCGAATTGCGCCTCATACCGCGAAATATTCTCTCCCAGCGCCCGCCAAATCCGCTTCGCGTGGCCCGGGCTCACGATCATGCTGCCGAGCAGTTTTCCTTGCGCGCCGTTTGGAAAAATATAAATAAAGTTCAGCGTGAACTCTTCCACGCTGTGATGAATCATCATCAAATTGCTGTACAAGCCCTGCAATTCCTTTTCGTCCGCCTTGATCTGCATCTGCCCCATCGGGGCTGGTTGCTGTGGCTGCTGCTCGCTCATCGTCGCTTCTCCGGTGCTGCCTCTTCAAGGTACCACACCCTCCGCACGTTGCCGTCACGCGCCGCCTTTGCACGGCGCGCCTCGCTTCGGCGGCGGCATTTTCCGCAGCATCGGTTTTTCCCGTTATCTACTCCGCCAAACCGTCTTCCGGTTCCATTGACTTCTCCCGTTATTAATTATAGTTTCGTGATAGAATTAACCGTAGTTAACTAACAATGGCTCGCTTCGCCGACCCCATCGCCGCCCCTTCCGTTCTCGATCAACCGCCTCCCCGCGCGCCCTCCCTGCCCGAATCTCATCGCACCATTCCCATCCCTTCTTCCGCCTCCTGGCTCCGCAAACTTTTCGCCTTCGCCGGCCCCGGTTACCTCGTCGCCGTCGGTTATATGGACCCGGGCAATTGGGCCACCGACCTTCAGGGCGGCTCGCAATTCGGCTACACGCTCCTCAGCGTCATTCTTCTCAGCAATCTCATGGCAATGCTCCTGCAGGCGCTCTCCGCCAAGCTCGGCATCGTCGCCGGCCGCGATCTCGCCCAAGCCTGTCGCGAGACTTACTCTCGCCTCACCTCCATCTTTCTTTGGATCGTCTGCGAAGTCGCCATCGCCGCTTGCGACCTCGCCGAAGTCCTCGGCTCCGCCGTCGCGCTCCAGCTCCTCTTTCACATTCCGCTTCTTCTCGGCGTCATTCTCACCGCTCTCGATATTCTCATCGTCCTCCTCCTTCAGGGCCGCGGCTTCCGCATGCTCGAAGCGCTCGTCGTCACCCTCATCCTCACCATCGCCGCCTGCTTCGCCTACGAAATCTTCTTCGCGCGTCCTCTTTGGCTCGAAGCCGCCCACGGCTTTCTTCCAAACTCCCAAATCTTCCGCAATCGCGAAATGCTCTACATCGCCATCGGCATTCTCGGTGCCACCGTCATGCCGCACAATCTCTATCTCCATTCAAGCCTCGTGCAAACGCGCGCCTTCGGCGCCGAGCCTCGCCAGCGCCGCGAAGCCCTTCGTTACGCCATCTTCGATTCCACTTTCGCCCTCGGCTTCGCGCTTTTCATCAACGCCGCCATTCTCGTTCTCGGCGCCGCCGCATTTCACGCACACGGCATGCATCACGTCGCGGACATTCGCGAAGCTTACAAATTGCTCACGCCAACTCTCGGCGCCAGCCTTGCCAGCACACTCTTCGCCTGCGCCCTCCTCGCCTCCGGCCAGAATTCCACGCTCACCGGCACGCTCGCCGGCCAGATCGTCATGGAAGGTTTCCTCCAAATTCGCCTCAAGCCTTGGCTCCGTCGCCTCATCACGCGCAGCATCGCCATCCTCCCCGCCATCCTCGTCATCGGCATCGCCGGCGAATCGAAACTCAACATGCTCATCGTTCTCAGTCAGGTCATTCTCAGCTTTCAACTCCCGTTCGCCGTCATTCCGCTCGTCCAGTTCACCAGCAGCCGCCGTCGCATGGGCGAATTCGCCAACTCGCGCCTCACCGTCGTCGTCGCCTGGATCGTCGCCGCCGCCATCCTCCTCCTCAACGCCAAACTCCTCTGGTTGATCTTCCGCTCCTGACGCGATGCGGCGGCGCGCCATCTCCGCATTTATTTGACGTGCTAAACTGCTATCGTGATTTTCGAATGGGATCGCAACAAGGCTGCCGCCAACCGGCGCAAGCACGGCGTCTCATTCGAGGAGGCCGCAACTGTATTCGGCGATCCACTCGCTATAACATTTGACGATGCGGACCATTCGTTAACCGAGCGCCGTTTTATCACGATCGGTGTCTCGCGGGCGGGGCGAGGTTTAATCGTCGCCCACCTGGATCGCGGCGAGAAAATTCGCATCATCAGCTCCCGCAAGGCAACCGCGCGGGAATGGAGTCACTATGAAGAAAAAAACTAAAGTAAGGCGCAACGACGAACTCCGGCCGGAATACAATCTCGCGGCGATGGGTTCTGGTGTGCGTGGCAAGTATGCGAAGGTTTATGGCGAAGGCACAAACCTGATTTTGCTTTCGCCGGACGTCGCTGCCCACTTTCCTGATGACAAGTCGGTTGACGCGGCGCTCCGCTCGTTGATTCAGCTTGCGAAGCGACGGCAACGTCGCGGAAAAAACTGACAAGTGAGGCCGGAGAAAAATCAGAGCCCCTGCCCTCTAGGGATAAATTGGGTTCTCGGTTTCTTCCTCGAGCGAATATAAATCGTGCCCAATCCCAAACAGCCAGCTTCCTTTCGCACCGCCGCCATTCTTCTCGTCGTCCTTTTCTCCCTCGCCGCCTATTTCGCCTACACCGCTTTCATTCGCAACATTTGGTCCATTCCGCCCGAAGCCTTGCTTCTCAAAAATCCAATTCACGACGATCCCGCCGTCGCCGCAAAACAGATCCTTCCCGTCTATCTCGACAAATGCGCCGAATGTCACGGCGAAACGGGGCAGGGAAATGGCCCGCAAGCCAAAATGTACGATCCACGGCCCAGAATGCTGACCGATGCTCCGCACCTCAGCACCGTCACCGACGGCGAGCTCTATTACGTCATCTCCGAAGGCCACAAGCCCATGCCGTCCTACAAGAAAAAACTCACCGACGACCAGCGCTGGCAATTGGTCCTTTTAATTCGTGCTTTCTCTCACACCGTTCCGCCGCCGCCGCCCACCGCCCAACCTTCCAAGTGACGCCGCCATGCCTCTCGCGCTATTCTCTTGTCGCACTTTTTCAATTCTTTGAGGGAGATTCATGCGCAAAGTTCTCGCCGCACTTGTCCTTTCTCTTCTGGCCGTTTCCGTTTCGCAAGCCGCACCCGGCTCCGTCCGCTGCGGCAAACTTGTTGACGTCCGCGCCGGCCGCTTGCTCGAAAATCAGCTCGTCTCCTTTGACGCCGACGGCACCATCACCTCCGTCGCGCCCGCCGGCTCCTCGCTTCCGGCCGGCACAATCGATCTCGCCCGCGCCACCTGCCTTCCCGGCTTGATCGACGTCCACACGCATCTCACTTCCGATCCCACGGACAACGGCTACGCTGGCCTCGGCATCTCCATCCCGCGCAGCGCTGTCACCGGCGCCAAGAATGCGCGCCTCACTCTCTTCGCCGGCTTCACCACCGACCGCAACGTCGGCGCCCCGGGCTTTTCCGATGTCGCCGTTCGCGACGGCATCAACGCCGGAGAAATTCCCGGCCCGCGCATGTTCGTCTCTGGCCCTCCTCTCGGAATCACCGGCGGCCATTGCGACGACAATCTCCTTCCCGCCGAATTTCACCACGTCGCGGAAGGCGTCGCCGACGGTCCCTGGGCCGCGCGCGCCAAAGTTCGCGAAGTCGTCAAATACGGCGCCGACGTCATCAAAATCTGCGCCTCCGGCGGCGTTCTCAGCAAAGGCGACCAGCCCGGCACGCCCCAATACACTCTCGAAGAAATGACCGCCATCGCCGAAGAAGCCCACAAACTCGGCCGCAAAGTCGCCGCTCACGCCCACGGCACACAATCCATCAAAGACGCCATTCGCGCCGGCATCGATTCCGTCGAACACTCCAGCCTCATCGACGACGAAGGCATCGCCCTCGCCAAGCAGCACGGCACTTTCCTCGTCTTCGACATTTACAACGACGATTACATTCTTCAGGAAGGGGCGAAAGCCGGCATGCTTCCCGAATCCATCGAAAAGGAAAAGAAAATCGGCCGCCTTCAGCGCGAAAATTTCCGCAAAGCCTTCAATGCCGGCGCGAAAATCGCCTTCGGCACCGACTCCGGAGTCTACCCGCACGGCGACAATGCAAAACAATTCTCCAAAATGGTCGAATGGGGCATGAAGCCCATCGACGCCATCCAGGCCGCCACGCTCACCGCCGCCGATCTCATCGGCCTCTCCGGCAAAGCCGGCTCCCTCGAAACCGGCTTTTACGCCGACCTCATCGCCGTCGACGGCAATCCGCTCGAAAACGTTCCCGTACTCCAGAACGTAAAATTCGTCATGAAGGGCGGCGTCGTCGCTCGCAATGATTTCGCCGCGAAATAATCCTCGCGCAATCGTTCACTGTGCTTGATCTGCTTCCTGCATTCGGCCGCTTGGACCCGCGTCTTGCGGCATTTTTAACGATTGTTCTGCTCGTCGCAGCCGCCATTCCGCTCGCGCTCGCCTGGACAAAAATGCTTCCTCCCGAGCGCGAGCCCTTTTCCCGTCCCGATCTCCCGCGCCCCAAAGCGAACCGCGATTTCTTCGCGTTCTTTCTCTTAATAAATGTTTCCCTAAGCCTCTTCGCCGCGATTCCACGCATTGCCGACACGCTTCATCTCGATTCGCTCGCGCAGTTTTTGCCTTCTTCCTGGGCCGAGCAACTCACCATCGTCGCTTTGATTTGGCTCATATTCATTCCTGCGCTCGCCGCCGCCTACTCCGCCGTCCGTCCCAATCCCATCCGTCCCCATCTCATCGTCGGAGGCCTTCTCGTCCTTGCTCTCTGGCTTCTCTCTCCCACTCTTCTCGGCTCTCTCACCACGCGTCCCTGACCGTTCCGTTCTCCACGCCTAAATAAAAAAGGCCCAGAGTCGCCTCCGGGCCTTTCCATTTTCCATTTTGTACTTTCTAATTCCTACGCCGTCGCCGCCTTCACTTGCTGCAGCGCCGCCGCCACTTCCTTCAAATCCGGAACCACCGGAATGTCGTAATTCTTGATCCACGCAATCTTTCCCGCCTTGTTCACAATCACGATCGCGCGTCCCGTAATCCCTTTATCCGCCAAATACGCTCCATACTTGTCCGCCATCGCCCCGCGCGGCTGAAAATCCGCCAGCAATGAATATTTGATCCCCATCTTCTCCGCGTACGCCTTGTGCGACCACACGCTGTCCACGCTCACGCCCAGAACTTCCGCTTCCAGCGTTTCGAACGCCTTCATCTCGTTCACCACGCACACATGCTCGTTCGTACAGACCGGGCTCCAGTCCAGCGGGTAAAACACAATCACAACATTTTTCTTCCCCGCAAAATCCGAAAGCTTCACTTCCTCTTTATTCTGATTCTGCAGCGCAAAATCCGGCGCCACCTGTCCCACGGAAATGCTCATCGTCGTTCCTCCCGAATTCGAATTCCCATCATTTCGCCTCTCAGTCTACCCAATCACGCCGCCCTCGCCAAACCCGAAGCTCGCTTCAAGCAACTTGGCAACTCTTGCCTAAGATCGTAAGACCTCGCATCATTCCAACGCGCACAGCTCAAAATCGGATCGCCAACCTCAATGCGAAGCTTCCTTCTTTGTTTCTTCCTTCTTTGTTTCTGCCTCCTTTGCTTCGCCTCTTTTCGGCGCTACACTCCTCCCGAGGTGCTTCCATGTCAGCCGAAGCCGCTCGCCGCGTCCCGTTCATGTCTCTAAAAGAACTCACGGACCTCTATCGCAAGCTCACCCACGCCTTCGGCGATCCCATTCCCATTTCAAAATTTGGTTTTTCTGTCGAAGAGGCGGAACGCCTCTTTTCCGGCTTCGAAGAGGATTACCACATCGGCCGTTTCTTTCACTTCACCGTCGAACCCGCCGCCCAGCTTCACTCCATCAACGGCTTTCCCGCCACTCACGTCTCCATCGACCCCGAAATCGAATCTATTTTGTAGCGTACACTTCAGTGTGCGTTCTTCTATCTCCCCGGCGCCGTTTCAGCTCTTCCCCGGCTTCCACTTCTCCAGAAACGCCACCACATCTTCCTTCGATATTCTTTTCGCCGATTCAAACTCCCCTTGCTTCTGGCTGTATAGCAGCGTCCCGTCACTCCCCAGCACCGCCGACGCCGGCACACCCCGCTTCAGCGGCACGTCGTATTTCTCCGCCACATCCAGATTCTTGTCGTACTCCCCGATGTTCACATGCACCACCACAAAATTCTTGTTCACAATCGGCGCAATCTCCGCGCTCCGCAACGCCGCATCGAGTGCGTGGCAGTCGTAGCACCAATTTCCGCCAAAAACCAAAATCACTCGGCGGTGCGTCTTCGCGGCGCTCGCCAGCGCCTCCGCAATCTCCGCCTTCGCGTCCACATTCTCCGGATAGATCACCCGTCTCTCGGTCGGCGCCGGCAGCCCTTGTTTCGCCTGTCCGCATGCGAGCGTCGCGCCGATGCTTCCCACTGCCAAGCTCAGTACCAGCCCTCGCGAAATTCCTTTACGCATCGAATCACCTTCCCGTGCACCGCGTCCGGTTTCAGTCTATGAGATGCCCGAGCCCCGCGCAAGTTACCGTCGTCCCAATGCTAAAATAGACGCATGTACGCGCAAAAGTTCTCCGTCGCCGTCGTCGTTCTCGGCAACAAAAAGCCCTGTCCCCTCGACTGGCTCGATCAGTTCTGCATGCGCAATTTCACCAACTCCGCCGATTTCGACGACACCCTTCCCGTCGCCGATGGCCGCATCGAAGCCAGCTTCCGCCTCACTCCCGAACGCTTCGCCGAAGGCCTCGCCGCCTGGCTCACCCAGCGCGGCAAAGGCGAAGGTCACCCCGTCCACGTCGAAGTCAAACCCCTCTAGTTTTTTCTTGCAGTTGTAGGGCCGGCTTTCCGAAGCCGGCCTCCAGTTGACGACGCACCTATGCAGTTGTAGGGGCCGCTTTCCGAAGCGGCCCTTCAATTGACGAAACGCCACCGGCATAAAACAAAAAAGCCGGCTCCCGCGAGCCGCCTCTTCGATATTCACCTCGCCGCAATTTCCACCTCAGCCCAACCAGTCACCAGTCACCATTCACGACTCACCGCCGTTTCACGCCGCCGAATCTTTCTTCTCCCCCTTCACCAACGCCTGTATCTCCGGCAGCATTTTCCGCGCCGCCTCTTCTCCCGCCTTCACCAGTTCCGCCGTCTTCGAAAAATCGTCCCACGCGTATTCCCGCACGTCCGGCTCGATTATCAAATCCGCCTGCTGCCGCCACGCCACTTCCGCGTGCCGCTGAATTATGTTGAACGACCGGCTGATCACTTCCACCGCCGTGCGCGGCGTCGTGTCGCTCCCCGAATCCAGGTAAACCGCAATCACCACTTCCGCGCCCAGCAGCATCGCGCCTTCCACCGGCACCGGCGCCGTCAAAAATCCATCCACCAGCGTTCGCCCGTCATATTGAATCGGCACAAACAGCGCCGGATACGCGCACGATGCGCGCAGCGGCTGCACCAGCGGCCCGCTCGTGTAATACACCGTAATCCCTTCATTGATGTCGCTCGTGCTGATCGCCAGCGGCGTCTTCAATTCCTCAAACGTTTTCGCCGCCGTAAAACGCGCCAGATATTTTTCCATCCGTTGATTCGTCGCAAGGCCCAGCCACGACGGCGTCCATCTTCCAAAATCCGCAAACGTCGTCGCTTGTCCCTCCGTCTGCATTTCATCCAGCGAAGCCCCCGCGCAATACGCCGTGCCGATCAGCGCGCCCACGCTCGTCCCCGCCACGCAATCAATCGGTATTCCCGCTTCCCGCAACACGCGCAGCACGCCAATGTGCGCAATTCCGCGCGCAAATCCTCCCGCCAGCGCCAATCCCACCCGTGGCCGTTCCGCGCGCACCCGCTCCTCACCCGTCGCAAACGTACGAAATTTGTCCTTCGCCGTTCGCAGCCAGTCCAGCGCGTTATTTACGGTTCCTTCCATCATCCGAGCACCATTTTAAATCCGTCTCTCCTTCCGCGCGCCAGTCGTTCCGTTTGAATTTCCTGAATCATGACACAAGATGTTGAACTTCCAGCGGAACCACTCTCCTCTCTGCCTCTCGTTTGACCGCCGCTTGCCGGTTTTGTAACCTGTCCCTTCGCATACTCGCCGCAAAAAGGTCCCCGATGACTCGTTCGATTCAAAAAGCTGTCGTTCTCGGCGCCGGCACCATGGGCGCGCGCATCGCCGCTCATTTCGCCAACGCCGGCCTCCCCTGCATCCTCCTCGATATCGTTCCACCCGGCCTCCATCCCGGCGCTTCTCCCGCCGACCGCAACAAAATCGCCCGCGCCGGCCTCGACGCCGCAAAAAAATCCCGCCCCGCCGCCTTCTTCGCTCCCGCGCTCGCCGAAAAAATTTCCATCGGCAATTTCGAAGACGACCTCTCGCGCGTCGCCGAAGCCGATTGGATCATCGAAGTCGTCGCCGAAAATCTCGAAATCAAACGCAATCTCCTCTCTCGCGTCGCCGCGTTCCGCAAACCCGGCGCCATCGTCACCACCAACACCAGCGGCCTTCCCGTCCACCTCATCGCCGAAGGCCTTCCCGAAGAATTCCAGCAGCACTGGGCCGGCACACATTTCTTTAACCCGCCTCGCTACCTAAAGTTGGTCGAAGTCATTCCCGGTCCCAAAACCCTACCCGCCGTTCTCGCCGCGCTCACCGACTTTTGCGATCATCGCCTCGGCAAAGGCGTCGTCCCCGCCAAAGACTCGCCCAATTTCATCGCAAATCGTATCGGCACTTTTTCCATGCTCAATGCGCTCCGCCTCATGCAATCCCTCGGCATGACCGTCGAAGAAGTCGACGCCTGCACCGGCCCCGCCATCGGCCAGCCCAAATCCGCCACCTTTCGCACCGCGGACATTGTCGGCCTCGACGTCCTCGTCCACGTCGTCAAAAATATCTACGAAACCGCGCCCAACGACGAATCCCGCGAATTTTACAAAGTCCCCGCTCTCGTCGAGGAAATGTTCCAGCGCAAAATGCTCGGCGACAAAACCGGCCAGGGTTTCTACAAAAAAGTAAAAGGCGCCGGCGAAAAAGAAATCCTCACCCTCGACACCAACACCTTCGAATATCGCCCGCGCCAAAAAGCAAAATTCGCCTCGCTCGAAGCCGGCAAATCCATCGACGACACGCGCGAACGCCTCCGCGCCCTCGTCGCTCCCATCCTCGAAGGCCAAAAAGCCGACAAAGCCCAGCAATTTCTCTGGAGCGCTCTCTCCGAAACCTGCTCGTACGCCGCTCGCCGCGTTCCCGAAATTTCCGACAACATCGCCGACGTCGACCGCGCCATGCGCTGGGGCTTCGGCTGGGAACTCGGCCCTTTCGAAATCGTCGACGCTCTCGGCCTTCAAAATTTCGCCGCCCAGCTCAAAAAAGAAAATCGTCCCGTTCCCGCACTCATCGAAAAAGTTCTCGCCGCCGGCCGCAAAAAGTTCTACGAATCGGAGAAGGGAACAACCACCGTTTTCGACGTCGTCACGTCCGGCGCCAAAAAAGTCGAAGAGCCCCGCGGCATCCTCATCTTGAAATCTCTAAAAGACGCCGGAAAAGAAATCGAACGCAACTCCGGCGCCAGCCTCATCGACCTCGGCGACGGCGTCCTCTGCTGCGAATTTCACGCCAAAATGAACGCCATCGGCGCCGACCTCATCGCCATGATCAACAAAGGTCTTAAACGCCTCGAAACCGATTTCGACGCCATGGTCATCGCCAATCAAGCCGTCAATTTTTCCGTCGGCGCCAATCTCATGCTCGTTCTCGTCGCCGCACAAGAGCAGGAGTGGGACGAGCTTCACATGGCCGTCAAGCAATTTCAAAATATCAATCTCGCCATCAAATACGCGCGCAAACCCGTCGTCGCCGCGCCGCAAGGCATGGCCCTCGGCGGCGGTTGCGAAGTCAGCCTCCACGCCGCGCGCATTCACGCCGCGGCCGAAGCCTACATCGGCCTCGTCGAAACCGGCGTCGGCCTCATTCCCGGCGGCGGCGGCACAAAAGAAATGCTCATCCACGCCAACGAAAACGCCGGTGGGATAGGCTTCAGCCTGTCCGCTTCTCCCGAATCCGACCTCGATCTCTTCCACGCCCTCAAACCCATCTTCGAAACCGTCGCCCTCGCCAAAGTCGGCACCAGCGCCGAAGAGTCCCGCGACCTCGGCTATCTCCGCCGCGAAGATCTTTTCTCCATGAATTCCCAGCGCCTCGTCGCCGACGCCAAACAAACCGCGCTCGGTCTGTATCGCTCCGGCTGGAAGCCCGCCGCCGCATCCTGGCAGGAAGGCGCCCAAACCACTCAAATCAAAGTCCTCGGCGATCAATTCCTCTCCGCCGCAAAACTCATGATTCACATGCTCGTTCGCGGCGGTTACGCTTCCGAATACGACGCCGTCGTCGCTCGCAAACTCGCGGGCATCTTCGCCGGCGGCCCGCTCACTTCGCCTCAACTCGTCACCGAACAATACGTCCTCGACCTCGAACGCGAAGCCTTCGTCGGGCTCTGCGGCGAAAAACTCACCCAAGCCCGCATCGCCCACACCCTAAAAACCGGCAAACCCCTCCGCAACTAGACATCCCACGGAACGCCAATCTCCAGATTGGCGCGCATTCAGATGCGGCATGAGCCGGTCCTTGTAGGGCCGGTTGTAGTCGGTCCGCTTGTAGTCGGTCCGGTTGTTGTAGGGCCGGCTTTCCGAAGCCGGCCGCTCGGTCGCCACGCCGGCATCCAACGCAACGATAAAGCACTGCTTGTAGTCGAGCCGGTTGTAGTCGGTCCGGTTGTTGTAGGGCAGCCTTTCCGAAACCGGCCTCATCGGACCGCGTTTCACGCAGAGGTGCGCGAGGGGTGGCTCGATGCCACTTTCGCTGTTGGCAGGCCCTCGAAAGAGTTCGTTCGTGGCAAGGCTTACTTTCCACGCCTTCTCCGTGTACTTTGTGCTCCGACCTCTGCGATCTCTGTGTTAAATCCTTCCGGTCCGTTCCCGCCGCCCGGTGCTAACCGCCTAAATCCGTATTGCTCTGCCAACTTTAATCACCTAGAATTACCCAAGGTGAACCCATGCAACGCCTCCTCGCCCCGCGCGAAGCCGCCAACATCCTCGGCATCAGCTATCCCACCCTCAAACAATGGATCTACCGCGGCAAGCTCAAGACCGCAAAAACTCCCGGCGGCCATCACCGCGTCCCCGAATCCGAAATCGACCGCCTCATCCCCAAATCCCTCGAACGCGGCGAAGTCTCCGAACGCCGCGGCGCCTTCCGCAAAATCTCCGGCCGCAATCAACTCATCGGCCGCATCGTCGCCATCAAGTACGACGGCCTCCTCGCCCAAATCACGCTTCGCATCGGCGAACAGCAAATCACCTCGCTCATCACCGCCGACGCCGCCCGCGAAATGCGCCTCAAACCCGGCGAACGCGCCGCCGCCCTCGTCAAATCCACCGAAGTCATGATCCTCCGCGTCTGACCCAACCCCGCCATGCGCCAAGACATACTCTTCACCGCTAGCGCTGATCCCAGCCGTTGTAGCGGCCGCCTTCCGAGGCGGGCGCCTTTGGACCACGGCTCCTCGACATTTCGTATCCCTCTTCGATTGACACCACGCCCGGATCTTTCCGTCGTGAATTGGTTTTGTAGGGCCGGCTTTCCGAAGCCGGCCTCTTTTTTGGACTACGGCGGCTCGGCGCCGCTTTTACGACGCAAGCCCGGGCGTTCAAACTCGCATCGAACCGGCACTTCCGACAACCCACGCTGTCTCTTTTTCCTTGCTCGTGCCCTCTGTGCCCTCTGTGCCCTCTGTGTCTCTGTGGCAATCCCGCACTTCGCTTCCGCCCAACAACGCCAACTCAACATCGCCGCCGCCTCCGACCTCAAATTCGCCCTCACCGATCTCGCCGCCGCCTACGAAAAACAATCCGGCGTCCATCTCTCTCTCACCTTCGGCTCCAGCGGCAATTTCTTCGCGCAAATCCAAAACGGCGCTCCCTTCGACCTCTTCTTCTCCGCCGACTCCGACTACCCCCGCAAACTCAACGAAGCCGGCCTCGTCCTTCCCAATTCCGCCGATTCTTACGCCGTCGGCAAACTCGTTCTCTGGTCTCCCGCCAATTCCAAACTCAATCCCGAAAAATCCGGCTGGCAATCTCTCCTCGATCCCTCCGTCCAAAAAATCGCCATCGCCAATCCCGATCACGCTCCGTACGGCCGCGCCGCCCTCGAAGCCCTCAAAAAGTCCGGCTTCTACGAAAAAATAAAATCCAGGCTCGTCTTCGGCGAAAACATTTCCCAGGCCGCTCAATTCGTCCAATCCGGCAACGCCGAAATTGGTATCCTCGCCGCCTCCATCGCTTCCTCGCCATCTTTCGCCGCCGGCCGCTCCTGGAAAATTCCGCAAGATCAATACGCGCCGCTCCTCCAATCTTTCGTCGTTCTAAAAACTTCCGCCAACAAATCCGCCGCGCTCGCCTTCGTCGCTTTCGTCAAATCTCCCGCGGCCCAAGCCGTCCTCGAAAAATACGGCTTCGCCAAACCCGAATCCCTCGGCCATCCCATTCCAAGATGAATCGCCGCCGAACCTCATGACCGAACTCCTCCTCTCTTTCCGCCTCGCTTTCCTCGTCACCGCGATTCTTCTCGTTCTCGCCACCCCGCTCGCCTACTGGCTCGCCTTCTCCAAGCTTCGCGCAAAATTCCTCATCGAAGCCGTCGTCGCTCTTCCGCTCGTTCTTCCACCCACCGTCCTCGGTTTCTATCTCCTCATCGCCATGGGCCCGCGCGGCCCGTTCGGCAAACTCTGGCTCGCTCTTTTCGGCCACACGCTCGCTTTCACCTTCACCGGCCTCGTCATCGCCAGCGTCTTCTACAGCCTTCCGTTCTGCGTCCAGCCGCTCGTCGCCTCATTTGAAAAAATCGATCCAAAACTTCTCGCTGCTTCCCAAGTCCTCGGTGCTGCCCGGGAGCGAACTTTTTTCCGCATCATTCTTCCGCTCTCGCTTCCTGGCGTAATCACCGCCGCGGTCTTCACCTTCGCACACACTCTCGGCGAATTCGGCGTCGTCCTCATGGTCGGCGGCAATCTCCCCGGCGCCACGCGCACCGTCTCCATCTCCATCTACGATCACGTCCAATCCATCGAGTACGCCGCCGCCAACCAGCTCGCGCTCACGCTTCTCGCCATTTCTTTCGTCCTTCTCGCTCTCGTTTACGGCGTCAACCGCCGCGTTGGTGTGCAATGGTTAGCGCGCTAGCTCCGCGTTCTCTCTCCGTCCGCGCGCGCCTCCAGCGCGGAGAGTTTCATCTCGACGTCGATTTTCTTGCCGAACCGGGAATCACCATCCTCTTCGGCCCATCCGGCGCGGGAAAATCCACGCTTCTCGATTGCATCGCCGGTCTCGTCACTCCCGACGAAGGCGAAATCTTCATCGGCGCACGCCAGGCCTTCTCAACCAAACACTCCATCAACCGCTCTCCGCAAAGTCGCCACGTTGGCTACCTTTTTCAATCCGCCGCTCTTTTCCCGCACCTCACGGTCAAGCGCAACGTCGAATACGGCATTTTGGATCTCCTCGTCGGTCCCCGCGAAAGCGCCGTCCGCGAGATTCTTCAACTGTTTCACGTCGGCAATTTGGCGGATCGCATGCCCGCCCAACTCTCCGGCGGCGAAGCCCAGCGTGTCGCCCTCGCTCGTTCGCTCGTTACAAATCCCAGCGCCCTCCTTCTCGATGAGCCGCTTTCCGCGCTCGACGCCGGCCTCAAAAACTCCATCATCGCGGACCTTCGCGCCTGGAACGCGGTGCACGAAATTCCCATTCTCTACGTCACCCACGACCGTGCCGAAGTCGACGCCCTCGGCGAACGCGTCATCACCATGGACCAGGGCAAAATAATTCAGCAGGGAACTCCGCGCGAAGTTCTCGACGCGCCGCGCCACCCGCGTCTCGCGCAAATCGCCGGCTTCGAAAATGTATTGGAGGGAACGGTAAACGAAATCCGCCTCGACAACGGCGTCATGCGCGTCGCTCTCGGCGGATCCACCACGTCCATTGAAGTTCCGCTGGCCCACGCAAAAATGGGCGACACCGTCCGCGTCGCCATCCGCGCGGGAGACATCTTGCTCGCACTCGAACGCCCGGTAGGTGTAAGCGCTCGCAACATCCTGCACGGCGCGATCGATTCGCTCGAGCAGCGCAGCGCCACCGTCGTTTGCCGCGTAAACGCCGGCGCTCTTTTCGAAGTTCACGTCACGCTCGGCGCTGCCCGCGACCTCCATCTTCAACCCGGCCGCGAAGTCTGGCTCGTTCTCAAAACGTATTCCTGCCACGTCGTCGCGTGACCATTTCGCATCGTCAGTGCGGCGTTGCCCCCGTCAGTGGCGCAAATTTCACTTCATCCGCCAGCAAATCGTTTCCCTTCGGCGTCGCATGAATAATCACCCGCTGTCCCGCCGTCAAATCAGAAAACTTCGCCGGCGTGCCGTCCGCGCTCTTGCCGTCCTTCAAAATGTAGATCGTCGTCGCCGTCAGCTTCACCGTCACGATTTTTCCGTCGCCCAATTTCACCGTCACCGCCTCCGTGCTCACGCTCTGCACGATTCCCATCACGTGCTTCTTATCGCCGTGCGCCAGCACCGCAATCGCCAGCACAAAAAACGAAATCGTCACCGCCGCAATGCGAGCTTTCATCGTTTCTCCTCGTTTCCCGTTTTTGCTTTCCGCTCTCGCGGACCGAATCTTCTTCCCGCCGGCAATCGCTTACGTTCCGCCTTGATGCGCGAATCGCACTTTCTGCGCCACCGGTATCCCGTCTTTCTCCGCCGCCTCGATGATCACTTCATCCCATATCCGCAATTCCTTCGCCGTGGCCTTCTTGTCCGTCTTTCCGTTCCAGTAAATCGTCGCCGCATTCACTTTCACCGGCACAATGTTTTTCCCGCCCGTTTGCACTTCCAGAAATCCCGGGTGCACGCGGTACAGGCTTCCGTTGATCAGCTTTGCCTTGGTTTGCGCATTCGTGGACGCGCAAAGGAGCGCGCTCGCAATGCAGAAAACGCTCCAAGCCACCGCCGTTCGAATCGCCGAAGATTTTCGCGTCCGCTTCACTCTCTCCCTCTCAATGGTGATGCCCCATTGCACCTTCCGGTTGCGGCGCGCTTCCTTTTAAGAATTCCTCTTCTTGCTTTTCTTCCGCGCGATCCTCCGGTCCTTTCGGATTGTACTTTTCCATCTCCAGCCGCTCTTCCGCGGTCAGTTGCGGCAGGTGCCGGATGAATCGCACCAGCTTCCAGCTCTCCTCGCTGCTCCCTTGTTCGTCCGACCCGCCAAACGCCGGCATTCCCGTGAATCGTACGCCGTTTTCGATAATCCAAAAAATTTCGCCGTCGGAAAGTTTCTGCGTGTGCGTGCCGCGCAAATCCGGCGGTTTGGGATAAAGTCCTCGCCCCATCGCACTGTCGCCGCTTCCGTCGTTTCCGTGGCAAATCGCGCAATGATCGGCAAAGTGCAGCCGCGCCTCGCGTTGCACTTCCGCCGAATCCGCCACTGGATTCGCCGCGTCCTTCGCCGAACTTGGCATCGCCATTCGCCTCGCGTGCCGCGCCAAAAATGTTTCTAAGCGCGATGGCGTAGCCCGGGCGCTCAATCCGCCGCGCAGAAATGTAGCGCCCATCCACGCGCCAACTCCCAGCGCGGCGCAGCCAACCGCCGCCGCGAACCACAAAACTATTTTCAAGCCTCTCATGTTTATCCAGCGAGTCTAACGCAAGCCGTCGCCCTCCACATCGCGTTCTTACTCAATTCCTCCGTCGCCACAAGCAGCTGTCGCGCCGCCATCGTTCGCCTTCGCATTTTTCTCGCCCGTAATCATTGTCTCGTTTCATTATAGAAAACGCCGCTTCTTTTCCGCCAAATTCCCTTGACCCTTTCTCGAATTTATCCCAAAGTCTTTTCCGCGTATTCAATTTCTCAACTGGCGACCGCTCATTGCGAATCCGACCTTTTCTTGCGTTTGTATATTTTGTTTTCACGTCTCCCTTTTTTTTCGCGCAGGAGCCGCCCGGCGCGCTGCCCGCCGCGCCGGTTCCGATTTTCGCATCGCCGCAAAAATCGATTCCCGGCGCGGCTTCTTCCGATCCGGATAATCGCCACGTCCGCATTCTTCGCTTCAAAATTCCCGCCGACGAAAGCGTCGATCTTCCAAAGCTCGCCAATGAAGGCCTTCTCCTCTGCCTCAAAGGCGATCTTCTGCGCCGCATTCCCGAAGGCGGCAACGGCGAACCGTGGGAAAGCGGACCGGGCAGCGCGCTCTGGAATCACGGCGGCGTCGCGTACAACCTCGAAAATCGCGGCCCCGGCGTTGCGGAAATCCTGCTCATCGAACTCAAGGATTCGTACGCCATCTCGCAGATTCGCGTTCCATACTCCGAATTCGACCCCCTGCTCGTCGACGCGCCGCATTTCCGTGTCATGCTCGACAACGAACACGTGCGCGTCCTGTTGCTTCACCTGAAGCCGCGCGACGGCACCGAGCAAAGTCAATTCGGCCCGCGGCTCGAAATTGCGCTGAATGACGTCGACGCCAACGAGGAATTTGCCGGCGGAAAACTCCTCGAGCGCAAACTTCCGTCGAGCGAAGTCGCGTGGAAAGAGGCGCAGCTCAAGTCCATCATCAATGCGGGCGACAAAGTGTTCGACGTCGCGATGGTCGAGCTGAAACATCCTTTCTGTTACCAGGTTGAATTCAACAACGAAAAAGCGGAAAAAAATCCCGAGCTGAAAAAATATATGTCCGACACGAAAGCGAAAATTTCCAAATTCTGGCTGAAGAAAATTTCAAGCGGCATTCGCGACGGCGATACGGGGTATGTGTCGCTGCAGATCAAGGTGCAAAACGACGGCACCGTTCTCGAAGACGGCATCGTTTTCCGCGAAGTGTTTGGCAGCGACACCATGGTGCAAAAAGGCCTGAACGCCGTTCGCGACGCGTCGCCTTTTGCGCCTTTTCCAAAATCGATGGATGTTCCGTATGTGAGCATTGGAATGGTTTTCGATTACAATCTTCCGCTCCGTCCATCTCCGGGTTGCCACGACTAAGAAGTTTTGTTTTTGCGTTCAGAGCCGCGCGGAAGTTCTCGCGACAATCTCTCCCTGCTGCGTTTCAAAGGTGAAGACGAGGCTGTCGTCGATCGGCACGCCCTCGCTCGGCAGCGTGAAGATGTACAGCCACTCGAGGCGCGGCGGCAAATCTCCGGATTCCGGTTTAATGTTAGGTTCGAGCTGGTGAATTTCCATCCGCGGATCGATCAATTTGCCGGCCGGGAGCAATTGCACGCCGCGCTTCCAATAAAGTTTCAGCCGCAGCGCGCTCATGATTTCGCGCGTGAGCGGCGGAGCAAATCTTTTTTCGCCGATCGCGAAGGAGCACGGAAAATCGTGAACCGTCATGAACACATCGAGCTGCTCGGGAAATTCGGTCACTGTTTCCGCGCCGCGGCGGTAGGTGGTGCCGCCGTCGTCGTCGATGCGCTGGAGCTTTTCGAAGAATTGGGGCGCGGTGACGTGGCCGTCAACGCGAAAGCAGGGGCCGCCCGGGATGCGGCCTTCGGTGACGAAAAAAGCGCCGCCTTCGAGGCTCCAACTTGTGCGATGAACCGGCTTTAAATCCTTGGGATTTTTTTGCGCGGAGAAGAGCGAAGCGCCGGGCAGAAAAAGAGAGCCGAGAAGAAGAGCCACGCGGAAAGGGAATCGACGGGTCATTTAACGGGCTTCATTAAAAAAGAAATGTTGCCGGACTTGTAGAGAACTTTGCCGTCGTGCGGTTCACCGGCCGGGATTTTTCCGGCACGGACGGATGCAAAGGCGGTGACGAGTTCAGTCAGAATTTCCGGCGAAGCGACGGGAACGTTGTGCGCGCCCAAAACGATTTTCACCTGGGGCGCTAACGCGGCGAGTTTTTTGATGGAGGCGTCGTAGGCATCGAGATCGGTTTCCGGGCGAAAGAGCCAGATCGGCGCGGGATAATACGTGTCGCCGGTGAAGAGCAGGCCGTTCGCGCGGTCAAAAAGGGAAATCGCGTCGGGCGTGTGGCCGGGCGTCGAAATCACTTCGAGCGTGCGGCCGCCGAGATTCACCTTGAATCCATCGCGAATGAAAATGGAAATGTGCCAGGGTTTGGTGCGGTAGGTTTTTGCATCGAAGCCTTTGGGCAATTCGCCGCAGATTTCGCCGGGCGCGATTTCGGCTTGCGCGTCTTCGACGGAGCCTTTGGCGTTCTTGCGCGTAAAGTCCGTGTCCATGCCGTAGATGAAAGGGAAACGCCAGTTGTCGCCGACGTGATCGTCGTGCGTGTGCGAATTTAAAACGACGATGGGCCGCGACGTGAGCCGACGCACGACTTTTTGCATGTCGGCGATGCCCATGCCGGTGTCGAACAGGACGGCTTGTTTTGTTCCGACGATCAGATACGCAATCGTTTCTTCCGATTGATGAGGTTCGTAAATCGCGAACGTTGCGGGCGCGACTTTGTAGACTTCAAACCAGGTTTCGTCGGGCAGGACGCGCGCGAGCGTTTTGTATTCTTCGCGCGGCAGAGCCTTGCACCAATCCGGGGTGTAGGTGGAAGTTTGCGCGGCGGCGGAGAAAGAAAGAAAAAGACATAACACAGAGAGCACGGAGGCCGGAGCACAGAGGAATCTCAACTGCGGCGGAATTTCGATTGCAGATGATGCTCGCATTTTCACCCGATCTGCACTCCTGTGATTTTGGTTCCCGGCGGAACATCTTTTAGTTGCCGGTGAATCTGTCCCATCATCGAAACGTATACACTAACCGACGAAACTTCGATATTAGACAAGTCCATCTTACCGCCCAACATTAGTGGCACTTTAAAACCAAAGCATTGTCCATTTCCTAGTGTCAGGCCAGCGTGCTCGATTTGCATGAGCATATCCAAAAGAAACAACTTATCCTTATTTCCCCGGTCGCTTATCATTTGCTCAAACATGCTTGTGTTCGATGCGATCTGGTCTATCGTTCCCCAAGAGACGTTCACTATTCCGATGCTGCCGTCGGCGGCGCGTACAAACATATCCGCGAAATTATTCATCGCAATCACGTCGTGCGGTGTTCCGAGCAACCACATCCAATCCTCGAGTAGGTCTTCGCTTGAAAAATTGTTTATAGGGATATTGGCTCTCATATTGGCATCACGTCATTTGGGTGCCTGAACGAAAATGGATTTGGGAATCATCATGTGGACGCCTTTGTTGCCGTCGACGAGTTCGGTGATGTGGAGGTCGGCGGCGACGCTGGAGAGCATGTAGGCATCGTCGCGCGAAAGATGTTTTTCGGTGACGAGGAAATCGATCATTTCGCGCACGGCGAGAGTCGCGCACGCGTTCAAATCGTCATTCAGGCCCATGGTGATGTAGTGCGTGGGCGTTTCGGCGCGCGGCCATTTCAGATGCATATCTTTGCGCACGATAAATTGAAACGTGCCGACGAGCGACGTTTCAAGCGCGGTGATGTCCACTTCGCCGTCGCCTTGTCCGGCGTGGCCGTCGCCGACTTCAAAGAGCGCGCCGGGCGCGTGCACGGGAATGTAAAGCGTCGTGCCGGCGACGAGGTCTTTGTTATCCAGATTGCCAGCCATGATCCACGGCGGCGCGCTGTTCCATTTGCCGACCGACTCCGGCGGCGCGTCGCCCATGCTGCCGAAAAAAGGATGGAGCGGAATTTCGACGCCCGGCGCGAATTTGGCGATCATGCGTTTTTCATCGAGCGGAACGATTTTGATTTTTGCGTAAGGATAATCGTCGGGCAGGTAGCCGCGGCCGGGTCCGAAGGCGTTGTAGGCGTAAGGAATCGCGAGCTTGATCGCAAGAATTTTTACTTCGAGCACGTCGCCGGGTTGCGCGTCTTCAATGTAAATCGGCCCCGTCAAAATGTGGCCGCCTGGGCCTTTGTCTTTCACCTGGTCGGTGATGTCGCGCAGCGATTGTTCGACCTGCTCCGGCGGCACGCCCGCTTCTTCCAGCCGCTTCGGGCTGTTCGTAATCACGGTCTCGATCTCCACCGTGTCGCCCGATTTCACGCGCAACACCGGCGCCGCCTTCGCGTCGTAATACCCCCAAGCCACCGTCTTCGGCGTCGCCTTCAGCGTGTGCGTTGCCTGCGCGCTAGAATTTCCTGCAAGAATCAAGAACGTCAATACTTCGATCGCGGGAATCAACCACGTAGTTCGCCAGTTATTCAAAATCATTCTTTTTCACCTATTCCAATATCAATTGGTTTTCACTCGTGCTTCGTTCAATAAACGGCTATAAATTTCGTTGTCTACGATCTCGACATGCTCTCCCTTTGCGTCGAAATGGAAGTCCAAGTCTTGAAACGAGAAATAGAGACGCTCGACCTGGGATCCTGCGCTAGGATTATTTGGCATCACGAAGAAACCGGGATCGTCAGTATAGGTGACTAGCAATACTGCTGAAGGGCGATCTAGAATCTGTTTCGTCCCATCTAATTTGTAGGAATAAAACTCGCCTTTGTACTCGAGGTGTGTGCATTTTACGACTACTCGTTGCTGGCGGTTCTCAAACTCGTCTAATAGTTCATAAAAACGATCGAGCGCAAGCGATTCATCACGGGTTCTATCGAGAATCATATTTTTCCAACCTCTTACCGAGTCGCTAAAGTGAAGCCTGTAGGCAACCCAATCAACAAATTCGTGCGGCGGACCGAGGTGTTCCTCGGATTCAAGAGAATAAGCCTTTAGAGCACATTTGTAGCCGTGCTGAAAATGCCAAAGAGCTGAAAGTGAGCGTGTTCCTAGATACATAGATGGCTTGTTACGAATTGCTTCAAATAATGCTCGGCCACGAAGGCCATTGGCTGCTCGTTCGGTAGTCATATTGTTCTCGGTTCACGGGTGCGTCATGTCCTCGGGTTTGACGGCGGCGTCGAATTCTTCGGCGGTGACGTAGCCGAGCTTGATGGCGGCTTCGCGGAGGCTGATGCCGGAGTGATGGGCGGCTTTGGCGACTTTGGCGGCGTTGTCGTAGCCGATTTTGGGCGCGAGGGCGGTGACGAGCATGAGGGAATTCTGGACGTAGCTATCAATTTGCGCGCGATTGATTTCGATGCCGGCGACGCAGTGATCGACGAAAGAGTTGCAAGCATCGGCGAGCAGTTCGACGCTGTGGAGATAGTTGAAGATCATGACGGGCTTGAACACGTTCAATTCAAAGTTGCCTTGCGAGCCGGCGAATCCGATGGCGGCGTCATTGCCCATGACTTGTACGGCGACCATGGTGAGCGCTTCGGACTGGGTGGGATTTACTTTGCCGGGCATGATGCTGGAGCCGGGCTCGTTTTCCGGAAGGGAAAGTTCGCCGAGGCCGCAACGCGGGCCGGAAGCGAGCCAGCGCACGTCGTTGGCGATTTTCATGACGCTGGCCGCGAGCGTTTTGAGCGCGCCGCTGGCGAAGACGATTTCGTCGTGCGCGGAAAGCGAAGCGAATGTTGGGATGCGAGCGGAAAGGAAGTCCGGTGAGCTCGGCAATTTTTCGCGCGGCGCGTTCGGCAAATTCGGGATGGGCGTTGAGGCCGGTGCCGACGGCGGTGCCGCCGATGGCCAAATCGTAGAGGCCATCGAGGGCGACGGCGATGCGGCCGCCGTCGCGGTCGAGCAGATTGACCCAGCCGCCAAATTCCTGATCGACGGTGAGTGGCGTCGCGTCCTGCAAATGGGTGCGGCCGATTTTTACGATTCCGGCAAATTGGCGCGCTTTGGCTTCGAGCGCGTCGCGCAGTTTTTTTACGGCGGGCAAAAGTTTGCGCGCGGTTTCCGTCGCGGCGGCGATGTGCATTGCGGTGGGAAAAGTGTCGTTCGAGGATTGCGACATGTTCACGTCGTCGTTGGGATGAATGGGCTTCTTGCTGCCCATTACGCCGCCGGAGATTTCAATGGCGCGATTGGAGATCACTTCGTTGACGTTCATGTTGGTCTGCGTGCCGCTGCCGGTTTGCCAGATGCGAAGAGGGAAGTGATCGTTGAGCTTGCCGGAGATGACTTCGTCGGCGGCTTCGGCGATGAGCTTGGTTTTGTCGGCGGAAAGTTTTCCCAAATCCTGATTGACGAGCGCGGCGGCTTTTTTGAGGATGCCGAACGAGCGAATCAGCTCGGGCGGCATCGTGTCTTTGCCGATGGCGAAGTGGATGAGCGAGCGGGCGGTTTGCGCGCCGTAATAACGATCGGTGGGGACGTCGATGGGGCCCATCGAGTCCGTTTCGCTGCGAGTGGGACCGGAATACGCGAGCTTGGTGGCTTCAGACATGGGACAGCTCCTTGTATGCGCTGCCGGTAAGTTTAGCAGCAGGGAAGCGAGGAAGTAATGAAGCGATGAGGGAATGAGGTAGCGAAGCGCTGGTGCGAGGCCGGCGACGATGGATGTCCGGTGTAGTCCTGCGCAGGGTAAGAGAGATCATTCGCACCAAGGCAAAAAGAAAGGTTCGGGATGGACATGCTTCGTCGGACGTGCAGTTAACAATAACTACCCACCCCCTCCCCTTTTTTCGTAAGTGTTGAAAACAAAGGTACTTTAAGTCCTTTGCGCCACAAGTGTTCATTCTAAAGGCACTTACGGGCGTTTTTTTGTAAGTGTTCATTCTAAAGGTACTTAGTCCATTTCTCAGGGCTCTTTTGGTTCGCGATGGTCGCTCGGGGCTCGCATTCTTCGTCGGAGGATCGATTCTAGAGGGGTTACCGGCGAAATTTTTGTAAGTGTTGATTAGGCAGGGCTTAGCGGCGACGAGCGGAAAACCGAGTTTGCAGAGAGTGAGCACAACATGCCCTTTCCCTCCGCAGCGTTGACTACGTCTCTATTATAACACGTACGTCAAGAGGCAATTTGGGGGTTTTGGGGGCGATTGGTGGTTATTTGGGACCGGCTGGGCTGTTTTGGACGCCGATTTTGCGTTGGAGGCGTAGGCGGTGTTGCCTTCGGTTTGCGGCGCTTTTCGTTGCGGTCCCAGCCGGTGCGGAGATTGTCGTAGTGATAGGTGGTGACGGCGATGTGTTCTTTTTCGCAGCCGAGAGCGAAGAAGGCGGAACAGGCGAGGGCCGCGGAAACAAAAAGGCGATGAGCCACAGGGGAACGCCTTTACGGAAAAATTGGAGAGAGCTTACGTGGAGAGAGCGGAACTTACGTTCCGCTGCTACCTATCTCATAAATCGCAAAGCAATCCGGAAGTTGTTTCTTCAGGGGCTAAAAGACCAGCTTTTCCTCGCCTCACCGTGGGGGCTAAAAGCCCCCACCTCCTAAAGAACCATTTATTAGATGACTTCTAGTGCGGGAAGAGTGTGCTTATGTGGTGAGATCGTGAAGAACAATTGCGGTTACTGGTTTATGGGAGCGGGCTTTGGCTTTGGCGGCTTCGCGTGCGCGATTGCGCGGTGAGGAGGAGGTTTCGAGGGATTGGAGGAGGCGAGCGGAAGCGGCGGCGATTTCGCCGATGGCGAGGTCGAAGGCGGCGGCGTTGGCTTGGGATGGTTTATGAAAGCCGGAAATTTTGCGGACGAATTGGAGAGAAGCGGCGCGGACTTCGTCGGACGTGACGGGCGGATCGAAGTTGAAAAGAGGTTTGATGCTGCGGCACATGAGAGCCTCCGGAAAAAACTGGAGTATAGCGCCGGCGGCGGTGAGGCGGAAAGGGGGAGAGTGGAGGGAGTTAAGAAGGAAGAACTTGCGGGAACGAGCAGGTCTGCAATAGGCTAGGGGCACCGCGCATTTAGGGGAAGGGAACCAAGTTCTCCGAGAGAGGCGCCCGCGGAGGGAACCGCGCGCAGCCCCCGGCGAAAGAAGTGGCAGCGCAGAAACTCCAAGCGAATCCCGATGGACGCACCGTGGCGGAAGTTGTGTGCGGGAGCGGCGAAACGACATTGACAAGGCGAAAAGCGAATTCAGGGAGGAAAGATATGCGGAAGTGGCTTGCGGTTTTGACGGTGGGGGCGTGCATCGGATGGCCGGCGGCGGCGCAGCAAAAAGATGCGGACAAGAATGCGACAACGACGGAGACGGCGGCGCCAATGCCGACCGGCGCGAGCA
>Ga0209166_10000349_pt1 | contig 54359 bp, 41 predicted proteins | sample Coa_R1_3_FD_187151 | JGI IMG/M metagenome (GOLD analysis project Ga0209166, IMG submission 187151) | Surface soil microbial communities from Centralia Pennsylvania, which are recovering from an underground coalmine fire - Coalmine... | ecosystem: Environmental > Terrestrial > Soil >...
CGATCTCTGGTCCCGGCCAGAAGGTCTACGCGTATCTGATAAAACTGGCGCCGATGATATTCATTATCACCTTTTGTGTTGGCCTCTCAATTTTCACAAACTGGTTGCTGTACCGCACCGGCTTGCTCCTGCCCGCAGCCAAGGGCGGGGTTGCGATGTGGTGGGACCACAAATTTGTTCTGGAACACACATCCTGGCTTCTCGCCCTCACCGGAGTGGCTATACTCCTGGTCTTCAGTTGGGTGATGGCCCGCTACATCAACATCAACCGGTTTTCGTTGCATGCCATGTACCGCAATCGCCTGATCCGGGCATATTTGGGCGCCTCGAATCCAAAACGAAAGGCCAGCCGGTTCACAGGATTTGCCGCTGATGACAACCTGCTTATGGACGATTTGCGAACGGGGTTCAAGCCTTTTCATGTGGTGAATGTCGCGCTCAATCTCGTGTCCGGTGAACGGCTGGCGTGGCAGCAGAGGAAGGCGCAGTCCTTTACGGTCTCACCTCTGCATAGCGGCAACTATGAGCTTGGGTACCGCGATTCGGCCCAGTACGGCGGCCCGGACGGCATTACTTTGGGGACCGCGATTACAATCTCAGGGGCCGCAGCCAGCCCGAACATGGGATATCACTCGTCGTCGATCATAGGTTTCGTCATGACGCTGCTCAACGCCAGACTGGGTTCCTGGCTGGGCAACCCGGGCCCCGCCGGGGAGCGGACGTGGGAACATGCCGGTCCGCGTTCTGCCGTAGGTTCGCTGGTGAAAGAGGCCCTGGGGCTTACCAATAACACCAGCCCCTACGTCTATCTCTCCGATGGCGGGCACTTTGAAAATCTGGCCCTCTATGAAATGGTCCTGCGGCGGTGCCGGCAAATTGTTGTGCTCGACTCCGGCTGCGACCCCACGTTCACTTATGAAGATCTGGGAAATGCGCTGCGCAAGATACGAATTGACCTGAAAGTACCCATCGATTTTGAAGATCAATATATTCAGCCGCTGCATGAGAAGAAAAGACGTTGCGCGATAGCGACAATCCGCTATTCTGCCGTGGATGCGAGCTGGCCTGACGGCCACTTGATTTATATCAAACCGATATTGCTGGGCACCGAACCGCCGGACGTGGAAGCGTATGCCGCGGCTAATCCTTCTTTCCCCCATCAAAGCACAGGCAACCAGTGGTTCAACGAATCGCAAACGGAAAGCTACCGCATGCTGGGCCTGCACACCCTGGATGAGATTAGCCGTGGATGGAATGGTGACTCACTGGAAGAGTTTAGCCGGCATGTGCGGGAGGTCTACATGAAAGTTCCTGCCAAAAACCTTGATATGGTGCGGCCGGCAACAGCCACCGCGGTGGCTGGAACGTAGACTTTGGCTGTGCTCACTGTAAATGCGACTCCCGTCAGCTTTGGAAGTTTTGGCCCTAAATTTTCAATCTCCCGTTGCCTCTTCAGTTATTTTCTGCGCTCATCGTTTTACCATTTGTTAACAGAACCCGGGCCCGCGTGATAAACAAGTGCGCGGCTTTCCCGGATTTTGCCAGTAGTTCCATTTTGGAACAACACTCTGGAGCAAATGCGTTTATTTTATTGACTTCGTATGAGACGAGGCCTAAAGTTCTAGACCTCACGTAATCAGAATGTAAGAGTTTGTCAGCGAAAAACTTGCCGATTTACAACCTGCGCACCCCTAGGGAGAGGTGTTTGTGTCTGTGAAACTAGTCACGTGGAATTTACAAGGCCAAGGCGACAAAGGCCAGAGCAAAGTTGTGACTTTCAAAAAGCTGCTTGCCAGCTTCGAGATCATCTGTCTGCAGGAATGCGGAGAGCTTTTCGGTGACCTGCAAAAAGAAATCGACTGGAAGATTAAGCCTGAAGAAGAGAAGATTGGAGTTGGTGTCTGGGGCGATTTTGCCATCTATTATTACTATTGGGCTGAACGGTGTAACCTGGCCCTCTTTCTCAAGAATGGCCTGACAAAGAATTATCAGTTTTTCCTGCCCGACAAAGACACGCAAAGACCCGTGTTAGGGGCGAGGCATGGCGAGGTATGGATATTTTCCGTTCATGGCCCAGGCAAGGGCTGTAATTTGAAGTACTGCCAGGATATGCTGGGCTACATCAATACCTTTGTCAGTTCAGATTCCAAGAAGTGGCTGGCAGCGGGAGACTTCAACTGCGATCGAGATGACCTCGCGAAGAAAGCCTGGGATTTCAAGGTAGGCTTCGCTCCTTCCTGCGGCCATTCCACCCATATTACTGCGAAGAAAGAAATTGACCTTGTGGCGTACAGTCCTGGAATCACGGTTTCTAAAGGGGAGTGCGTCAAAGCCGGCGTGGATAAAGCCGGTTGTGAGTTTTCTTCAGACCACACGCCAATGATGTTCGATGTAAGCTAAGCGAGAAAAAGACTGCACAAACATCAACGGCGCCAGACGCACATTTCCGTATCATTTGTACCGGCGGAAGAAATTGCCGGTGACTTGACAGCAGCTAACACGCAAGCGCAGAATGCTCCATCTTTCTAACGAGTATTTTTTGCAATAGCAAGAGAGGCCATAACCGGCCAAAAACAATTGAGTCTCGATAACTCCGGACTCTTAGCCGGTCCTTAGCAAGAAAGAGCATACTCACCGGTTCTGTGTGTTCCTGCTCATTTCTCTAAGTTCACCGTTAATTCACCAGAGCAAGACGTAACCTGAGTGCGGAAATATAGGGCGACCATGAAAGGCCACCTTACAACCTCCGGCGAAAAACTTTAAAGCGAGGGTTTCTTGATGCAGGAAACTTCTGAAAGACACAATCGTGGATGTGTGGAAGATGAATTACAGTTACTGCGCAACAGGATCGAGCAACTGGAAGCTTCGCAGAATGCAAAGCGGCCGGGGGCACGATTGCGCCGGCTATCGGCAGGACTATCCCTTGGTTCGGGGTCAGCGGACCTGCGGCGACGGGTAATTGCATTGGCACTTGCCTTGGGCGTGGTGGTGCTCGGCTCCCTGCTGATTCATGACGTGCGGGCAGCGGGGACCGGCCAGGACGCCCTGTTCATCAGCCCGCAAGGCTACGTCGGGATTAATCACACGAAACCTGAAGCCCCGCTGGATGTGAACGGGAACACGGTGGTTCGTGGCGACCTGAACCTCGGGGGGAAACTGGTTCCGACGGGCGGTGACCTGAACGTCGGGGGGAAACTGGTGACGACTGGCGGCGCTGTGGTGGGCGGCACCATCGAGGCGCGCAACTCCGACTTATTTTTCACAAAAACCGATCGCACGTATACATCCGAGAACGATGCGCTGGGTCGCGCGGCTATCGAGAACGCGAGTAATTACAACGCCCTAATGATTCTCGGAAGAGCAACCCAAACTCAACCCTTGATCCGGGTCGTGGGTTTGTGGGACCGGCTGGGAATCGGAAAAGGAAATCCGCAGGCGGCCCTCGATGTGAGCGGAGACGCCCTAATCAGCGGCACGATCAATGGCGAAAAGCCCATGATGAGATTCAGGGTTCCCGCCTCTCGTAGTAACTATTGGGGCAGCGTGGAGCAGGACATAGGAAGCCTCTGCGCAGACGAGGATGGTTGCACAATCAATTTAGTCATGCAAGACGTGACCACAGATGACGTCAGGACCATTGATGAATGGGTCGTAATTTCTCAGCCGCAGATATCGCACGTCAGGCCGGGGCAGGGGTTGAGGGGATACACGCGGCAGAGTGGCGGTGGAGAATATTGGTGGGAATTAAATACAGGGGCACAGGCCTGGCTTTACAGCCCGTGGGACTGGTGCAAAGCAAGAAATTTCAGACTGAACCAACCCACATTCACGGGCGTTAACAAGTTCCGCATGGTTTTCGAGTGTCACCCGAACATAACCGCGCTAATTACCATTTATGACCGCTAAGCAAGGCCTGATGTTCCGGGGTTTTGACCCAACTGTCGGGCATGAATACACACCGACGATGGGCGATCACCATCTGTATCGGGGAGCGTGCCTGGTGAGCAAAGAAATGATTTTAGAAATTTGAAACAAGGACAATAAACTCATGCAAGGTCAAACAAGCGGTTCCAGACCACTGCCAGGTATCCGGTCATGAGTCCGCCCGGCAACACTGCGACTGGCGCGGCTCAACCACCGGAGAAGATTAGCCTGGCGGAACTGCTGGGAGTGCAGTTACCCCAATTTGAAGTCGAAGTCGCGGTGCGCGATTACATAAAGCCTGCGCCCGTACTACCGGGCGCTGAGCAACCTGCGATCGTTGAACCCGCAGCGGAGCTGACGAACATCCAGCCTGCTTCAGTGGCCCGTTCGCTGCTGGATACTGCGATTACTGGTTCCTCCATCGAACGACCCGCAACGGTCCAACCGGGAGCAGCACAGCCGGTACAAGCGCAAACCGTAACTCCTCAAGGCGCCACCGCGCAGTCTGCGGCAGGCGCGCCGCCGGCAGCAACTCGCTCGGCACGCCGGCCGGCCACCACCGCGATGGCAGCGCAACAGCCGGCGGAGTCGAAACCAGCCGTCGCCCGTTCCGCGAATGCAACCAGAGCTATGGTGGCTGCAGTTGCTTCCCCGAGAAAGCTGCGGGCCAAGCTGGCTCGAACCGCACACACAAAAGAGGCAACGACGCGGCCGGCGGCCAGAGTACCTTCGACCGCGATTCTTTCGGCCAGCCAGTCGGCTTCGGCCATCGCATCAAGGAAGCAAGCGCCGAAAGGCAGGAGAAGAAGGACTTTGTAGAATTACCCAAAAAATTTTGCCGGACCTACGCTGTAGAAGTTAGGAACATGCTGAACGCTAAATAATAAGGACAGGGAGGAAACAAATCATGAGTACATATCTGGGCGTGGTTCTTGAACTTAATGGCAAGGAGATCGCGCTTGAACCCATAACCGACATCACCAGGATTAAACAGGATGGGATTGAGGCCGGGCTGCCGACCGGAACCGAGGTGCACCTCGGATCGATCGCCGGTGGACTGAAAGAACTCATAAAGAAAGTCGACCCCAGCTTCAAGCTGCCGGAGGCATCGGAAATTCCCGAAGCACTTCGGGGCATGTACGGGGCGCTCACGTCCGTAGAACTGACGGTCAACGATCTTTACGTCAAGATCCCACCCACAGCCGACAAAGGCCAACCCCAGGCCTCAACGGGTTACCGGCTGGGTCTGTATGTTGGCTGGTCGGAGCCCCAACCTTTAGCTGGCGATCTTAAACTCAAAGGATTCTCCGTCAAGATCGAAAAGAAGTCAGAGCTGCCAGCAACAACAAAATAGTCGGCCGGACAGATACCACCTACTTTCTTTAACTCTCATTTTTGGATAGATCACCGGACGGCCAGTAGCCTAGCTGGCCTCCCTTGGTGACAACGTTCACAGCTTAGTAGCGCGGTGGCAAAGGTCTCAAGATGCCTGATTTGACGTTAGGGTTCGACGCTGAGATGGCGGTTGGCGGGAGGGTAGTGAATGGTGTCTTCACTATCGCCCCTGGCTCCGCGATCAAGGCGTTTGGCGGCAACCTCAAAGTCAAAGATGGAAGCGCCGGGGTCGATCTGATCGAGCTGGTGAGATCAATTCTCACCGATTTTCCCGACATTGGTCTGAAGCTGGAGATCAAGGACGTACTGTTTGCCAGCGTGCAAGCGCAGGAAAACAAGTACATCTTCGGGCTGAATATTGGCGTCAACATTAACCTCACAGATCTCCCGCTGGCTGGCCCTATGATTCAGAAGGCTCTTCCAGCCGGCCAGACAGTGAGCATCGACGAGATCCAGCTCCTCGTGGCATCGGAAGGGTTCACTCAAGAGGAAATGCCTTACCTCAAGAAGGCCCTTTCCCCAGACAACGCACTGCCTGCCGAGCTGCCCAAAGGGTTCAATCTTTCCGCACTGGCAAGACTCGGTGGCGAACCAATCGAGCTTACTTTGCCGATAGCGGCGGGAGACGTATCGGATGGCAAGAAGACATCTGCCCTGGCCAGCACGACCGCCGGTGACGAACCTTCGCCGGCCAAAGCATCCGATAGTGCGAAGTGGATTCAACTGCATAAATCGTTAGGGCCCGTCCTGCTCGAACGAATCGGCGTGAAATACCAGGAGGGAAGTATTTGGTGCATGCTCGATGCTTCCCTCACAGTGGCGGGCATGACCTTTTCCCTGCAAGGACTGGGGGCGGGTCTCAAAATCGCCGAACGAAAGCCGCTCTTTCACCTGGACGGCATGGGCCTGGCATTTGCCAATGGGCCTATTGAGATCAGCGGTGGTCTATTAAAGGTCAGCGATAGTCCCTTGCAGCTTGATGGCGCGCTGCTCATTCGAGCCGAGGGGCTCACCATCTCGGCAATTGGTTCCTACGCCGACTTGAACGGCACGCCTTCCCTGTTTGCCTTTGCCGCCTTGCAGAAGGAGTTGGGAGGCCCTGCCTTTTTCTTTGTCACAGGTCTGGCGTTTGGTTTTGGAGTGAACCGGGCGCTCAAGCTTCCGGCCATCAATGAAGTGCAGAACTTTCCCCTGATTAAAGCCGCCACAGATCCCGACTACCTGGGCAAAAAATTGGATTTACGGGATATCAGTCAAAAACTGGGCGACTATATGTCTCCTTCCGCGGGGAATTTCTGGATCGCCGCCGGCGTGAAGTTTACCTCTTTTGGCCAAATTGATTCGTTTGCCTTGCTTTCGGTTTCGTTTGGCACCCAATTTCAAATCGCGCTGCTCGGCCTTTCAAAGATTCAAATGCCCAGGCGCGGGAGGCTTGTGATCGCTTATGCGGAGCTGGCCATCAAAGCGGTTTTTACTCCGGAGAGCGGTTTACTGTCGTTTGAAGCCCGGCTCACGGAAAACTCTTATGTGCTGCGCAAAGACTTTAAATTAAGAGGAGGATTTGCTTTTTATTCATGGTTTGGGGGCGAGCACGAAGGTGACTTCGTGGTTTCGCTTGGCGGGTATCATCCCCGATTTCTGGTCCCGGCTCATTATCCCAGGCCCGATCTGGTCGAGTTTTACTGTAAGAGCGGCGATGTCACGATTCAAGGCCGCTGTTATTTCGCCCTCTGTCCGGCTGCTGTCATGGCTGGAGGAGGGCTCAGCATGGTGTATCAATCGGGTGGAATTAAAGCGTGGTTCATCGCTTACGCCGACTTTTTAGTGCAGTGGAAACCACTTCACTATGACATTGCCATCGGAATTTCAGTCGGAGTTGCTCTCAGCCTCAGTATCGGCATTATCCGGATTAACCTGTCGGTGGAATTATCCGCTTCAGTCAATCTCTATGGCCCGCCGCTGGGAGGAGAGGCCAGGATTTCCTTATACATCATTACCTTCACCGTGAGGTTTGGGGAAGACCGGCAGGTCCCTCCTCCGCTGCTGTGGGAATCCGGCGACCCGGAAAAATCATTCGCCAAATCGTTCTTGACGAATCCGGAGGTCAACCGGGTTCTGATTGCCGATGGGTTGCTCGATGAGTTGCAACATGCTGGGCAGACCACCCGATTTGTGAATCCACACCGGCTTGTGTTGAGCTGTCGCAGCCAGGTGCCGGCCACAGTAGTGCGGTGGAATGGCAAGAGCCCTACCAGCTTCAAAGTGAATGGAAAAGACGCCAGCCAGGTCTCCGAATCCTGGAACACGAAGTTGGGTGTTCGTCCCATGGGAAAATCCCAGGTCTATTCGCGGATGGAGGTCACTTTAAAACCCAATGTCAACGCCTCTGAAGATTCCATCGAGAAGATGGAGCTGTATCTGAACCAATATATCGAGCTCTCCCTGACTACCAGGAACGTTCCACGCGCGCTTTGGGCGACTGATGTTTTGAACATGGGGACTCCTCCTCAGGACCAGATGATCAGCAACGCTTTGGTGGGCCTTGAAATAAAGACGAAAGCGGGTCCTCGTCCGTGGGAGACCCCAGCTCTCGACCTCGAGGTCTTACGCTACGACCGTTACGAAAAAATTTGCAATTACCTGGAAGTAAAACCCAAGGACGCATTACCGGCTTCTTCTGCGAAAAAGACAATCTCAGAAACCATTTGCGCGGGCGAAGTGGCAAAGAGAAGAGAAGATATCGTCAACATTTTGGCCAACACCGGCCGCCGGATCATGCAAGCGAAAGAGATTAATCTTGGCGAGTTGAAAACAAATGCGGTGTACGTATTTCAGGCCATGCCGGCCAAGGCCTGTGTTGGGCAATATCCTCCGCGAGGCTATCTCGATACTTAACTTCCAGAGAGAAAGGAAGCTATTTTGGCTACGAACGAAAAAATCGAATACGTGCCGCCGGTAACCCTGAAAGCCGGTCAAATTCAATTTGTGGAGGCCTGCCATTCACCTCTGACCGCGGGGGAATACGTAGTCAACATGAGGCAAGACGTCAAGGAATCGCAGGATGCTCCCGCGTGGAATTCCAGCCCTTACGTATCAGATGTGGTTTTTTCGGTTGACGCCCCTCGTTTCACTCTTAATCCTGCCGACATCCATTCGGTCTATCCTCCGGTCAATGAGAGCGGACGTTTCGACAATGCCTTGCCTCACGTTGTCTTCACCCGGCGAACTCTTCCCTGGGAGCGGACGCAGGATGGAATACCTCCCAGGTTCATGGAGCCGTTCGCTCCCTGGATCGGGCTCCTCCTGTTGCAGGAAGAGGAGTTGCAGAAGGTCGATCAAGCTGGCGAACCGACGGGGCAAAGCTACGAAGCCAGGCCTCTCCCGGTGTTCAGCAAGACAGAGGACAGCCTTTTGTCTTCTCGCGCCGCCAACGTGCTGGTTCCCGATGTGGGACAAAACGGCGCCGGCGATGGAAAAGATTCGAATAAAAAAATGCGGGCAGAAGAGTGGGAACAAGAGCGGTGGCGTTACGAAACCCAGGGAAATGAGGATGCGCAGAAGCGTGCAGGAGGGGGAAGCGACTTAAAGTCCTGCCTGGCAATCGATCTTCCCGCCGAGCTTTTTAAAGCAGTCGCTCCCAGCGATGCCGATTTACTTTATCTGACCCATGTCCGCCAGGTCGATACCGGGAACAAAGAGGTCCTGGGTATGAACGACCGCGGCTGGTTTTCCCTGGTGATGGGCAATCGCTTACCCGAGGCGAAAAAGACTCACCGCGCTTTCCTGATCTCGCTGGAGGGGCTGCAGGACTATCTGAAAGAAAAATGGTCACCCGAGCCCGGCCAAATGGTGCGCGTTGCCGTTCTGGGGACATGGGCTTTCACCTGCACCGAATCGAACGATTTCAAAGACCTTCTCGACCTCGTGAATCTCGACCAAAAAAAACCTCCTGATCACAAACATCGCGGTGAATTGCCAGATTCGTGGCTGCGGCTGCCGTACAAGCATTACACCGACGGGAGCCAGGTCTCGCCTGAAGACGTCGTAAATGGGGCTTACTCCCGGGGTTACACTGCCTTCGATCACCTCATGCGCCAGGGAGAGAGGACGGTCTCCTGGTATCGCGGACCGCTGGTTCCGCTGAATTACACCAAGCCAAGGCAGATCCAGGAGCCGGTTTCTTGCGCCGACGAACTGCTCCGTTATGACCCAGACACCGGTTTGTTCGACGTGACTTACGCCGGCGCCTGGCAATTGGGACGTCTCTTGGCGCTGCAAAACCAAAGTTTTGCTTTGGCGTTGGACCGGACCCGAAGAGCGTTGCGCGCAAAGGCGGAGGAGTTGATGCGCGAACGTGAGCTTGACCAACAAAGGAAACAGCTCGGCTTGCCGGAGAAGAAATCTATTGAAGATGGCTTGCTGGAGCACATGGCCAATGGCGTCGGGGAAAAATTGAAAAGCAATTTCTGAATTGAGCGTAGCACTGCAGGGGATGTAGATATGATGCCTCAGGAGATTTTGGACAATTTAGAGAAAGAAGCGGAAACGCAGGATGTTTCCGGAGAGGTCGCAGCCTGGCTCGGGCGCCTCGTGCTCTTGTATGGCGTCCCCTTTCGTTATTTGATTTCCGAGGAGCAGATGCTGCCGCGAGAGTCGCTTCGGTTTTTTTACCTCGATCCTATCTGGATCCAATGTCTGGTGCAGGGAGCCTGTAGTGTTGGCAATACCGACTATGGCAGCAGCCTGATTGACAAGGCGATCAACACTTTGGCCCAGCCCAACCGCCCGGATTCCGGCGGAAAGCCTGCCCCGCTCACCAACAAAGCGGCCGCGGGAGTGCGCGACCGCTTGCGCCAGCAATACGAAGGTGTTCCGATGCCGGGCGAAAGCGAAGATTTGGATTGGCCCTTGACCGGGTTCCTCTTGCGGTCGGCAGCCGTGCAGGGCTGGCGCGGATTGGAGGTCATGGCTTACAGGAATAAGGAATCTGCAACTCAGCTCAAGGCGCTCAGAATCGAGCAGCTCGCCTCCGATGTGATGCTGGGCCTGTTTAACGGAGTCATTGGACGGCTGGTGATCCGCCAGCCTCAGGAAGGTCTGCACTTTGGGCTCACGCGGGAAAAGCAGTCCTACAGCAAAACCCTGCGGGAGTTGGGATACAAAAAGCCAAAGGACGCCGGCCAAATTTTGCAGGGCGAGGTCATTGATCTGTCAAAGCAGGACCTGATGCGCGAGCAAAAAAATAAAGGAGTGATCAAGATCGCTGCCCTGGCCGCACAGATGAAGCAAAAACTGGAAACGCCTGAGCTTGATCAATTAAGAGAAGGCAAGTTCACCTCGGCTGAATTCGCCGTGGAGATGATCGAAGCCCCCGGTGAATTTACTTTTATACCGACGCTGGCGGGCAAATCATGAGTGCAACCATGAAAATAGCCGAGACCCAGCCCCGTCTTTTGATTCCGATGGATATCGAAGCCCTCGTTATTGGCGAAGCCGCCAGTAAAAGCCAATGGGTGGATCTCAGGCCAGATTTTGCGGGTGTCTACTACAATCTTTTTTTGGGCGCGAAGCTCGAAAGGGAGGCGTGCACTGATCTTAGAGAAAATCTTCTGGATCCAGGGATTCACCTGCATTGGGCATTGCCCGATGGGTTGATGCACGGAAGCGCCAGAGAGAACGGCGGTGATCTGCAGTTTCCAATGATTCCCAATCGTTGGCTGGTCGTCCGTTTTTGGAATCAAGCCGACAACAGCTCTGGAGTTCGTTTCCAGCACAAGGCGTGGATCGTGGAAAGCAACTCCATCACGGATGATAAGACCGCCCCAACGTGGCCCAGTCTAAACGTGTCGAATCCGAATTCCAAAAAGCCTGAGGATTATTATGTCCGGGTTGGAAAACAGTTTGAACTGGCGCAATGGCCAGGAGGAGAATCGCCGGCGGCCAGCGTGGATATCACCTCGATCGGCTATGGCGACCCTGCCTTTGCTGCTTATTACCCCGCCTGCAAGGGCATCCTGGGATTTCACGATCAAGATCTCGAAAAACTTCAAGATGCCACGGTGAACTATTTTGTATGCGGCTGGTACTCCAAACCTGCTGACGATCCGCTTTATCAAGCCCTCTCGCAGGCTCCGGCGGAAAACGTATTCCCGTCACTGGATGCCTTTCTTTCGGAAAGAAAATGGACATATGCTGAATTCATTGACACTTTAGAAAAAGCAAAAGAGACGGCGAACCCAAAGGAGATGGAAGCTCTCCAGAACAGCCTGCCCGCCCAGATTATCTGTCACGGGGTCATTTCGGGAATTCAACTGAAGAAAGATACTCTTTGTGTTCCGCGCAGCCAACCCTCCAACCTGTCATTCGGCAACACCGCGGCAGAGGCCCTTACCGCCTTGTTCCGCAGCCGGCTTGCGAACCACGACCTCGCCCGGCTGCTCGAAGCTTTTCAATATGATCTGCTGACTGAATTGGAGAAGCCGGATGGAGAGGCCATCGTCGAACAGAAACTTCACGAACGCAGGTATCGCCCGCTTTCCCGCGGCATTCGCTGGGAGCTGATCCAGGAGGACCCGTCCGTGAACGGCGGTGCCTCGGAAGCACAGGCGCCGCCCATCCCGGGAGATATTTGTCTGCTTCTGGAAAAATTGAATATCCGGCAACGGTTGACCAATTCCCTGAAGCGCAAGCGCGATTCCCTCAGAAGCCAGCTCTACGCCACATGGTACAAAAGAGCTCTCAAAGCCGGAAAAGATCCGGCTGCCGAAAAGATTCTGAATCAAGAGTTGACGGATTTACAGAACGAGATCGACGCTATCACTGGAGAGATCGCCAGGAATGAGAAAGAATTGACGGCAGGCGAGTCGGACCTTCTACGAGAACAACTCAAAATTTTCCTGCCGGGCTATGGACTCCAGGAGCTTGAGGAGCCACGCTTTTGGCGGCCCAATGACCCCGTCGTTCTTTTGGCGGGCAAAGCCTTTCAGCGTTCTTCCCGGCACGGCGAAGACGGCCGTTACCGCAAAGACGAGAGGCTCCTCTGCCGTTTGAGCGCCCAGGAGATTGTGAAGCTCAAGATCACGGTCCCGTTTGCGAAGAAAGTGGATGTGGAATTCGGCTCTGCCGAAATTGATGCATGGTGCAATCCATTCCCGCAACCCCGTAGGCATGATCTTCCTGCCGCCATCGTCGATCTGTTCCGCGAATCCCTTTTGCTTACCCTCGATGCAAAAAGGGCCGGCGACATCGCCCAAGCCGCCTATGAGAAAAACGAAGCCGGCCTGGCAAAAGACCATCCCCAGGAAATCGCCAAATTGTCCCGCGATCTGCTTCGCTGCCTCGAAGAGCTTTGGCACGACGCCGGCAATCCGGAGATAGAAGATCTGGCATTGCGGCGTGGGGTCAAAGATGCAAATGGGCAAACCGCGTTCGAATTCGTGGGCAGGTTTCCATCTCCCATCATGATAAAAAACTGGGAGCAAAATCCCTGGCTTCCGCTCTTTTTGCAGTGGCAGGTGACATGGGAACCCGCTTACACTGAGCCTCTGCAAGCGTTAAAAGATTGGGCATTAAATCCGGGAGGGACTGGGTTTAAATGGCAAGGCAACGGCAGAAGCGGAAAGAGCCAGATCTACAGTGGGACGACTTTACTGACGCCCAGCGCAACTCTGCACTTGAGCAACCGATTGCGCGATTACATGCTCACCCACACCGGGGTTGACACAAAGCTGAAAGCTTTCCAGGCTGCCGTCAGTTCGATGGACATTTTGTGCCAAAGCCTCGGCGGCTTGACTGAGAACCTGCTGGCTCGCAAAGGCCGTTTGGAATTGCGGCCTCTCGACCCAGGAGCGAACGGACGTGCCCCCCAGCCATCGCCGATTTTCGATAAGGTCAAAGAGATTGATTGGTTATCTCCTTTGACCGATGGCGGATTTTTTCCTGTCCGCGCCGGTCGGCTTAGAGTTGAAGCGCTTTGGATCATCGATGCCTTTGGCCAGCTCTTGCAGCTCGATAGCGAATCTCTCAAGAAAATTGCCTGCGCCGAGCAACTCATGAGTTCCGGGGGCTACCTGCGGCTCGAGCCTCGCTTGGCTCAGCCCACACGCCTCACCATTCAATGGCTGCCGGCTGACCGCAGCCGTTGGGATGCCATCTCCCTCCCGGATACGCAAGCGGAAGAGTTCAACCCAATTTGCGGATGGATCATCCCCAATTTTCTCGACAGCAGTTTGATGATTTACGACGATCGCGGCAACGCCTTGGGAGCGCTGCAAGCCGTCAAGTCAAAATCCTGGGAGCAGGGCGTCGGTGGCGAGCATGGAGAAATTGAAAGCTTTCATTGGATTGATATTCCCGGCAGCAACTCATTCTTCTTCGGCTTGCCTCCCAAAGGCCTGCTTGATCCCCTGGGCAAGACGGCGAACCCGCATTTACGGGAGTTTGTGAAAGGACTTTTGTCGCTGGCTGAGGGAGCAGGGCAGGCTTTCAGCCGGCTGCTGGATAAGATCAATGAAGCCCTCTCCGTCGGCGCGGGAGCTGGTTCCAGCCAAAATCCCAATCTGGCGCTCTTGATCGGAAAACCCCTGGCGCTGGTGCGGGCCTCGGTCTGCCTGGAACTTGACGGGTCGCCTGCCCGTGCCCAGGCAACGCAGGAACCGCAAGCCGAGCGGACAGGCAGGATCGAAGCGGTCAAATTCCCCGTGCGTCTGGGTGATCGCCGCAGGTGGAATGATATATGGATTGGCGACGATGGCTTGGTCGGTTTTTTCCAAAATCAGGATTACACGCGCTTCTTCCCGACCTATGGCCTCAAAGGCACTGATGACACCTACAGCAGGTATGAAGAGGTCCCGTACATCTCGATTGCTGAGCCGCTCGATCTCACGCTGCTCATGGATGTCTCCCGGGGCGTCTGTGCCACCACCGGCATCTTGCCCAGAACCGTCTTCCAGCTTCCTTATGGCGACATGACCGAAGCTGTGGAGAGCAAACAGGTCATCTTCTTTACCGGGCCGGTTGTCTCTCCCAATTTGGGAGAAGAGAAACCAGAGATTCACATGCCCCGGCCCTCCGACATCTATGGACAGTGGTCATGGACCCATCATCCCGCTGTGAAGGTCTGGAGCGAGGGGCCGATCGTCGAGGCTGAAGCGGAAGACGGGTATTTTTCCGACCCCCCCATGCAAATCGCCGAAGGCTGGTTGAAACTCGTTACCGCGCCGCTTTCTATCCGCGTATTCACCGTGAGGGGGAAGAACGCAGTTGGTGGAGACACGAAGAAACCAGGCGAAGCGGCAACCCCAGATCAATTTTTAGTAGAGCCAGGCGAGACGGTTCTCCTTTCCTGGGCCACAGTTGGTGCCGATAGCGTTGAGCTGTTTGTTGAGCTGTTTAAAGATGGCGGCGTTTCCCTTTTCAAATCCAGCCGCCATCCGCTTCCAACGCAATACCAGATTCAGGTGGATCAGAACGCCTCGTTCACCCTGATCGCCACTGCTCGGGCAGCCGGAGCAGATAAAGCACCTGAAAAAAAGGAAACAAAGACGATTGATTTGAGACTGAAGCAGTCTCCAAGAGCATAAATGCCGGTATGTCGGCCGGGTTTGGTAAGCGCAACAAGAGCGTGTTTTATCAACGGTTTTGAAAGGGGCACGGTCTCAGAGCTTGCGGAAAGCCCGGAGTGCGAGAAGACAGGTATCAGGGCACGAGTTTACTCGTGCCGTAAGTCGTTCAAAATGTGTCGGGTTTCAGCCCCTGAGTTAAGTTGTGAAGCAAGAGCATGCAATAAGTAATTTGGAGATGTTGGGTGGAATTGCTTTGATATGTCTATCTCCTGAATATAAGAGAGCTGAGGAAAGAAAATGGCAGAGCAGCTAAAGGCAGAAATCGTGGCAGGCAAGTTTAGAGTAGGGCCGAACCCTGCTCCACCCAACGAATTTAAATTGTCGATTACCAATTCGGGAGATGCAATCGAATGGACCCCGGATGTGCATCTGTATCTAACCGGCCATCTTGGACCGGATGACCAGGCTCTGTTTCTGGAGGATTCAGACGCCCGCAAATGGACCATGCAATACTCCTCGTCTTCAGGCTGGAAGCCGAAGTGGCAGGCGGAGTGGGATTTTTCCCGCAAAAGCGAAGGTATATTCCGTCTCGACATCTATACCTCGAATGTAACGGATTGGGAGAATGGCGTATTTTTAGCAATTACATTTTTGAACGTTGTATCCAAGACAGCGCCCGGAGAGGCCAGCTTAACGTTCGAAAGCGACATTTCGGGGGCAAAGCAAGATTTTTCTATCTCGAAAACTGTAGATAAGCCAGACATCATAAGTTTTACCTCCGATCCCGCGGAAGGTGTTCAAAACCTTCCCAACGAAAACGTCACCCTGAAGTGGCGTGTTTATAAATTGAACCAGCTTGAACTGACCCGGGTTGGCAGTGCCGACCTGCTTCCTTTCGAAACCCGCGAACACAAAGAAAGCAATACCATCGAAGGAATTGCAACCGTCCCGAACATCTCAGTCGATACCGAATTTCGTCTACGAGGCTATGACGGTCCCCGGCCCGTGGACAGGACTCTCGGCATCAAAGTCCTTCGCAATGATTGGTACGATCTGAAGAAGACCATTTTGCCGGGCGATCCCGGGTATCCGATCTCTATAGCTTTACAGGCCGGCCTGCGGCGCTTTGACCTGGAGCCCACCCTGCTGTTCAATGTCAACGATAAAAGTCTCTATGCTATTTTTCAGCACGATTTTGACGGGGGGAAAAGGGCTCTGCTTTTTCAAACTGAAAACCCCTTCGCCGGATGGAACTTCGTGAAATCTTCAGTGTCCGGCCAGGAAGGTTCTATTCCCGAAGGTTTTGCCACCAGTCCTGGATTATGTTTCGACAATCGACTATGGCTCATCGGCGGAAGCCAGATTGATGCGGATATTACCTCGAATGAGGTATGGCGTCTTAATCTGGAAGGACCGGGGAAAGGCGTCTGGGAAAATCTGTCGGAGAAGTGGCAAGCGCCTGTTTGGAGTCAAAGAATGGGACATGCCGTCGTTGAGTTTGGCGGCCACATCTGGGTCATGGGTGGCCTTGACGAATATGGCAAGGCCCTCAACGATGTTTGGGCGCTCGATGCTGCGAAGGAAGGGAGCGAATGGCGGAATCTGGGCAATGCGTTATGGGGACCGAGGTGTCTTATTAGTCCGACGGTTTACGAAGACCAGATTTGGGTATACGGAGGCACAACGGAGCCGAAGACCAGCAACTTGTACGACGATCTTTATGCTTATTCTAAAGGACGCTCTTTTTCTGAAGGACGCTGGGAGGAAAAGAAAATAACCGCTGTTATCAGAGGCAATGAATCGAGAAAACCCGTTGCTTCCTGCCTCCAGGTTTTTCAGGAGAAATTTTACCTTTTTGGGAAATTTCAGACTGTCGCTGAGAGTGATAAAAGTTACCTGGTAGAGTCGCTGGCATTTTCCCTTTCCAGCCTCGATTCCAGGACGTGGAGCCGCTTTCCCAGTGACCGTCTTCAGAATTGGTGGGGAGACACCACGTGCAGCTATCAACTGGCCAACTTCAAGGACAGAATGCTCATTGCCAGGGCGCTGGGTAAAAATCAGCCGAACACCCTGGGTAAAAATCAGTCGAACACCGTGTTGAAAGTTTATGTGGCCTGACACATCCATGCCGGAAAAAGGAAGTCACAGTTTCAAAGCAGTTAAGGCGGAGAAAATCATGAAACCAAGAATGCCATTTGTGCTTACGATACTGATTCTAGCGTTTTCGCTTGGTTCCCCTCTACAGGCCCAGAATGAGCCTGAATTGAGGCGTCACTTGACGGCAACTCTCTTGCCGCTCGGCTCCCCAGAGCCCACGGGAAAAGACGGGCTTCTTTGGATCCAGGCTCTGCCGCGAAAAGACGCCAGTTTGCGGTTCGATTTGAGCGGCCTTCCCTTCGGCCTGGAAAGAGAAAATTTCACGCGATGCACTTTAAGGCTGGTTGCCGAAACCGTCAAATTTCGGCCCAAAGACAATGAGAAAAATACCGGAAGCAATGAGATCAAAGTCAAGGGCCGGCTGGAGAATGCCGCCGATACAGAGTCGATCATTGCTCTCTCCACCATTCCTGATTACAGGAAATCACTGGTTGGTATCAAGGATTCCGACAAGGATTCCCGAAAGCTTCTGGATGCTGTCTATGACCAATACAAGGGCAACAAGATTATTTCTCTCGTGCTATTTACCAACACAGAGAATGCAAGCAGTCTTTTCTATTCCACAAAAAACTATGGGACCTCTCCTTCGAACCTTCCCCGCCTGGTGATTGAATACACTCTGGGGCCGCCGTCGCTGCTGGAAGCTCTAAGCTGGTCTCAGCACCAGCAGAACCCGGAGCATACCGGCGCAAACCTCTGGAAGCCTGTCTTTAATCCTGTTGGCTTCAGCGTTGAAAAGATCGATATGCCGAAGATCGATGGTGAAACCGAAACTGGCAGCGTCGTGGATTATCCCCTGATCTACCAGGGGAACATATATCTGGTGTACAAAGTTTTGAAGAGAAACTACCTCCTCACCCTCGATTTCAAAGGCAATAAGCTCAGTCAAAAAAATATCGGAGAGGGGACAATTGAGCGCTCCCCGGTCATCAGCCGCAACGGTATCTTCTATATAATCACCGAAAAACAAATTGCCGGCTACGACCTGAACCGTGACGGAGAGCTTTTCGCCTCCTGTCCAGTACTCGAGAAGCCGGGCAGTTACCCCGACCTTCCCTGTGCGGTGTTCGGCAAGCCCAGCAGTTACACCGACCTTACCATCGGCAATGACGGCAGCCTCTTTCTCGCTCTCAATGAAGCAGATAAGAATTACATCTACGGCTTTACCGCCGGCTTAAAACCCTTCCTCAAGAATGGCCCGTTTTCAACAGGAAACGACAAGATCAGTACCATCACTGTGAGTGCAGACGGAAGAAAGATTTTCGCCCAGACTCCCAAGGGTCCTGCCGTGATTGATATCGCCAACCCCTCCGAGGGGCCGCCAAAAGGCGAGTACCGGTCCGGGGAATACTACCACGTGCCTGTAGCCGGACCTGCAGATGGGGTCATGGTCTTTTCCGATTTTCTTCGTGATGCCGGCACGGGGAGTGTTGAGGGATATAAGGGATATAGTGCTGCTCTTAGCAAAATATGGAGCGCATCGGGTACTTTAGTTCCACAGGCAGTCCTTGGTTCCGATGGCCTTGTGTATTTTATTCAAGGTGGCAAACTTCAACGCCATAAATACGATGTGGTGGGGTCGGCCGAGATCATCGCGAGCGAAAAGCTGAACGCCACCAGTAACCTGGTCATGGATGGCGCCAATAACATTTACTTTTGGGACAATGGCGTCCTCCGCGCGTACAAGCCGGATGGGGCCGCTCTGTTTGTGAAAACGGATTTCGTCTCAGATCTGCAAAAACCCCCTGGGACTAAAGATGAACCGGAACAGTTTATCCGCCTGATGGCCGGCCCTGATGGCACGCTGTGGGCCAACAACAGGGAAGCCAGTTTCCTGTACGCATTTAAACCGAGCTATGCCGAGTCCGAGTCTGGCCGAACCCTGGGACCAGACGATCTAAAGCCCAAGGGAAAGGGGGAGGACCTGAAAACGCCAAGACTGTATCGGACGACCGGCGCGCTCACAGTCGGAGATGCAGTGAGCTTAAAGGACGGAACCAGGACGTTATTTCAGGCCCAGAAAAGCATTGCTTTCGGTAACGGCTTCACCGTAGAAAAAGGCGCCAGCCTTCTTTGCCGGACTGGCTTCTAACCGGGGCACTGGTATCAAACCGTTGCATTTCGAGAAATTGTGGCCCATCGTTGTTCCTGGGTATCTCATGGCAAAGACTTGGCTGCCTAGTTCTGCGATAAGGGTGAGCATTTGGGGAGCGCTGTCGTGGGCGAGCCAAATGCGAGGGCGGAGCAGCGTTGTTTGGCTGCGGAGCCCTTAGATTAAAAGATGGGAGCATGCATCGAGACACTATTTCAAGACCGACAGGAAGGAACTTTGCAATGACGAAATCATCTGATGAACTCAACTACAGCGAACTGAAAGCTGAACTGCATATGCTTCGCAAGAAGATGGAAGATCTGGATGCCAGGCAGGCGGGTCTCGAATCCGCCACCGGTTCCGCACGCAGGTGGAGATTTTCCAAAGGTCTGGTCTCCCGGTTGCTCCTGCCCGTGGGTCTTCTGGTGTTGGTGATTGGCGCTGCCGCCGTGGGAAGTGACTCCAACGCACTATTCATCAGTCCGCAAGGCTACGTCGGCATCAACCAGACCAAGCCGGAGGCTCCCCTCGACGTGAACGGAAATGCGCTCGTCCGTGGCGATCTCAAGGTCGGAGGCAAATTGGTGCCCACCGGCGGCGATTTGAACGCTGACGGAAAGCTGGTAATCAAGGGCGACGCGAAAGTGGGTGGCGCAATTGAGGCCGGCAACTCCGACTTGTATTTCACCAACACCAGTCATGTGCACTCATTAAAAGGAAACGCGCTGGGCAACGCGGCCATCGAGAACGCGCAGAATTACAACTCCCTGATGATTCTGGGAAGAACGTCAGGCGAGGGGCCTCGCTACATAGGCATGTGGGACAAGGTCGGGATCAACATGGGAGCGAACGATAAGCCGCGGGCAGCTTTGGATGTGAGGGGCGATATGATCGCAGATAATGTGTGGGTCAAGCTCCGTGATGTGCAATTAAGTTCGTCGGCAGACTACACCATTCAGGGAATCGACGGTAACGCATACCGGCGCTTCAGGATCGAAGTAGAAGGAAAGATCAAGGTGGCGGGAAGAGACAAGGTGATTGGCCTGAGGCCCAATAATTCAACCGTGAATTACGGCCCGGAGAGTATCCACTGGCAAGGGCACGCACCAAATGTGTCATATGCCCACGGTGTGGCTTGGTTTGGAGCGACAAACAGCCTTCTGCCTCTTTGTGCTACCCACTGGGACCAGGACGGCCAGATCGTGTGCACCGGCGAGATGAATGCCCAAACCGGCATGTTTCGCATGATCAACAGCAACAGCGTCTTCAACACTTCTGGTCCATGTGGAAGCAGTTCCTGCATAGTTTCCGATAATGCGGTAAATTCCTGGCGCGATGAGAGCGCAAACATTACTTCCTTGACTCTGTATTTCAACGGCGCGTCTGCTTTCACCGGAAGATTGGTACTGTACGGCAAGAAGTAGCGCGGCCAATCCCCACATCCAAGGACCGGAACGAATTCAAGTGCAAGTTTCAACAACAAAAGGGAGACGACATGGCATTTAAGTGGGACGCAAACTGGAACCAGAAAGATAAAAACGGCTATGAAAACAACATTGGCAAGTATTCCAAGGAACAGCTTACGAAGTTCCTGAAGAATACTCAGTTTGCCAAGAGTGGCGACGCGGGTCTCCTGAAGGCATTAAGTGAAGACAGTGACCAAGTCACCATCATGAAAGGTCTTCATGATAAGGATGATCATGTAACTGTCTCCTATTCGGGTGGCATGTGGCACGTTAATCTACTGGGAACCGCTGACGGTGGCTACCGTGTGAGTACGGTTAGCCAATGGAAAAGCTAATCTCCAGGAGCTAAGTCATCATTCGTAGCAACCGTATGAACGGCTGAGAGAGGAACCGCCAACAGTACATGTTGGTGCTCTCGAAATGGTTGCTGGCGCTGACCTCTCAGTTTGAGCGTTTTTTTTGTCTCTAGTGGAACAGGCTGCGTGTGCTGAGAGAGAAGAACAAAGCGCCCGCGCCTTCGCCAGGATGGCGATTGAGGTTCCAGGCATAACCGGCGGTGAAGCTGACCGTGCTCACCAGTGAAAACCGGATGCCGCCTCCGCTCCCGTAGCGCGTTCCGCTGTACGGACCGCTGGTTGCTGGACCGATGTGCGCGGCATCGAACATGAACACCGGACTGATGGAGGCGATGTTCATTTCTTTCAGGATAATATCGAGGGTCCGTCTCACGTACGACATATCAGCCGCAGCCTTCGCTGAAGCTGCATCCTGATCAATCAGGCCAAATCTGGTTTGCAATTGTTGGGCCGCCGCGTCCAGGCCACTCGATGCTGAGGCGATGGCTGGGTCGTTGAGCGTCTCGTTAAGGTCGGTTCCGCATGCAGAAACGGCGTCGGCCAGACTGCTGCTCCCATCAGGCAGAAGTTCCTGCGCCCATCCATAAGCCTGAACCGGCTTGTCGTCTCTTGCGTGCCTGACACCACTGGTGGAAGATGCAATCGCTTTTGTACATGCCTTAAATGCGGGCCCAAGGGAAGATGGCGCACTGGCCTGTGCGTTCGTTACCGCCGCGCTGAGCTGCTCCAGCCTTGCCGCCACATCAGGAAGAAGTGAAAGCAGATCGTGGAAGTTGGGGTCTTCGCTTGCGTATGCAACCTGTAAGAGGTTGGTGGATGACACCATTGCGCCGTTCAATTTATTGTTGAACTCGGCATCGCTGGTTAATTCGCCAGGGACAATTGGCTTTCTCCATACGGTCACCGCGGCGGTCAAATTATAGGAGACAAACCGGTCGCCTCCTGCGCCGGTGCTGGTTCTGTAGAAACGATTCGCCGGGATGCTTCGGATCACGGGATTGGAGCGGATCTTCCAGGTGTCGCTGGGTACGAATTGCTGCTCAGCGTTGCCGCCAAAGAAGCGCTCGCTGACCGGAATGGCGCCGGAGACCTGAATCCTTCCGGCTGTGAATCGCTGCTCGATTTCGAACAAGCGATGGTCACCAACGGGCCACCAATACTCATGTGCAATGTCGCCGATATGCTTGCGCCAGTCACTACGCAGCATCGCGCCCCTGGACCCCAATTCAATGCCATAGGATGCCGCCAGGACTTGATGACGCAGGTGCGTCGTAATCCCCCCGTAGAACTTGGCGCTGCCATAGCCGCTGCTTGCTACTGTGTGGGGGGCAAGGTCTCCCGCTGTGAAACCGCTTTGCTGGTTGCCTCCGGCCACTGTCATGCCGAATCGCGGAACCCAGCCTTGCACGGGATGCAATTCCCCGGTAAGTTGAAGTCCAAGCCAGCCTTGCTTGAGGGCAGCACGGTCGGTAGGGAGCGAAGAATTCTGGAACTCCAATCGCCATTCGGCGTGGCCCAACCAATGAACGGCAGAATCGTAATGGCCGGCCAGAGCCGCCGAAATCAAGCGCGTGGAAGACGACCCATAGCCTTCGACGGAGAACGAATCCAGGGGTATGACCGTGGCAGGCCATTGCGCCTCGATATTTCCTCCGCTGAAGAATTTTTCTGTCTGGTCGTAGCCGGCGCGGGGCACAACTCGAAAATACTGACCATTTTCCGAACTCCCCGCCGCCTCTTGAGGCGCCGTTTTCTCCAGTTGCCTGAACTCGAACGTCGAACTGAGGATCGGCGAAATCTGGACGGAAAAAATGTGGAATATGACGTTAAGCTGCTTGCCGGAACAGTTGTCCACCGCGATGATGGAATAGTTGATCTCCGCAGGAAGAAATCGTTGTTTTTCGATCACATCCCTGAGCGTTCTCAATTCGGCATTGTTGTACGGCTTGCCGCGAAGTGCAGCAACCGCCTGGTCTGCCGCATCGCCGCTGGTTCCGAACGCCATCAGAAAATGCCAAGGGTCATCAATACGCGCATTGCGAATGTGATATCCCTCGGCCTCGTAATCTGTGCCCGGGGAGCAGTTTTCGGGCGCCTGACACGACGCAGCGGCGCACCCGGCCAAAAGAACAGCAAGAGTAAACCACTGCCATTTGAATTTGGCCTTGATGGTCACCTGCATGGCTGGCTTGACGGTGCTACTTCTTCAGCGTGGTCTGAATTGTCGATTTCGCCTCGTCGCCGCTTACAGTGCCCGCGGCAGCTTCCTTCGCAGTATCGGCGGCAGGTCCTACAGCGAAGGCTGCCTGCCTGGGAGTCATTCCCTGGTCCGCCATGGTTTCGGCTTTTTTATTGAGCTTGGTATCGACGTCGACCTCAAGGTCTACGATCGGGTCGCTGAATGGATCACTCTTCTTGGCTCGTTCGAATAGCTGGAAGGTGATCTTCCACTGGACGTCTTGTCCCTGCGTGTCCTTCTGCAGTTCAAAAGTGACTCTGCGCAGGCTGTCAGGGGTATTGAGCGTGAACTTGACGTGAATTCCTATGATGTCTTGTTTCAGGGTGGGTGCGGCGGCTTTGGTCACAGTTTTTTCTTGCAGCCTCTTGGCATACAAACTGCAAGCCTCCATTTGAATTTGAAAATGGCGTTGAGCATATCACAATTTTGGGGGGTGCTTTTAAAAAAGCCGGCGCGGGGAAAGATTTCTCGGTCCGCGCAATGTTTTACATTCATTTCCACAGCCCGGTGCGCTGATTTTGACAAGGTGTACCCGGGTAAGCGACGGCTGCAAGAAGCGAGCCGTTCGTTCCTCATGTAGAGATAGGATCTCACCGGAATCCTTAAGAGAAAAACCTGATTTGTGGGAAGGCTTGAGGCCAAACAACAGCGGCAACCGCGAAGGCAAAAAACCGCGATACTAGAGCCGGCCATCCATACTGGAAAGAGCCGTTGGGCAGAGTCGCAGCACTCAGTGGAAACTACAAATCCATAGTTGAAGGTCGTTACATTTGAACCACCTGCCCTTTGGGTTATGAGTTCAAAGGGAAAGTAATTTGGAAGAACTTTCAAGCGCACGGATGACACCTAAGCACCTGTCGGTTCCTGTCAGAAATGCAAGTGTAGTCCCTGATTGAGTCTCTCGTCTTTTGGCTACCTCATTGGGTCGGGCGCCCAACAATTTCATGATCTGAGCACCAATGAATGCCCAGGGATTGAGAAGCTTGAGTCGCTTGGAGATGGTCACCGCCATTTGTTGGTAAGCCGATTTCTCATTTACTGACCGTCGTGACGCCTATTGAAATTTGTTGCTTCTAAGTGGTTGTTGAAACATTTGCTTGTTAGTCTTTGAGCAGGCCGGATGTTGACGCCGAGCTGTCCATCGCTCAGGAGCCATTTTTTTCGGCGTCTTTTGCAGTACGAGGGGAAAGAGGTTCCGTGATAGCGGCTGCGCGCGATTGTGCCGGGCGCTGTTTGACTTCTTCGCCCAGGATGAGGGCCTGGGCGATCTCTTTCATGGATTTTCGCTTCTGCCGGCTTTGCGACTGCAATGTGAGATAGGCTTCCTCCTCGTTGATTCCCAATTCCCGCTGCAAGATCCCTTTCGCCCTTTCGATCAACTTACGGGTCTCTAATTGTTCGGAGAGTTGAGAGATCGCACTTTCCTGACGGGCCATCTCGATTTCACCTCCGACAAAAAAACCGATTGTCGAAATCAACCTGATTTCGCGTGCCGTGTGCACGTGCGGACGGCGATGTTGCAGATTGATGACGCCCACGACGTGTCCACGGGAAAGAATAGGAACCGACAGGAATGCCTCGTAGCGGTCTTCGGGCAACTGATTGAAGGATTGGAAACGCGGGTCTCGATAGGCAGAGCGCGAAACGGCAACGGGCATGCGATGTTCCGCTACCCAGCCGGTGATCCCATAGCCCACCAGCAACTTGAGGCGACCCATGACATCGGGATGGGGATTGTTGGATGCGCGCAGCACTAGTTCTTCATCCTCAAGCACATAGAGCAGGCAGGAATCGCACTGCACGACCGCGGAGACAAATTCGACGATCCGATCGAGCACGCGCGGCAATGGCTCAACGGCCGCGCCACGGCTGCCGATCTCGTGTAGAAAATCAACTTCGAGATTTTCACGTAACAGAGTTGTTGCCATCAGTCCTTAGACTTTCACATCGTATGGGTGCGGCTGTCCAATAGAATTTTTTTATGTGGCCCAATTTTTCTTACGGCGCAAGGGTGGGAAAGAAAGATCAATCTGAAGCATAGTATTTTTTGATTGGACTCTAACGCGGAAATTACCTAAGCTGTAACGCATTGGACCCCAAGACGTGTCCCTCTTTTCAGACATAGTCGTTTAATCAGCGATCGAAACGTTCTCATAACAAAACATTTTAGCTAGCTGGAATGTCCCGGATCTCTCCTTTCAGGGCCGGGGCCTCGTGAGTTTGGTGTGCCTGCTCGCAGCGAGGTGAAGTGTCTGCGGGCAACAACAGTAATAGGGACTGGAGATTTCAGGACTGCTCATGGCATTACCTTTATTAGAGAGAGCTACGGAAGACGGAACCACGTATGTGTTGACGCCGTTACCTGCCAAGCGCAGCTCAACACTGCCACCGGATGAGCGGCTGCATGACATTGCGCCTTTTTCCGCGCACCCCCGGATTCCTCAAAGAGGCCTCCAACCCGGAGAGCAGTACCGCTTTCACTTCGACATGACCACATGTGTTGGCTGCAAGTGCTGCGTCGTGGCCTGCAATGAACAGAATGGCAATCCCGCTGATATTAACTGGCGGCGCGTGGGCGAGATCGAGGGCGGTTGGTATCCCGACACGCAGCGCTTCTACTTGTCCATGGGATGCAACCACTGTCTGGAGCCTTCGTGCCTGATTGGTTGTCCGGTGGATGCATATAAGAAAGATCCGGTCACGGGCGTCGTGCTGCACAGCGCAGACGCGTGCATCGGGTGCCAGTACTGTACCTGGAACTGTTCGTACGGAGTTCCTCAATACAATCCGGAGCGCGGCGTCGTGGGCAAGTGCGATATGTGCCACGGACGCCTGGCCGAAGGACGCGAGCCAGCATGCGTGAACGCCTGTCCTACAGGGTCTATACGAATCGAGATCGTAAAGGTCCCAGATTGGAAACAGGAATATGCCGCCAGCGCCAACGCTCCCGGGCTTCCTTCCGCTGACGATAGTTTTTCAACGACGCGAATCACACTGCCCCATAACCTGCCTCCCGACACAAACAAAGCAGATTCTTACCGGGTACGTCCAGAAGATCCACACTGGCCGCTGGTGGTGATGACGGTCTTAACGCAACTCTCCGTAGGAGCATTCACTGCCATCTGGTTACTGCAATTGCTGGGAGGAGCAATGCGCCTTGGCGCGGCCGCGCTGGCCTCATTGACAGTTGGAGGACTTGCTCTTGGCGCTTCAACCATGCACTTGGGGCGCCCTGTACATGCTTACCGGGCGTTGAAGATGTGGAAGCGTTCCTGGCTGAGCCGTGAAGTCCTGATGTTCTCACTGTTTTCTGTGGTGGCAGGGCTGTACGCGGGGTTGCTGTGGTTCAAGCTGCCGGGAGGCCCTGCGCTGGGCGCACTGACCGCTTTGCTGGGAATTTTCGGTGTAACCGCCAGCTCTTGCATTTACCTGGTGCGTGCGCGTCCTGCGTGGAACACCAAGCATACGGTTGCCGAGTTTTATCTCAGTGGCGCCCTGCTCGGGTCATTGTTCGCAGCCAGTCTTGGAATCACCCAGGGACGCACCCTGTTATGGGCAACGGTGATCGCCGCGGCCGCGCAACTCTTGAACCTGTCTTCAAAGTTTCTTTGGCTTACCCGATCTGAAGTGTTTGAGCTGCAAGCTTCGGCGCGGTTGCTTTCGACCACTCTGGCGCCCGCTCTGCAGTTGCGTGCCGTCTTACTGATTTGCGGTGGAATTGTTTTGCCAATGTTGTCGCACAGCCCAATTGGAGCCTCGATTGCGCTTGTGGTGGCTTTGGCTGGCGAGCTTCTCGGCCGTTATTTGTTCTTCGTGAGCGTTGTCCCGAAGAACATGGCGGCGACTTACCTGGTCGCCGGAAGGAAGGCCGCATGAACGTGAAGCAAACGCTGAAGCGGAAATTCGGCCTGGATATTCTTTCCGAGAAATACGCGTATAGCTGGGACCCGACGGTTGGTTACACCTCTACGCAAAAGATTCCCGATCAGTGGATCTCCACCACCTGCGGATATTGCTCAGTGGGTTGCGGCATGTTTATCGGTGTGAAGGACGGATGCGCCGTAAGCGTTCGCGGCAACCCCGATCATCCGGTGAACTTGGGCAAGCTATGCCCTAAAGGGCTCTCCGAGCATTACACCCTGCAGGCAGAGAACCGCGCCAAGTATCCGCTGCTTAAGAAGAAAGGGAAATTTGTTCGCATCAGTTGGGATGAAGCCCTCGGAATCATGGTCGAGAAGTTCCGGGGTGTGCAGGAAAAATACGGTCACGATGCACTGGGCGTGCTCAGCACCGGCCAGCTTGTCACAGAAGAATTCTATACGTTGGGCAAGCTCGTTCAGCTTGGCTTTGGCACCAAAAACTACGACGGCAACACGACCTTGTGCATGGCCAGCGCCGTCTCTGGTTATAAGCGGTCATTTGGCAGCGATGGGCCTCCGGGAACTTATGAAGATCTGGAGAAAGCGGATGTAATTTTACTCATTGGCGCCAACATTGCCGATAATCACCCGATCCTCTGCCAGCGCCTGCAGGCAAATCCGCGCAAGACGCTGATTGTTGCCGACCCACGCGTTACCAAAACCGCAATGATGGCGGATTTGTTTTTACCTTTGAAACCCGGCTCCGATATTGCCCTCATCAATGGCTTTATTCACATTTTGATCAAGTCCGGCCGCATTGACCGCGAGTATATCGAGCAACACACCAGTGGTTTTGAGGAGTTGGAGAAATTTGTTCAGAGCTATACGCCCGAGTATGTATCGCAAATTACGGGCTTGAGCAAAGAATTGATTTACAAAGCTGCGCTGCTCTACGGGCATGCCGAGAACGGTTTTATCGGTTGGACGATGGGCGTGAACCACAGCATCAAGGGCACGGAAACCGTCAATCTCATCAATAACCTCGCCTTGATTACAGGCAATATTGGCCGGCCAGGCGCTTCACCGTTTTCCATTACCGGGCAGTGTAATGCCATGGGAACCCGCGAAGCTGGTTTCACGTCCAGTTTGCCGGGATATCGCAAGTTCGAAAAGGCAGAAGACCGCAAAGAATTAGCAGCGTTGTGGGGCGTTCCACCGGAACGCATTCCCACTTCGCGCGGGCTGGCCTATCCGGATATCGTTGAAGCCGCCCTTGCCAAAAGAATCCGCGCCCTGTGGGTGATCGCGACCAACCCGATTGTCTCGTTTCCCAATTTGGACGTACTGCAGCAAAGCCTGGAGGGTCTGGATTTCATGGTAGTGCAGGATGGGTTTCATCCAACACCTACTACCCAATTGGCGGACCTTGTGCTCCCCGCTGCCATCTGGGGCGAGAAAGAAGGCACTTATACCAATTCGGAAAGACGCGCCAGTAAAGTCAATCGCGCCGTTGATCCTCCGGGCGAAGCCAAGCCCGATTTCGAGATCTTCCTGGAGTTGGCCAGGAAGTTGAATTGCTACGACGAGCTATTTCCGAAATGGGAAAAGCCACAAGATGCCTTTGAAGAATGGAAGCGGGTTTCCGCAGGCAGGCTGTGCGATTACTCCGGCATGAGCTATGAAGCCATCGAGAATCATGGTGGGATTCAGTGGCCCTATCCTGCCGGTAGCTCGGACATAAAAACCACCAGCCTCTACAGCGACGGACATTTTCAAACAGACGATGGCAAGGCGAGGCTTTTCTGTGTGGAGTGGAAACCATTTCCCGAGCAGCCAAACAGGGAATTCCCCTTTGTCCTGAACACCGGGCGTACCGTGGAACATTGGCACACGCGCACCAAGACGGGCCAAGTGCCGATTCTCGAGCGAATGTCTCCTAACGCGTGGCTGGAGATGAATCCAAAAGACGCCAGAAAATTGAAGCTGAAGCCGCATGATCAGGTGAACGTGGTTTCCGCGCGCGGTTGGGTGTGCGGTGTGGAGCTGCGCGTGACCGAAATCATCGCTCCCGGCCAGGTTTTTATGCCTTTCCACTACGCGGAAACAAACGCCAATCAGGTAACGCAGAGCGCATTTGATCCGATCTCGCGTGAGCCCAATTACAAGCAGTGCGCGGTGCGGGTCGAGAGGACAGGCCGGCAACTCAGCGGCGACTAGGGTGGGCAGAGCACAAGGTTTTGTGTTGTTTCACATCAAACAAAAGAGGGGACGATAACAATGAAGGCTCAACAATTTTTCAAATCAGGGCATACTCCGACGCTTTTTGCGGCGCTGCTGTACTTCGACGTCAGCTTCATGGTTTGGGTTCTGCTGGGTCCGCTAGCCCCGTTCATCAGTGAACAGTTGAAGTTGAATGCGGCCCAGAAAGGACTAATGGTCGCAATTCCGCTCCTGGGTGGCGCTGTGTTCCGAGTGATTCTGGGCGTGCTCTCCGATCGTTTCGGCTGCCGTAAGACTGGTCTGCTGGGGCTCACGCTTACACTCATTCCCCTGCTTATAGGATGGCGCTTCGCGCATACGTTGCCGCACTTTTATCTTGTAGGACTTTTGCTCGGCATTGCCGGCGCCAGCTTTGCTGTAGCGCTGCCGTTGGCCGGGGCATGGTATCCGCCTGAGCATCAGGGCTTGGCCATGGGAATTGCCGGTGCAGGCAACTCCGGCACGCTGATCGCCACCCTGTTCGCTCCGCGTCTTGCGCAGGCGTTTGGCTGGAACAACACCTTCGCCTTTGCCATGGCCCCAATCGTGTTGGTCTTGGTGCTATTCGCCATCATGGCCAAAGACAGCCCCAGCCGTCCCAAGGCCGCCGCTTGGAAAGATTACGCGGCGGTGTTGAAGCAAGCTGACGTTGGCTGGTTCTGCCTGGTTTACAGCTTTACCTTCGGGGGGTTTGTGGGTTTGGCCAGCTTCTTGACGGTTTTCTTTCACGATCAATTTCATCTCACCAAAGTGCGCGCCGGCGATTTCACCACCATTGTTGTGGTGGCAGGAAGCTTCCTGCGTCCGGTGGGTGGATTTCTTGCCGACAAGATCGGCGGCTACCGCTTGCTGTTGGTCCTGCTGGCGGGCGTGGGAATTTGCCTTGCCGGAGTGGGTTGGTCGGCATCGCTGCCCCTGGTTGTTGTGCTGCTCTTCATAGGAATGGGAATGCTCGGCATGGGAAATGGAGCCGTCTTTCAGCTTGTGCCGCAGCGGTTTCCTGACCGCATGGGTGTCTTAGCCGGTTTGGTCGGAGCGGCCGGTGGGATTGGAGGCTTTTTTCTGCCCTCCTTCCTGGGGGCCATGAAATTCAAGACCGGCACTTACAGCACAGGGCTTTTGCTTTGCGCTGGCGCTTATATTGTCGTGCAACTGGTCTTGCTCCATTTGGGAAGGCACTGGGACAACACCTGGCAAGAGGATTCCGCGCGACGCGCAGGAGTTTTCTGTTACCGCAGATTGCTGCGAGGACTTGCCGGAGGAGCTGATTTGGCGGAAGAGGAAGAAGCTGCCTAGTACCAAGCCATGTCTATACGGAGGAATATCAGTTCGATGACAGGACACGAGTCGGAGTCGGCCTCAAAAATGCGGTTGCTAGGGATGGAAGCCATTTGGGACACAGCCCACAGCGCGAAATGCGATTTCGTGCGCACGCTTTCTCCATATGGAAAGGTGCGCGCATGAAGAAAAAGCTCGTGGTCATTGGGAACGGCATGGCAGGTGTAGCCTGTGTGGAACAGATCCTGAAGCACGCGCCGAAGTTCGAGATCACAATCTTTGGCGATGAGACGCATGTCAACTACAACCGCATTCTGCTTTCGTCGGTCCTGGCAGGAGAGAAGTCGCTCGATGATATCACTCTGAATGGGCTCGAATGGTACACGCAGAACGGTATCCAGTTGAAGCTGGGCGTTCGCATTACCGATGTTGATCCCGTAATGAAGATCGTTACAGGCGACGATGGCTGCGTTACTTCTTTTGACAAACTGCTGATCGCCACTGGCAGTTCGGCATTTATCCCTCCTATCGAAGGGGTCGGGAAAAATAACGTCTTTGTGTTTCGCAATCTGGATGACACTCGCGCCCTGCTGGAGCGTTCGCGTTCGGGGGCGAGGGCGGTCGTCATTGGCGGCGGCCTGCTTGGCCTGGAAGCCGCGCGCGGGCTTCAAGTGCAAGGTTGTGACGTCACCGTCGTGCATTTGATGGATACGCTGATGGAGCGGCAACTGGATTTTTTAGGCGGCGGCTACCTGAAGGACAAGATGGAGCGGATGGGAATTAAGGTGTTGTTGGGCCGCTCCACGACTGCGATGCTCGGCAACGGCCATGTGGAAGCCGTGGCTTTTAAGGACGGCAACAGCATCGAAGCAGACTTGGTTGTCATCGCTGCCGGTATTCGTCCCAATGCGGAACTTGGCCGGAAGGCTGGCCTTAAGGTGAATCGCGGTATTGTTGTCAACGACTACATGGAAACTTCGCATCCCGACATTTTTGCCATCGGTGAGTGCGTGGAGCACAACGGCATTTGCTATGGACTGGTTGCGCCGCTTTTCGAGCAGGGCAAGGTGCTGGCGGCCACCATAACAGGGAACAAAGGACCAAAGTACGAGGGAACGATACAGGCGGCCAAGCTCAAGATCATGGGAGTAGATGTCTTTTCTGCCGGCAATTACGACGAGAAGGTCCCCGGCGCCGAAATGGTGCGCTATGAAGACCCTGCACTTGGCATCTACAAGAAACTGACTTTGCAAAATGGGAAGTTGGCGGGCGTGATCCTGGTGGGCGATGCTTCCGATAGCCACCGCTACATGGAATGGCTCCGCGCGGGCACCGACCTGACCGCGCTGCGCCGCCAACTTTTGTTTCCCGAGCCCGTGAAAGACGGTGGTTTAGATGCAGCGCAGATCGCCGATAGCGATACGGTTTGCGGCTGCATGGGTGTAACCAAGGGCACGATCATCGGCGCCATCCATGAAAAAGGCGTGAACACGCTGGCGCAGCTCAAAGAATGCACGCGCGCTTCCACAGGCTGCGGAAGCTGCACCGCGCTTTGCCAGCAAATACTCAAAGCGGTCGCGCCGGAGTTTCAGGAAGACACCAGGAAGACTATTTGCAAGTGTGTTCCGTTTGCGGAAGACAATCTGCGCGAGATCCTGCGCAGTCAAAAGTTGAAGTCAGTCCAGGAGGTGCTTGAGATTTACGGCAATGGCGCCGGTTGTGAAGTCTGCAAGCCGGCATTGAGCTACATGCTCGATATGCTGTGGTGCGGCGATCACGACGAAGACCGCTCGGCGCGATTCATCAACGACCGCGTACACGCCAACATTCAGAAAGACGGGACTTTTTCGGTGGTCCCTCGCATCCGTGGGGGCGTGACTTCACCCGATGAGCTGCGCCGCATTGCCGATGTTGCCGATAAGTATGAAGTCCGCATGGTGAAGATCACCGGAAGCCAGCGCATTGATCTGCTGGGTGTCAAGAAATCTGATCTTCCAAAAATTTGGGAGGATTTAGGAATGCCATCAGGCCAGGCCTATACCAAAGGGGTCCGCATGGTGAAGACCTGCGTGGGCACGGACTTTTGCCGCTTCGGCGTGCAAGACTCGATCAGCGCCGGCATTGAAATGGAGCGGCGCTTTGAGAATCTCTTTACTCCTCACAAGGTGAAGATGGGTGCGGTGGGATGTCCGCGCAACTGTGCCGAAGCCACGGTAAAAGACATCGGACTCATCGGCCAGGAAGGCAGTTGGCAGGTGGTGGTGGGGGGAGCAGCAGGCAAGAGCGTGCGCAAGGCAGACCTGTTGATTACAGTAGAAGCCACGGAAGACGCCCTGCAGGCCGCTCAGCTCTTCTTTCAATACTACCGTGAACATGCCAACTATCTGGAGCGCACCTACGACTTCGTCGAGCGGCTGGGTATTGAAAAGGTTCGCAAAGAAACCGTCTACGCTCCGCAACCAGTGCAACAGGCGTTGCTCGAGCGGCTCAGTAAGTCTAAAGCTCTCTCACGGGATGCCTGGCTTGAACGCGAGACGCCGGTGCACCCCACCCAGTTTGTGCAAATTCAACCCATGGAGAATGTGCTCGCATGAAAACCAAATGGGTCCGCATCACGAATTGCGGCAATATCCCATTACGGGAAGGACGTGCAGTCAAAGTTGGAGACCGGGAGATTGCCATCTTCAATCTTGGCGGCCGTTTTCTGGCCGTGGATAACCGCTGTCCACACAAGGGAGGGCCGTTGAGCGAAGGTATTGTCTCAGGCAACACCGTGGTTTGCCCATTGCATGCCTGGAAGGTTGATCTGGAATGCGGTGCAGTCAAAAAACCGGCCGACGTACAGGGCTGTGTGCCGGTATTCCGCACTCGAGTGGAAGCAGGAATTGTTCTACTCGAAGTCCCCACGGCTGAGGTGGTAGAAATCAGACCCGGGGCCGCGGCGATTCCAGTTTTTCAACAAGGTTTTTATGGGGCCGGAAGAATATGTAGTAAAGATCAATCTGAAGCATAGTATTTTTCGATTTGACTCTAAGGTGGATGCTTTCTAAGCTGTGAATTGGACCCCGCGACGCGTCCCACTTTCCAGAGCTTGTAGCCGAGGCAGCGGCCAAGAACGATTCTCTTTCAAAATCATGTTGTTGCGGAGTATCCCAGAGCGTTCCCATACCGGAACTCCCAGGATTGTAGTGTAGGCGTTCAGTGCGAATGGAGATGGAAGATGCGTGCAGGCAAGAACAGTATCGAAACCTGCAAGACCAGCGTCGGCGGCGACGGGTTGCGTATTTGCGAAGACCTGCCCCGAATCATCGAGCAAGGCTATGAATCGTTGACCGTCGAGCAGAAGCATTTGCTGAAGTGGGTTGGGGTCTTCTTCCGCGAGCCGACGCCCGGGCGCTTTATGATGCGCCTCCGCATGCCCAATGGCTTTACCAACAGCCAGCAATTGCGCGCCATCGCTGATGTGTCACGGCAGCTCGGCGATAACGTAGTGGACATTACGACGCGGCAACAAATAGAGCTCCGTGGAGTTTCCATTGAGAACATACCCGGAATCTGGGAGAAGCTGCGCAGTGTTCATCTTCATAGCCTGCAAACCGGCATGGATAACGTTCGCAATATCAATGGCTGTCCGCTCGCTGGCTTGACTCGCGATGAACTTTTGGACGCTTCACCTATCGTCTTCGAGCTGGACCGCATCATTGTGGGGCACGATGGCAATCCAGAATTTACCAATCTTCCCAGAAAGTTCAACGTAACAGTAACCGGGTGCCCGGACAACTGCACTCACAACGAGTCTCAAGACATCGCTTTAGTCCCGGCCCGGGTGGGAGAACGCATCGGCTTTAACATTCTCGCCGGTGGCAAGATGGGATCAGGAGGGTTTACTCCGGCGTCGGCATTGAATGTCTTTGTTGAAGTTCACGAGGCGGCCGGAGTAGCAGCAGAGTTGATCAGGATTTACCGCGACCATGGTCCTCGTGATACACGTGCCAAGTGCCGATTAGCATTCCTGATTGAGGAATGGGGAATAGCCCGTTTGCGCGAAGAGCTGGTTGCGCGCCTGGGTCGCGAACTGAACCCTGCTGGAGACGACTTGCGCCGTCCGAGCCTGGCCGATCATCTGGGCATTACCCCGCAGAAGCAACCAGACCTTGTGGCGGTGGGGTTGTGCGTGCCAACCGGTAGGATCCATCCGGATCAGATAGAAGAGTTGGCGCATTTGAGCGATGCCTATGGCAACGGCCAAGTCCGATGTACGACAGGGCAGAACGTAATCCTGGTCAACATACCGAGCCACCGCGTAAACACCTTGTTAAGAGAACCACTGCTTCAGCAATTTTCTCCTGCGCCATCTCCATTCTTCCGCAAGCTGGTGGCCTGCACAGGCGCCGACTACTGTAATCTTGCACTCATCGAGACAAAACAGCGCGCGATGGAACTTTCCAAGGCATTGGACCAGCGCTTAGGAAAAGATTTTGCTCCGGTGACGATCCATTGGTCGGGCTGCCCGGCCGGTTGTGGAAATCATCAGGCTGCAGACATAGGTCTCCGCGGCTGCCAGGCCAGTATTGGAGGGAAAACTGTTGAGGCTGTCGCCGTCTATATTGGGGGAAGGACCGGACCCAACGCTGTTGCCGGAGAGCAGATCCTGGACACAGTACCATGCGACGAAGCGCTGCCTGCCGTTGTTGCCAGCATCCTCCAGCAGCAAGCCCTGGTAAAGAACGGCAAGAATGGACAGCGCTATTTGCCGGGGCGCAACGCCTCGAAACCCCAATCGGCGGCATTTCCTCAAAAACAGTCTGTGGGAAGGCAGGCTGCTTCTCCAGAAGGCAGTAACGATAAGCGTTCGCATGGCGCCGATACGAGATCAACGGCGATCACAGAGATCGTCAAGACGAAGCTATGCCGGCTGGAAGAATTATCTTCCGGCGCGGGCCGGGTGATCACGGTCATGGGCAAGGCATTGGCAGTGTTTGCGGTTGATGGTCAAGTTGTGGCTGTTGACGCAGAGTGTCCTCATGAAGGAGGGCCGCTTCATGAGGGAATGATTGAAAGAGGCCGCATCGTTTGTCCGTGGCATGGCTACGGATTTAAGTTACACACGGGCCGCTGCGACGCGGACCCGAGCCTGAGCATACGCCGGTATCCAACTTTTATTCAAAAGGGTGAGGTTTGGGTAGACCTGAAGGGCTGAAACTTCTCCGCCAAAAAAAGTAAAGCCAAGCAACCGACCAGGCAGGCGGATTGTGTCGTAGAACAACAGGCGATACGACACCAAAAACAAAAAATAACAACGGACGCGACAGGAATATCGCACAGGAGTAGTGTGTCTGCTTTCAAGGCAAGACATGAATCAATTCAAAGAGGGAAACAAATTATGAAATATGCAAAATTAATTCAACTCTCACTGGCGTTGTTGATTCTCAGCGTGCCAGGTTGGGCGCAAACAGCATTGTTGGTTTCATCGTCCTCGTCGTCTTCATCATCCGCGGCCTCTTCATCCTCCTCTGTGCCTGCGGCGCCTTCGCCTCTTGCAGTGGCGGGTTCGAGTTTTAAGTTTACGGTGAACTGGCGTGGCCGTGCCGAAGCCTGGGACTGGTTCAGCACGCCCGCCACGGATGGACATTACGGCTTCGGCGCTTCGCTGCTGAGAATTGGAATCGGTCAGGACCTGCGCAATCTGGAGTGGCAGGTTGAACTCGCCCAGCCCAGCTTGATGAATCTGCCGGAACACGCAGTTGCGCCTGCTCCCCAAGGACAACTTGGGTTGGGGCCAACCTATTACGTCGCCAACGGCAAAGAACAAAACGTTGCATGGATATTCCCCAAACAGGCATATATCCGCTTTAAGTGGACGCTAGGCAATGACCATCCCACCAGCTTGAAACTCGGCAGGATGGAATTTATCGAGGGAACCGAGCACATGCCCAAGGACGATACGCTGGCTACGCTCAAACGTGAACGTCTTGCCGCACGCCTTATCGGGAACTTCGGGTTCTCGCATGTACAACGCAGCTTTGATGCCGCGCAGTTTGTTTTCGACACCAAAAATTCAAATACAACGTTTTTTGCCGGACGGCCTACGCAAGGTGTTTTCGACACCGACGGTCTTCGAGAACTCAACGTTGATGTCTTATACGGATCGCATACGCATTCCTTCGGCGGTAAAAAAGCCCCGGGCGAGTTTCGCGGCTTCGTGTTGTACTACGACGATCTTCGTCACGCACTTAAGACCGATAACCGCTCGGCGGTCGCCCGAACGGCTGACAAGCAAAATATCCAGATCACGACTGTCGGTGGCCACGTTCTCGATACAGTCCCCACCAGCGCAGGCACGGTTGATTTTCTGGTTTGGGGCGCGGTCCAAACCGGCGATTGGGGAACCCTGACCCAAAGGGCTGAGGCGGTTTCTCTAGAAGCTGGGTATCAACCGAAATGGCCTTTGCTGAAACCTTGGTTGCGTGTGGGCCACTTTTACAGCAGCGGAGACAGCAACCCTGCGGATGGGCGTCATGAGACTTTTTTCCAGGTATTGCCGACGCCCCGTGGCTACGCCCGCTTTCCGTTCTATAACCTGATGAACAATACGGATGACTTTGTCCAATTGTGGGTACGCCCACATCCACGAATCGCGTTTCGTACTGAGTTCCATAACTTGCGTCTGAGCGATTCGCATGATCTGTGGTATCTGGGTGGAGGCGCATTTCAACAGGGTACTTTCGGTTATACCGGCAGGCCAAGCAACAACCATCATGCGCTGGCGAATGTGGTGGATTTGAGCGCCGACTACAAGATATCGAAAGACTGGAGTGTTACTGCCTACGCGGCCCATGCTCAAGGGCAGTCTGTAATCTCGCGGCTGTTCCCAGCCCACGACAACGCCAATCTCTACTACCTGGAGTTGAACTGGAAGACGAGCGTGGGTATTGGTGGCAAGTGATAAAAAAACGAGCTCGTCACTACGGTCAGCACTCTAGGTCTTTGATGCTGATAAGGTTTCCTGGCTCGATTCAGCTTCCTCAAGAGTGCGAATATCAAATGTCGTCGATATTTCGTCGAGTGCCAACTCAGGGGCGGCAGCACGCCGCGCCACCTCGCCAACAACCAGCAACGCAGGAGCAATCAGTAGCGGGGTTTGGGGCAGGTGAGCGATGGTTGTGCGATAAAGCTGTTGCTGCTGCTTCGTGGCATTGGAAATAGCAACGCATGGTGTGTCGGCGGCAAAGCCTGCATTCACCAGTTGCCTGGCAAGATCGGCATAATTTTCTCCCGGCATGTACACCACAAAAGTTGTATCGGATGATGCCAGTGAGGACCAATCTGGGCATGGTTTGTTGGCGGCATGGTGTGCCGTAACAAAAACCACTTTGGAAGCAATCCGCCGGTCAAACAACGGAATCCGGGCTGCGGCTGCAGCGCCTGAGGCAGCAGTTATACCCGGCACCACCTCAAACTCTATCGCCGCGCTGCGCAATGCTTCCATCTCTTCTGCGGCACGGCCAAAGATCAAAGAATCTCCGCTCTTCAAACGCACGACGGTGAGGCCGCTTTGCGCGAAAACCAGAATCAGGCGGTTGATTTCTGTTTGTGTGATTGCCTTTGTGCCACAACGTTTGCCGACATCAACGAGCTTCGCCGTAGAGGGAACCAGGGCCAATATCTCTGGGGATGCAAGGGCATCGTGCAGCACTATATCCGCGCTGCGGAGTAGACGCAGAGCCTTTACAGTGAGCAGCTCGGGATCACCCGGCCCAGCGCCGACAAGATAGACCTTTCCGTTCAACCTGTTACCTCTGCAGTGAAATTACCGTTCGGGTTGCTGCACGCCCAGAATCGTGCGATCTACGATAGGGCAGAATGCCACTTAATACTGATAAACCAGGAGGAGGTGAATGGAAAATTCAAAGTATTGATTGCTCAGATAAACAAAATGTTGGCTGTCATTCGCCAAAACGCTGATTGGAATTGATCGCACTCAAGAGTGCGACCCATTTCGATATGGTCTGAAATCGACGGGAGTGGTTATTCTTCCGCCAATGACATTGGAGTTTGACTTTGGTTGTATTCAAACACGCTCTTCAAGTTTCAGAGCATTTGCAGTGGCTTTGCCCTCTCGAGCTCTCGGAGGCGCAATGGGTGATCGTTAATTGCTGCCCAACCATGCCGGAGCAGCAACAAGCGCTATCCTCGATGATTGAGCAGCTCCCGCAAGGCTCGGTGAGATTACAATACTGATGAATGCCGCCTGCCAACCACGCTCTGGAAACGCTCCGACGGGCGCCGATTTTTGCCGATCTCTCTGAAGCTGAACTCCAGTTTCTTGCGGAGCGGGCGGTGCCTCGCAATTACAGCAAGGGGGAGTTCATTTTCACCGAGGGAGACCCCTGCACCGGGCTGTTGGTCATCGAAAGTGGCCGTTTGCGGATTTTCAAGAGTTCCCCCAATGGCCGCGAGCAAGTGCTGACGGTTGAAGGACCAGGAAGCTCTGTGGCTGAACTTCCTGTGTTTGATGGTGGCAACTATCCTGCCTCCACTTCGGCGGTAGAAGATGCCCGTATCTACTTCATTAGCAAACAGGATTTCCATTCCCTCTGCCTGGTCCACCCGCAGGTTCCTCTCAAAGCCCTCAAGGTGGTTGGCGCTCGGTTGCGTATCTTGGTCGGAATTATTGAAGAGCTATCATTCACCACTGTCCGCTCGCGCCTTATCTCAGTGTTGATTCGTTTCGCCAAAGCAGGAAAGAAAACGCCCACAGGAATTGAAATCCATCTTCCTCCCAGTAACCAGGAATTGGCTTCCCAGATTGGCACGGTGCGGGAGCTGGTATCGCGCAACCTGAGCCGCCTACAGGCAGAGGAACTGATATCCATGGACGGCAAGAAAGTTATCATCCCCGATCTTGCACGTCTTGAACTCCAACTCAAAGACACAGAATAACTATTACACCTTAACTGTGACAAAAGTCACAGGCACAAGCCGCATACTCTCCTAAACTTCCATTTGAGACTTGATTCACCTACCGAGGAGAGAAGCCATGAATCTCGATGCCACCAGGACCGTTAGAGAGTTCGCCGCAGAAATCCCCAACGCAACCCGCACTTTTGAGAAGCTCGGTATTGACTACTGCTGCGGAGGGTCAAAGTCGCTGCGCGATGCTTGCGCGCATGCGCATGTCTCTGTAGACGATGTGCTGCGCAACTTAGAGCAAGGTAACAGCTTCCAACAGATACCAGAAGCCGGTCTGCCGGATTTTACCGTTGGCAAGCTCGGCGATTTGATTGAGCACATCCTCACGGCCCACCATGTCTATGTTAAGCAGGAACTCCCGCGTCTTCACCAGCTCCTGAACAAAGTGGTATCAGTGCACGGGAAAAACCATCCAGAGCTGGGCAATATTCAACAGACATTCCAGGGCATGTCTGCAGAACTCACTTCCCACATGATGAAGGAAGAGCACATTCTCTTTCCTTATATCGTCGCGCTCGAAGAAGCCGTCTGTACAAGCAAGCCAGCGCCTAAGCCCGTGTTCGGTACCGTGAGCAACCCAGTGCACATGATGGAACTGGAGCACGATTCGGCGGGGGCTGCCCTGAAGGCGATTTGCGCTCTTAGCGCCAACTACACGGCCCCTGACGATGCCTGCTTCAGCTACAGAACACTATATACAGCTCTGAAGGAGTTCGAGACTGACTTACATCAGCACGTTCACTTGGAGAACAACATCCTCTTCCCGCGTGCCATCGAGTTGGAACGCCAAACGACGAATGGGCTGCGATGAATCGAGGGCTTAACACCATTGCGTTCGAGCAACAGGAAACACCAGCGATACTGCTCAAGACTCGAGAAGCAAGCGCTCAGCGATTGATGATGGCTTACGCTGTCGCAGGGCTTTTCTTCATGCTCTTGCCGGGTACCTTTCTGGGTGTGTGGAACCTGATTTCAATGAGCGGACACCATGGCGCCACCATCTCAGCCAGTTGGATTCAAGCCCACGGTCATGCCCAGATTTTTGGATGGATCGGGACCTTCATTTTGGGTATCGGCTTCTATTCCATTCCCAAGATGACGAGCCGAGCTACACAGCCGGTAGCACGCGGCTGGACAGCCTGGTTGCTCTGGACATTGGGCGTTCTGCTGCGCTGGGCAGCAGGTTTCTATCATTTATATTGGCGTGTGTCGCTACCGCTTTCAGCATTGCTTGAGCTTTGTGCCTTTTTCATCTTTCTCTATTCAGTGAGAAGCCACCGTCCGACCGATTTGAGAAGTTCAGGCGAGCGTAAGCCTGTCTGGATCATTTCAGTCCTGATTGGTACTGCCGGTTTTGGCATCAGTCTTTTGATGAACCTTCTCGCGGCGTTGTATGTCAGTGTGACTGCCACTGGTCCGGCATTTCCTGCAGGTTTTGAGTCGCGGTTTCTTACCCTGCTTGCGTATGCGTTCATTGTTCCAACGATCTGGGGTTTTAGCGCGCGCTGGTTGCCAGTATTCCTGGGCCTTAAAGCCGTGAATGAAGCGGTGCTTCGTTATGCTCTTCTGCTCAGCATCATCGGCGTAGCGCTAGCCGAGGCCGGGCTCTTCCATATTGCGCCTTGGGTCATTGCAGTTGCAGCAGCCACATCTGTCGTGGCATTTCATCTTTTTGAGCAGACTGAGCGGCCTGCCAAGACCACGGGAGTACACCCTTCATTTCCTGTTTTTGTTCGCATCGCCTACATATGGCTCTTGATTGCAGCCGGCTTAGGCATTTGCGCTGCCCATCTTGACCACGCCAACGGTTGGGTTGGCGCTTCGCGGCATTCGCTCACTGTAGGGTTTATCGCAACGATGGTCTTTGCCATCGGTCAACGAGTGCTACCTGCATTTGCGGGAATGCGCGTGCTCTATAGCCCGAGATTGATGCTGACCTGCCTGCTGTTGCTCAGCATAGGGTGCGCATTACGTGTGAGCAGTGAAATTCTTGCCTATGAAGGATATTGGCTGCCAGCATGGAATGCGCTGCCGTGGTCTGCTATTTGCGAACTCGCTGCGGTGACGGTGTTCGCGACAAACCTGCTGCTCACCTTCAAGCAACCGCCCGCGCACGAGATCAAAGCAGCTAGCGCTGCTTGATCTTGCGATCGAAATTGAAGACGTACAAAGCGAGCAGGCCATTGATAGCGAAGACTACGGCAGACCCAATCGCGGCGTGAAGCGGAGTTCCTGCTTCATGCCGAAAAAGCGCGTCCACAGAGGCAGCCAGCAGCCAAAGCTGCACCACAACGCCGATGCCAATCAGCGCCAGCAACGCGGTAAATAGTATTGTTCCTTGTGCCTGTCGGGTGCTCATTAGATTTCAACTCCAATAGCAAAAATCTCATTTCCTTGTTGCTCCAGCTTGATGCGGGGCAGCGGACGCGTCGGCGGGCCGGCATACGGCCGTCCTTCTGCCACGGTGAAATAGCCATGATGGCAGGGGCAGAATAGTGCATTCTCTTTCTCATCGTGAATCACAGCGCAGGAGAGATGCGTACAAACCTGTGAGTACGCAACCAGGTCGCCAGTGTTCTGACGCACAAGAATGCAAGGGTCTTCTTCGGTGGGGTACGCGAAGAGCTTGGAACCACCAACTGGAATAGAGGACGCCAACGCAACCCTTGTCCTGGGCATCTCCGATGCCTTGACCATGTGGGGAAGTCCGGCGACTACGGCATTTGCGCCCGCAATGGTGAGCGACCCCAGAGCGAGAAACTTAACCATCTCACGGCGAGTCACATAGTTGTCGCTCTCCCAGTCGACAGGAAAATCTTCGCGCCATTGAGCGTTTTTCTTCTTTTGGCATTCAACGCATCCGTCTTTCTTTTCGTCCTTCTTTTCTTCAGCCATCTCAGTCTCCCAAAAGCAGGTTGGCGACATCGTATTCGTCAGTTCTCGTCACGCCAAGCTGCTCGATTGACACATCAATTCTTTGCACATTGCGTGGCACCAGCACATTGACCTTGGTCCTCACGGTTTCGCCGCCAAATTGCCAATCCCGGATTGCCATTCCTTGTCGTGTGCGCTCAATGCTTTCCCACGTCGTGAATGTAAGTGCGCCGGAAGGACACACGGTCGCGCACATCGGCCGCTTGCCGATGCTGGTGCGGTCATAACACATGTCGCACTTCATCATCTGGTTGATTTCGGCTTTGTACTTGGGTACTCCGAACGGGCAAGCTAGAACGCAGTTCGAACATCCGATGCAGCGAGGCTTGAGCGAACTCTGCACGACGCCGTCGGCGGTCTTCTTGATCGCATCTGCCGGGCAGACCTGGGCGCAGATAGGTTCTTCACAATGCATGCAAACTTGTGGCGCCGTTTGTACGCTGTCGGCGCGCATGATGGTTTCCAGGTGGATCATGGAGACGCCACGATGCGTGTCACACTCTTCGCAGGCCTGCATGCAGGCCTTGCATCCGATGCAGCGTGAGTGATCGATGAAGAACTCCATGCTGTCCGCGCCGTTCATCGCACTCCTCCGGCCTCCATTTCCAACTCGGAGATGGAATCATGCGGCGCGTCAGCCTTGCTCACGCGGACTGCGCAGATCTTGTACTCGGGGATATTCGAGATCGGGTCAATTGCGCGCACGGTCATATTGTTGGCGGCACGATCCAGCGGCCAATGATACGGAACAAAAACGGTATCCGGACGTATAGTCTTTACAACGCTCGCCCTCACCGTGACAGAACCGCGCCGGCTCTCGACCTTGACGAAGTCGCCCTCGGCAATACCCAGCTTGCCAGCCAGCAACGGATGAATTTCGCACAAGGGTTGCGGATACTGATCCACCAGAGCGCCAATCCTGCGCGTTTGCGTCCCGGAAAGATACTGCGAGACCACACGCCCGGTAGTAAGAATGATGGGATACTCGCTGTCGGTTTCTTCCGCGGCAGGCTGCCACTCCACGGGTTGGAAGTGGGCTTTGCCGTCCGGATGATTGAATTTGCTGCCTTCATAAAGCCGCGGTGTGCCCGGATGTTCGGGCGAAGGGCATGGCCAGAAAACGCCCTTCTCGCGATCAACGCGATCCCAGGTGATGCCGTAATAGTCGCAGATCCCGCCTTTGGAGGCGATGCGCAGTTCGTCAAATATTTCCTTGGGCGAGTCGTATTTGAATTTGTCAGCCGCGCCGAGACGGGCGGCGAGATCACAGAGTATCTTCCAATCGACACGGGCATCGCCCGGTGGATCTACAGCCTTTTGGTGGTGGATGACCCGGCCTTCCACGTTGGTTGTAGTGCCTTCGTCTTCTTCCATCAGGGACCCGGCTAACACAACATCTGCATATCTCGCAGTCTCTGACAGGAAGAAGTCGATCTGGCAACTGAACTCCAGCTTCTCGTAGGCCTCGCGTATGTAAGCGTTGTTGGGCAGCGAAACCATCGGGTTGCAGGAAATGCCCAGTAAGCCTTTGATCTTGCCCTCATGGATGGCTTCAAGAATGGGCACAATCGAAAGTCCCTTGTGCGGAATGCTCTCTTCGGGAACGCCCCAGACGCCTGCAATGTGCTTGCGGTGCTCGGGATTTTCGATGTCACGCCCACCGGGTAGTTGATCGCACTTCTGTCCTTGCTCGCGTCCACCTTGCCCATTGCCCTGGCCGGTGATCATGGCATAGCCGCATCCTTCACGGCCGATACGTCCCGTGGCAACCACGAGATTGATGGCTGCCATGCAGTTCAGTACACCTTTAGTGTGGTGCTCGATTCCACGTGCATGCAGCAGGAAGCTGGTGGGGGCCGGCCCCCAGATCTCCGCCGCCCGCACGATCATGCTGGCCGGAACTCCCGCAATCTTTGAGGCGTACTCAGGCGTGTATTTTCGGACCACTTCTTCTACTTGGTTCCACCCAGTGGTGTGCTGGGCGATGAATTCGCGATTGATCCATCCGCGCTCGATCATTATGTGCAGCATGCCGTTGAACACGCCAATATCGCCGCCCGAACGCACCGGGATAAACAGATCAGCGTTTCGCGCGATGGGAGTCATGCGTGGGTCCATCACAATCAACTTCGCTCCGTTCTCGCGCGCTTGCCATAAATAGTTCGTGGTGATCGGCGCGCACTCGGCTACGTTGGCTCCGGCAACCAGAATGGCTTTGGCGAGTGGAATGTCGCTCCACGGATTAGCGGCACGATCGATGCCGAAGATCTTCTTTGAGGCGGCGGCCGCAGAGACCATGCACAGGCGTCCGTTGTAATCGATATTGGCCGTCTTTACGGCGACCCGGGCAAACTTGCCCATGAGATAGGCTTTCTCATTTGTCAGCGACGCTCCGCCTAGCAGCGCGAATGCGTCAGGGCCGTAGGCTTGCTGGATGCGTTTGATCCCGCCGGCAACTTTGTCCAGGGCTTCATCCCAGCTTACAGGCACGAAGCCCGCGCCTTCTTTGCGCATCAACGGCGCTTTCAGGCGATCCGGATGCTCATCCTGCATGTAGCGCTTAACGCCCTTGGGGCAGAGGCGACCCTGGTTGAATGGGAAATCTTCCCACGGCTCAAAACCGATGACCCGGTTCTCTTTCACCTTGAGCTGAATGCCGCATTGCTGCCCGCAGAAGCAACAGTGAGTCTTGACGATGCGATCCGGCTCAACGTCTGCATTCCATCCCGTGGCGGGGATTCGGTTCAGCGTCGGTCCAAACTGCGCAACCAACTCGGGAATTGTTACTGGTGGTTTGGCCATATGCTTCCAGTTGGTTCTGAAGCCGATAAGCGCGTGCCCTGTTCGCGCCACTTGTTATCCTGGGCGATCGCCAGCGACTTACGGCGGCAGGCGGGACATACATCCTGATAATGGGTGCCGTTCGGAAGCTCGTAATGGATGCCTAACGACTTCTGGACTTCCTTCAAATCCTCGACGTGGATGCGCGACGCGAAGGGCTCGCCGCAGCGCAAACAGGCGGCTTGTTCGGTGCGAGCGCCTTCCTCCTTGTAAAACTGCACACCGATCTGCGCCGGTCGCTGGAAGATGTGAAAAAACTTCCCGAAAGGAAGATAGAGCAGCGTGAAGATTACGGTGACAGCATGCAGCATGGAGAGGAAGCCATAATTCAATCCGTGCAGCAGGTGGGTGGATGCCGTCAGAAAGAGGCCGGTGATGGAGATAGCAAACAGCATCAGCAACGGCATCATGTCCTGGGCGAACTGTTGAACGGAGATCGCGCCCCGGTCGCGCGCTCGGCGGAAAAGCGCAAGGGAAACACCAATCAGCACCATGACAGCGGAAATATCAAGGATATTGAATGTAATGGCGGCCGTCAGGGTACCCAGATGGAATGTCGAGACCTGCTGACCAAAAACAAAGGCACGGTAGATTTGCTGGTTATCCAGAGCACTCTCAAAGTGCACCCATCCGAACGACAACGGGAAGGTGACGGCGGCAGCGAGCAGACATCCCCAGGCGATGAACCAGTGAGCTGCCCAGCGCAGGTGTGAGCGCTTTTCGATAAACCGTTGGGCAAAGAAATCCGAAAAGAACACCTGCGCCAGGCGAAGGGAGTTGCGCGGCAATTGCGCCAGACGGAAGAAAATCCGCCAACCCTGAAACCAATACAGGCGCGTAGGAGGACGCCGCAGCCACATGGCAAAGCGATATCCGATGCCGAACGCAGAGAACACACAGGCGCCAGTATAGGGCACAAGCGCAGCATCGTAATGCTTCAGTGCATTGCTGCCAGCGAAGATAGCGAGCAGCAATGCTCCCGCTGCACTCAAACCCCAGAGCGTCGCGTGCATGACATCTCGCCCGCTTGCCTCACTTCGGATCAAATTGAGCTCCTGCGTCTCGAACGGCTTAATTCACAAAACGAAAGTATATCGCGTCACGATAGTTATCCCCAGACCATCGCCTAAGTTGATTCCAGTGCATGTCTTTGAAAGCGGCCGTGGATTGTCATTCTTGCGACCAGCAGGCAAAGCAGAGCGAAAAACGCCAGCAAGGCAAAGCCCCAGAGGAATGACCCGGTCTGCTGTTTAATGATGCCAAGCGCCAGCGGAGGAAAGAATCCGCCGAGACCTCCCATGGCGCCGACCAATCCTGTGACCGCACCCACCGATTGCGGGAAATACTGAGGCACTAACTTGAACACCGCACCATTTCCCAGACCAATTGCGGCAGCCATTCCCAGGGCGCCAATCGTAAACGGAACCATCGTCTGCAAAGTCAGCAACATGGCTATCGCAGTCACGAAAGGAAAGATCCAAAGCAGAATCGTTAAGCCGCCAACTCTGTCAGATAGCCAGCCGCCCACAGGCCTCATTGCAGTAGCCAGTAGCACGAATCCTGCGGTCCTCAAGCCCGCGTCCTGCGGCGTCAGTTTGAACATTTCGGTGAGGAACATCGGCAGGTAAATGCTCATTGCTACAAAGCCGCCGAAGGTGAGGAAATAGAAGAAGCTGAGCACCCAGCTCATCTTTTCGCTCAGAGGGCGAATTATCTGCGCCATTGACTTCGGTGGAGCGGTTCGCGGGGCATCTTTGGCGAAAGAGAAGAAAACTACTGTCCATACAGCCAGCAGACCAGCGAAGCTCCAGAAAGTATTGCGGAATCCAATATGGACGAACAGGAATGGCGCTCCAAATGCAGCTAATGACTGGCCGACATTGCCGGCGCCATATACCCCTAGCGCAAATCCCTGATTCTCTGCTGGGTACCACCCGCTTACGAAGGCCACTCCCACCGAGAAGCTGGCCAGCGCGATTCCAGTAAAGAAACCGAACAGCAGCAGTTGAGGATAGCTTTCTACCTTACCCATCATCAGCGCCGCTGCAACGGAGAAGATCATGGTCCAGGTAAACACTCTTCGCCCACCCAAACGGTCTGTGAGAAGGCCTAACGGGATGCGCCCCAGGCTGCCTAACAAAACCGGGATGGCCATGGCGATACTGGCCTGCACTGGCGCGAGATGGAATTGCTTCTTGAGCACGGGCATCATGGCAGAAACCGAGCCAAAAACGGCGAAGCACAGCGCGAATGCGCCTGTGCCAAGGATCAACTGCCATATGTTAGAGCGTTTGGAGGTAAAGTTCATGGGCCAAGCCATGCCCTTATTGTCATCGGCAGATGGTTTAACTGGATGTGACAAAAATCACACCTAACGCGCTTGAAATTCACGTCACAAGAACTGGCGCCGAGCCAGGGGTTCTTTCCATCTCGCTCCTTCTTTCTACCCCCATTACAGCTGCCACAGTTAGCTTCGATGCTCATTCGAAGGCTATCAAAGTGTTGAATGGTGCCCGGGGACGGAATCGAACCGTCACGCCCCTTTCAGGGCCCGGGATTTTAAGTCCCGTGCGTCTGCCAGTTTCGCCACCCGGGCAAAAGGAGAGGAGTGGCTCCTCTGCATTTTCTCACAAGCGCCAGATCGGCAGCGAAGTAGCAGAATTCTGCGAAATGGGCTATTTGATGACTGCATCGACAGTGTCCTAATTTTAAAGGGCCGGGGCTCCGATTGTGCGCCGCAAGCGGAACAATAAGGATAATGTCCTAATTACAGCCCTATTATATGAGTCTCAAATTCCAAAACAGGAAAATCTGCGTTCTTATTCCCAGAATGGAACTCGGGCCTGCTCTATGCCGTTGATTTGTTGCGGAGGGTGAAGTACTATCAGGTTCCTTTGTTCGTCTCCAAAAATATTTGTTTTTTACAAAAGGTTCGTACATTACAACCTGGCAATGCAATGAATTCTCAGGCGTTAGCGTTGGTTGCAAGGCCGCATTTTACGGAATGACAGTCTGACGCGTTGGCCGCTGCATGGGACCTGGGGGAGGGGACTGTTTGTTATCAACTCAAAGAAGGGCCGAATGCCGCGCAGCGCTGGTGAATCTTGACGATGGCAATGCCGCCATTCTTCGCGAATGCTTCAAGCAGTTTCGCATTCAAACCGTGGATCTTTCTGTGCCCGATGGCAGGATTTTCGACCAGGAAAAATATGACGCTGCGGTTTTGCGGCTGCAGCCGGGTTGCGAATCGCTGCTGGCTGCAGTACGTCAATCTCCCCGGAACCGCCACATGATGCTTTACGGCATTTACACCCCGGGCGAAGACCTGCGCCGGTTTTCCTCATATGCCATCAACGTGATGATGAATGATCCTCTGGACCGGCAGGGCGCTTTGAAAACCGTGCGCTCCACGCATTTGCTGGTATTGCATGAGTTTCGCCGTTATGTGCGCGTACCGATGATCACTGAGGTCAAGATCGACTATGAACACGATCATTTCAGGGGCAACAGCATCGAGATCAGCGGCGGTGGCATGTCACTGCGCGCGCAATTGCCGGCCAAACTCGGGAGTGCGGCCGAAATATTCTTCAGCTTGCCGGGCACAAAACCACTTTCCTGCAATGCCATCGTTTCCTGGATCGACTCGGCGGAAGGCATACTTGGCCTGCGCTTTGACCCCGAAGACAAGCGGCGAGCGGAAATCAAGAATTGGATCGAGGATTACCTGGAAGATTAAACTCATAGTGTAAACTGCAACCGGGTTCGCATTCCGATTGAGTTCCACCATGATTACCGTTTCAAAAGAGGACTATCTCAAGGCCATTGCAGAGGCTGAATCTGAAGGCCTGACCGTAATCGCCGCCACGCTTTCACACTGGCTCTCGGTGACGAGAGCCGCAGTGACGTTTGCGCTCAAACGCCTGACGAAAGATGGCCTGGTTTCGATCAAGCCTGATGGGCACATCCAGCTTACGAGCCGAGGGCGCCAGATCGCGGAACGGACGATCCTGCGGCACCACCTGATTGAGCGCATGCTGTCAGAGATGTTCGGGATGGCATGGTATGAGGTTCACGATGAGGCTGAGCGGCTGGAACATGCCGTTTCTCCCGCATTTGAAAAGAAGCTTGTAGAGAAGCTTGGCCACAAAGACACGTGTCCGCACGGAAATGGGTTGGCGTTACGCAGTCCAGCGGAACGCCGCAAGAGGGGATTGCGGTTGCTGACCGAAGCAGAAGCCGGTTCCGGATACAAGATCGCCAGTGTCTATGAGCGGGACCGGAAATTGCTGGAGTTCTTTGAGAAAGAGGGAATCCGCCCCGGTGTTCGCGTAGCCATCAAAGACCGAAATTACGACGGTACAGTCTCACTCTCGGTGGGTAGCCGCGAGATTCGTCTTGGTGCAGCCGCGGCGGATAAACTCTGGGTGGCTAAAGCCTAGTGTTGATACTATTGTTTACTATAGTTAACAAGTCATGGTATATTCTGATTTCAAGACGGGAATCGCCGGATGGCGGTTTTTTGCTTTGAACTCCGGGAGGGAATGCCGTGCAGCCGCTTTTCGAGGTTTTTCATCTCCTGTCACTTCTTTTCCTGAATTGCCAATTCGGGAACCTTGGCCGCAACGCCCTGCGCGGCCCCGCTTTCTTCTGGAGTGACTTGTATCTTACAAAATGGTTTTCTTTATCAGAGCGCGTGAGGTTGCGCATGGAGGCACAATTCTTCAACATCTTCAATCATCCGAACTTTGGACTTCCGAATGTGACGCTGGCTGGCGTTCCCGGAAAACCATCCACCCAGACTGGGTTTGGAGCGCTTACTTACACCACCTCTCCACCAACGGGATTACTCGGGGTCGGTCTTGGTGGTGATAGCTCTCCTCGAATGATCGCGTTTCAAGCGCGAGTGGAGTTTTGACTCGATGCGCCCGCCGTCCCGACGCCAAACCGACTCGCTGTCGAATGCCCCAGTCGAGACCGTCTCTGGCGAAATTGCCATAACTCACGAGGATGTTGATCGCGCGCATGATCGCGCGCGCGTCTCCGATGCCCGCGCGAACAAGAGTTTGTTTTCCCGGGTGTACCTGGTGTGGCTGCTCATTGGGCCGGGCGTGCTGGTCATGCTGGGGGAAAACGATGGCCCCAGCATGCTCTCGTATGCGGCTACGGGTTCACGGTATGGCATCGGGTTTTTCATCCCCTTCGTCCTCCTGACGTTCATCATGGCCCTGGTCGTCCAGGAGATGACGGTACGTCTCGGCGCCGCCACGCAGCGCGGCCATGCCGAGCTGATCTTCGATCGTTTTGGGCCCTTCTGGGGCTGGTTCTCGATGATTGACTTGACCATCGGTAATTTTCTGACACTAATCACTGAATTCATTGCGATACGCGCCGGACTTGGATTTTTCGGTGTCCCGCCCTGGGTAGCGGTCTTGAGTGCTCTGGCGGTCCTGTACCTGGCTTTGGTGTCGCATCGCTATTGGACATGGGAGCGGCTCACCCTGGCTGCCGCCGCGTTCAACCTGATCTTTGTTCCTGTTGCCTTGCTCACTCATCCCCATTGGCGCTCCGTGGGCGCTGCGCTGATTACGTGGAAACCCTTGCCGGGAGGTTTCAGCAAAGACACCTTGCTCATCATGCTGGCCGATATTGGAGCCACAGTGACTCCGTGGATGCTTTTCTTTCAGCAAAGCGCCACCGTCGACAAAGGACTTACGAAGCGTGACATCCGCTTTGGCCGAATTGACACGGCGCTGGGGGCAGCTCTTGCCGCCGCCGCGGCAATAGCAACCATTCTGGCTGCGGCGCCCTTGTTTACCCGGCACATGAGCGCTGAGAACTTTCAGGCCGCGGAATTCGCCCAGGCACTCGTGCCAGTGATCGGACGGTGGGGTGCGGCATTATTTGCACTGGGTATGATCGAGGCGGGAATCGTCGCCTCGATCACCATCTCCACTTCTTCGGCGTACGCTTTTGGAGAGGTCGCCCGCCGGCCACACAGCCTCAATATTCCCTGGGCGGAGGGAAAGGCCTTCTACTCGGTCTTATTTCTTTGTGCGGCAGGGGCAGCAGCCATCGTGTTGATTCCGGGGCTGCCGCTTGTTTATGTGGTTCTGGTCGTCAACGTGATTGCCGTCCTTGCCATGCCCCCGGCTCTTGTGTTCCTGTTCATGCTTGTAAATGACAAAGAACTTATGGGAGATCTGGTGAGTCCACGATGGGCGAACGCGTTGGCGAGTTGCGTTGTGGTTCTGTTGACAGCCGCAGGAGTGCTGTTCGGCATCAGCGTTGTCGCCCCACGCTGGTTCGAATTCTTAGGCGGTCACTAGGATTTAAAGATGACGAAAGCCAAAAAAGAACGCATCGCGTTCGATGCCTCTGAGGAGCAGTTGGTGCTTGCCTCACTTGAGCGGGATCAGCTTACGGAGGTCAAGAAACATCATTTCCCCCGGCGACGCTTGAAAGGGTTCCAGGTCTTTGTGCTTTGGGCCCTTCGCATCTATCTGCTGTTCATGATTGCCGTGGTCATCTATCAGGTGTGGAGTAGCGCGCATTAGCCGGTGTTTCAATTAGTCCCGTCAAGTCGAGCTCCTTTTTGGGTGACTTTAATATCTATAACCAGGACCGCATTCCCGATTGGGGATTACTGGAAAGTAAACCTTAGAACCGCAAATTTAGTAACTGAAAATGAATGTAAAGTTTTTCTTGATTCTAAAAAACTAATTGACATGTTTTGCGAAATTGCATAAATTTCTTCCCACATTTAGGACGCCGTTTTAAAACGGTTTTACGCTTTTAGTGCCTCTCGACAGGAGCAAGCAAGTCTTGTATCGCAAGACAACTTGTGGGGCGTCGGGATAAGCAACTATAAAACCTTCCAAGGGGACGGCGCCGCAAGTCCGGCAACCCAAATTTTTGAATTGGGCTTGCCTGCAACTAACCATCCATGTTATGGGGGCAACAGCGGGACTTGCAAAAATCACTTTCGGCCAAAAATCGGGTTTCCGTATCAGGAAAGCAGTCTTTCCGTAAACGGGTCTCTCAGACGTTTTGAGCGATCCAAACTTACTGTCCGTACGTGTTAGCGCTTAAAAAGCGCAGCTCAGGGGGCTGCCGTAAGCGAGCGCTGTGGTGTGCGAGCAAGCGGCACATGCAGCCGGTTTATTTTTGGTTACAACGCACCTTTGAGCGCGTGCTGGACGGTGAGGGAAGTTTTGTCGTGCCAGGGCGAGAGCAGCCAGATGCAGTCAAAGCGTTGCCGAGCCCTTTTAATCACTAACACAAAATAAGGAGGAGCTTCGAGCAAGAACTCTTATCTTTTCCGCGCGCAGCCGGTTCTGTTTTAGGTGGGCGGGCCGCACGCGGGTGACCTCTCTCTTGTGTCCTCCGCACGGGGACCACAATCACCGGGTGACCTCTCTCTGTGTGTTCCTCTTATGGAACCCACACTCACCTAATGAAGAGAATTAGGAGAATTGAAACATGACGCATCCAAGAGTCAGGAAATTTAAAATGTCGAAACAGGCACATTTGCTAGCAGTGTGCCTCACACTTATTCTTAGTACTGGAATACTCCAGGCCCAATCTGATCCTGGGCCGCGAGGCGGCGCGGCAGGAGCCGGTAGCGCATTCCCAACTCTCAACGCCAACGAGCAGGCGATGTTCCTCACCGCACTGAATACCTTCAATGAAGTCCAGTCGGTATCGGGAACCATCGAATCCGGGAACGGTCTAGGGCCAACCTTCAACGGCAATAGCTGCGCCATGTGCCATGCCGAGCCTGCGGTTGGTGGCACCAGTCCTGGTCCGACCAGCAGGATCAATCCTCGGCCCAACCCGCAAGTGGCGCTGGCCACGCTGGATGGCGCTACCAACACCGTGCCCCCGTTCGTCCACACTAATGGTCCGGTGCGCGAGGCCCGGTTCGTCTCAACTGATCCCACGAACATCTACGCCCCGCTGGATGGTGGTGTGCATGGTTTGTACACGATCGCCGGCCGCTCGGATGCGCCCGGCTGCAATCTGGCACAGCCGGATTTTGCAACCCAGCTTGCCAACAACAACGTGATCTTCCGTATTCCCACGCCGCTCTTTGGACTTGGTTTGGTGGAGAACACGCCAGATGCCACGCTGGTAGCCAACCTGGCGGCGAATCATAGCGCCAAGGCTGCGCTCGGTATTGCTGGACGCTTCAACACCAGCGGCAATGACGGCACCATCACCCGCTTCGGGTGGAAGGCGCAAAACAAGTCGCTGCTGATCTTCACTGCCGAGGCTTATAACGTGGAGCAAGGCGTCTCCAACGAGGGCTTCCCCAACGAACGCGCCGCCGTGCCCGGTTGCGTGTTCAACGCAACCCCAGAAGACACTACTCCCACCCCGCCTGACCTCTCCGATACGGGCAGTGCAAACTCAGACGTCACCAACTTCGCCATCTTCATGCGTCTTACAGCTCCGCCGACGCCGGCGCCGTTGTCGGCTTCCGCGTCGAATGGCCAGGCGTTGTTCAACAGTATTGGCTGCGTCTTGTGCCATTCATCCTCACTCACCACAGCACAATCGCAGTTTACTGGCATGTCCAACGTTACCTATCATCCCTTCTCGGATATAGCCCTGCATCACATGGGCTCGAATCTGACGGATGGAACCAACCAGGGAGGCGCTGGCCCGGATGAGTTCCGCACAGCTCCGCTTTGGGGTTTGGGCCAACGATTGTTCTTCCTGCACGATGGACGCACCAATGATCTGCTGCAGGCTATCCAGGCCCACTCCAGTCCGGGTAACATTTGTGTGACCACCCAGAACTACCAGGAGTTCTCCACCAATGGCGGTAACTCCTACTTCCAGCCCTACACAAATACTCAGGTGTGCGGCTCGGAGGCCAATGGCGTTATCAACAACTTCAATGCGCTCAGCTCATCGCAGAAGCAGGACCTGCTGAACTTCCTGCGCTCGCTGTAGCGTTACCGTTACCATAACCGGAGTGCGGAGGGCCAGAACCAAGGCCCTCCGCATTGCCGTTGTT
>Ga0209166_10000351_pt1 | contig 54258 bp, 41 predicted proteins | sample Coa_R1_3_FD_187151 | JGI IMG/M metagenome (GOLD analysis project Ga0209166, IMG submission 187151) | Surface soil microbial communities from Centralia Pennsylvania, which are recovering from an underground coalmine fire - Coalmine... | ecosystem: Environmental > Terrestrial > Soil >...
CTTCCCGGCGCAAAGTACGAATACTCCGCGCGGTTGCTGCCCTTCAATGAAGAGCATCGCTCCCTTGGGATAGACGGCTGTGGATTTGATGTCGTTAAGACGTTGTCCAGCGTGTACTGATAAATTGCAGAAAAGATGTTCTTCGCGCACTGGGCATGTCAGGCAGTTATCAAGGATATTTAGGCCGTAAGGGGCGCGCATAAAAGCACACCTCCCTCTCGAGTGAAATTGTAGCATCCGAACATCTGCTTGTGATCACCATCACCAGCGCTCGTGATCGTAGTCATATTGCGATCACAGACGCGCGCTGCAAACTGTGACAACATGGTGTTTTGTGCGCAAAATTTGCTTGTCACCTTCGTCCCGGACTTGTGAAAAAATAGGTTCACCTTCCGCGGAGGAGTTTCTGTGACTCAGTTGTCCAGCCCCGCTGTTCCCTCGCATGTGGACAAAATCTATCCCGCACCACCGACGCGGGCCGGACTTGAGCCGCTATTTCTGCCCCACTCCATAGCGTTGATCGGCGCCACCAATCGCCCTGGAACCGTGGGACGAAGCGTCTTTTCGAATCTTCTCGAGAGCAAGTTCCCCCTGAAGCTGTATGCAGTCAATCCCGGCCAGGACGAAGTCCTTGGCATCAAGACTCATAAGCGGATCGCGGATATTCCCGAAGCGGTGGACCTTGCCCTGGTCGTCACTCCTGCGCAAACCGTGCCTTCCATCATTGGGGAATGTGTGGACGCCGGCGTCGGTTCAGCTGTCGTGATCTCGGCAGGCTTTCGCGAACAAGGTCCCGCGGGTGCGCAGTTGGAAAAAGAAATTCAAAAACATCTACTGCGCGGATCGCTTCGCCTGGTTGGACCGAACTGCATGGGTTTCATGAATCCCACCATCGGGCTGAATGCTACCTTCGCCAAAGCCTTGCCCAGCAAAGGCAGCGTTGCATTTCTCAGTCAGAGCGGCGCGCTGCAGACAGCCATTCTCGACTGGAGCCAGCGCGAACACGTCGGATTCAGCGCCATCGTCTCTACCGGTTCCATGCTCGACGTGGGTTGGGGCGACTTGATCTACCACTTCGGCGAAGATCCGCATACCAAGAGCATTTTGCTGTACATGGAATCTGTCGGGGACGCGCGCTCATTTCTTTCCGCGGCCCGCGAGATCGCCCTCAGTAAACCCATCATCGTGATCAAGGCCGGGCGTTCGGAAGCAGCATCGCGCGCGGCGGCATCGCACACTGGAGCATTGACCGGGAGCGACGACGTCCTGGAAGCCGCGTTTCGCCGTTGCGGCGTGCTGCGCGTGCAGAACATCGCTGACCTCTTCTATATGGCTGAAGTGCTGAGCAAGCAACCCCGCCCCCGTGGCCCGCGCCTCAGCATCGTCACCAATGCGGGCGGCCCCGGTGTTCTCGCGACCGATGCCCTCATCGCCACGGGCGGCGAGCTGACCGTTCTCTCCCCGGAAACGATTCGCGAGTTGGACAGTTTTCTTTCTGCCCACTGGAGCCACGGCAATCCCGTCGACGTTCTGGCTGATGCCGATGCCGAGCGCTTGGTAAAGGCGGTAGAGATCGTGTCAAAAGATCAGGCGAGCGATGGACTGCTTGCCGTCATCGCCCCTCAAGGCCTTGCCGATCCGACCCAGACCGCCTCTCAAATGTCGAAACTCGCGCATAGCACCAGCAAGCCTCTGCTCGCGAGTTGGATGGGCGGCGACGGCGTTGCCGAAGGAACCTCGATTCTCAACGAGGCAGGCATCCCGACATTTTCGTATCCCGACACAGCGGCTCGCGCCTTCACCTATATGTGGCGCTACACCTATAACCTGCGCGGCCTCTATGAAACTCCTATCCTGGTCGGGGGATCGGAGATTGGTGCCGACGCTCGCCGCAAGGTGGCGGAATCGGTCCAGCAGGTGCGCGGCAGCGGCCGCACCATGCTCAACGAGTTCGAGGCTAAGCAACTCCTCGCGCACTACGGTATTCCGGTGGTGCAAACGCGGGCGGCTGAAAACGAAGATGAGGCTGTTGCCATTGCTGCTGAGATCGGCTATCCCATCGTACTAAAACTTCTGTCGAACACGATTGCCCACAAAACAGACGTCGATGGAGTACGTCTTGGTCTGGCTACGGCCGACGAGGTACGCGGAGCGTTCCGCGCCATCAAATCTTCTGTCACAGAGAAAGCCGGTCCCCAGCATTTCCTGGGCGTAACTGTCCAACCGATGGTTCGGCGCGACGGATACGAACTGATCCTAGGCAGCACCATAGATGCGCAGATGGGACCCGTCATTTTGTTTGGCTCCGGCGGGGTAATGGTGGAAGTCTATCGCGACCATGCTCTGGCCCTGCCGCCGCTAAATACCACGCTCGCGCAACGACTGATGGAGCAGACGCGCATCTTTGCCGCTCTGCGGGGCGTGCGAGGCCGCAAGCCAGTGGACCTAGTCGCGCTCGAGCAACTCCTCGTTCGTTTCAGCCAACTTGTGATGGAACAGCCCTGGATCAAAGAAATCGATATCAATCCCTTGCTCGCCACTCCGGAGCGGCTGCTCGCTCTCGATGCGCGTGTGGTCGTGCATGATTCCAGCGTCACCGCCGCGCAGTTGCCCCGTGCGGCCATTCGTCCGTATCCCTCGCAGTACGTCTGGGAGTGGAAATTGAAAGACGGAACTCCGGTGACGATTCGTCCCATTCGTCCGGAAGATGAGCCGCTTATGGTGCAGTTCCACCACACGCTGTCCGAGCGCAGCGTCTACTTGCGTTACTTCTGTTCTTTGAGCCTGAGCACGCGGGTGGAGCACGAACGCCTCGTAAGAATTTGCTTCGCCAGCTACGATCGCGGATTCGCGTTGGTTGCGGATCGCACGAATCCACAGACTGGCGAACATGAGGTCCTCGGCGTGGGCCGCTTCAGCGCTTTGAATCGCACCGAAGCCGAAGCCGCTGTCCTCGTATCGGATCAGTGGCAGGGGCGTGGACTAGGAACTGAACTGCTCGCCGGAGTCGCACGTGTGGCTCGCGAAGAAAAGTTCCAGCGCCTCTGCGGAGAAATCCTCCGCGACAATCTCCCCACGCAAGCCATTTTCAAGAAGGTCGGATTCCGTCTGCGCTCGACCGACGATCCATCGTCAGTCTCCGCCGCGCTGCAACTTTGAGGCATAGTGCTCGGTTCGGTAGCGCCGGCGGGCCGCCGGCTGTCGCGAGGGCATCCTGCCCTCGCTGCGTCGGTCAGAACGGCAACCGAGAGGCTTTACCGGAGCGCTCGCCGCATCATTCCTGAAACCGTGCGCACAAGAAAACGGCCCGACCATTGGCCGGGCCTCCATCTCACACCGCCTACCCTCGGTCTTATGCTGCTTCACGCAATGGTCGCGGGCTTGGCGATCTCGAGTTGCGGTTCGAACTTCAAGGTCGTTCCCATCGCCCGCGAAACCAGGCATAGCTTTTCCGCCCGCTTCAGCAGTTCAAGCGCCCGGTCCCGCTCCTCGTTGGACGCAATCTTCAGATTAGGGCGCACCACGATCTGAGTGAAGCTATATCCGGATTCCACCTTGCGCACTGTGCCGCTGGCTTCGACCTGCAGATCGGTGAAATCAAACTGCGCACCGCCAGCAATTGCCCGCACTGTGGTCGTGTAACAGCCAGCAATGGCAGCTAGCAGTAGTTCTTCAGGCGTCCAGCGGCCCTCTAGACCGCCGAATTCTGTCGGTGCGGTGAAATGGATTGCGTTCGGGGCAGAATCCGACTTGGCCAGACCTGTGCGTCCTGAAGTCCACCATGCTGCAACTCGATAGGCATGTTCTTCGCTCATGATTCCTCACTTCTCCTTGGGAGAACCTTATGGCTACACTGTTCGCTCAGTTGCGACTCGGCGTAGCATTTACGCTTGTGTGGCGGAAAACGATCCTTACGCTACTCCCTCTTTTGGAGAGAGCCCGCGCTCCCGCTCAATTCGTTCGATCTCAGCGCGCAACCAGTGAGCCAGAGCCTCTTCCATTTCCACTTGACTGCCGGTGCGGTACAAATCATCGACCGTCCGCCCATCTTTGGTCAGCGCGATGAACCGGCAGGGCACGCTCTCGCTCCTCTGGTCCTGCGGAACAAACTGCGCGAGCAGACAACTCTCGCAGGGCTGCGTGTGTGACGGATCGCAGAAGTTTGGACAGATAGGCGAATCTTCGAAAATCGACGGAGCACGCCAGGGGCTGCGCGGCGAACGTCCGTAGCCTCCGTCTTGCAGAAAACTCAGTTCAAACTTGAGAACCTCGAGAATGTCTCGACCGTCTTGTGCCATAGGTCACCTCGATGTGAACGTAAGGATGCCAGACCCGCAGTTCCAGCACCGTGTATTGCGTCACGGGGAATTGTGATTCAGGTCACAAAAGAGCGGCATTCCTGACCGGGCGCGGCATCGAATTAGCCCAATTTTGAAAGATTCCCGGAATGAGCCCTGAGATTGAGATCATGCTGCTGTGTGATTAAAATCACATGACTCCACACCCTGTGGAGACTCGCTAGCGGTCTCATCAGCGCATGGAATCCAGAAATAAAGGAGCACAGCGAAACCTAATTCTTCGCGTACACCGGACCGGCATTTCGAGAAGGTGGATCAGACACAGCGCGGATGTACGAAATCAGCGCCTGGATATCCGACTTGCTGAGCGTATTTCCCCATGCCGGCATCAGTGCTGATTTGTTGAGCGCCGGGCCGCCATGCGAGATGATAGCCGTCAAGTCCGCGTCGCTCATCTTGTTCAGGGTGTCGCCTTCGGTGAACGGGTGCGGCTTGACCTCAAGATTGTCGTAATTCGAAACTCGCTCCACTGTCGACTCGGGATTATGGCAACGCTCGCAGTATTGATCGTTCAGGTGACGTCCCAGTGTTTCCTGGTAACCGAGCGCGATCTCCTCGATTTTGACTTCGACTCTCTTGTGCGACTTATCGAGCGTCGCCGCCGTGAGTTGGTAGCGTCCCGCCGTACCCCCGAGGGAAACGTTGGTCGTCACTTGACCGCTGGAATCGCTGAGCCCGCTCGCCGGATCGAACGTCACACCGGGCGCCCCTGCAAACTCGACTAGCGCCCCCGCGACGGCAGATCCCTGCGCATCGTTCACTTGAACCACAACGGGCTGCGGCAATAATGCTCCGGTTTGGGCAAATTGCTTTCCCCCGCTGGACTCGACAATTGCTGCGCCAAATGCGGTTGGCTTGGGCAACGGCGCGGATTCTTGCGTACGGGAACACGAATTCGCCAGCAACAGCATGCCTATAAAGAGTGCAGAGTAGCGTTTCATTTCTTTGCGGTCTCCTGTTTTCCTCCACCCTTTTGCGAGACCAGGAATGCAGTCAATGCCTGCGCATCCTCATCGCTCATCGAGCGATTCGGCTCGATCGTGCCCGGACGCAGCGCCTGGGGATTCTTCATCCACTGGTAAATCCATGCCGCGGTCAGCCGCGATCCCACGTGCGTCAAGGTTGGCCCGATATATCCCTTGTCGGTCTTCGTATCCATGATGTGGCAGCCCTGGCACGAATATTTGCCGTAATACAGTTGGCGGCCTAGTTCAATCTGTCCCTGCGGGTATCCATTCAACGGCATCGAGTCGCGATCCACCGCCGGGCTCTGGTACACAGTCATGATGTAATCGGTCAGTTCGTTCACCTCGGCATCCGTGAAATTAAATCGAGGCATGCGCCGGATCAGCGCCGGACGCAGCGTCCCGGGATTCTTCAAAAACTGCACCAGCCAATCACGCTGCACCGAACTGCCCTCCCAGGTGAGGTCGGGAGCCATATCGGCGCCATGGCCATTGATCCTGTGGCAGCTGAAGCACGCCAGATCGGTCATGAGCTTTCCGGCTTTGCCGGCCGGCTGGTAATCCGACTCGTGCGTCGCCGCCACTGCAAGCGACGGTGGCAGCGTGTATGAGCGATCGTTTAACGAGAGCAACTCCGTGGTAAGCGCGTCAATCTGCGCCGCCGTGAAGGTGTACTGCGGCATCTTCAGGCCCGGCGAGAAAGCGCGCGGCTGCTTGATCTTGCCCGCAATGTAGTCCGGCAAGGTGTGCTGCATTCCCGGCAGGAAAATCAGTTGCGTGATCGGCTTGCTGCCGATGCGGCTCAACTCCGGCGCAAAATTCTCCGGCTTCTTGATGCCCGCAATCTCGTGACAAGAAGCGCAGCCGTAATCAGAAACCAGACGCTTGCCATGCGCGATTTGCTCCGGCGTGGGTGCTTCGAGATGCACATTGGAAAGAAGGTCAGAATCCGTTTTTGCTTCGAGAAATCCCGAAAGCGTCGCGACCTGCGCGTCGTTAAAGCGATAGTGCGGCATCGCCGTTTCCGGATCGTACACCCGCGGATTCCGTAGCCAGGCCTGCAGCCACTCCGGCCTCACTTTGGTGCCGACCTTGGTCAGTTCCGGACCGACGTCTCCGCCCACCATGTTGCCTGCCGCATTCTGCACGGCATGGCACGAAGCGCAAAATGATTCTCCATACAAACTTCCTCCGGCCGACGGATCGGAGGCAGCCTTTGCGGAAACGGTGAGCGTATCTCCGGCCAGGGGCGTGCTGTTGGCGACCAGAAAAGCCGAGATGTCGCGAAGATCATCATCGCTTAGCTTGAAGTTCGGCATGGTCGCGGTCGAAGCATAGGCTTGCGGATCTTTCAGCCACGCGAAAATCCACTCCCGCGTAGTCTTGTCCGCGATGTGCGACAACGACGGCGGGTCGTCGGTCGCCTTCATCTGGCTGCCATCCGGCAACTTCACCGTGTGGCAGTGCACGCAACCTTCGCGCGCCAGCAGGTTGCGTCCCAGGTTCAATTGTGGCGTGCCGGGCAAGGACCCGCGATGGCATTCCCCGCAGGACGACTCGATGTACTTCGCCGGAAGAATCGGCTGCTCCCACGCCAGTGTGCTATTGTGCGCCTCTTCGACCGTGGTGGCTGCGCCCTGCCCACGATGACAGACTGTGCATCCGAACTGTTCCGTTTTATGCGGGATCACCGGGTGCGGACGATAGGGCTGCGTCGCCACATCCGCCAAACTGGCTTCCTTCAGTCCCACATGGCAACTGGTGCAGCGATCCACCACTCCCAGATCCGGCAACCAGATCTGCTGAATGCCCCCTTCAAAGTGCCGCCGCAGCGTGTTGGCCTCGCTCCGATTTCGAATCGTGCTGAGATATCCGTGCTGGTAATGCCGCCACTCGCTGAAAAAGTTTTTCGCCGGAGCAATTGCCATGGAAGCCAGAAACACCAGGCTGACCACGCCAAACGCGCGCACGCTGTCGCCAAACAATTTCTGCCAGAGCGACCTAAATTTTTCTTTCATGATCGCCGCACCCTTATGATCATTTCTATGAACCCTGCCACGGCCAGACAAAGGACCATCCCGGCCCGCGGAAAAATGTCCCAATCGCAGTCAACACGATCAGTTCGAATAAGAACCACGTCATCACCCAATATGAAAGCGGCCTCCCCGCCAGATATCGCCGGAACGCCGACCGCGATTGCGGAGAACTCTGGGCCGCAAACAGCATCAGCCCAGCCATAATCAATGTGGGCACCAGGGCCGCGTAGACTTTGAAGAAAAGTAAAAATAGGGACAACAGGCTCGCGACCACATAAAAGATCCGCAAGCGTCTTGTCCGGTCTTTCAAGAACAGCCCGTCCGCTTCAATGTTGACTTTGAAATACGGGATCACGATCAGCGCCATGACGACCAGTCCCGGCACCAGCACACCCGCAACCACCGGCGGGAAGTAGTGCAGCATCTCCTGCAGTCCCAGGAAATACCAGGGAGCCTTCGCCGGATTCGGCGTGTGCGACGGATCGGCGAGTCCTTCCAGCGGCGCGTTGAAGAACAGCGCGATCCATATCAGCAGGATCGCCAATACCTGAATCGCAACCGCCGCGCGAAACAGCACCTCAGGGAAGGTCTGGATCTGATCCTCGGTCTCAACCTTCACCTGCGCCGAGGTACGCCGTGTAACAAACACGATTCGTCGCGGCGATTTTTTCGCGTTCGAGTCGACGCCAGCGATGAAGTCTTTCGAGTCGGCCATGACTATTGCGCCTCCTTCTCGCCGCCGGGAATTTCGGTCGCACTACGGCTGGCAGCCTGCGCCCGCACGACCGCAGGCTCACTGCCATGCGAATAGAGCCCGCCGTCCTTGCGAATCCGCCAGAAGTGAATTGCCACGAAGAAGATCGCGGTCAGCGGAAGAATCATGCAGTGCAGCACATAAAACCGGAGCAGCGCATTCGCATTCACCGCGTTGCCACCGAGCAGCAGAAAGTGAATTTTCCCTCCGATCACCGGAACCGCAGAGGCAATATTCGATCCCACTGTGATCGCCCAGTATGCCAATTGATCCCAGGGCAGCAGGTAACCCGTATAGCTCAGCAGCAAGGTGAGCAGGAGAAGCACGACGCCAATTACCCAGTTGAATTCGCGCGGTGGACGGTACGCCCCGCGATAAAACACCTTGAACATGTGCGCGAACACCAGGAAGACCATGGCGTGCGCCGACCATCGGTGAAGGTTGCGCAGAAACAGTCCTGAGGAGACCACAAACTGCAAATCCTTGGTATCGGCATACGCTTGCGGCGCCGAGGGATGGTAATAGAGCATCAGTGGAATCCCAGTTGCGACCAGGATCAAAAACGTTCCCAGCGTCAGCGTTCCCAGATACCAGGTCGCGCTGACGCTCAGCATGCGGGTCCGGACCTTTGTCGAGAACAGGTGCAGAAACACGTTCTGCTGGATTGCCAGTGCGCGCTTCAGCGTGCTGGATCCCGTGCCGCTGCGGAAGATGGAGCGCCACACTCGTGTTTCGCGCAAACTGTCGAAATGTTGGTCGATTGTTTTTGCCATGCCTAGACCCTCACGAAAGAATCCCGCGCCATCGCTGGGACGTCGGTCGAGCGATCCACCAGCAGATCGCCATCGTCATTCAGCCAGATGCGTTTCCATGGCAACGGCTTGGGCGCCGGACCTTCGATCTTCTCGCCCGGCTTCAACTTGGCTTGGTCGGAAACCGAGAATTTGCTGCCGTGGCACGGACACGCGATAATCCCTAACTCCGGCTTCCACGCCGTCAGGCATCCCAAATGGGTGCACACCGCGCTCAACGAGAAGTACCCCTCTTCCGAATGAATAATGTAGATCCCCGAGTTCACGTCCAGTGTCACCGAATCCAGCGGATACCGGTCGGGTTTGCCCGCATTGACAACTGGTGACGGCTCAAACAGCACATTGGGCTCAAGGTACTGATACGCGAAGGCCGCCGTGCCCACTGCCGCAATACTCAACGACCCCAGTCCCAGCTTCGTGAAAAATTGCCGCCGGCTCACGTCGTCGGTCCTTTTCGTCTCTTCTGCCATGAGTGCCTCTTGCCTACTTCTGCAATCCCGCGCCAATCGCCGCTATCGAGATCAAGCCCGTCGGCTCTGCCGGGATCAGGTTGTACGACTCTATCGTGATCGTGCCCACTGGACATCGCATCGCGCACAGGCCGCAGCGAATGCACCGCGTCTCGTCCTTCAGCATGGCCGCGCCCGTCACGACTCCCAGTTCGTCCGCCTTCACTTCGTCGAGTTCCACGCCAAAGCATTCCTGATTCTCGCGGAGGTGCTGCACTGTGTCGGGCTCAAACGCGATGCGGTCGAGCGAAACCAGTTCCAGACATTTCTCTGGACAAACGTCCACGCACCCGCCGCACAAAATGCACATGCTGCCGTCTTCCGGCGAGCCTTCGAAAATTGTGTTGGTCCAGCAATGCAGGCAGCGTTGCGCCTCTGCCACGGCGCCGGCGGCGTCATAGCCAATCTCGACTTCGGTCACGCCGGTTCGCCGTTCGAGCGGAAGCATGGGCACGGGCTGGCGATTGATGTCGAGATAGCCCAGCGGCATGGCATGGCGCCTGAGCACTTCGACTTCAATGATCGGATCCGGATGTTTTCCTCCACGCAGAAATTCGTCGATGCCGACCGCTGCCCGCTTGCCGTCGCCCACGCTGTCAATAATCAGCCGCGGCCCGAACACGCAATCGCCACCGGCAAAAATACCCGGCGCCGAGGTCATCAAAGTCTGTGGGTTTACCGAGATCAGCCCGCGCGGCGAAATGTCGACCTTGTCCTGCGGCGTCAAAAAATCAAGCCGAGGAGCTTGCCCGATCGCCATGATGATGGTGTCGCACTCAATCTGGCTCTCGCTGTTTTCGTAGAATGCCGGATTGAACCGCTTGTTCTGATCGAATACCCATTTCGTCTTTAGCACCTCAAGCGCGGCCACCTTCCCGTCTTTGCCCACCACCCGCTTCGGCCCGAATCCCGGATGAATGATGATTCCCTCTTGCTCAGCCTCTTCAATCTCTTCGAGCGCCGCCGGCATCTCGTTGCGCCGCTCCAGGCAAACCAGGTTCACCTCGCGCGCGCCCATACGCAGCGCCGACAAAGAGATGTCCACCATCTCCTTGGTGGCAACCGCCGACACGTTTTCCGCCGAGGGTTCCGCATCCTGGACGCCGCCGGCATGCTGCTTCACCACTTCGCGCGCCGCCGAACGGGCCACGTCCATGGCCACGTTTCCGCCGCCAATCACGATCACCTTCTTGCCGATGGTGAACTTGTAACCGAGATTGACGTTCAGCAGAAAATCAATGCCCTTGTGCACGCCGTCGAGATCGACTCCGGGAATGCTCAGATCGCGGCTGCGATGCGCGCCCACCGCTACCAGCACCGCATCGAATCCTTGCCGCCGCAAGTCAGAAATTGTGAAGTCACGTCCCGCTGCGTGATTCAGTTTCAGTGTGATGTCGCCCGTCTCCAGAATCTCGCGGACTTGCGCCTCCACTACACCGCGGGGCAGCCGATATTCGGGGATTCCCAGATACAGCATCCCGCCCGCGACCGGCGCCGCTTCGAAGATCGTGACCGCATATCCCATCAGCGCCAAATCATGCGCCGCCGACAGTCCAACCGGCCCCCCGCCGACTACCGCAACTTTGTAGGGAAGTTTGTCCTGCCCGCGCCCATCATTCACGTTGATGGGACGCTTCGACTCAGGCCCATACTGCTCGGTGAGAAACCGCTTCAGCGCACGAATCGAAATCGGCCGGTCAATCTCGCCGCGCCGGCATGCCGTCTCGCAGGGGTGAGCACAGACTCTGCCGCAGATGCTGGCCAATGGGTTCGGGTCCCGCGCCAGCCGGTAGGCTTCCTCAAATCGCCCCTCGGCGATCAGCCCGACGTAGCGCCCTGCGTTGGTATGCGCCGGACAGGCCATCATGCAGGGAAAATTGGTGTGCAACCAATCCGCGTCAACCTTCTTGTTTTTGAATCGCTTCAGCATTCCGGCACTTGTAGTCTGAACAGCGCTGAACGTCAACCGATTTCCTGGGACTGCCAAAGGAAACTTTAAAAAAAATGCGGGGAGTGGAGGTCGTAATCCCTCCCCGCACTGGTCCTTACTTCGACAGGGTGAAATCCGCTTTGCCTCCACCTGACACCGTGACGGGCTTCGACTGATTCTTCGCGCCCTCGTGCCAGGCCGTGACCGTATAGCTGCCGTCGGGAACGTCTTTGATCTTGTAATTCCCGCTGTCGTCCGTCTCGGCAAAATAAGGAGTGGGGCTGACTACGAGATATCCTGCCATCTCCGGATGAACATTGCAGAGCACCGGCACAACGCCAGGCTTGTCAAAGGTGAAGGAACGTTTTTCGCCCTTGGGCCACGTACCCAGATTGTGTCCAGCCTTCTTGTCTCCACCGATCGCGGTCCAAAAGACGTTATGTTGCACCGTGTCGCTGTTCAGGAATTCAACCGTTGTGCCTTGCTGAACTGCCATAATGTGCGGCGAAAACATGAGTCCCTTTTGATCCATGACTGGGTGATCCTTGGGAGCAGGAAACGTCTTGCCGGCAATCGCATCGACGTAAACTACCGATTTGCCTTTCATTCCCGTGACCTTGCCCTCGATATCACCCGCCCACGCTGCCATGCACAATCCCACGACCACTACCATTAATACGCATGCCTTGTATCTCATTGCTGTTCTCCTTTGCCTTCGCAATTCATAGATGTTTACGTGTTTGTCAGAAAAGAAATCTTGCGACTAGATAGACCGTGTTGTTCCCGCTCGCATTCCGGCCGGCTCCATCATAGTTCGTCTTGGCGCCATTGAAACGCGTGTATCCCGTGTATTGAGCCGCGAGCTGCAGGTTTTGCCACGGCCAGTACGAGAAGTTCGCGATATAGCCTGACCCTTTCGGATTTCCATTGACGCTTCCGGTCACGTCACTTTGTGGATAGAGGAAAGGATCGGTGGTCCCACTGGTGTCGAACCAACCGAATGCGCCCGAATACTTATTGCCAATATGGTATTCGGCATTGGCCTTCACAGTGTTCAGATGGTGATCGCCGGGCAATGCTCCACTCAGAGCGGCCGTAGCAGCCAGGCTCGAAGTTTCGTGAATGAACGTGCCCCGCAGCGAGAGCACGTCGGTTCGGAATAAAGTTCGATCGATCTGCGTGTCCAATGCCCAGTCGGTGAAGTTATCCTCTAACCCTGTGATCGCCGCAGGCGTGGAGCGCATGTGCATGCCATACGCGCCGAACTCGTACTGCGTCTTTCCCGTCAACTGCTGCCATGCCACTCGCCAGTACGGCGCCAGTCCCCGCACATTGAATCCGAAATTGGTTCCATCATTCGGCTGGGGATTTCCAACGTGTTCCGAGCGGTAAAGGGTCGCATCCACATACAGGTGGTTGTCCCACATCGCATATCCGCCAAAGCCTGCCACATCCTGGCCCAGAGAAGTGAGTATGGGCGCGGCCGTAGGGGTGGGAGCCCAATCATCGGCGACCCACGAAAAACCCCATGCTGGCGTGCTGTTCCACAGGTCCTCTACCGTCGGATTGTTGTTGACGTTCAGGCCATAAACCAGTTCTTTATTAGCCCACTTTGTGGCCTTCGCAAAGCGGATGTCGGTGTTGTCGATGCTGAAATGGTCGTCTTGCGTGTTGTAGGTCACCTGCATGAAGCTGCCGACATGAGTGGTCCACGCTCCGGAAAGGAACAGCGATACATCCTGCGGCAATTCCACGCTGCCATTCTGGGTTCCCGGCACTGGCGTCTTCGTGGAGGTAAATGAAGTCTCCAACATGGCCGAGAGGGGGAGGGTGCCAAGAAGATCGAGCGCCGACCGCTTCTTTCCCGGATCAGTCTTTATGACCTTGGTCTCGTCCGCTCGATCGACGTAACCGAGCAGCTTGAATCGTCGTCCGGCAGGATTCAATTCCGGAGGAGTGTAGTGGCAACCACTGCACGCCAGGCCTGTCTGCCGTGCGTAACTGGGAACCGCCGCCACTTTGGGTGGATTCACTGCGCCAAAAAACAAGAAAAACAAGACGGGAACTGCTATGAGTGCCAGCAACGCCAATTTCTTCATCTGGAATCTCCTTTATTCTCTCGGCTTCCCTGTTCTATCGGCGGAAGATTCGGCCCTTGGTCCGGCTGCCGCGAATCGCTCAGGAATTCGCCACCAGCATCTTGGAAGGCCTTTCCGAAACCGCCGAGTTTCGGGAAATCCAGGTGATCGTTTGTGATCGAGGTTCGGTATCGCCCTGCTCCCGCAATCTCGAGACTGCATCGTGAGAGCGCGGAGTTTGTTAGCACCAAAGGACTTAGAGAAAACACAGTCCTGCCAACGCGCATTACCGTCGCCTCCTCATTCATCGATTCGAGAGGTTGTTGCCCTCTAGTCAACTTCCAAGATGGACCGATAGTACCGACGATCGATAAGGCTCCGCCGGATGACAAATCACATCTCGATGTGATTCAAATCACAATTTTGCTGCCCTATAGAAAGAGTTAGGAGAGCGGTTCAGCACTCATTTTTTGTAGAGAAGGTGGTCCCGCCTCGCCGTGACTGGCAGGCAGACCATTTGTGACGGCCCGGGAACGAGGGCTACGGTTCGTACACGCAGCAGGGTTCAGGAGCAAACAAATCGCCGGTCATGGCATACGCGCGGGCGCGGGAACCGCCGCAGACATTCCGCATCGGGCAACGACCGCATTTGCCCTTCAGCCGCGAACTGTCGCGCAGCGAAGTAAACAACGTGGAGTTGCAGTACACCTCTGACAACGGCCCGCGCGTAACATTTCCCGCCGAAATGGGGAGATATCGACTGGGGTACACTTCGCCTTCAGGATTGATGAAAACGAATCCCTTGCCGTCGTTGACCCCCTTGGGCGCACAGGTGATGACGTCGGTCTCGGTCATGCGCCCCCGTGATTCCCAGGCTCGCTGCTGCAGCAGATATCGCTGGTAGTGCTGGCCTTCAGTGGTCTTGATCTGAAAGTGAACCTGCTGGGATGCGGCATATAATTTTGCGAACGCTTCCTCGTGCTCTTCGGCGCTGAGCATCTCGCCCGCGTCTTCGCGGCTCTTCGGCACGAAAAAGATCACGTTCCACAAAGCCACGTCCAGCCGCGTGAGCAACTCGATCATCGGCTCGACGTCATGAAAGTTTCGGCGAGCAATGATGGTATTGATCTGCACCGGAAGCTGCACCTCGTGGCAAGCTCCAATCATCTCGAGAGTCCGCCGCTGCAATCCCGATATTCTCCAGTAAGCATCGTTAAGGGCGGGCGTCGACCCGTGCAGCCAAAAGCCAACCCGCATCAAACCTGAGGTCTTGAGTTCAGCGATGACATCCGCATCCAGCGCCGGTGTCGGCAGCAGCGTCAGCGAAGTGCGAACCGAGCGTCCCGCGGCATATTCAATCACCGGGAACAGGTCCGCCCGCAGCAGCGGATCGCCGCCAGTCAAGGTGAGCAGCGGGATGTGCATACTCGCGACTTGCTCGACGAGATGAAAAGCTTCCGCGGTCGAAAATGGTTGCCGCTCGCGCGCTACCCGGGCGGTCGCGCGTGCCGGCGCGCCCTTCCAATCGCAGAGGTTCGTCATCTCCCAGGTCACTTGCAGCGGGCGCAGCTGAAACTCTGGCGAACTCGAAAGCGCGCTGGATTCATTGGCCCAGTCCACCGTATTACGCGTCACTTTAGAAGTTCCTGGCGGCAAATTCGGATTCCCTAGCATGGCTGTCATCCTAGGTTTGACCCGCTTACCTCGCTGTGCGGCCTCGCACGCGCTCCCGTGACAAACATCACAATCGACGGGAAAAGACCCTGTGATTGCTGTCACAGGGCCCAGTGACTTCTGCCCTACGTCTCGTTCTCCTGCCATGCGAACCTAGCTCTGCGAGTGAGTTCTCAGGGTGCGGGACCAAAGCGCGATCCGCTGCAATCCTGATCGCGGGATTGTAGCTCTGCAGTCGAACGGGCAATCCCTGCTCTGTGATATCGTGCGAGACAAATTCTTCCTCAGGAGGAAGTAACACATGAAGAACCTTATTCGAATGGGATTGTTTGCTCTACTGGCTTCTGGACTGCTGGCAGTCTGCAGTTCCTCTGCTGTGGCTCAAGATGCGGCCGCCACTTACAAGGCGAAATGCGCCATGTGCCATGGCGCCGACGGCAAGGGCGGCAAAATGGGGACCAAAGATTTTGCTTCCCCGGAAATCAAGGGCATGAGTGACGCTCAATTGACCGAAGCCGTCACTAAAGGCAAACCTCCGAAGATGCCCGCCTACGGTGAGAAGCTGAAAGATACGGAAATCAAAGACTTGGTCACCTACATTCGTACTCTGGGCAAGTAAACAGCAATCGCGGCCATAGTGGCCGCATGGAGAAGTTCAATTCTGAAGCATTGGCGGGTGAGAGCATGTCCACGCGAACAATACGGAATCTTTTTGCGCCTGGAGTTACTCTCACCCTCCTTTTAGCGGCGAGCACACTCCACGCTGCCGGTAAACAAGCTCCCAAACCAACCGCAGACGAATGCCTCGTTTGCCACAGCGATGCTTCTCTGACGCATGAGGAAAACGGCAAGCCCGTCAGCCTGCACGTCGATCCTAAAGCTTTCAAGGATTCCATCCACGGCAGCATGTTTACCTGCGTCGATTGCCACACCGACGTAAAAAGCGCTGCGCACGAGACGATTCCCCAGAAAATTACTTGCGCCACGTGCCATGCGGACGAGCAAGCCGCCTACGATCGCAGCTTCCACGGCAAGGCCGTGCAAGGTGGTAACAGCAAAGCGGCCACCTGCGTCGATTGCCATGGCAGCCCGCACGAGTTGCTCCCCGCCGGCGATCCGAAGTCACGCGTGCATCACAGCAATATTCCCGCAACGTGCGGGGCTTGCCACAGCCAGAAGTTCGTCATGGAAGATGGCGGGCAGAGCGCGCAGATGGTCGCCTCTTACCAGCAAAGCGTTCACGGACACGCGGTCGCTGCCGGCTCTGAAAAAGCCGCGGTCTGCACCGATTGCCACGGCAGCCACGAAATTCTCGACGCCAAGGATTCCAAGTCGCCAATCTTCAAGTTCAATGTGCCCTTAACTTGCGGCCGCTGTCACGACCAGATCTCTAAAGAATTCCAGTGGAGCATCCACGGGCAGGCGATCGCCAAGGGAAACTGGCAGGCGCCCGTCTGCACCGACTGCCACGGCATTCACTCCATCAAGGCGCTCAACGATCCCAATTCCCCGGTCTCGGCGCAAAACGTGGGCCTGGCTACCTGCGCCCGCTGCCATGAAGGCGTACGTCTTTCGCAGGAATTCGGCGTACAAGGACGCCGCGAGACTACTTATTTGGCCAGCTATCACGGACTGGCATCCCGTGGAGGTTCGCAGGTCGTCGCCAATTGCGCGAGCTGCCACGGCACGCACAGCATCTTCCCTTCGAGCGATCCCCGTTCCACCATTAACCGGGCCAATCTCGCCCGTACGTGCGGCCAGTGTCATCCTGGCGTGACCGAAAAGTTCACCTCCGCGAAGGTCCACGTTGATGCGCCGCTCTCCGCTGACGTCGGCAGCAAAGCCGTGCGCTGGATCCGCCGCTTTTACTTGAGCATGATCTTCGCCGTGATCGGCGGCATGCTACTGCACAACCTCATCATCTGGCGCGCCAAAGTCATCGCCCGGCGCAAACTGCAGCACCACTTCGTCTCCCGCATGCCGCTGCGCTTCCGCTTGCAGCATGCCGTGCTGCTCACCAGCTTTATCGTGCTCGTCCTAACTGGTTTCGCGTTAAAGTTCCCCGATTCCTGGTATGCATCCATGTTGTCCTTGGGTGAGCACATGCGTGGCCTGCTGCACCGCATAGCTGCCGTGGTTCTCATTGGCATCAGCCTTTATCACATCTTCGACGCCGCATTCAGTCGTGAAGGCCGTAAACTGGTTCGCGATCTGTTCCCCACATTGGACGATGTCCGTGGCGCGTGGCAGAATATTGCCTACTATCTCGGCCTCACTTCCCGCAAGCCTGAGTTTCCGCGTTTCAACTACGCGGAGAAGGCTGAATACTGGGCGCTGGTCTGGGGCATGGTGGTCATGGCCGTGACTGGCGTGATGCTGTGGGCCAAAATTTTCGTGGGCAATCACATGGCGCGCTGGTGGCTCGATGTCGCTACCGCGATCCACCTCTATGAGGCGATCCTGGCAACCTTGGCCATCATCGTCTGGCACTTCTACCAGGTCTTCTTTGACCCAGATGTGTATCCGATGAACTGGGCCTGGTGGGATGGAAAAATGACCCTGCATCACTACCGTGACGAGCACGGCCTCGACAACGAAATCTTGGCGCACTCGTTCAGCGATAACGACGCGACCGGGGAGACAGACGTAGTGGAAAAAGAGCCGGAACCAACTGAGGTCCCGAATGGCGACTGAGAACCCTGCGCCGCCCCCCACCGAACCTTGGCACCGCTCCCGCATGCTGCTGCGCAATCCCATCAGCCTCGCGGGCGTGGCTCTGGCAATCGTCAGCATTGCCAATATTTTTCTTTTTGTTCTGATCGATGCCATCGCCATCAAGCCGAGTCCGTACGTCGGAATTCTGGCCTACATGGTCTCGCCTGCCTTCCTGGTGCTCGGCCTGGTACTGATTGGCGCCGGGATGCTGCTGGAGCGTCGCAAGCACGCTGCACCAACCGCCTTCTATCCGCGCATTGATCTCAACGACCCGACGCAGCGCAGCGCGGTCATCTCGTTCGTGACATTTCTGGTGGTCTTTGCGGTGGTCAGCTCGGCGGGAAGTTATAAAGCCTACGAGTTCACCGAATCGGTTTCATTTTGCGGCCAGCTTTGCCATACCGTGATGAGTCCGGAATACACCGCCTACCAGCTTTCTCCGCACGCCCGCGTGGCCTGCGCCGAATGCCACGTGGGGGCGGGCGCAACCTGGTTTGTGAAGTCCAAACTTTCCGGCAGCCGCCAGGTCTTCGCCACGATATTTCATACCTTTCCGCGGCCCATTCCCACTCCGGTGAAGAACTTGCGCCCGGCGCAGGAAACCTGCGAGCAGTGCCATTGGCCCAAGAAGTTTTACGGCGGCCAGCTGAAAGTCTTCTCCCATTACTCCAACGATGAGAAGAACACGCTTCACCAGGTCCGCATGCTGATCAAGACCGGCGGGGGAGATCCAGCGACCGGCGCGCCTGAAGGCATCCACTGGCACATGAACATCGGGAACAAGATTGATTACGTCGCGGCCGACGAGAAACGCCAGGTCATTCCTTACATTCACGTCGAAGATCAGCAGGGCCGCATCACCGAGTACTACGCCAAAGATTCCACTCTCAGCAAAGATCAGCTCGCCAAAGCCGCGCGCCACCACATGGATTGCGTGGATTGCCATAACCGGCCCACGCACATCTACGTTCCGCCGGACCAATCGGTCGATCAGTCTCTGCTGGCGCGCCGGCTTGATGTTTCCCTTCCCTTCATCAAGCAGCAGGCAGTCACCGTGCTGACGGCGACCTACACCACCACCGACGCCGCGATGCAGGGAATCGCCAGCGGATTGCAGGATTTCTACGAGAAGAAGTATCCCGATGTTGCGAAGTCAAAACAATTGGAGCTGCGCAATGCGGTCACGGAAGTTCAGCAGATTTTCCGCCGCACGACCTTCCCTGAAATGAAGCTGAACTGGCAGACTCATTCCAACAATCTCGGGCACTACTATTACCCCGGCTGCTTCCGCTGCCATGACGGACAGCACGTCGCCTCGGATGGCCGCGTTATCAGCCGAGACTGCAACCAGTGCCACACCCTCATGTCGGAAACCGAAGGCACGGCCAGTGCCGCCCCGGTTCCAGCGGCCTTCCAGCACCCGGTCGATATTGGGGACTTGACGCAAGTCAACTGCGCAGACTGCCACACCGGCGGCACCGGCCCATAAATCTAACCCAAAGAGGGTACCTGACAGGGTGGAGATTTTGACTTCTTAGCCCTGCATTCCAAGCCCATTCCGGAAAAGTGTGATTTCAATCACACCGCGCTGTGAACCCACGTCCCGACATCCACATCCCAAGCTCTTTATTCTGAAGTTATCGCAGGACCACTCCGGTGGTTTCCCGTCGACAGTTCCGATTGGGGGATGTCAATGAAGCGCAAGTTTAAGACCATGGACGCCAATGAGGCGGTCGCGCATGTGGCTTACCGCGTGAACGAAGTGATCGCCATTTACCCCATCACGCCTTCTTCGCCGATGGGCGAATGGGCTGACCAGTGGGCGTCCGAGGCCGTTCCCAACATCTGGGGAAGCGTGCCTCATGTAATCGAGATGCAAAGCGAAGGCGGCGCCGCCGGAGCCGTCCACGGTGCCTTGCAGACCGGATCGCTCTCCACAACCTTCACTGCGTCCCAGGGATTGCTGCTGATGATCCCCAACATGAACAAAATTGCCGGCGAACTGACTCCGGCTGCCTTCCATGTCACGGCGCGCACCCTGGCGACGCATGCGCTGTCGATCTTCGGCGACCATTCCGACGTGATGTGTTGCCGGACCACCGGGTGGGCGATGCTGTGTTCGAATTCAGTTCAGGAAGCCATGGACCTGGCGCTGATCGCGCACGCCGCTGCACTCGAAACCCGTATTCCCTTCCTGCATTTTTTCGATGGCTTCCGCACCTCGCACGAAGTCAACAAGATCGAGATGCTCAACGAAGACGATATGCGCGCCCTGATCAATATGGATCGCGTGATCGAGCATCGTCAGCGCGCTCTCTCCCCCGATCATCCGGTTCTACGCGGCACGGCGCAGAATCCCGACGTCTTCTTCCAGATTCGCGAGACCGCCAATCCCTATTACGACGCCGCGCCCGCCAAAGTACAGGCGGTGATGAATAAGTTCGCCGAAGTTGTGGGGCGCAAGTACAAACTGTTTGATTATGTCGGCGCTCCCGATGCCGAGCGCGTCATCGTGGTAATGGGCTCCGGCGCGGAAGTCGCGCACGAGACCGTCGATTATCTGAACTCCCACGGCGAAAAAGTCGGCTTGCTCAAAGTCCGCCTCTACCGTCCGTTCTGCGTGAAGTCATTTCTGGAAGCCCTCCCCAAGACCGTGCGTCAGATCGCGGTTCTGGATCGTACGAAAGAATCCGGCGCCATTGGCGAGCCTCTCTACCAGGATGTAGTGAATGCGATCCACGAAGGGATCAGCAAGAACTACGTAGCGCCGGACGCGTTCGTCCGGAGGCCGGGTGAGGCAGTAATTGTGGGCGGCCGTTTCGGCTTGTCTTCGAAAGAGTTCACTCCGCCAATGGTAAAAGCGGTTTATGACAACCTGAAGTCATCGAAGCCCAAAGATCACTTCACTATCGGCATTAACGACGACATCGGCCACACCAGCCTTGACTACGATGCGGCTTTCTCTACCGAACCCGACAGCGTAGTGCGCGCTCTCTTCTACGGCCTTGGCGCCGACGGCACCGTTGGCGCGAACAAGAACTCCATCAAAATCATCGGCGAGAACACGGCGAACAACGCGCAAGGATACTTCGTTTACGACTCCAAAAAATCCGGCGCCATGACCGTTTCTCACCTGCGCTTCGGACCGCAACCCATTCACTCGAGCTATCTGGTTTCAAAAGCAAATTTCATCGCCTGCCACCAGTGGATCTTCCTCGAGCGCTACGACATGCTCAGCGCGCTCGTCCCCCGCGGAGTCTTCCTGCTCAACAGTCCGTTCGGCAAAGATGAAATCTGGGACAACCTGCCGCGTGAAGTGCAGTCCCAGTTGATCGCCAAAAAAGCGAGGCTCTACGCCATCGACGCCTACAAAGTTGCGCGCGATGCCGGGATGGGCTCGCGCATGAACGTCATCATGCAAGTCTGCTTTTTCGCCATCTCCAAGGTTCTTCCCGGCGACGAGGCTATCGAGGCCATTCGGAAGTCCATCCGCGACACTTACGGCAAAAAGGGCGAAGAAGTTGTGCAGAAGAATATGCACGCCGTGGACGAAACCCTGGCGCACCTGTTCGAAGTGAAGATCCCGGCCAGCGCGACCAGCAAGCGCGAGATGCCCCAGGTTTTTCCGGGAGCCCCGAAGTTCGAGCGCGAAGTGCTGGGCACCATCTATGCAGGACGCGGCGACGAACTGCCCGTGAGCGCGTTCTCCTGTGACGGCACCTTCCCCACCGCCAGCGCCCGCTGGGAGAAGCGCAACCTGGCGCTCGAAATTCCGGCGTGGGATTCCAAAATCTGCATCCAGTGCGGCAAGTGCGCGATGGTCTGCCCGCATGCCGTCATCCGCATCAAGGTTTACGACAGCAAGGAACTCGAAGGCGCACCCGCCACGTTCAAGTCGTGCGCCGCGCGCGACAAAGAATGGGCGGGCATGAAATACACGATCCAGGTGGCGCCCGAAGACTGCACCGGATGCGGCGTGTGCGTGGATGTTTGCCCGGTCAAGAACAAGAGCGAAGTGCGGCTGAAAGCCATCAACATGGTGCCGCAGCCGCCGCTGCGCGCTCCCGAGAGCGAAAACTGGGACTTCTTCCTCAAGATTCCGGAACTCGATCGCCGGAAAATTAAAGTCGGAACGATCCGCCAGCAGCAAGTGCAGGAACCGCTGTTCGAATTCTCCGGAGCCTGCTCGGGATGCGGCGAAACCCCTTATCTGAAGCTGGTTTCGCAGCTCTTCGGCGATCGCGCCGTGGTCGCCAACGCCACCGGATGTTCGTCCATCTACGGCGGCAACCTGCCCACCACTCCGTGGGCCAAGAACGCCGACGGTCGCGGCCCCGCGTGGTCGAACTCGTTGTTCGAAGATAACGCCGAATTCGGCCTCGGCTTCCGCGCCTCCATCGACAAGCAAACTGAGTTCGCCCAGGAGTTGCTCCGGCGAATGGCGGGCCAAGTGGGCGAAGAACTCGTCACAGCAATTGTCAGTGCTAAGCAGAAAGACGAAGCCGATATCTACGAGCAGCGCCAGCGCGTCGAGATATTGAAAGAACAGCTGCAGAGGCTGAATTCGCCCGAAGCTAAACAACTGCTGGCTGTCGCCGACATGCTGGTGAAAAAGAGCGTCTGGATCGTCGGCGGCGACGGCTGGGCCTATGACATCGGCTACGGCGGCCTCGATCACGTCTTGGCCAGCGGGCGCAACGTCAACATCCTCGTCCTCGACACTGAGGTTTACTCCAATACCGGTGGCCAGGCATCGAAGTCCACTCCACGCGGCGCGGTTGCCAAGTTTGCCGCCGGCGGCAAGGCTGGTCCGAAGAAAGATCTCGGCTTAATGGCCATGACCTACGGCAACGTCTACGTCGCCAGCGTGGCCATGGGAGCAAAGGACGAGCACACGCTCAAGGCCTTCCTCGAAGCTGAAGCCTACGATGGCCCCAGCATCATCATTGCCTACTCGCACTGCATCGCGCATGGTATCGACATGACTACTGCCATGACGGATCAGAAGGTCGCAGTGGAATCCGGCCAGTGGCTGCTCTATCGCTATAACCCGGAGCGAGCCGCGATTGGAGAGAATCCCTTGGCGCTCGATTCGCGTGCGCCCACCCGGAAAGTGCAGGAGTATCTCCTGCAGCAAACCCGCTTCAAGATGCTCACCAAGAGCAAGCCGGAAGACGCCGAGCGACTCTGGAAGTTGGCGCAACAGGATGTCGAACATCGCTATCGAATGTACGAATACATGGCCAGCCGCAAACCGGAACCTGCGGCCACAGCCAAGGAAGAAACTGCCAAGCCAGCAACCGAAAAATCGGCTCTGACCGGAGCAGCCAAATAAGAGGGCACCCACCGTTGTCTTCGCGTATTTTGCGGAGACACCGCGCGGGCTATGACTTCAGCGGTTTGGAATTTGGAGTAAGGAGAATCCGATGATCGATCTCAGCACTACCTACCTCGGCCTGAAGCTGCCCTCCCCGCTTGTGGTTTCAGCATCGCCGTTGTCGCGCGACATCGACGGAATCTGTCGACTTGAGGATGCGGGCGCGTCGGCCGTCGTTCTCTACTCGCTCTTCGAAGAGCAACTGCATCAAGAAGAGGTAGACCTACAGTATCACCTCTCGAATGGCACCGAGAGCTTTGCCGAGTCGCTCACTTACTTCCCGCAGCCGTCCGAATTCCACACCGGCCCCGAGGGATATTTGAACCACATTCGCAAGGCCAAGTCCGCGGTCGGCATGCCCGTGATCGCCAGCCTCAACGGCACCACACTCGGGGGATGGACCAAGTTCGCCGCCGAGGTCGAGCGCGCCGGCGCCGACGCTATCGAATGCAACATTTATTTCATTCCGACCGATCCCAATTTGAGTTCTGCGGATGTGGAGAAGACCTATCTCGACATCGTGCGCGCCGTAAAGAGCACGGTCAAAATTCCCGTCGCCGTAAAGCTGAGTCCGTTCTTCAGCAACTTTGCGAATATGGCGCACCGGCTCGACGATGCCGGAGCGGACGGTCTTGTGCTGTTCAATCGTTTCTATCAGCCAGACATCGACCTGGAAGAGTTGGAAATTCGGCCCAACGTCTTACTCAGCACGCCGCAAGCCTTGCGCCTGCCGCTGACGTGGATCGGAATTCTCTTCGGGCGGGTCCATGCCAGCCTGGCTGCTACTGGCGGCGTACACAACGCCGAAGATATCGTGAAGCTGCTGATGGTCGGAGCCAATGTCACCATGGTCTGCTCGTCGCTCATGCGTCACGGTGTGAACCACTTACGGCATCTCGAGCACGAACTCCGCGACTGGATGGAAGAGCACGAATATGAATCGGTCGCGCAGATGCAGGGCAGCATGAGCCAGTTGCGCTGTCCCGATCCCGGCACCTTCGAACGCGCGCAATACATGCGGGCTGTCAAAGGCATGCAACACATTCACATGGCAGGATGGCAGTGATGTCAGCAAAAGCAGCCCCGCAACCGGCTATGTGGGGGCAGCCGCCGTCGGCCGTTCCGGCAGCGAACACGGCTGCAACTGAAAAGGGGCAACGCGAACGGCGACACGCCCTCATTCTTCCCCGTGAACATGGAGCGTGGGGACTATTGCTCGTCCCCATGATCACGGGTGCGGGCATCGCCCTGCGCGAGAGCAGCCACTTGTTCCCATTCATTTTCCTGCTGACGGCAGCGCTTACACTTTTCTGGCTCCGCACTCCTCTCGAGAGCCTGCTGGGAACATCAGCCCTGCGCGCTCAAACCTCCGAAGAGCGGCGCGAAGTCGCTTTCGTGGTCGTTTATCTCGGCGCGGTCGCGGCACTGGCGCTCAGCATGTTGCTGTGGGTCGGGCACAATCCCCTACTGTGGCCGATCGGGGCTGCTGCGGGCGCAGCGTTTGTCGCACAGGCTCTGCTCAAGAAACTGGGACGCCGGGCGCGCATGCTATCAGAAATTGTGGGCACCATCGGCCTCACCTCGTCGGCTCCGGCTGCTTATTACGTCATCACCGGCACGTTCGGAACAACCGGCTGGATGCTCTGGCTGGCGAACCTTATCTTTGCCGGCAATCAGATCCACTACGTGCAACTCCGCATTCACAGCGCCAAGGTTGCTGGCCTGCGCGCCAAATTCGCCCGCGGCTGGGCTTTCGCTGCCGGGCAGATCGTCATGGCCATGGCGCTCACCATCGCATGCCTGTCGGGCTTGATGCCTGCAATCGCATCTGTAGCCTTTGCACCGCTGATGTTCCGCGGCTGGTTCTATTTCGTGCAGAAACCTGCTCCCTTGCTGGTGCGACGACTTGGATGGAGCGAGCTATCACAGGCGGTCGTCTTCTGCGTCCTGTTTATCGCCACCTTCCGCGCTGGCTGAAATCTAAGGCACAATCACGGCCGCGCCATCGATGGAGTCGTTCTTCACAGCGATGAGCGCCTCGTTCGCCTGGTCCAAGGGAAAGACCGTGACTTTAGGTCGCAGGCCAACCTGCGCGGCGAGGGAAAGGAAATCGCGGGCGTCTTGGCGCGTCATGTTGGCCACGCTGCGCAGTTGCCGCTCGCCCCATAGCAGAGTGTCGTAGTCGAACTGCGGCACGCGATCCAGATGAATCGCATTGATCGCCACCACACCTCCTTTGCGCAAGCTGGACAGCGCGGCGATCACCACGTCGCCACTGGGCGCGAAGGTCACGGCACGATCCAGTTCGACGGGCGGCTTGTCGGTTTCGTTGCCCACCCACGTAGCGCCCAGCGATTCCGCAAGTTCGCGATGAGATTGTCCTCGCGTGGAAACGTACACCTCACACTTCCAGGACTGCAGCACCGCGATCGCCAGGTGCGCCGACGCGCCAAAACCAAACAATCCCACGCGGTCGCCGCGTTCCACGCCCGCCACGCGCAAACTGCGAAAGCCGATGATGCCCGCGCACAACAGCGGTGCCGCATGCAGATCGTCGAGTTGATCCGGCAGCGGAAAGACGAAATCACTTCGCGCGAACGTATATTCCGCGTAGCCACCTGCGACGCTGTACCCCGTGAAGATTGGCGAGTCACACAGATTCTCCATGCCTTTCTGGCAATACCGGCAGGTACCATCCGTGCCGCCCAGCCACGAGACGCCCACTCGCGCGCCCGGGGCAAGTTCCGCGTTGGCGCCATCGACCACTTCGCCGACGATCTGATGGCCAGGAATAATTCGCAACTGCTTTGGCGGCAGTTCTCCCTCCACGATGTGCAGGTCAGTACGGCACACGCCGCAAGCCCTCACGCGCAGCAGCACGTGGCCAGATCGCACGCGCGGATCGGCAACATCGATGATTTCCAGAGGGCGCTTTGCAACCGGCTGGGGAGAGGAGAGGATGGCAGCTTTCATTGGGAAGGATTGCTGGCGTCAATGATGCCAGAATTTCCACGTCCCTGCACAGCAGCGGTTTGCAGCTCCTAGCCGGCATGTTGCCCGGCACTACGGCATCAATTCCAGCGTGAGCAGAACACAATCGCAACGACAGTTGAGCCACGGCCCCGGAGTAAGCGTCGAAATGTTATGAAACAGGAAAAAAGCACACGTAAGCAGGCCAGGGCTGACGTTCCGCGAACCGCCGCCTTCGAACCATACTGATCCCCAGTCTCTTGCGAGCAATTTACTTTCGTTATGATTTGACTTGACTTTCAGCATAAACGAAAGTGATAGTATTCAGTCGTAACAATATGAAAGCTTTCGTTTGGGAGGCTGCTATGCGTGTCCATCGTTACTGCTCCATGGGACGTGCTTTCCTTCTCATCACAGTGGTCAGCGTCTGCGTCACAGGTGCGGCTTATGGGCAAGCCAGTTACGCAGCGCAGGTGCGCGGTGTGGTCAAAGACCAAAGCGGGGCGATGGTCCCGCGAGCCACCATCACGATTACAAACGATGCTACCGGTATTGCTACGACGGCGCAGAGCGACGACCATGGCTTGTACATTCTGACGGGGCTTCGGCCCGCGGTGTACACGATACGGGCCGAAGGCGCGGGTTTTCGAGCGGCTGAACAGAAGAATGTTGTGTTGCAGGTCGATCAGCAGACGTCCATTGATTTTGAATTGCGTCCCCTGGGCGTAATCACGACGGTGGAGGTCACTACGGCTGCGCCCCTGCTAGACACGGAGAGTGCTGCTATCGGCACAGACGTCACTAATGAATACGTGCGGGATATTCCACTGTATGGTCGAAGTATGTTTGGGCTGGTTTTTCTGGCGGGTGGAGTAACGGAAACGACCGGCTCCGGGATCAACGACAATTATCCGACCGGCACTAATTTTGTCTCCAACGGCCAGCGTAACGCCACGGCACAAATTACCCTTGACGGTAGCCCGCTCAGCGCGCCGGAACAAGGTGAGGGAGGCAATTCGAACGTTTACTATCAACCTTCCGTCGAGATCGTGCAGGAGTTTAAGGTTCAGAACAACAGCTTCTCAGCGGAGTTCGGGAACAACGGCGGCACCATCGTGAATATGGTGCTGAAGCAGGGTGGCAATGCGTTTCACGGCAGCGGGTGGTGGTATGGGCAGCGATCGACGTTTGATGCGCGAGACTTTTTCAACACAGGCGACAAACCCGACCATATCCGAGATCAATATGGTTTTTCGCTGGGCGGCCCGATAAAGAAGAACAAGACCTTCTTCTTCGTCGATTTAGAAAAAGTTCGCCAGCAGGATCCGATCAACCTGGAGGGTGTCGTTCCGACAGATTTGGAACGCACAGGAGACTTTTCACAGAGCCCGGCGAACATAGCAGATCCCACGAATCCTGATAGCGCTCAAGCCGGAATCTATGATCCGTGCGCCGGAAACCAGGGATCTGCCACGCCCTGTCCGCATAACCTATTTTCTTATAACGGGGTAGACAACGTTATCCCCCCCGACAAAATCGACTCGATCGGGCAGGCGATTCTGAACTTGTATCCGCACGCCAACATACCGGGCGCGGCTTATCCCGATCCGAATTGGCGGAAAGTCATTGTTGGAACTGATCCCGGGTGGCAGTTCGACGTCAAGTTGGATCATCAGTTCACTGCTAATCACCGAATCAGTGGACGTTATAGCCGTCATCACGACCAATACACCGCACCAACGATTATCGGCAGCGATCAGGGTGACGGTGCGATTTACCTGACGAATGCCCAGAACGGTGGGGCGGAGTACAACTGGTCGATCACCCCGACCTTACTGTTGACGAACCGAGTCAGCGTGGACCGCGTGCATGCGCCAGGGATCAGTAACAATTATCCAACACTCAGCTCCGTGGGGTTGTCGCCCGACCTTGCCGCCAACGGGCTCACGCGCATGGCCACGATTGGCGTCGACGATCCCTTCCTCTCTCTGTTTACGCAATGCTGCGTGGACACGCATTTTGCCCACACCCTGTTCAGTTATTCCTCAGGTTTGCAATGGGTGAAAGGAAGACATTCGATCAAGTTCGGGGGCGAGCAGCGTATCTTCCTAAATAACTTCTGGCAGCCAGACAATCCTACGGGGATTTTCAATTTCTCCCGTGATGTCACTACCATGCAACCCAACAACGGACTGGGAGACGACGATCACCGACAGGGGAACCCATTCGCTACAATCCTGACTGGGTATCCACATGACGCCTCGCTGCACCTGGTGCCGGCGGTAGCCGACAAGTCGAAAGAGACCGCTTTCTACGTGCAAGATGACTGGAAGGTTACGCCCAGGCTCACCGTCAATATTGGCTTGCGGTATGAGTGGAGCACGCCCTACTCAGAGCGCTTCAACCGGCTGCAGTTCAACAATTTCACGGGGGACACCGGAATCAGCATTCCTTACGTGCGCGACGGCTCGGGATTGTTTCCTCAATTTGGACAGATTGGCGAAATCATGGGGACCTCGGTGTTCCCTACCTCTGGGCACCGCAACTCGCCGGTGGACCGAAACAATTGGGCTCCGCGTCTAGGATTCGCCTATCAGCTCGCAAACAATACGGTGTTGCGAGGTGGCGCGGGGGTCTTTTATGGAATGAACGTAGCCACGAACTTTCAGTACGCGGGTCCCGCGTTCGCAAAAACGGCTCAAATGTATTTCTCGAAAGACAACTTTGCGACGCAATTCGCATGTCTAGGGCCTTCGAACATTCAGACCACGTGTTCGAGCCCATTTCCCGCAGGCTTGGCACCGCCGCAGGGAACCAAGTATGGCCAGTTGGCGCAGTGGGGTTTCGGGAATTCGAGCGACCTGGATACCGGCACAGCTCGCAATGCCGAGATCTATCAGTGGAACCTAGGGATCCAGCACTTGCTCCCCGGTCAAATTGTGATCGGTGTGGACTACTCCGCCAATCGCAGCACGCACCTGCCGTGGGCGGGAGCCGGAGGGATTTCGACGCGCAATCGCAATTTCCTTCCTTCGTCGATTCGAAACCAACTCGTACAAGCAGCCAACAATCCAGCTATCAACCCACCCGGCCCCAACTATGACCCCACCTGGGTCACGGATTATCTCAACACGGAAGTGCCCAATCCGTTCCAGTGCTTCTTCACCACGGGTGCGGCATTGACGGGCTCATGGTGTCCGGCGGCTCCGCTTTTCAGCGCAGCCGACGTGGCGGATTCGCGCTACGTGGATGACACAATTCCGCAGCAATTGCTACTGGAGCCCTATCCGCAGTTCGATGGTGGATTTGAGGGATTGCCGAAGCTGAACGCTAATTCCTGGTATCACTCGCTACAAATCCGTTTCCAGAAACGCGCGAGCCACTACATCAGCTTCGAAGGCAACTACACCTTCTCCAAGTCGACGGACGATTCCTCTGCAGGGCGGAATGCCTGGCTGGGAAACCTGTGGCTCGATAATCCGCAAGTGCTCGACAACCTCAGGGTGGAACATGGGATCAGTTCCAATGACACACCCCATCGTTTAACGGCGGCTATCATTTTGGATCTTCCCTTTGGGAAAGACCGCTGGATTGGGGGCGGGATGAACCGGGTAGCGGACGCCATCGTTGGTGGGTGGGCACTGAATACCGTGGTCACAATGCAATCCGGCCAGCCATTGGCTCTCTACAACGCCGCGGGCCTGTTGGCCGACGGTAATCAACGACCGAACGTGATCTGCCCTCAACTTTCGAGTGGCTTGAGTTATCGCCAAGCTGCGGAGACAGGAGGGAGTGTCCTGAATCAGAGCTGTTTCGGCGATCCCGGCGACAACGTTCCGGGCAATGCTCCCCGACATTTCTCCAATTTACGCGGGGACGGCATCCGTAACTTGGACACGTCGCTCTCCAAGGAATTCAAGATCCGCGAAGGGCAACTTCTCCAGGTGCGCGCCGAAATGTTCAATGCGTTTAATCATCAGCGTTTCGCCTTCCCGGATCTTGGATCGGGCGACGGCGCGTTGGGCACCGTCACTTCGACGACCAATAACTTTCGCAGAATGCAATTCGGAGCGCGCTACCAATTCTAGTTGCAGCAGCCATCACAAGCCTGATCTCGCTGAGGGAGGTCAGGCTTATTCTTTGGTGTGCTGGCGCGTCGAAGGACCGAAGCGAAGGGAACGAAGTGGAAGGGCCTACGGCTTAAGGCAGAGATCGAGGTCAAAGGACAAAGGTATCCGGTGCGCTGGGCCTGCCGTCAAAAACTGAACGACAATAGGAGCTTGACATTGCGTCCGACGGCGCGAACTCGGCAGGAACGCGGCGGAGGGTCGGTCACGGGCTGACATTGCGTTCGGCCCACGAATATCCAAATTATGAAAAGAAAAAGCTGGTTCGCAGTTCTCATTCTGCTATGCGGGTCGCGTGTGGGCGCTGCTCGCGATTCCGCGAAACAAGACTGGACCAACTACGTTCGCATTGGAGCATATGGTCTGAAGGGCGGCGACGCGCAGCAGATTGTGCGTGACGCGCAGGCGAGCAACGTGTTTGGCATCGAGGTGGACAACGATATCCCTGGCCGTTATGAAAGCTTTGTTCATCCCGAAGAAAAGCTGAAAGCGATTCGCGACGTAGCGGAGGCAGCCCACAAAGTTGGCAATCACGCGTTCGTTTACATTGCGGGAACCGAATGCATCACGGCGCATGGCGACAAAGTGGCGCACACGATGGCGAAGGATCATCCCGACTGGCTGCAGCGAAAGATCACTGGCGAATCCGCAATTTTCGGAGGCGGGACGGCTTTCTGGATCAGGCCGGGGGATGAGGATGTATGGGTCAGTCCATACGCACCGGAGTGGCGCAAGGTCTACATGGAGCGCGTGCGGCAGATTGCGGAGACGGGAATTGACGGCATCTATGTGGACATTCCGTATTGGATGACACACTTCGAGGGCTGGGAAGATACGTGGGCCAGTTTCGACGACTACACCGTAGCCGCTTTCAAGAAGCAAACGGGGCTGGATGCAAAACACGATTTGAAGCTGGGGGATTTTTCCGACCCCGCTTTTCGGAAGTGGGTCGAGTTTCGAATTCAGACGTTCACGGACTTCATGGGAGAAATTGACCGCAACGCCAAGTCGATCAACCCGCAGATCAAGACCATTCCAGAAATCTATCCCGGGATTGAAAAAGAATCCGTGCGAGTCGGCGCTGACGTTTACGGCATGTATGCCGTCGTGGATGCAATTGCCCACGAATACGAATTCGGCGAAGGCGACCACATGGCGTCGGGGCGCACGCCTCTGGACTGGTTCCGCTACCAGGTGGGGATGCACTCGTTTCGCGCGTTCGCAGAGGGCAAGGCGACGTGGATTCTGAATTACTCGTGGGACGGCGATAAGAAGGTAGCAGCGCCCGAGCCCATGATGAACCTGGCCATGTCGCAAGTGATGGACGGCGCGAATTTCTGGGATGCTCCCGGTCACTCGATGGCGGGATCGAACGATCTGCCGACGCGGAAGAAGATTTTCGATTGGATCGCGGCGCACGAGAAAACCTTTTACTTACCGCGCACGGCGATTGATCCGATCGGAGTGTACTTTTCTCCGACTACGCGGAACTTTTTTGCGGACGAGTTTATTGCTTCGTATCGCGGGATCCTGATTCTGCTGATGCAGCAGCACCTTGAATTTCAGATTGTAACGCCGAGAACCTTAGCGGAGTTTCATGGGCGGACGCTGGTGCTGCCGGATGTGCGGGTGTTGAATGACAGTGAGAAGAACTGGCTGAAAGATTATGTTGCGCGGGGCAGGCTCGTCATCACAGGAACTGATGCCACGGGCTTGGAAGGCTCAGACAATGCCGTGCGGCTTCCAGTTGATCCCGGCAAGTCGTACAACGACACGAGCGAAAGAGATTTTGAACGCGCTTCGCCGGATTCGCAGAAGGAATTCTTCGACAGCTTGCGGGGTGGAGATTCGGTTCGGATCAAGGCTTCGACGCAAATTGCGACCTCGATTGCAAAAACGACCGACGGGCACGTCAATTGCTTCTTTGCGAACTTCGCCGGCCTGAAGGGCGGAGTGAATCCAATCCAGACGCCACAGGATGGAGTCGAAGTAAGGATTGCATCCAAAGGCGATGCGAAAGGATTCTTTTTGCCGTTTCTTGGTCAGGTGCAGGAGGTCAAGGGAGTGCGCGAGGGAGATTCGATCCGCTTCACGCTACCGCAGATCACCAAGGGAGCGGTGTTCTGGTACGAACCCTAGCTGTCCTCTGATGTTGGCTCCCAACTTTTGGACCGAGAGACTGCTTCGTTCCATCGGTCGCGAAGGGCACGCGCTTGCGCTGACGGCATATTCGGCTCGAACCAGCGATCATTGGTTGCGGCTGACGAATCAAGCGCCGATGGCCAGAAATTCACAGCAAGGCCCGCCAGGTACGCTGCCCCTAGAGCCGTGGTCTCGGTTACAGCGGGACGCACGACCGGAACGCCAAGAATATTGGCTTGAAACTGCATGAGGCTGTCGTTAGCGGCGGCCCCACCGTCCACGCGCAACTCGAGGACCGCGTCACCGGAGTCGCGGCGCATGGCATCGAGCAAATCGGCAACTTGATACGCGATGCTTTCCACGGCGGCACGCGCGATGTGACCCGCAGTCGCGCCGCGCGTGATCCCGAAGATCGAACCGCGGGCATAGGAATCCCAGTGCGGCGCGCCCAGGCCCACGAAGGCAGGAACGAAATAGACTCCACCATTGTCGGGAACGGATTTGGCCAGCGCTTCCACATCTTCGGATCTGCGAATCAGGCCTAGGCCATCGCGCAGCCACTGCACGACGGCGCCGCCGACGAAGACGCTGCCTTCGAGCGCGTATTCAGTGGCATCTCCAATTTTCCAGGCGACCGTGGTGACCAGGCGATTCGAGGACGGCACGGCGCGGCGGCCCGTGTTCTGCAACATGAAGCAACCGGTGCCGTAGGTGTTCTTGGTCATGCCGGGCTTGGTGCAGCGCTGCCCAAACAGAGCGGCTTGCTGATCTCCGGCAATGCCCGCGATGGGAACTCCGTCAAGGCCTTTTACGCCGCTGATATCCGCGTATATCTCGCTGCAAGAGCGCACCGCCGGCATCATCGAAAGCGGGACGCCCAAAAGCTCCAGTAGTTCGCGATCCCACTCGCCAGTGTGAATGTTGAACAGCATGGTTCGCGATGCGTTGCTGGCGTCGGTGGCGTGGAGGCGTCCCTTCGTTAGCTTCCAGAGCAGCCAGCTGTCGACTGTACCGAAGGCGAGTTTGCCTGCTTCCGCAAGGCTGCGCGCGCCGGGGACATTGTCCAGAATCCATGAAATCTTGGTGGCCGAGAAGTAGGCATCGATCAGCAATCCGGTGCGCTGCTGGATCAAAGGTCCATGGCCATCGTTGCGAAGACGCACGCATAAATCCGCAGTGCGGCGATCCTGCCAGACGATCGCGTTGTGGATTGGCTTTCCAGTGTCGCGCTCCCAGACGACGGTCGTCTCCCGCTGGTTCGCGATGCCGACCGCCGCTACATCGGATGCGGTGGCACCCATCTTCTTGAGGGCTTTAATTGCGACGGCAACTTGAGAAGAGATGATCTGCTGTGGATCGTGCTCGACCCATCCCGGCTGAGGGAATATTTGATCGAACTCTCGCTGCGCGACCGCACAAACGGCTCCGCTTTGATCGAATAAGAGTGCTCGCGAACTGGTTGTGCCCTGATCGAGCGCTAGAACGTATTTCACGGGGCCTCCCAAAATTTTGTACCCGGCAGAGATTAGCGAGCAGCGTCTCTACGAGCGCTGCAGGAAGCGGCGAATTCCGAAATCGTACAGGGCCGCGCCCGCCAAACCGCCGAGCAATGGAGCGACAATGGGAATCCACCACACATGTGTGCCGTCGGTGAGACCGTTGTTGCGGAAACCGGCGAGCACAGTAAAGAGCCGTGGCCCGAAGTCGCGCGCGGGATTGATGGGGTATCCGTGCATGCCTCCAAAACTCATCCCTATGGCGACAACGACAAGACCGATCATCGCCGGCGCCATGTTCGACCCGGGCGGCGCATTGAATTCATCAGTGATCGCGAAAATGAGGAGCATCAGCAGGCCCGTGCCGATGAGTTGATCGAGAAAGCCGGCCTGCGGGAGACCCGGAAACGCGGGAAACGTCGTGAATACGCCAGCGGTGCTTTGAAGTTGTGGATCCACCTGGTGAAATGCGGGGCGATAGTTCCAGAATACCAAAGCCGCTGCGGCGAATGCTCCAGCGGTTTGAGCGATGGAGTACGGGATCACCTTTCTCCAAGGAAACTTGCGAAACACCGCGACTGCGAGGGTTACAGCCGGATTCAGGTGCGCACCCGAGATCTTTCCGGCGATATAGATGCCCATCGTCACGCCGAGTCCCCAGCCGAGCGTAATGTTGGTAAACCCGCCATGAATCGTTTCGCCGGGATTTCTGCTGGGGAACAGGAGCACCATAGCCACCACTCCTGTGCCAAACAGAATCAGGACAAAGGTGCCCAGGAACTCGGCTATGAGTTCCGCCATCAAACCAGGTTTCGACGTCATCGCACCCCCAAAGTGCAACCGCGCTTCGCAACAGCGAAGTAGTCTACCAAGCCCGCTACGTTTCCGGTCATCTTTCGGATTTGCTACCTCGCCTGCCAGGACGACTCTAATGACCAATAGTTAACGCGTAGGAAGATTTCCGCTTGACATTTCTCCTCAGCTCCTTAAGATAGAAAAATATTTATTCAGCATACTGAATATTCATTCATTATGAATAAAACGCTGCGTCAAAGAGCCGTTCTCGATGTCCTGAAGCATGGCTCCGTCGCCAGCCAGGAAGACCTGCAGAGACATCTGCGGCGGCGGGGATTCAAGGTCGGGCAGGCAACGCTTTCGCGGGACATTCGCGACTTGAATCTGAGCAAAACATCGCACGGATATTCCCTGCCCCAGGGTGATAACGGGACGGGAATTGCCTTGCCTCCGGTGTCGCGGTTGGTGCGCGAGTTTGTGCTGGATATCCGTTCGGCGCAGAACCTGCTGGTGATCAAAACAATTGTGGGCAGCGCGCAACCGGTGGCAGCGGCGTTGGACGAAACCGACTGGCCGCAGCTGGTAGGGACGATTGCCGGCGACGACACAATCCTGATTGTCTGCCCGGACAAAGACGAGGCGAAGACGCTGGCCGGCCGCATCGAGGAAATGCTGGGGTAGATGGGGACAAGACTCAAAACTGCGGTGCTGGGGGCGACGGGCTATTCCGGCCTGGAGTTGACGAGGATTCTTTTGCGCCATCCGCGGCTGGAGAAACCGCTGCTGCTGCGGCGCTCGGCTGACAGCGGCAGCACGGCCGATCTCGCGGATATTTTTCCCGTACTGTCCGGCAACGGCGGCTTCCCGCTGCACTCTTTTTCCTGGCCGTCGCTCAAGCAGCAGGGAGTGAAACTGTTGTTCCTGGCAACGCCTCATGAAGTATCGCGCTCAGTGGTGCCGGAAGCGGTGGCGAAAGGCATTCGCGTGATCGATCTGAGTGGCGCATGGCGGCTGAAGCAAGAGCACCATCGGGCTATTTACGGCTTTCAGGATTCGGATGCGTTGACGGCAGCGCAGTTGACTGAAAAGGCGGTCTACGGCTTGCCAGAATTGAATGGCGACCGCATCGCCAATGCAGACCTGGTGGCGAATCCCGGATGCTATGCGACCTCGATCATTCTGGCGCTCGCTCCGCTGCTGAAAGCCGGTGTGATCGACCGCAGCCGCGGCATCATTTCCGATTCGAAATCCGGAGTGTCGGGCGCGGGCAAAGAGCCTACGGCCAAGACGCATTTTGTGTCCGTGGCCGACAATCTCTCAGCGTATTCCGTATTCAATCACCGGCACATGGGTGAGATCGTGGAACAACTTGCCCTGGAGGATCAAGACCTGATCTTCACCCCGCACCTGTTGCCGATTCCGCGCGGAATTCTCTCGACGATTTATGCGCATCTCAGCCGCGAGATGACGCCGCTCGAAGTGGAATCATGTTTTCGCAATTTTTATGCGGGCAAACGCTGGGTGCGGATTTTTCAGACGCCGAAGCTTCCGCAAGTACAGTTTTCCCTTCACACGAATTATTGCGATCTCGGATTTTGCCTGGCGGAGGATGGCCGGCGGCTGGTGCTGATTTCATGCATCGACAACTTGCTGAAGGGCGCGGCCGGGCAGGCAGTGCAGAACATGAATCTGATGTACGGATGGGGCGAGGAAGAGGGGCTGCAGTGACGATCGTCATCAAAATTGGAGGCGCGGCGCTAGAAGAAGCCGCCACGCTGCGCAAATGTGCGCGGGCGATCGCCGAACTCGCGCAGGATGGTCACCGCGTGGCCGTGGTACACGGCGGGGGCAGCGCTTTGACCCGAGTGCTGAAGCAACTCGGGAAGCAAAGCGAATTCATCGGCGGTCTACGCGTCACTGATGCCGAGACGCGCGATGTGGCATTGATGGTATTGGGCGGAATGGTGAACAAAAAACTGGTGGCAGCGATTCAGGCCGCTGGGATGCCGGCGATGGGATTCTGTGGCGGCGACGGCATGTCGTTCCGCGCTCGGCGCAAGCAGGTCAGCGGAAATGATCTGGGGTTCGTGGGTGAGATTTGCTTTGCCGAACCCTGTTGGATCGAAGCGCTGTGGCAGCAAGGCGGCATTCCGGTGCTGGCTTCGCTTGCTCTGGGCGCCGACGGCGAATACTACAACGTGAATGCCGATGAGATGGCAGCGGCTTGCGCTGCAGCCTGCCATGCCAACGCCCTCATCTTCCTCACGGATGTGCCCGGAGTGAAGGATGCTGCGGGCGCCGTCATTCCCTGGCTTAGCACAAAACAGGCGCAGGATCTTGCTGCCGGATCGGTGGTCAGCGGCGGCATGTTGCCCAAGCTGGCCGCCTGCACGCAGGCGCTGAAGCAAGGCGTCGGCCGAGTGCGAATCTTGCCCGCCACAGAAGCGGAGGCGCTGCCGCAGTTTTATCTGACCAAATTGAATTGTGGAACGGAAGTTACGTGCGCATGAGGAATGCGCTTGCTCAGAGAAAGAGGAGACAAAGTTGAACACCCCATTGCAACCGCGGACGCCGGCAGTGCCGGAAACTTTTCCCGGCATCTTCTGGTGTCCAGACCTGGTATCGACGCGCGACCTTGGGCCCCAGGGAGTCCGGGCGGTGTTGCATCTCACAGACTTAATGAAGTCTCGTCCGTCGGTTTTTCAGCGCTCGCTTGCCGGAAAACAGATGGTCATGTTTTTCGAAAAGCCTTCTCTGCGCACCCGGCTGACGTTTGAATCAGGAATGGTGAGCCTCGGCGGAACGGCTATGTTCGTGGACCAATCGAAGGCACGCCTCGATGCGCGCGAGAAACTGAGCGACATCGCGCATAATCTCGAGCGCTGGGTAGATGTGATCGTGCTGCGCACCTTCGCACAGGAGACGATTGAGGGCATGGCGCGGCACGCTTCCGTTCCGGTGATCAACGCGCTCAGTGATCTGGAGCATCCCTGCCAGGCGCTGGCTGACTACTTCACGCTGCAGGAGAGATTCGGCGATGTGGGGAAACTCCGCTTGGCGTACGTCGGAGACGGCAACAATGTGGCGCACTCGCTGCTGCTTACTTGCGCCTGCCTGGGTTCGTCCATTCGCATCGCTACGCCGAAAGGCTACGCGTGCAACCCGCAGATCGTTGCCGATGCGCGCAAGATCGCAAAACAGACTGGCGCGCAAATTGAATTTCTCACGGACCCTCATGCCGCGGTCGCAGGCGTCGATGCCATTTACACCGACGCCTGGGCCAGCATGGGGCAGGAGGAAGAGTCCGCGGAACGCGCTCAGATATTCCCGCCCTACCAGGTAAATCGAAACTTGATGGCGGAAGCTGCGCCCCATGCGGTGTTCATGCATTGCCTACCCGCGCACCGCGGAGAAGAAGTTACCGACGAGGTGATGGATGGCGACCATTCCGTGATCTTCGAGCAGGCCGAAAACCGGCTTCACGTGCAGAAATCCATCCTTTATTTATTGTTGGGCGGCGCAGTGCGCCTGCCCGCAAGGAGCGCTCATGCCTGAAAAAGTTGTTCTCGCGTATTCCGGTGGACTCGACACTTCCATCATTATTCCGTGGCTGAAAGAAAATTATTCCTACGACGTCATCGCGATGGTGGGCGACGTCGGCCAGGGAGATGACATTGAGGCAGTGGTCGAGAAGGCTTATGCGACCGGCGCCAGCAAGGTGATCGTCGAAGACCTGCGGGAAGAGTTCCTCACTGGTTATGTCTTCCCCGCTCTGAAGGCCGGCGCCGTATACGAGCACAAGTATCTGCTGGGAACTTCGCTGGCCCGCCCGGTAATCGCGAAACATCAGGTGGAAGTGGCGTTGCGCGAGGGCGCGATCGCAGTTGCGCACGGATGCACGGGCAAAGGCAACGATCAGGTGCGCTTTGAGCTGACCTACCAGGCGCTCGCTCCGGAATTGAAGATCATTGCGCCGTGGCGCGAGTGGACTTTGAAGTCGCGCGAGGATTGTCTCGATTATGCGGAGGCACACGGAATTCCTGTGGCCGCGAGCCGCGAGAAGATTCACAGCCGCGACCGCAACCTGTGGCACATCAGCCACGAGGGCGGCGAGTTGGAGGATGCCGGGAACGCGCCGCTGCGGACAACGTGGCAGATCACACGCTCGCCGCAAGACGCGCCGGACAAGGACGAACAGGTCAGCATCGGATTCGCGCAGGGAGTACCGGTTTCCGTGAACGGGATGGAAATGGATCCGGTGTCGCTGGTCGAGTTGCTGAATGAGATCGGCGCGCGGAATGCAGTCGGACGAGTGGATCTGGTTGAGAACCGCTTCGTGGGAATTAAGTCGCGCGGATGCTATGAGACGCCCGGCGGTACGCTTTTGATTACGGCGCATCGCGAACTGGAGGCGCTCTGCCTGGAGCGTGATGTCGCGCACTTCAAGCAGCACATCGGGCTCAAGTATGCGGAACTGGCTTACTTTGGCCTGTGGTTCACGCCATTGCGCGAAGCTCTGGATGCTTTTGTCGAAAAGACGCAAGGGCAGATGACCGGCAAAGTAACGCTGTCGCTTTATAAGGGCAACGTCTCCGTAGTGAGCCGCGAGTCCGAGAATTCTCTCTACCGTACGGATCTCTCGTCGTTCACCATGGGTGATAGCTACGACCAGAAAGATGCGGCGGGATTCATTCGCATACTGGGACTGCCCTCTCGCTCGCGGGCACTTAGCCGCGCGGAGGTCGCGCGATGAAGATGTGGTCAGGACGGTTCCGGCAGCCGCTGGATCCTGAGTTCGAGCGCTGGCAGCGGTCCTTCGACTTCGACGTCCGCCTGCTGCGTTATGAACTGGCAGCCAGCGGTGCGCACGCGCAGGCGCTCAAAGCTGCGGGCGTTCTTTCTGCCGACGAACTGATCAGCATCCTGCAGGGGCTGGAGCAGATCGGCGAAAAGGCTGCCGCTTCGCCTGCATTCATAGAAGACAGCGAGGCCGAAGACGTGCACCACTTCGTAGAAAAACAACTCGCCGCAGTGATCGGCGACACGGGCTACAAACTGCATAGTGGCCGCAGCCGGAATGAGCAGATCGCAACGGACCTGCGCCTGTACACCAGAGCGGCGATCGATCAACTGCGGCATGAATTGGGTGAACTGTGCAGCGTGATCGTGGAACGCGCGGAGCAGGCTTCTGATGTGGCCATGCCCGCATACACACACTTGCAGCGGGCCGAGCCGGTACTAGTGGGTCATTGGCTGTTGGCTTATGTCGAAATGCTGTTGCGCGACGCCGATCGTCTGGCGGATTGCCGCAAGCGGTTGAACCTTTGTCCCCTGGGCTCGGGTGCAGTCGCAGGGGCAACATTGTCTCTCGACCGCGCCCTTATGGCGGAGAGTCTCGGCTTCGATGGTCCAACCGCTAACAGCGTGGATGCCACGAGCGACCGTGATTTTGTCATCGAATTCGTCAACGCTCTGGCGCTGCTGGCCGCGCATCTCAGCCGCTGGGCAGAGGAGATGATTCTGTTTTCTACCCAGGAGTATGGATTCGTTGGGCTTCCCGAGGCGTACTCGACCGGCAGCAGCGCCATGCCGCAGAAAAAGAATCCCGATCTGCTCGAATTGGTGCGCGGTAAAAGCGGGCGCGTCGTGGGCAATGGAACCGGCCTGATGATCACGGTTAAAGGTTTGCCGCTCGCCTACAACAAAGATCTGCAGGAAACGCAGGAGCCGCTGTTCGACTCGGCCGATACTCTCCTGCAAATCGTGCCGCTGGTCACGGGATTCATGAAAGCGGTGGAGTTTCATCAGGAACGCATGGAACAAGCTGCCGGCTCCAGCTTTATGAATGCGTGGGCGGGAGCGACCTACCTGGTGAAGCGTGGTGTTCCTTCACGACTGGCGCACGAACGCATCGGCAAGGCGGTGCAACTGTGTCTCGAGCGCCACTGTGAAATGCAGGACCTGCCGCTGGCCGATCTTCGACAACTCGACGCGGCTTTTGACGAAGAGTTTTATGAATCTTTGAAATTGTCTTCAGTATTGGCGGTGCACGACGTTCTCGGAGGTACAGCGCCAGCCCGGGTGCGGCAAGCAATTGGCGCTGCCAGGAAGAAAATCGGGTATCTTCGCGAGGAGGTCCATGCGCACGCGTAAAGCCATTCTGCCGGATGCGCAGCAGATCCATGAACTGATCGCGGCTTACTCCGGTGACGGCACACTGCTGCCGCGCACGCTGCCGGAAATCTGTGAGAACGTCCGGGACTTCGTCGTCCTCGAACAGGAGGATGGAGCCATCATCGGATGTGGAGCCCTGCACCTTTACGGAACCCACCTCGCCGAGATTCGTTCGATCACCGTCGCACCATGGGCGCAGGGCAAAGGCGGCGGCGGCCGGCTAGTAAAGGCGCTGCTGGCCGAAGCGAAACGCCATTGCGTGGACTGCATCTGCCTTTTCACGCGCAAGCCGGATTTCTTCGCGGGGCAGGGATTCTCGGTGGCGCAGCGCGAAGATTTGCCGGACAAGATATACAAAGACTGCCACGCCTGTCCGCGTTTTCACTGCTGCGATGAAGTGGCGATGGTGCGGGGCCATCTGCCGAAATTCGCAATCCTTCCGGAACCCGCGAACTGGCTGGTGAAGCTGCAGGGTTGGGCACCGAACGCAACCGATCAGACGGGCTCTAGTTAACTTCGCGGGCGCCGTCTTCGGCGCTGCAAAGGTAAGTCTGTGGATCGATGCCAGTGGCTTGACGATAGTGCTCTGCAATTTTCGCGGCGAACTCCGCTGCATTCTCCTCACGAACCAGGTTGACCGTGCATCCTCCAAAGCCGCCCCCGGTCATCCGCCCACCGATAAAGCCAGGCAAGCCTTCAGCAGATTCGACCATGATGTCGAGTTCGCGACAGCTCACTTCATAGAGGTCGCGCAGGCTAAAGTGTGACTCACGCATGAACTGGCCCACTTTGCTTAAATCGCCTTCTTGCAGCGCCCGCGCCATATCAAGCGTTCGCTGATTTTCGTGGATGACGTGAGTGCATCGTTTCAGGACGGGGGCAGAAAGATCCTTCGAGTGCTGCTCGAGTACGTCGAATGAGACATCGCGCAAAGCACGAATCGTGGGCTGCCATTGCGCGAAAGATCGGACGCCTTCCTCACATTCTGCGCGGCGCTGGTTGTAGGCGCCGGTGGCCAGATCGTGTTTCACCATCGTATTGCAGACCACGATGCGGATTCGCGACGGTATCGGAGCGAACTTGTATTCCAGTGAACGGCAATCGAGAAGCAAGGCGTGCCCCGCTTTGCCCATGCAGGAAACGAATTGGTCCATGATGCCGACGCGGGCGCCGACAAATTCGTTTTCAGCACGGCGGCAGAGCTTGGCGATCTCGGGCAGAGGGATATGCGCTTTCCCGAGGCTGGTAAATGCCAGAGCAGACGCCACTTCAATCGCCGCGGAAGAGCTGAGGCCCGCGCCAATCGGGACTTCTCCGTGCACTAGCAGATTCGCGCCCGAAAAATTGCATCCGCGCTCGCGAAGAATCTTGGCGACTCCAACAATGTAGTCACACCAGAGGCCAGAGCGCTGCCCGGGCAGATGGTCCACATCGAAGTCGCAGTCGTTGGGATATTCCTGCGAGTGAATCACAAGCTTGTGGTCTGGTCGCGCCGCAACCGCCACATAAGCCGAGAATCCCAAGGCGGCAGGCATGACGAATCCGTCATTGTAGTCGGTGTGTTCGCCGATCAGGTTCACGCGTCCCGGGGCGCGGAAAATCCTGGGCTGCTGACCGAATCGCTGCTCGAATTGTTGGGCGAGTTCGCGCCAGTTCATGTTGAAGTACGGATTAACTATAGTTAACACGATCGTCGGTGCCGGCCTGCTCACGAGCGAATGCCCGCGCAAAACGGATCTTGAGGGTCGAGCACCAGCTCCGCTTCCGCATTCACAAAGGCTGAACCCTTGATGCTGGGATAGACTTTGCCATCTCGAACGGAAATGCTGCCTTCGAAAACGCTACCGACAATGCTTTCCTGTTTCCAGACCTGACCTTCGCGGATTTTCCCGTCGGCATAAAGGCAGGCGAGTTTGGCGCTGGTGCCGGTGCCGCAGGGGGAACGATCATAGGCTTTACCGGGACAAAGTACAAAATTTTGGCTGTCGACCGAAGGCGAATTGGATGGCCCAAATAACTCGATGTGATCGATCTCTTGTTGGTCGGCACCGGTAATTCCGTGCCGGTTGAGAGACTGCCGAATCGCCCACGTGAAGTTCGTCAGCTGCTCAATATTTTTGAGTGACAATTCAAGACTGTGCTCGCGGACAAGAAAAAACCAGTTCCCTCCCCAGGCAACGTCGCCGCGTACTGCACCATAACCCGGAACATCCACCTCGACATTTGAGGCGAGGCGATAGCTGGCAATATTGTTGACGGTGACTTTGCCGTCGGGATGGAGAATTGCGGTCACGGTCCCCACGGGAGTTTCAATGCGGTGTTCTCCCGCCGCGATGCGTTTCAGAAATGAGAGCGTGGCCATCAGGCCGATGGTCCCGTGCCCGCACATGCCAAGATACCCGACATTATTGAAGAAGATCACTCCGGTGGCACACGTCGGATCCGTGGGTTCGCACAATAACGCGCCGACCATGACATCCGACCCGCGAGGCTCATTGACGACCGCGGATCGGAACGCATCATGGTCCCTCCGAAAGCGCAGCAGGCGATCGGCAGGGGGTCCGTCGCCCAAGTCCGGACCTCCGCTGAGAACCACCCGGGTGGGCTCGCCCCCAGTGTGAGAGTCAATCACCCGCACTCTTTGGCACGCACGGTCAGTCATCAATCAGATATTCACGATATCGCTTTGTTCAAGCAACACAAAGAGATTGTACGAATTATTTCGCTTTATGGGGTCGCAGGAGATAAGTAGCCGCGACACGCTTCACTTTAAGGGATGGCCTCGCCTGCGGGATTAAAGCTGATTCCGGCCACAGGCTTGCCGGAGGCCAGAACTCCGCGGATGCGGTCACGGTTCGGGCCGGCTTCGTGAATGGCGCCTGATAGACAGTTGACGACGTCGGATATTTGCGTCTGCGGAGGTAGCCGAAAAATCCATGGGATATTCGTTGATGTGAGCGCGCGATCGGAGGAAAGCGCCATTACAGGTACGAAAGACTTCACGGCAATCTGCTCGGCGAGATGGCTGGAGTTGCGGTCGAGCGCAATCAGCGCGAGAACATGATCCTGGTAAACGGCTTTCACCAGGTCGCTTGAAGCCTTTCCCCACGATGTCTCCGAGGGAATGGCGATCAGTGAAATATTCTTGCCAGTGGCATGGAGAGCGGTTAGCAATTGAAGCATCTGCGACGACCTGACAGCATCGCCTGCATGAGGACCAAAAACTCCGATCCGCAGGTCAGTTGAACTCTCATCGGGCGTGGATGGTCCCGTGTATTGAACTCCATTCTCTCCAACTTGAGCGTAAGGCTTTTCCATTGTGACGCGCCGGTATTCAATTTGCCCATTGTGGACGTGACCGAGGTACATGGGGGCGATGTTCTTGCAGTTCGGATCGAAGATCATATCGCCGGTTACGCCCTTGAAGCTGGTCAGCCCGGTGAGAGCGTCGCGAATACGGCCTTTGTTCAGGCCGGCGCGGCAGATCGCATCGAGCAGAATCCGCATCTGGTCGTAGGCGAGCGCGGCGAAGTGGTCGGGCTTCTCGTGGTAGCGAGCCTCGTAGCGCGCCTGGAAATCGAGCCAGCGCGGATCGGTGCGAGTAGGATCGTAAGGATAGACTGCTTCAAAATTTTCCGCGGCCTGCCCCGCAAGCTTGACGAGTTCCTCGCCAATCGTGCGGTGACTGCCGAAGACGCGCTGCTTCATGCCCAGTTCCTGCATCTGCTGCAGGATCATCGCAGCCGGACCGATGTCGGTCCATAACACAATCGCATCCGCGCGCGAGTCTTCGATTACCCGCAGTTGGCGGCGAAAATCGGTGTCGCCACGCATGAACTTCTGCTCGATCACCACCGGATGGCCGAGCCGACGGGATGCGTCGCGAAACTTGATGACCCCGAAGCGCCCGTAACGATCGTTGACTCGAAGCAGCGCAACCCTCTTAAGACCGAGTTCGGTATAGATGTGGCGAGCCAACGTGTAGCCCTGGACGCGATCGTCCTGAAGCACGGTGAAATACCACGGAATGATGGTTTCCGGAATGGTCGGGTCGGTGGAGGCGCTGTTCACCAGCGGAGTTTCACCTTTTAGCGTGAGACGAAGTGCGATGTGCGTGGATTCGGAACTGATGGAGCCGAACATTGCCCAGACCTTATCGTCATAAATCATGCGGACGGCATCGTTGGAAGCCGCGCCCCAAATAGCGGAATCCTTCGACGGCCCGGCGGTTGCGGTCGTGCTGTTTTGCCAGTTGTCGTAATCGTTGTGAGTGATGAGGCGAAAAGGTTTGCCGCCATACCCGCCGCCGGCATTTGCCTCGTCAATCGCCATTGCGGCGCCGTTCAGCATGCGAGCGCCGAGCGCCTGGTCGGGATGATCGTAGAGGGGCGCAAGGAAACCGATCCGGATCTCACTCAGGTCTTTGAGATCCGGATCGGGAATGTCACGCGCCGCCCCGTTGTACTCGATCAAGTCCTGATAGAACTCGTGGTACGGAGTCGTGAACTTGGAGAACGGGCGCAGGTCCTCCGGCGCTCCGGTATAGGGCTTCAACGAACGCAGAGCGGGTGGGCCCGCAGCATTCTTACCGCAGGCGCATGGGGCGGCGGGCGCTTGGGCCCAAGCTGTATACGCGAGCGCGACGTAGATCACGACAACAGAAACGAGACGCATGATCTTAGTCCTTCGGCGAATCCTGCCGGAACATCGCAATCGCTTCAATTTCCACTAATAGATCCGGGCGGCACAGAATTGCCTGGATGCCGGTGGACGCGGGCAGAGGATCAAGTCCCTGCATTTTGTAGAACGCGCTGCGCTCCTCGTTGAACGCCTGATAATCGCGCTCGATGTCGCGCAGGTAGCAGGTGGTGCGAACAATGTCGCGCCACGTCGCCCCTTCGGACGCCAGCAGCTTGGTGATGTTGTCGAATGTCCGCCGGACTTGACCGCGGAGGTCGCCCACGTGCACGGTGCGGCCCGCATCGTCAATGCTGGCGGTGCCCGAGATCAGCAAAATGCTGAGCCCGTTCAGATCGATCCGCATGCCGCGGGAAAACGCGCTTCCGTAATCGTAGGCTTCGTTTAGAGCGGTGTGATTGGTAATCGCCCGCTTCACAACGGGGGCGGCGGCCACTTCCGCGAATAGCTCTTCAACATTCATAGGTATGCGCTCCTGACTTTTTCTTACTTCTTTCCCTTTGTCTTCTCGCTGTTGAATACTTTTGCTAGTGAGACGGACTCCTTCTGTCGAATCCCGTGGCTCAATCCCTTGGCGGTGGCGACCCAGATGTCGTCTCCCTGAAAATCAACTCCCAGAATGTAGTTGTGCGCAGGAGCTGTTTGAACGGGAACGGCCTTCACGCTCCCGCTTGCGTCGCGCACCAGCATCTCCGGTTTGTGGGTGTCGAGAGCGGGACGGTACACCGCCCAATTCGTGCCGTCGTAGTAGGCAAGGCCTTTGTCGGTCGAGAACCATGCTCGATTGGCATCGACACCTTTGATCTGACTCAGGAAATTGCTGGGTAGGCCGCTGTCTTTGCTGAGAAAGTTGTGCCAGTAGCGGCCATCGTATCGGCTAGCGCCGAAGTAGGTTGCAACCCACAAAATCTTATCGACATAGCTGACCGAAGTCGTGATCTCGTGGATGAGGCCCTGGTCTTTCATCACAACCATCTCGGTCTCGCCGTCGGGATCGTTGTAGTCTTTCCAGCGCTCGGTCTTCTGGTCGTACTCGAGCACGCCGCCACCCCAGACTGCGTAATAGACCTTGTCATCCGCGGGAGCGACGGCATAGGTCCAAATCTCGTACATCGGAGTGTTGGTCGCATTGAAAAGCGACCACTGCCCAGTGCGCGTATTCAAGCGGCTCGCGCCTGCGGCGGTGGCGGTCCAGACGAAATCGCTCTGCACGCCGACGCCATACACAATGTCGTTGCTCAGTCCGGAGTTCAGTTGCGTGAAGGTATCGATGCGACCAGCGGAGATGCGGCTGAGGCCGCCCATGGTTCCGACCCAAAGATCGCCAGTCCGATTATCAACTGCCAGCGAAAGCACAGCCTGATGCGCAAGCCCATCTGCGGGACGAAAGACCTTCCACGCGCCGTTGTCGTACAAACCGAGGCCATTTTCTGTTCCCGCCCAGACGCGCTTACCATCGACCAGAACGCAGAAGACGTGGTTGTCTGGCAAACCGTTCGCAGTGGTGAAGTTTTCCCAGCGGAACATGGGTAACTCTTGCGCCCTTGCCAGGCAACCAGCCAGAAGCAAAGCGAACAGCACGAAGGTTAATTTTGTCTTCTTCATAACGTCTTCAGGTACTCGATCAAGTCGTTCAATTCATCTTTGGTCAGATCGTTGCTCACGCCGTGCGTGTCTTTCGGGTTGTATACGGTCCAAATCTCTTCCAGAGAACGCGCCGAACCATCGTGTAGATAAGGTGCGGAGTACGCGACGTTGGGGAGTTGGGGTACATCCACGACGGGCGAGCGATCGGTGAGCTTTCCCGAGCCGACGTCAACCTGCTTCTGACTGGTGAATTTCGGTCCGCTGTGGCAATGCGTGCACTGATTCGTATCTGCGATAGGAGCGCCGCTTTTGGATTTCGTCCGCTCGAAGAGGGCTTTGCCCCGCTCTTGGGCCGGCGTTAGTTCTGCGCTCGAGGACCGGTAACGATTGGGCCGATACGGTAACGAGTAAACGAACGTAACCAGGTCGGTCAGTTGTTGCGGATTAAAACTCTGCGAGCGAAAGAAGAATTTCTCCGTTCGCGGGCCGCACTCGGTGGGCATGTCGGGATTACCGCCGTTCCACTTAAAGGGCTCCGTTCCTGCGAGGCTTTCGAGCGAGCGGTTGTCGACGATGTCTTTGCCGAAACCATCTGGTTCAAGATCCCATTGCAACCCGTCAATAGTGGCATCGAGATGGCAATTGGAGCAGCCGAACTGGCCTTGAAATGCGAAGTCAGCCGTATAGAAGAGGCGCTCGCCGCGTCGGAGAGCGTCGACTTTCTTTGGCCCGCCAAGGTCAATTTTGGATACAACGTTGTTGTTGGCTGTGTCGATGATCGCGATGTCGTCATCGAGACGATTGGCGACGTAGAGTCGCTTGCCGTCCGGGGAGAGCAACACTCCGCGTGGATTGTGGCCGACTGGAATTCTTGCCGATACATATTCCGCCGACGCCGACAGATCGTTTGCAAATGCATGACGCCGGCTGCGGACGGTTGCCAGCAGTTGCGGCGCGTCAATCACGGTGACGCTCTGCGCTCCGGCGGTTGTCAGAAAAATCTTCGACTTATCCGGCGTGATCGCAACGCCCCACGGCAATGCGTAATAACGATCGAGTTCGTCCAGCGGAACCTGGACAAGTCCGCCAACATCCTCACCAAACAAGGTGAGCGAATCGCCGAACGCCCAGCCGTGCTCGACGTGCGCCAGCGGAATCAGATTCTTGGGCCGGAGTTGGGCGGCCACGCCGAGCTTGCCATCGGACGATATGGCGACGTGGAACACGCCGGCAACGTTGCGCAATGCCTTGCGCTCGACCACCGTTTGGGTTCCGGTATCAATGACCGTGATCTCCGAGTTCGGCGGCGTGCGGAATGCCCCTGCATTCGGATAAATGTGGGTGCAGTAAATCCACTTGCCATCGGGAGACAAGGCCAGGTAGCTGGCACCGCGTCCGGCGAGAAGGCGCTTGATCTCCTGTCCGGTCTTGAGGCTGATCACCGAGATATCGTTGCTGAGACGGTTGGCAACGTAGAGAGTCTCGCCCGCGCGATCTATCACAACTCCGCTCGGCTCGAAACCTGTCGGCAGGGTCAGGACAACTTCCCGCCAGCTCGTGTTGATCACAGAAACCGTGTCCGACCAGGCATTGGTGATATAGAGACGGCTTCCATCCGGCGAGAGAGCGATTCCGCGCGGAACGTGGCCTACGGGGATCGTTGCTACGACTTTGCTCGATTGCACATCCACCACGCGCACTTCATCGCTATCCTGGCAGACGACATAGAGCAGGCGCCCGTCCGAGGAGAATGCCATTTCAATCGGCGAGAGGTATCGTTCTTTTACAATCGACGACTGTTGCGGAGCCGAGCGAGCCGCAACGCCCAACAGAGCAACACTGAAGAGGCCGAGTACTTTCATCATCAGCCGAAAGCTCGCGTGATGCATCGCGCTCGGCGCCATCTACGGTTCCTCCACCGTGAGTACTCGATCCACCGCAATGTTCTCGAGGACCTGATCTTGCCCGCTGGGCCAGTGGATGGTGAGCTTGTCCGCTTTGGCCGACGCACCCAGGCCGAAATGAACGCGGCCATCATCTTGTGAGAGATAACCAGAGCCCGCAATGCGCTCGGCGATCTGCCTGCGGCCGCCCGCCAGCACTTCAAGGTGCGCACCAATACCATCCCGGTTTGACTTCTTCCCTTTCAATTTCACAGTGAGCCAGTGATTGCTGTTTTGCGAAACGTTGTGCAGCAGCGTGGCGGGCGCGCCCAGATTGACGACAAAGGCATCCACTTTCCCGTCGTTGTCGTAATCGGCGAAGCAGGCGCCACGCGAGACCGTCTTAACATCAAGCACCGGTCCGGCGTCGCGCGACACGTCGGCGAACTTGCCGTTTGCCAGACCGCGAAACAGCGACTGTTCTTGCGGTACGAGATGAATCAATCCGCCGTGAAAGACCAGGATGTCGAGCCAGCCATCGTTGTCGAAGTCGTAAATGCCGCTGCCCCAACTGGTGTACTGGGCTGTGGCTTGTGAGACGCCCGAACTTGGGCCAATGTCCTCGAATCCGTTCGCGCCGGTGTTGCGCATCAGGCGGTTGTACTTGGAATCTGTGACCCAGAGATCAACGCGGCCGTCGCCATCGACATCGGCAAACACCGGGCCCATAGCCGAAGTGCTCTCGCCGTTTTGCCCGTAGGCCACGCCCAGCTCGCCCGCGATTTCCTCGAAAGTGCCGTCGCGCTTGTTGCGGAAAAGCAAATTCTCGGTCTTATCGTTGGCAACGTAGATGTCGGGATAGCCGTCGCCGTCAAAGTCAGCAGCGGTCACGCCCATGGTGCGGCCCTTGTATGATCCGATGCCCGACTTGTCGGTGACATCGGTAAAGGTTCCGTTGCAGTTGTTGTGGTAGAGACGGTTGGTATCGCCGGCGTAGTCGAGCGGCCCGGGATAGTTGTCAGCAGAGTAATAATTGCGGTACTTGGGATCGAACTTCACGTAACGTCCCACGAAAAGATCGACGCAGCCGTCGCGATCGTAGTCGAGCCAGGCGGAACTAATCGACCAGCCGTCCACCTGGATGCCGGCCTTGGTCGTCACGTCAGTAAATGTGCCATCGCCATTATTGTGGTAGAGAATTGCGCGGCCATAGCCCGTGACGAAAAGATCCACGAAGCCGTCGTTGTCGAAGTCGGCGGCGATCGCCGCCATGCCATAGATGTTCGCCGCGACTCCGGCCTGGTCGGTAACGTCGGTAAAGGTGCCGTCGCCGTTGTTGCGGTAGAGATGATTGTGCGGCGGAGTCGCCGGCAGCTGCTTGAGCGGATATGGATGCATGCCGTCCTCGAGCGGCTTGCCGCTTGCCACGTAGAGATCGGGAAATCCGTCATTGTTGTAGTCGAACCAGACACAACCGGCGCCGGTACTTTCCAGCAGAGAGCCGAGTTGCTGTGCGCCGAAACTGTGAGTGAACTGAATGCCTGACTTTCCAGTTGCGTCTTCGAACCGGATGGTGCTCGAGGTCTGCGCCATCAGGCCGGAGGACAATAAAAGTAAAAGAGCCAGACACGATTTCACGCTAATGTCCTCCTGCAGCGCTTTGGGCGGCTTTGCCGGTCATGTCCGCTGGCGTCGTGGATTTCAGGAGCGTCATCGGGACGGCATTTTCCGGAGCTGTTTCTGGCCCGGCATGGCATCCGACGCAGACGCGCTGCTCGCCGCGCCGCATCCAGAAATATCCCGCCTCACGCTTCAAGGTCTTACCGGCGGCGTCGAGCAGTTCGACTTGGAGAGGTTGCTCGTTTGGGACTTGCACAAAAAAGGATCCGTCTTCCTCAACTGGTGCTGTACCCAAAAAGCGGGCCTTGCCCGTGTCGTCGCGGGTGTAGAGCCGAACGGAGCGAATCGAACCAGATGCAAACGAGTATTTCGACGTGTACGCGTTCAGGCAAAGCAGATTTGCATTCGGCCAGTCATGCAAGCCGGAGGGATGCCGGTTGGGAATCGCGCGTTGCGCCAGCAACACTGGCCGAATCAGATTCAATCCCGCATTCGCCAGCACCGGATGTAGATTCGCTGCGCCCGGAGTCCATAACATCAGTTGAAATGTGGAGTTCGCGTCGGAACGCCAGGACAGCAGCCAACTACCCTGCGCTGTTTCCGCGATGTTTCCTGCGTACTCTCCATTCGGAGCAGAGATGGGAAGCTGCTGGGCGCGAGCTGAAGTGAATCTCGCGAGGCCGCCATCTGAAACAAAAATGATGTCTCCCGAACCGGACTGCTTGGCGGAGTGGCGGATTTTGCCGTGATCGCAACGGTAGGACTCGACTCCGCTGCCATCGGAATAAACGGTGTAGATTTCCGGAATCGTCTGCGACCGGGAGACAAACTCGCTCTCGAACAAGATGCGGCCATCGCGGAGAACATCGGTGGGCAAAGCGTTTGCCGGACCGTAGGTCAGAGGCAGAGGTTTGCCACCAGAGAGCGGCGCACTCTCCACCAAAAAGTGACCGCCGACTTTCCTCGCGTAGACGACGCGGTCTTCCGGTAGATAGAGAGGACGAATGCAGTCTTCAGGACCAGAAGTAATCCGGCGCGGCTTTCCGCCTGCCAGACCGATCTCCCAAACCTGCCAGGAATCCTGCGCGTTTTGTTTGCCCGCGAACAGAACGCGCTGCCCATCGAACGACACTTCTGGGTCGGCGCTCGCGGCAAAGTCCGCGACGAGCGCATGCTGTCCGTGTACATCGCGAACAAAAACTGTCGCTCCGGAACTGAAGCGCTCAGCCCCGTGCATCCAGGCCAAAGGTTCATAGTTTTTGCTGGCGGTGTATAGAAAGGACAACGAGTCATCGCCCGGCGACGCATCTACTGTGCGTCCGATCAGCCCGAGCGCAAGCAGTGAGAACAGGCACCCTAAGATGGAGCGGCGCAGCACTAATCTGCTCCTCCTACTGCGAGGAGTTGAGGACAAAATTGATGTTGTTCTTTTTGCTCAGGGTGCTGCAGGTCCAGATACGGCTGCAGATCAGCCATCATGCAACGGAACTCGCCAAAACTGAGCGACTGATCGCCATCGCTAAGGGCCTGCTCCGGACAGGGATGCACCTCGACTAACAAGCCGTCTGCACCTACAACGACGGCAGCGCGCGAGAGCGTTGGCACCAGACTGCGAACTCCAGCGGCATGGCTGGGATCGACAACGACGGGAAGGTGCGAAACGGTCTTCAGCACAGGCACAGCGGCGATGTCGAGCGTGTTGCGAGTCGCTGTCTCAAAGGTGCGAATGCCGCGCTCGCACAAAATTATTTGCGGATTGCCGGCCATCGCGAGTACCTGCGCGGAACGCAACAGTTCTTCCAAAGTTGCCGTCATGCCGCGCTTCAGCAGAACCGGCCGGCCGCAGCGTCCCAGTGCTTCGAGCAGAGCATAATTTTCCATGCTGCGGGTGCCGACCTGCATGATGTCGGCGTGCTCCGCGATCACCTCGACATCCTCTTCGCTCATGACTTCGGTGACGATGGCGAGTCCTGTTTCTTCACGCGCCTTGCGCAGTATCTTGAGTCCTTCGACTCCCAAGCCTTGAAATGAATACGGCGACGATCGCGGCTTGTAGGCTCCGCCGCGCAAAATCCGGGCACCAGCGTCTACGACGGCAACTGCCGTCTGCAACAACTGGCTCTCGGATTCGACCGCGCATGGACCAGCCATCACGACGAAGTCGTTGCCGCCGATCTCGATGTCGCCCACCCGCACCACACTACGGGGGCACTCATCGGTTTTGGCAACGAGATCGAAACACGAGAACTGCCCGTTCCACTTGGGATTCATGCGCGTTGCAATCTTAGTAATCCTCAATTCATGAATCACTAATGAGAATCTGCTAGAAGTTGCGTTACCAACTCCGCAAACGCAGTGCGATCCACTCCTAACTTCTTTGTATCGAGGCTGTGGGGAGGAGCTTGTGATTTCGATCACGCCTCTGCGAGACGGCGCGCACAAAGCCTGCGTCACGACAAGGAAGATTCAGGAGATTCGAACCGCGCATCTGCGCTGATGCGATCACTTGCGCATCACAAATCGAATCGCAAATGCGTTCACTGTATCGTGTCGGGAAGACCGACAGCATTTGTAGAGAATCCCGACATTCCTCGCTGCAAATTCCCCGCAAGCTCTTGAATCCACACGATGGTCGGTCACTTGCATTCTCTCCATGTGGTCGAAGTTTCGATCGGCAAGGAGGTCATCTTCTATGGCTGGAGAGAATTGGACTATGTGGCTCAACATCACCAATTTCGCACTGGGAATGGTCACTCTCATAGCCCTCCTCGTGGTGTTTTTCGCCGTGGGCTGGGATCTATTAGTTCGCAAAGTGGGCCGGGCGCCGCAGGTTGATTTGAGCAACGTGGATGCAGATCTGCGGGCAATGTTGCAGGGATCGCACAGCCTGTCCGTTCCCGGACTCGGGCTGACGATGGCAGATGGGGGCGAGCGGGTCGAATCTTCCCGGCCTCGATCCTCTGACAAGAAGCAGGAGTAAGTCATGCCTTGCCCATTTCTTCGAGAAGGTCGAGCGCGATATTGTCACGCCGCGCCGGTACGCAAGCTCATCCTTGACGGGCCGGGAGCGACCGACGGCGGCCGCTGTTCCTCATCCCAATATCGTTCATGCGATCTGGCTGCAAAAGACGAAGCGCCCCGCGATCACTGTCCGCACCTGGAAGAAATTCGCGTGCAGTTTTGCGGCGTTTCCCCCATTCCGAAACTAGTGCCCTTCAGCGATTCACAGCTGTCGAGTTGCACCAGCGAAACTTACCGCTACTGCGATTCGTACCTGCACCTCGCACAACCACACGCCACCAAGCCGCCGATGAACCTCCTGTATGCGGCGAATCACTTCTGGCTCGACGCAGAGGATTCCGGGCTGTGCCACATCGGCGTCGACGGGTTCGTCGCTGACATTGCCGGTGCCGTGGATGGCGTCACTTTCGTCTCGGCGCGCGGCACTCGTTGTCCCGCGCTGGCGCTCACGATACATGGCGTCGAGTGGCCGATGAGCTTCCCCAATCCGCTGATGATCCAGAAGGTGAACAGCCGGCTGCGCAGCGATCCTGCCCG